>Ga0070730_10002974_pt1 | contig 15341 bp, 10 predicted proteins | sample Coa_R1_3_FD_66447 | JGI IMG/M metagenome (GOLD analysis project Ga0070730, IMG submission 66447) | Surface soil microbial communities from Centralia Pennsylvania, which are recovering from an underground coalmine fire - Coalmine... | ecosystem: Environmental > Terrestrial > Soil > Unclassified ...
GCCGAGTGAAGGGAGCAAGGACTCCCCGAAAACAGGAGGATAGAAAAAATGAAAGTCGAACAAGCAAACCAGATCGCAAGCAACGCTATCGAGCAACTCAGGCAGGCCCTCGAAGCGGGCCACAGTGAGCGGCTCAAGGAATACCTCGCGGCAATGGCACGCTTCCGGCGCTATTCGTGGCACAACGTGATGCTCATTGCATTGCAGAAGCCGAGCGCAACGCACGTCGCGGGATTTAACGCCTGGCAAAAGCTGGGCCGCTTCGTGAAGAAGGGCGAGAAAGGCATTCTGATTCTTGCCCCGATCATTCGGAAAAAAGCCGGGAACAACGGCGAAACCGAGCCGGACGAATCGTCAACAGCAATCGGATTCCGCGCGGCCTACGTGTTTGACGTCAGTCAAACGGACGGCCGGCCTCTACCGGAAATCGGCAGCATGAACGGCGATCCTCACGAGTATCGCGAACGCCTTGCGGAATTTGTCGCCGAGCAGGGCATCACCCTCGAATATTCTGAGGACATCGCGCCAGCCCGTGGCACGTCGTCAGGCGGCAAAATTATATTGCTCTCCGGCCAGTCACCCGCTGAGGAATTTGCGACTCTGGCGCACGAGGTAGCGCACGAACTCATGCACCGGAGCAAGCGCCGGAACAGCACGTCGAAGCGTGTCCGCGAAACCGAAGCTGAAGCTGTCGCCTTTGTCGTGTGCAGCGCAATCGGCCTCGACACGGGCTCAGCATCGCAGGACTATATCGGCTTGTATGGCGGCGATGCCAAGGTCCTCAGCGAAAGTCTCGAATACGTCCAGCAGACTGCAACTCAAATTCTCAACGCAATCGGCGCGGATGATTATTGTCATGCCTAATTGTCAGTCGTTAATTTCAAGAGGCTTTCGATCGGCACCACGCGATTCTCCCGTGACGCAAAAAGAAATGTGACCGGCATCCTTCCGTTCGCCACACCGAAGGCGAGAGTGTTGGCAATCCGTCGCGATCGAAACTTACTGTCCAACTCGGTGAATCATCCGGCAGCAAACTGAGCTGAATCATCTCCCCACAGCCGCATGGGCAGAGCAGCGCGCCCGACCACGGAACGCCTTTACCGATGAGGTAGAGACGGCGCTCGGCCAATGAATCCGGCAGTTCAGCAATCGCCATGCCATGCAGACGGTCCCTGTAAATCCACGGGCGCAGCGCCTTTCGTATTGCCGTACGTGCCTTCTGAATGATCTTTTTCACGAGAGAGACGGCCTCTCCAGCAACGGGACTACGTCACCTTTTCCCACATGCCTCTCCAGAACCTGGCACGGTGCAGTTTCGCCCTCGGGGTAGAACCGCATCTCTGAAAGACTTCCACCCACGTACGCATATTCGCCATTAGGCTGATTCCGATACGGATGCAGGCGTGCAAGAAATTCGTTCACAACGAGCGCCGCGAAGAATGTGTTAATACTGACCACGGCCGGTCGGTCTTCATCAACACCGCGCAGGTAGCCCTCCCTGACCAGGCGACGATACATTTCCGGATCAGTTCGACGCATCGCTTCGGCATCCACCCGTTTCATGTCGTACACACCGCGGCTCAGGAGGCTGGAAAGTCCCGGTTGCAGGTAGTGGACCGCGCCGGCAATCCGGTCTATGCCACCGTCGCCGTCAGCGTCGAGCCTGACACCTACGTCAAAGTACGGCATCAGATAAAAGGCAGCGAGCCTGTTCAGAACGTGCCGGCCCTCCACCCCATCCATACAGCCGAACACGACATCACTTTCCGCGACTGCTCTAACCGCCTCCGGCGTCAGGAGATTCCTTTGAAGAGGAATTACTTCTTGTCCCAGACCCATATGCGCTATCGCGGAAGCCAGTACATGCACCTTGGGTTTTCCTAAATACGCATCCTCTTTTCCACTATTCAGAATCCGGTTGAGATTTTTCTCTTCGACAACGTCAGGATCGACAAGCACCAGCCGGCCAACCCCCAGTCGCGCAAGTTGCTCCACGACCACGCTGCCCGTTCCGGAACAACCCACCACAGCGACGGACAATGTGCGCAGAAGCTCCGTTGTGCCGCTTCCAAATGCCTGAGCGTGCCGGACAGCGAAGCCTGCCGCCGACAATCGGCGCTCCGTCCATACTCGGAGGTCATCCCCGACTGCCATGACAGACGCAAACGGCGCCACAACTGCACCGTCTTCGCCGAGCATGCGCCCGAAAAGCTCTCCGTCAGGAAGCATGATTACGCTCGCGTGAGGCAGGTCGTCATTCAGAAGGCTTGTGACGGCCGAAAACAGCAATCTATCGGACTCGTCATCTGTTGTCGAAAACCGGCGATAGTCGATGCCATGACAATGTACTTTAAGGATGGCGTAGCCGCGGCCATACGCCTCGCCGAGCAGCGGATCAACAAATTCCGTCGGCCAGGTGACGCGGTCCGGCCGGCGGTCGCACACATCGTGCGGGATCGGAATTACCTTCTTGACCGTCAGCACGTGCCGATCAATCCCCTTGCGTCGGCCGCACAGCAAAAGCGCAACCGCCTCCTTCCCGTCCCCAGGAAAGAGATGGCACCGCAGCGCTGAGTGATGCGCGTCCGTCATGCGCAGTGTGTATTTCATGCGGCTTTAGCAAACTCCCGACCTAACCATTCATCAACCAGAGCGAGGTGACTCGCGATGTCATCAACACCGATGCGCCACGGATTCGCGCTCGTCCGATGTCGGGACCAGCGCTGCCACTGGACACCGCTGATGTTCTGCGTCGAGAGGGCGCCAATCGGGCGACCATCGGTTCGGGCGAGAGTCTGCTTGAAGTACACCATATCGATCTGGCTGTCGGAATAGTTGGCGGGTATGAGAAGTGCCAGGCTGACCTGCGTGTGATTGTAGCCGGGAGGAATTTTCCAGTCGTGGATAATAAGCCAGCGACTGGAACCATCCAGCAACGCTTCCCAAGAGAGGCCTAAACTTGTCAGGTAACTTTCATCCGATTCCGGAAGCCGGAAATCCCGCCGCAGACAAGGGGCTTCGAGCCCCTCTGTCGTGTCTTTCGGCATTGTCGTAAACCTTTCGACGCCGGGTTCGCGAAGATTCACGACGTGATCCGGGGCGATGAGGATGGGCTGGTGTCCGCGTTTATGCTGATAAAGCTTGAACGCTTCGGGCGTCTTTCCAACTTTACCGAGGATCTCCCGTCCAGTAATAATGGGTGTGTCGACAACGATGCGCTGCTTGTCGACCCGAAACGCATAATGTTTGGCGTGGGGTGCGGGCTTATCATGGTGGTGTTTCGCATGCTCCTCAAGCTCCACAATCTCGATAATGACGACTTCAACGTGTTCATCTTCCATGTCTGGGCACCTCCTGTCGGGCCCCGAATCTGCCGTTGACGGTGACTATTGTTTAATGATAACATTATTTCGTTTACAGTCAAACTGCGTTATAGTACAAATGTGACCATATCGTTTAGGAAACCATGCAATATCTGACCGAAATCCTGAATCTCGTTGAGGCTGCCGTAAACGGCGACCGGAAAAAAGGAGCTTCGTACGCCCAGCTGCTGGCAGACAAACTTGAGGCCACCGGCCAGGGCAAAGCCGCCGACCGCATTCGCCGAACTGTGGTTTCCAATCCCCTGTCCGCAGTATCAGCTGTGGGGATGATAGCGCTGCAGGAGCGATTACCCGTCGATTCCGAATCCCGTCTGTCCCTTGCGGACGAAACTTTCATTTCGCCTGACGATGCGCAAGTTTTTCTTGAGCCGCATGTCGAGGCGTCTGTGGACGAGTTTGTCCGTTACGTTGCCGCGTCGGACAGGCTGGTCGAAGAAGGAATCGGAATATCTCCGTCTCTTTTGATGTACGGTCCTCCCGGATGCGGAAAAACCGAACTCGCACGACACATCGCTGCAAAACTTGCGCTCCCCCTTGTTACCGCCCGCGTTGATACGCTGATCTCTTCTTTCCTTGGCAGCACATCGAAAAACCTGCGGCTTCTCTTTGACCATGTCGCAGGACGCCCCTGCGTCCTCTTCCTCGATGAATTCGATGCGCTCGCGAAATTGCGGGACGACAAGCAGGAACTCGGCGAACTGAAGAGAGTCGTGGTCAGCCTTTTGCAGAATATCGATTCGGTACAGGGACAGACGGTTATTCTGGCCGCCACGAATCATGAGCATCTTCTCGATCCCGCCATCTGGCGCCGTTTCGCATACCGTGTACACATCGAACTTCCCACGATTGATGCGCGGCGGCAAATGTTCGAGAAATTTCTGGGACATCCCACGTCATCGCGCTCGCTTGAGCGTTACGCCAAAGCGTCCGAAGGGCTGTCGGGCTCTGATATCCGTCAACTCTGTGAAAGTGCGCGACGCGCCGCCGTCATCGATGGGTCAGGCGCAGTGCCCGAAGCAGAAATTCTTCGACGCCTGTTGATCCGCGATGCTGAAGGACTGACAGTTCCGCAGTTAATAGCAAAAGCGAAAGAACGGCTTCCCGATGTCTTCACGCATCGCGTTCTTGCCTCCGCATTTCATATGAGCCCAGGCAATGTCACTCACATCCTTAAAAGGCTAAAGGAGGTTGAAACATGAGTAACAGCAAGAAACTTCCTTTGAAAGTTGTGCCGCCCCTTGAGCGGGATTTCTACAGGCCGCATGTCGGCGGCGGCGCCAAGAAAGTTTTTGCGCCCGTCGATAACGAATTTCGCGGCATGCTTTCCGCCCAAGTGATCGAGGTCAGGGATCACTTTGTAACCGCCTTCAAGGAATTTCCAAAGGTCCCCGCAGTTGCTCGCGCAAAGGTCAGGCCCGACGCGATCGCCAAGAGCCACCGTCCGGTGGCCGTCTTGTCGGCAAGTACCTGCCCGATCATCGGCGCCGAAGGCCTTGGTGAGCTTCTCCTCAGTGTGACGCCACAAGGTCTCGAAAATCTCGCGCGGCGGATTGAAACTGACAGGACGCAGGAAGGAATTGCAAACCTTTCAACCTTGCGGTCGTTTGAGGCATACCGTCCCGCCGTAGAAATGCCGAAGGACGAGATTGCCAAAGTGAAGCTCTTCCGCCATAACAATCCCAACTTCGATGCCGCAGTGGACGAAAGTTTTTTCCACGTTTTGCGGCGCTTCGGAATCAGAGAGCCTCGTGAACTTCGCTACGGACGCGGGCTGAAAATTTACAGACTCGAGTTGAAACAACCCGATCTTATCGAGGCACTCAGCGGTTATGTTGGCACGCAAAGCGTGGGCCCCTTCCCCGTCTACCAACCGGTTCGATCGACCGCCGTCACCGTGCGTAGCGCCGTGACAGAGGATTTTCCCCCTCCCGAGGCGGGCGTTGACTATCCCCTTATCGGGGTCGTCGATTCCGGCACGGCGGCCGGCGACCCTTATCTTTCCCCGTGGCGCCACGCCCGCGAAGTCTATGTCCCGCAAGCCGACCAGGATAACTCTCACGGAAGTTTTGTGTCCGGCCTGATCATTCACGCGCGTAAGCTCAATCACGACGACGGACGTTTTCCGTCTTGCTCCGCCCGCATCGTTGATGTCGTTGCACTTGCCAAAGATGGCACAACGGAAGACAAGCTGCTTTCGACGCTTGAGGATGCGATTGAAAAATATCCCGGAGTGAAAGTCTGGAACTTGTCTCTCGGCACAGAACGCTCCGTTGACAATGAGGTGTTTTCCGACCTCGGTGTAGCGCTTGACCGACTCCAGGACGAACACGACATCACATTCATTCTTGCTGCGGGAAATTACCGGGAAAAACCCTATCGCGGCTGGCCTCCTGACGATCTCGGCGAAAAAGATCGCATCTGCGCCCCTGCCGATTCGGTACGTGCGATTGTCGTCGGTTCGACGGCGCACCGCGACCACAGTTCGTCGCGGGTAAAAGCAGGACGTCCGTCCCCATTCTCTCGCCGTGGCCCCGGCCCGCTTTATCTGCCGAAGCCCGAGCTTTCACATATTGGCGGCAATTGCAATCCGACCGGGAGCTGCAATCAGATCGGTGTTCTCTCGATCGATGGACACGGAAACCTTGCCGAAGACTTCGGTACGAGCTTTGCAACGCCCCTCGTCTCCACCCTTTTCGCAAATGTCAGTCACCGTGTGGTCGGAGGTGCTTCGCATCTTCTAACCCGGGCTCTTCTCGTCCACTCGGCGGCCCTGCAGGGCCAGAAGATCGATTCCACTTTGCTGAAATATCAGGGATTCGGAATGCCCCCCGACCTCCCGGTGGTTTTCGGATGCGAGCCGTGGCAGTGCACCCTCATTTTCAAATTGGAGATTGCCCCGTCTGTTGCTTACGAAAAAGCAGTGTTTCCCATGCCAAAATCCCTTTACGTGGACGACGAGAGCATTAAGGCGAACATGCTCATGACCCTGGTTCATGAACCAGACTTGGATGCTTCTTTCGGTTCGGAATATTGCAGAAGCAATATCGAAGTCTCATTGGGAACATATGAACCAGGGGAGGATGGCAAACAGCATCAAAAAAAGCAGATTCCGGAAGACCCAAAGCTCACCGGTAGCGCCTACGAAAAAGATCTGGTCGAACACGGTTTCAAATGGTCGCCCGTAAAGGTCTACCGCCGCGAAATGTCGAGAGTCCAGGGAGAGGTATGGCGCCTCGCTCTCTCCGTGGAACACCGAAGTGGCCAGGCCACCCTTGAGTCCCAGCGGGCTGCACTTATCATCACGGTGGCTGACCCTCTGAAGAAAGCCCCCGTATATGACGAAATGGTGGTTCAGATGAACAAACTCGGCTGGGCTCCAAACGATCTTCAGGTAAGGACACGACTGCGGCAATGATTGCGGGACCGTAGTAGCGCCCATCCTCTCGCAGAACCATGACGCCTTGGAGAACATTCAGATGAAAACCATTCAAATTGACCGGCGCGTCGCCGCTGTTGTAGGACGCAGCCTCGGCGAGCAGCGAATACACGCAGCCGCAGCTTGACCAAATCGACGCGCAATTTGACGCCAGGCCCCTCCTCGACCCCCGCTCTGCTAGGGCTTACCGGTGATGTCGCCGACCGCTGACTTTGGTACAACGTCGTGACGAGCGCCACACCAGTACTTCAAAGCGCAGCCGCGAGACCGAGGCCGTGGCATTCGTAGAGACGGGCTCGGCAGCACAAGTACTCTAATCTCTCCGACACCAACTTGGTGTCACCCTTTTTCCAGGGAATCCGACGTAACATCTTCCTCTCGCTGCGACATCCTCGTCAAACCCGAGAAGCGCCGCACAAATCTCTTTTGTGCAATCCAACTAGACCGCACCAGCTTGGACGCCGCACACTGGAACAAGGTCTCTTTCCCGTTTGCGGCACATCTTCTCGCACTCAACCACCCATATGATCTGGCTAGTTCTTCTCTGCTGCCCTCTCCCACAATGGGCGTTCGGAGAAAGACAGATCCGCCGTGCCGACTTGCCTCCCTTGAGAATCCCATTCAGTGCTACCATTGTCTTGCGGTGCGCAAGAGTAATTCTACTATTCCTTCTCGGCGCGCTGCCAAAGATCCGCTGAGGGCTAAGGTGTTTTCGTATTACACCAAACAGGAACGACAGTTGGTAGAAGAAGCTGCGAAACGTGAATCCAGAAGTTTAAGCAGTTTCGTAGCACTGGCCGCTCTTGAACGGGCCCGCCGGGTCATTGGCAGAGAATAGGCGCCACAGAATTCAGACATTGTAGACTCGGTTTCATAATGGTAGCATTATCTAGTGAAGACGATAAATGCTCCCCGTATATCAAAACTGTCAATCGCCAATCGCGAGCTTGTCAGTAATCTTTGAGGGTAGGAAAAACGAATCTTGGACACTCTACAGTTTGACGAAGCAACTCAGAGGCAGTGATGCCCAGAGCTTTAGCTACCCTCAGAATCGTTATCAGACTCGGACACTGGATTCCTCGTTCCAGGTCACTTATGAAGGTACGATCAAGCCCACTCTTCACGTGCAAATCCATCTGTGACATGTTCCGCCTTTTCCTGGTTTCCCTCATCACCTGCCCAAACGCCCTTTCGGGCCCTGATAAAGGCTGAACGTGTTTACGACGCTTCGTCATCCTGCGGCATATCGTCCGTCTTTGACGGCAATTGACCAACCGGCAGTTACCTACATTATTAAATTCGCTCGTGACGGAAAACGAGACACCGTCTGGGCAAATACCTGTCTAGCGGGCATCGGTGTTGCACTTTGAGCCTCTCTGCTCCAGCACGATTTCCGCCCCAGTCGGCACTGAAAGGGCAGGTCCGACGTTGGGAAACTGATACGCTAGCTCAGGCCGCGGATATTGCAGACGAAGCCCTGATGGCTCGCATTCAGGCAGATGATCTCGCAAGTCTGGGTTGTTTATTCCAGCGTTATGCTTATCTGGTGCGGGTTGTTTCGCTGCGAATCCTCAAGAGCAGCGCAGAGGCAGAGGACCTCGTCCAAGAGATATTCCTCTTCATTCAACGGAAGGCTGGAATCTTTGATAGCTCCAAAAGCTCGGCGCGCTCGTGGATAATACAGATGGCTTACCAGCGCGCGATTGAACGCCGCCGTTATTTGGCGTCGCGCCATTTCTATGGGCACGGAGAATCGCAAGACTCCGTCGAGCGGGTGGTCGGCAAAGTGACCATAGAGGATGATTATTCCCCGGAAGCAGTCTTTGGCCGTAATGGTTTAGAGAAAGTCTTTGCGGCCCTCTCGGACGACCAGCGGGAGACTTTGCGGCTCTATTTCTTTGATGGGTATACCCTTGTCGAGATCAGTGGAAAACTGGCGCAGTCCCTCGGAAACGTGAGGAACCACTATTACCGCGGGCTGGAGAAGCTCCGTGACCAGATGTTCGCCAACAATCCTCAACGCGGCGGTTGAGTGCTATGGTAAACAAGACAGGAGGCAATTGGGAAGCGGAGGAGCGGTCGGGCATGAGACCGCATGGCGAGTTTCTCGAGCTTTGTGCCCTTTCGACCTCGGGCGAGCTGAACACTGAAGAGCAGCGTCGCCTTGAGGAGCATCTTGCCGTATGTCCGCAGTGCCGCAAGGCTAAGCGGGAGTTCGAGGCGGTGGTCGATGTTGGCGTTCCTCTACTGGCCTCTCAGTTTGTAGAACCGTGTTCCGAACCAGAACCTGCATATAATAATGATGGAGTCCTGCACGAACCTGATACGGTTGAAGCGAATCCTGCCTCCCGCGCCTCCTCCGAAGGAAGATCAGGGCACCGGCGGCGAAATGGCCACCGGCCGACCCGCCTCAATTGGAGTCTGCTGTGGATGCCATTTGCTGCTGGCATCCTGCTCACCGTTGCCCTCGGGATTTATGCTTATCGGCTTGGCGCAGATCGCGGATTGCAGACAGCTCGCGTGTTTGCCACTTCTGCTGATGGGAAGATGACTGCCCTCGAGCAGCGCATCAGCGACGCGGGACACGAACGCCAGTTGCTCGAGACGGAGCTCCAGCAGCGCGACCAAGCAATTTCCAACCTGCAACGCGAGATCCAGCAGCAGTCTGCTGCTCTCAATGCGATGAAGACCACGGAAGCCAAGCTGCAGCAGTCGTTCGAGACCAGTCAAACAGCCAAACAACAGGCGGCTGAGGACAATGCAAGCCTTGCCCAGAAGATGAATGCGGCGCAGGCATCCGTTGAGAAGATGCAGTCGGAACTTGTGGCCGTTCGTCACGAACGTTCGCGGGATCAAGTGCAGGTCGCGGGGCTCGAATCGCAAATCGGCGACCTTACTGGCGAGCTACGCGAGCGTGAGCAGACGATTGACCGGCAGGACGCGCTCCTCGGCCACGACCGGGACATTCGAGAATTGATGGGTGCGCGGGACCTTTACATTGCCGAGGTGTACGATGTCGGGCGGGATGGAAAGACCGAGAAGCCCTTTGGGCGAGTTTTCTATACCAAAGGAAAGTCACTTGTCTTCTACGCTTATGATCTCGATCAACGGGATGGCCTCAAGAACGCGAGCACCTTTCAGGCCTGGGGCCGGCGCGGTTACGACCAGCAGCAAGCTTTGAACCTGGGCATCTTCTACCAGGACAATGCAGCGAAGAAGCGATGGGTAGTAAAATTTGATAACGCGAAACAACTGACGGAAATTGATGCGGTGTTCGTCACGGTTGAACCAAAGGGCGGCAGCGCCGAGCCCAGCGGCAAACCCCTCTTGTTTGCCTACCTGAAAATCAATCCCAATCATCCTTAGCGCCCGTTTCACTCACCTTGGGGAGTCGGTCGGTTCTACGACCGCGACACTCGATTGATACAACTAGCCGTTTTCCAGCGTAGACCGTAAGAACGTGCCCGAAACTCAAAGGTCACCGGAGAGGCGGCGTCCCGATGCGTCGAATCGTGTTTCTTCTAGTCATCAGTTCGCTTTTTGTCGTTCCGCTGGTGGCACAGTCTCCAACCGGAACCATTAGCGGCATCGTGCATGACCCCTCGGGCGCAGTTATTGCCGGCGCCGAGGTTATCGTCGTAAACGATGCGACGGGCGTTCAATACTCAGCCACGACAAATAGCGAAGGCATCTACGTTGTGCCGGATCTCCTGCCCGGCTCGTACCGGCTTCAAGTTTCCAAAATGGGCTTCAAAACGTTGATCAAGCCCGACATCACTTTGAATGTCCAGGACGCGCTTGCTATCAATTTCACCTTGCCAATCGGCGCTCCGTCAGTGACTGTTACCGTGCAGGGCGGCGCGTCGCTAGTAAACACTGAATCTGGGTCGGTCAGCACAGTGATTGACCGACAGTTCGTAGAAAACTTGCCACTGAATGGCCGGAGCTTCAATACGTTGCTCCAGTTGACACCGGGAGTAGTTATCGCTCCTTCGAATGCAAACAACCCCGGACAGTTCAGTGTCGCTGGGCAAAGGACAAGCGCGAATTATTTCTCTGTTGATGGTGTCTCCGCAAATTTTGGCGTTGGTCTCAGTTTGTCGGGCAACGGAACAGGAGCAGGGCAGGCTTTCAGCGTGCTCGGAGGAACAAGCAGCTTGGTGTCAGTTGAAGCGCTACAGGAGTTTCGCGTCGAGACCTCGTCGTTTGCTCCGGAATTTGGACACGCCCCCGGAGGACAAGTCTTGCTCACTACGCGGTCCGGCACGAACAGTCTTCACGGCGGAATTTATGAATACTTTAGGAATGATGTCATGGACGCGAACGATTGGTTTGGCAACCAAGCACGTATAACGAAGGCCGCCGAACGGCACAACGATTTCGGCGGATTCCTAGGAGGTCCAATTTTCAAGGACAAAACCTTTTTCTTCTTCTCTTATGAAGGAGCCCGGCTTGAACTTCCACAAACAGAGGTAACCGAAGTACCCTCCGAATTTGCCAGGACGACCGCGGCCACACAGTTAGCGCCTTACTTGAATGCTTTTCCCGTACCGAATGATCGGACAATAACACCGGGAGTTTACACATCGCAGTTCACTGGCGACTTCTCAAATTCTGCGACTTTAAATGCCACGAGCATTCGATTCGACCACAGGATTAACAGTTATTCCTCAATTTTTGGCCGGTACAATTATGCACCATCCGAAACTGTCCAGCGTCCTGCGGGAGGAACAGCCAGCAGTGCTGTTCTCAGCAACCTTTCGCCTGCCAGCGAAAACACACAAACGTTGACTCTGGGTTTTGACATGGCGGCGAGCAGTAGAGTTGCGAATGCGCTGCGGGCTAACTATTCCACCCAGAACGCCAGCCTGACGAATAAACTCGATTCGTTTGGTGGCGCTAGCCCTTTGAACCCGAACCTTTTGCTGGGCTCGCTGTCAACAGCCAATAATCTAGGGGCATTCCTCACGTTCGATACAGGGCTATTTGTAGTTGGACCTTCCGTAGCCAATAAGACGCAGCAGGCCGATATCGTCGATGACTTGAACATCAGTGAAGGCACCCATCAATTCAAGTTTGGAGGGGACTATCGCGCGATCTATCTTCACAGGGAACCTCTAGCTCACGAAGCGGCCTATATTTCTCTCAGCGTCCAGTCATTTCTTAACGCAGGAAAAGCCTTAATCCTGCAAACTTCCACGCAGTTACCCGCTCGACTCCGATCCGAGAGTCTATCCTTCTACGGCCAAGACACATGGAGGCTTACCCCCCGTTTTGCATTAACTTACGGTCTTCGCTGGGAACTGAATCCCGCGCCTTCCAGTCGCGGCTCTACAATTCTGGCCGCTTGGACCAATACGAACAATCCCAGCAACCTGGGTTTGGCACCCCGCGGAACGCCAATTTGGGGCACATCATATGACAAATTTGCTCCCCGCATAGGCGCTGCGTATCAATTGACCAAGAGTGGAGATTTTGTTCTCAGAGCAGCGTGGGGAATATTCTACGACGCGGGCGCAGACTCGGTCGGCGCGCTCGCGCAGAATTTTCCGAATATCGCCAGCAAGATCAATTTAAACGTGTCGTTACCTGTCAACGATCTATCCCCCTTCCTGCCCAGCATCTCACTCCAGCCGCCATATCCGCCATCGATTAGCGGATATTCATCCGATTTGAATCTACCTCGTTCTTACCAGTGGAACGTCGCGCTTGAGAAATCGTTCGGGGGACGCCAGGCTCTGTCCGCAACTTACGTTGGGCAAGCGGGAAGGGATCTTCTCAGGCAGGAAGCCCTCTTTCAGCCAAATTCAAACTTTTTGGGTGATTTTCTGTTGACACGGAACGATGCCCGTTCTAATTACAATGCCCTGCAAGTTCAATATCGCAAGTCTCTTTCAAACGGTCTGCAAGCGCTGCTGAATTACACCTGGGCGCATTCTTTGGACAGTTCTTCGAACGACGTTGTCGCCGGCCTTTCGGATGCTGTGATCTCCGGCGCAAACGACTATGCGTCCTCGGATTTCGACGTGCGGCACAGTTTCTCTTGCGCACTCAGCTACGCAATACCTGCGGCAGCTACGTCGGAACCTGTTGCCCTCTTAACTAAGGATTGGTCGATCGAAACCGTGGTTGTTGCTCGAACTGGATTTCCATTCAATGCAGTAGTGACGTCGACGTCCCCGGACCCTTCGGGGGCGGCTGTTTCGCGTCCAGATCTTGTGCCCGGACAGCCATTTTATCTGCACGGAGAGGAGTGCGTTTCGGTCTTCGGATCACAGTGTCCAGGTGGAAAGGGGCTAAATCCGGCAGCCTTTTCGATTCCTTCGACCATTCGGCAAGGAACCGAAGGCCGGAACGATATTCCAGGATTCGGGCTGACACAGGTAGACCTGTCAATCGGCCGAAAATTTCCAATCACCGAGAAACTCAATCTCCAGTTCCACGCTGACGCATTTAATGTGTTGAACCATCCGAATTTTACCAACCCCGTAGCAAATCTGAATATTGGCAATCCTGCCTTTCTGTCCCAACAGATGCTGAATCAGGGATTGGGTGGCTTGAACCCAATATTTCAAGAGGGCGGCCCGCGCTCCCTTCAACTCTCTCTGAAAATTTATTTCTAGTTAACCAATCGGCGCATGGAGAACCAACACCCAGATGAGGGCCGGCATCCGATAGGCGGATTCTGGACCAACGCGAATGCTTTAGTACATGCTTCCCGCATGGCGGGCCTAACTCTCTTCTTTTTCGTATTCGTCGGAGCACGCGGGATTGTTTCTTCCTCCGGAAGCCGGCACCTCACAGTGCAATGGAATGTGCCCGTCACTTCTCCTGGAGGCAGCCTCCTGCACTGGTACGAGCTGAAGGCCGACCCGGAGGATGGGAATAATTTGATTGTCTGCGGCGCCCGGCGGGATGCACAAGACAACGCATATTACGGCGTTGTTTATTTTTCCCATGATGGAGGAAGGAGCTGGAAGACCGCGCTCGAGGACCACCGGAGCACTTGGGTGTCGGAACAATCATGCGCGTTTGGCAAGCGACATGACGCTTACTTCATTTCTGAGTCATCCAGAGTGATTGACGGGAGGCCACACCACGAGCTCGGAACGACGCATGTGTTTATGTCATCGGATGCCGGAGAGTCTTGGGAAGAGGCCAGGAAAACCTCGTGGGCGGACTATTCCAGCTCGACGTTCGGCAATCCTCCTGGCTCCGCAGCAGGTCGCCTATACGTCATCTACCAAGATCTGAAGAAGGTCGACGGCACAGGAGCGCCTTCAAACGCCCTTGGTTTCTTCACTGTCTCCGAGGACGGCAAAAGAATCAGTGCGCACAAAACGATCCCAGGTACTGAGGGAAAGTACCGAGGAATCTACCCGACTTCGGCCGTGACACTAGGCGATGGAACGCCGATCGTTCTTTTTGATGCCGGTCTGGATTCAAGGCCAGCGAATGGTCTCATGCGTTTTCACGTCGGGGTAGTTCGTTTTAATTCAAGCGGTCCCACAAAACCGATTGTCATTGCCACTCACAGAGCGAGATACCAGACGCCGACCTGCCCCGCGACTCTCTCAAATTCTTTGGCGTATGATGGGGCGCGAGGTTGGCTGTACGCTGCATACAACGACGCGGTCCGTGGACGCTGCGCTATTATGCTCACTCATTCGCAGGATGGAGGTCAAACCTGGTCGACACCGCAAGAGCTCTCCGGCTCTGAGGCGGTTTCTTCTTCTCGGTATTTTCCTTTGCTCGCAGTTAATGAAGCGGGCGTTCTAGGCCTGCTATGGAGAGGAAACCCTGGGAGGTCGCCCGGATGTTGGTACTTCTCGATTTCACGAGACGGGCTTAAGTTGAATGATACTGTCCCGTTGTCACCTTGCAGGCGCGAAGATTCTTTGAGGGATCAGTCTTCAGCATATCTTGCAACCATCATCAATCAGGCAGACGCGCATGAGGCAGCATCAGTGCAAGTTCTTTCGTTCCGCGATCGACTGCTTAAAGCGGGGATCACCGCGTCGCCTGACGGGGTTTTCCATCCGCTCTGGTCGGCCTTGGGGGACGGGGATGGCGAGCTGCGCACAGCGAGGATTACGATTGGTCAGCCGTCACCGTCAGTTCCAAGCCAGCCTATCCGGGGATCCGCGCTTGAAGATGTGACAGATAAATTCACCGTGCTGTACGGTGGGGAACAACGCATAGATCATGAAACAAAATCCCTCATGCTCGACATTTCGTTCCGAAACAGAAGCTCCGTTTCCATCCCTGTGCCACTCTATCTTACGATCGGGAGTGCGGCTTCCGATTTCGGCGACATCAAATTGATAAATTCTGTCCCGAGAGCATTCCTATGGCCTGATAACCTCGATTTCTCCCCGCCTATGCGGACCGGGGCCCTGGCTCCGGGAGAGACGACCGCGCCGTACCATCTAGTTTTTCACTTCGCTGATGAAAACCACTCCAGGGTCAGGAAGAATATCCTTCTTGAAATGAAAGTGAGGCTCTTCAGCCAGGAATAGAGG
>Ga0070730_10002975_pt1 | contig 15340 bp, 12 predicted proteins | sample Coa_R1_3_FD_66447 | JGI IMG/M metagenome (GOLD analysis project Ga0070730, IMG submission 66447) | Surface soil microbial communities from Centralia Pennsylvania, which are recovering from an underground coalmine fire - Coalmine... | ecosystem: Environmental > Terrestrial > Soil > Unclassified ...
AGCAGCGGGACGCAGGCTGCCGCGAGCGTAACCAGGACGCTGAAGACGCGGTCGCCGCGGCTCGCCGACCCGCCAGAAGTCAGTCGCGAGGCGCCGGTGAATCCTGCGACTTCCCGCCGTGGGCTTGTCACGGGAGCACCGGCTGGCCGTTGAAGACGATCTGATGGATAAACTGGTCGCTCTTGGCGGTCAGTCCGTCCGGCACCACCGCGTACTGGAGGTCTTTGTTGAACTTCTGGCCGTCGTGCGTCGCCCACCATAGCAGCCGCGTGAGCGCCAGCGCTTTGGCCTGATCGGTCTGGGTCTTGTAGGCCAGGAGCCAGGTCGCGGTGGAAATCGAGTAGGACGTGTCACCCGAGGCATCGACGATACTGAAGCGCAGGTCGGCCGGGATCGCGGTCAACGCTGCCGAGGCGGCCGCGGTCACGCTATCCAGCGTTGGATCGATCCACTGGCCGGCCTTGTTCTTGACCATGCCGTAGTCGAGCTTGTTGCCCACCGCGTAGATGAGCTCGACGTAGCCAATGGAAAACGGATTCTGCTGGACTTCGCCGGCCACGCCGGGATTGCCACTGCCACCCAGGCCGACCGGCCAGTTCACCGAAGTGGCCTTGCCGACCCGGGTCTGCCAATCCGGACTCACCGTGCTCAGATAGTCGGTGAAGCCAAACGTGGTGCCTGATCCGTCGGACCGATGGACGGTGACGATGTCCTCGTTGATCTGGGCCAGGTCCGGGTTGTCCGCGACCAGTTTCGGATCGTTCCATCTGGCGATATCGCCGAGGAAAATGCCCGCGATCGTCGCCCCGGTGAATTTCAGCTTCGTCTTGACGTTCGGGATGTTGTAGGTCATGACGATCGCGCCGAGCGCCGTCGGAATGTGGAAGATTGGCCCACCTTTGGCGGCGGCGAGCTGCTCGTCGGTCATGGGGGCGTCCGAGGCGCCGAAATCGATCGTCTGGTCCTGAATGCCCTTGATCCCACCGCCGGAGCCGATGGCCTGGTAGTTGACCTGGACCTGCGTGATTTTGGCGTATTCGTCGAACCACTTCTGATACAGGGGCGCCGGGAACGTCGCACCGGCGGCGTTCAGGGCCTTCGCCTCGCCGGCCGAGGGCCCGGTGATCGATACGCTCGGCGCGCTCGCCGCCGCGGCGGGGCTCGCCGCGGGACTGGCCGCTGGCTTACTCGCGGCGCTCGGGGCAGGCGCGCTCGAGGCCGCCGGCGCGGGCACCGTGGTCGGCTTGGCGGCCACCGCGGGTGCCGCGGTCGGCGCCGGTTGCGCCGCCGGCGAGCACGCCGTGACAAGCATCAGCAGCGCCGCCAGGAACGGTCTCACTCCCCATTGCTTCATCGCCCACACCGTATCGGCCTGGCAGTGGTGCGCGGTTAAAGCCTGTGTTAACGGATGAGGGTAAGCACGTTAGCAGTCGGTTAACCGGCCCTGTCCGTACGTACATCCCAGCCGCCCGCATCGCTGCGCTCGCTCCCTAGCGGAAGGATTTCCTGAACCCGGGCAAGCGAGTGCCCGCTACGTCGCCAGGCCACTGGCCCGTGCATAGATGCCAGCCGCCCGCATCGCTGCGCTCGCTCCGTGGCGAAGGCTGTTCCTGAACGTTTCCCGGCGCGGCACCTCGGCGTCCGCGATTGCCGTGACACTGGCAAGGGATGTGCTTCCCTCTGTCGCCGAGCAGGCGCCGGAGACCTTCAAGTTGACCAAAGTTACTCATGTGAGCGAGCGCAGCGATGCGGGCAGCCGGTCCGCTCGGACCTGCCCCGAAGCCGTCGCACAATCGGCGGACCGATCGGAAATGCGCTGCAAAACGCGTCCAAAACGCTACGCTGATCGGAAGTCCGGTGCGATTTACGGAGTTTTCCATCCGAAACGCCCTCGTCGTCGCGGCGGTGACGATGGCGCTCGCCTTTCTCGGACTGTACGCCTACGGCGCGATGGGCGTTGGCATCACGCCAAACGTCAGCTTCCCCCTGGTGCTGGTCACCACCACCGATCCGGGCGCCGATCCAGCCACGGTCGAGAGCCAGATCACCAAGCCGATCGAGGACGCCGTCGCCGCGCTGCCGAACATCGACACGCTCACGTCCACCTCGAGCGACGGCATCTCGAGTGTGGCAATCCAGTTCACCACCGCGGCAAATTCCGAGCTCGCCCCGGTCGACGTCGAGCGGATCGTCAATTCTGCCCGCGGCAACCTGCCAGCTGACGCCAATCCGCCATCCATCACCAAGTTTGAGACCAGCGCCTTCCCCGTCCTGGTCGTCACGGCCTCTGGCCCGCAGTCGCTGGTCGACATGCAGCGCATCGCCAAGGACCGGATCGAGCGCGAGTTTGCCGCCGTCCCCGGCGTCCAATCGGTGCAGACCGGCGGCGGCGACGTGCGTGAAGTCCAGGTCAAGGTCAACCTCGACCGGCTGCGCGCGTACGGCCTCGGCTTGAACGCCGTCCAACAGGCGCTCCAGGCCGACCAGATCCAGGCGCCGGCCGGCCTGCTCAGTGCCTCGGGCAAGGACGTCAACGTGCGGTTGAACGCGCTGGTCACCCAGCCCGGCGACCTCGCGCAAATCGCGATCGGCACCACCTCCACCGGGGTGATCCACCTGGCGGATGTCGCCACGATCGTCGACGGGGTCAAGCAAACTCAGGCGATCGACCGCCTCAACGGCGTGCCGGCCGTCGCCCTGGTGGTCACCAAAACGGCGACGGCCAACACCCTAGCCGTCAGCGCTGGCGTTCGATCCGCCATGGCTCGGCTCGGCCCCGCGCTGCCCGAGGGCATGCGGCTGGACGTCGTCAGCGACGCGGCGACCTACACCCAGCAGTCCTTTGACACCATTCGGAAGACCCTGATCGAAGCCGTCATTCTGACCGGCCTCATCTTGCTGCTCTTCCTGCACACCCCGCGCGGCACGCTCATCGTGCTCATCGCGATCCCCACGTCCGTGCTGACCACATTTGCCCTGATGAATGTGATGGGCATGAACCTGAACCTGTTCTCGATGCTCGCGCTGACGCTCTCCGTCGGCATCCTGGTCGACGACAGCATCGTCGTCCTGGAGAACATCTACCGCCATCTGGGGATGGGCGAACCACCCTACGTGGCGACCTTGAATGGACGACGCGAGATCGGTCTGGCCGCGCTGACGATCACCATGGTCGACGTCGTCGTGTACGTGCCGATCGCCCTTATCTCAGGCATCGCCGGCGACTTCATTCGCCCCTTTGCGCTGGTCATCGCGGCGGCGACGCTCACGTCGCTGGTCGTGTCGTTCACGTTGACGCCGCTATTGGCCAGTCGCTTCCTGACCATGGAGCACACGCGCGACGAAGGCAAGGGCTGGCTGGCCGCCTTCGGACGCGTCTGGAACCGTGGATTCGACTGGATCGAGCGGCGATATGCGGCGCTCCTGAAAGCGACGCTGACCGGGACGTTGATTCCGTTGGGCCTGGTGCGCACTGGTCTGCTGCGTCTGACGGGAGGTCGGTTCGGACGTCGCGCGCCGGGGCGAGTTGGCATGCGGTGGGGCGCGATTCTCGCCGGGTTCCTCGCCGCTGGGGCGGGTGTGGCAATCCTGGGGTCTGGCTCGATCGGCCTGGACATTTTTCCCAGCGGCGACCAGAGCGAGATCGACATCCAGTTGATCATGCCCCCGGCAACGTCGATTCAGGATACGTACGCCGTCGTGCAGGTCATCGAACAGCAACTGAAGACCGTTCCCGAGGTGAGCCAGATCTTCACGATTACTGGTGGTGGGGCGTCGAGTTTCGGCGTCGCGAGTGGCGACACGTCGCAAATCAGGGTCAAGCTGGTCGCCAAAGGCCAGCGCACGCGCAGCTCCTCTCAGATTGCCGACGAGTTGACCACCACGCTGCCGCCGCGGATTCCAAAGTCTCGGCTCAGCGTGAGCTTGCCCAACGCCTTCGGGTTCGGTGGTTTTGGCGGCCAGCCGATTCAGGTCGCGATCCAGGGTCCCGATCCCGTGACGCTGAACCGGCTCGTCGACCAGGCGACCGCGCTGATGGCCGACGTCCCCGGCGCGGCCGACGTGAACAATTCCAACCAGAAGGTCCAGCCGGAGTACGTGCTCCAGTTGGACCACGCGCACGCCGCAGACCTCGGAGTGTCCGCGCAGCAGGCCTCGACGTCGCTGCATATTGCCGTTGACGGACTGGTCGTCAGCAAGTTCCGGCAACTCGGTCAGGACGACGTCGACATCCGCCTGATGAGCGACGACGCGTTCCGCGCCTCGCCGACCAACTTGCCCGACCTGCCCATCCTGACCAACACCGGGAGCATGGTGCGGCTCGGCCAACTGGGCACCATCGTCCCGGGCAGCGCCGCGACGGTGATCACCCATGTCGACCGCGTGCGCAGCGTGAACAACAGCGCCTCAACCAGCGGGCGGCTCGTGGGCGACGTCCTGGGTGATATGCAGACACGCCTGCAGGGCATGGCGCTGCCGCCCGGCTACAGCATCTCGTATTCGGGCCAGGCAGCCCAGGGCGGGTCGGCGTTCAGCGACATCTTCAAGGCGCTCGGCGTCGCGGTCCTGCTGATGTACCTGCTCATGCTGATGCTGTTCGGGTCGGTCACGCTGCCGCTGGCGGTGCTGATGTCCCTGCCGTTGGCGATTGTCGGTGCCCTCGGGGCCATGGCGCTGACGGGATCACCCTTCACGTTGTTTTCCTTGCTCGGCATCGCGGTCCTGGTCGGCCTGGTGGGCAAGAATGCGATCTTGCTGGTGGACTACACCGACACCCTGCGCAAGCGCGGCGTCCCCCGCACTGAGGCGTTGCTGGAGGCCGCGCCGACCCGGCTGCGGCCAATTCTGATGACGACGTTCTCGATCATCGCCTCGCTCACGCCGGTCGGCCTGGGGCTCGAGGAAGGCTCGGAGCTCCTCAAATCCGCCGCGGTCGTGCTCATCGGTGGATTGCTCACCTCAACCCTGCTCACGCTGGTGTTCGTGCCGGCCATGTACACGATCCTGGACGACCTCCAGGAGCTGGTTGTCGGCCTCGTCGGACGCCTTGCCAGGCCCCGCGCGCTCCAACCGGCGGAGCTCGCCATTCTGCACCCGCGGCTGCACCCGACGCACAATGGGGTCACCGTCCACGCCAAGATCCCGAAGCCGTCTGAGCCAACGCCCGCGTGAGTCGCTCACAACGCCGCTCCAAACACCCCGGCCGGCACCGGCCGCCGTCAGTCCGTCCGCCGACCGCGGCTCAACCGGTGAGCGGCTTGCGCGCGCTGATCGAGGAGGCCATCGTCGTCGCGGCCGCACTGACCGCCCGCGACGACCTGGATGTCGCCGCCGCGTCGACGCAACGCCTGGGTGGCCTGACCTCCGGTATGTGGCGGGCGCTGAGCCGCGAGCTGGCCACGGCCGCCGCGCGTCTGGATTCCTCGACCATGGAGCGCCTGGACGACATTCACCGGCGCGCGGGTGTGCTCCAGGTCGAGGTCGACGACGTCCTCCGCGCGGGCGAGGCCGCGGCCCACCTGGCTGAGCACACCGCGCGGATCGAGACCCTGCTCGGACCAGACGATCCTGGCCGCCGGCTGCTCGGCCCGAATCTGCTGTTTGGCTTTGGCCTGGACTCCGACGATGACGACGATCGCGCTGACCTCGAAGACGATGCCGCATCACGTCTGGTGCGCGCGACGGTGTTTTTCTGGCCCGAACCGCTCACGCCGGCCACGGTCACCATCGTCGCTTCGCTGCCGACCGATGCCTCCCTGGCGACGGACGATGACGTCGCGTTCGAGCTTACCCTGGACGCGCCGCCGCTGCTGCACCTTGCCCTCAGCACCGCGACCGAGCTCTCGACCGACGATCTCAATCAAGCGTTGACCCAGCTTGGGCAGGTCTGCTGGATCGCCCACACGCTTGACGAGTTGCCGCCGGACGAGGACGAGGACGAGGATGAGGACGCGGACGATGACGAACCAGACGACGTCTGAGCGGGTCATCGACAATCCGGTCAGTGGCGAGCGAATCGTGATTCGACAGACCGGCACGCAGACCGGCGGACGCCTGCTGGCGTTCGATCTGTTCCTGCCGCCGGGCGGCCACGTCCCCGCCACCCACGTCCATCCGGTCCAGGAGGAGCGCTTCACGGTCGTCGCGGGTCGGATGCGCTTTCGTCTCGGCCGGCGCACGATCCTGGCAAGTCCTGGCGACACGGTCCGGATTCCCTCGGGCACGCCGCACTGGTTTGGCAACGCCGGCACGGACGTCGCCTTGAGCCGCGTCGAAGTTCGTCCCGCGCTGCGCATGGAGGAGTTGCTGCATCGGACCGGCCGGTTGGGCGTGGACGGGCATTTCCCTGGCAGCTACATGCCCCACCTCGCCGACGTGGCAGTGATGCTCCTCGAATTCCAGCGCGAGCTCGCCGTCCCGAATGTGCCGGCGTTTCTGGTCCGGGCCGTGCTGTCACCGCTCGCCTGGCTCGCGCGCCGCCGCGCCCGGCACGCGCTGGCGACCCGACTGTGATCCGCACCCAGGCCCTGCGCCGCGAGTTCGGCCAACTCGTCGCGGTTGACGACGTCTCGCTGTGCGTGCCGGACGGCACCATCCTGGCGTTGCTGGGTCCCAATGGCGCCGGCAAGACCACCACCGTGCGGATGCTCGCCGGCTTACTTGCGCCCACCGCCGGTGAAGCGAACGTCGCCGGCTGGGATGTGCGCGCCGACCCGGCCGCGGTCCGGGCCCGCGTCGGCCTGGTGACCGATTCACCGGGCCTGCACGACCAGATGACACCGGTCGCGTACCTGGACTTCTTCGGGCGGATCTACGGGCTCGACGCCGACACCCGCCGACGGCGCATCGACGAGCTCATGGGCTTGTTCGAATTACAAGGTGTGGGCAGGACCCGCATGGCCGGCTTCTCGCGCGGTATGCAGCAGAAGGTCGCCCTCGCGCGGGCGCTGCTGCACGAGCCGTCCGTCGTGTTTCTGGACGAGCCAACCGCCGGGCTCGACCCGCTCGCGGCGCGCGTGGTGCGCGAGTTGATCGTCGGCTTGAAGCACGCCAGTCGCAGCATTGTCCTGTGCACCCACGACCTGGACGAAGCCGAACGCCTGGCCGACCAGGTGGCCATCCTCCGCCATGGCCGCCTCGTCGCCGCGGACACCGCCGCGGCGCTTCGGGCAACCGCGTCGAGCGAAACGCTGGTTCAGCTGGTCTTCGCCACGCTGTGCACCGACGCCGCCACCGTCGCGGCGCGGGTCGCGGGCGTTATTGATCCCACGCAAGCTCCACGGCTACTCGCCTACCGAACCACCCAGCCCGACCAGACCAACCCCCAGGTCATCGCCACCCTGGTCGCCGCCGGCGCCGCCATCGTCTCAGTGACCTGCACCAACGCTTCCCTCGAAGACGTCTACGCCACGGCGGTAGGTACGGTGTGACATCGCAGACCACTCCTCCGAAGGAGCGACCGCACCGAAGCGGTCAGCAGGGTCTGGGCGACCTCCAGATGACGTGGCTCATCGCCCGCCGCGCGGCGCTGGAGGCGTATCAGGACCGACTGACTCTGCTCATGGGCATTGGCTTCGCGGTCGTCGTGCCGATCCTCCTGGTCGTTGTCGAGGTCCGCTCGCTCCTGCAAGGCACGACCGGCGGGGCGGACCCGGCGTTCGTAGCGGCGCTCACCTTCAACCTGCTGGTCGTCGGACTCCTGCCGACGGTGTCCGCCGTCGGCATCGCCGCCGGTCAGTTCGCCGGCGAAAAGGAGCGCGGCATCCTGACCCCCCTGTTGGCCTCACCGGCGAGCAACCTCGCCATCTTCGGCGGCAAAGTCCTCGGCGCCATCATTCCACCGCTGTCCTATTCACTCCTGGCGGAGGCGGTGTATCTCCTCTGCCTCGCCGGAGTCCTCGGAACGGCGCAGCTCGCGCTGCTGCCGTTGCCACCGAGTCTGGCAATGGTCGCGCTCGTCCCGCTGGTGACGTGCTTCGCCGCCACGGTGTCGAGCCTGATCTCGTCGCGAGTGCGGACGTACAACGCCGCCCAGCAGCTTGGCGGCCTGGTCCTGATGCCACTCTGGGGCATCGTCGTCACGCTCGCTGCCGATCTGTTGAACCTGGGCCCGGTTGGGCTGCTGGGCGCCGTGCTGGGGCTGCTCCTGGCCGACGTGGCGTTAGCCGTCGTCGCCGCTGCCACCTGGCGGCGCGAAGAGGTGCTCTCACAGACGTAAGCATGCTCGAGTTTCGATTCAATCGACCGACCGTGCCGCGCGGCGACGCGTGGCAGCGGCTGCCGATCGAGCCGCGTCATCTGACCGCACTCGGGATCAGCTTTCGCACGCCGCAGGTGGCGTCGCTCGGGTTGGAGCTCGAGTCCGCGCTCCGCGAGTTGCTCGCCTACCCCTTTCACCGGATCCGCCTGGGCGCGTACTGGAACCGCATCGAACCGACGCCGGGGGTATTCGACACGCGCGAGCTTGACTTTCAGGTCGATGCCGCCGAGCGCGCCGGAAAGCAGATCGTGCTGTGCGTCGGTGCGCTGAAGACCTTCGGCTACCCCGAGTTCTTCGTGCCGCGCCACCGGCTGCGGCACCCTTTACCGGAGCACACGCTGATCCGGCCGGCCGCTTTCCCTGACCTGATGGGTGCGGCCACCGAGTTTCTGTCGCGGATTGTCGAGCGGTACCGGGCGCACACGGGGATCGTCGCCTGGCAGGTCGAACACGAAGCGGTCGACCCGTTGGGCGTTGAGCACTCCTGGCGTCTGGCGGCCGAGTTCGTCAAGCAGGAGGTCGACGTGGTGCGGCAGTGCGATCCTGCGCGACCCATTTTGATGAACGGCTTCTTGCCGGCCTCGCTGCCGGTGCGGCTGGCGCAATGGTGGCAAACGCGCGATCAGGGCGACTCGCTGAGCGTCGCCCAGCAACTCGCCGACATCGTCGGGCTCGACTACTACCCGCGCCATGCGCTGGTGGGTCTCGGCGGCCGGACCCTGTACCTGGACGGTGCCGGGAGTCGCTGGGGTCAATCCCGACGCCGGAACCTCTTCGCCTGGTCGCGCCGGCAGGGCCGCCGGCTGATGATCTCCGAAGGCCAGGCCGAGCCGTGGGAAGCTGTCACCACCCCGCCGAATCCGCCGGCCCGCTGGATGTTCAGCTGCCCCCCCGACCAGCTCATCGCCACGTACAACCAGTGCCTGCGCTGGGCCCGCGAAGCCTCCACCAGCCTGGACGCCTACCTCTTCTGGGGCGCCGAATACTGGCTCCTCCGCAACCAATCCGGCGACCCGACCTACCTTCAAGCCTTCGCCCGCATCCTGGCGGAGTCCTGAGCTGCCCGCATCGCTTCGCTCGCTACGCTGGGTTGTGCCAGCCGCCAAGGGCGGCGGTCAGGGTGTCGGCTTCCTTTGGACCCCAGGTGCCGGAGGCGTAGATGTGCACTGGCGTGGCGTTGTCCAGGATCGGATCGACGATCGCCCAGGCGGCGTCGACGGCGTCTTCGCGGACGAACAGCAAGCGTTCGCCAGCCATCGCGTCGGTCAGCAGGCGCTCGTACGCGTCGACTTCATCACCGTGCGGGTGCTCGACGAGCGTGAGCTCGACCGGGTCCGTCTGATTTGACAGCCCGAGGCGCTTCACTCGCGCGCCGAGCCCAATGGCGATCTCCGGGTTGAGCCGGAACCGCAGATAGTTCGCATCCATGTGGGAAATGTGCGTCAGCGGCGGCCGCTTGAAGCGCACCAGCACCTCGGTGGTCGTCACCGGCAGACTCTTGCCCGCCCGCAGCATCCACGGCACCCCGGCCCACCGCCAGGAGTCAACTTCGAGCCGCAGCGCGGCATACGTCTCAACACTGGACCTGGGCGCGACCCCCGGCTCGTCCAGGTATCCCTGGAACTGGCCCCGCACGATGTGGGCAGGATCCACCGGCGGAATCGACCGCAGCACCTTGACGTGCTCGTCGCGCACGGCTTCGTGATACATCGTGCTGGGCGGCTCCATCGCCAGCATGCTCAAGACCTGGAGCAGGTGGTTCTGGACGACGTCGCGAATGGCGCCCGTCTCGTCGTAAAAGTGACCGCGCCCCTGGACGCCGAAGTTCTCGGCCATGGTGATCTGGATGCTCGAAATGTAGTGGCGGTTCCACAGCGGTTCGAACAGCGTGTTCGCGAAGCGGAAATACAGCAGGTTTTCGACCGCCTCTTTGCCCAGGTAGTGATCGATACGATAAATCGACGGTTCGGCAAACACCGTGTGCACCGTGTCGTTGAGGACGCGCGCCGTCGCGCGGTTGTGACCGAACGGTTTTTCGATGACTACCCGCGCCCCCGCCGCGCACCCCGACTTGCCCAGCGACTCGACCACCGTCCCGAACAGGCTTGGCGGAATCGCGAGGTAGTGCGTCGGCCGCTGGGCGCTGCCGAGTGCCCGACGAACCTGCTCGAATGTCGCGGGATCAGCGTAATCGCCGTCGACGTACTTGAGAAGCTGGTCCAACTTCGCGAACGCCGCGGCATTGACGCCGCCGCCGTGCTCCGTGAGGCTGGCGCGGGCGCGCTCCAGTAATTGGTCGCGCGACCACCCGGCTTTGGCTACGCCGATGACCGGCGCGTCCAGCGAACCGCGCTTCAGCATGTGCTGCAGCGCCGGGAAGATCTTCTTGTACGCCAGGTCGCCAGTTGCACCGAAGAAGACCAGGGCATCTGAGTGCTCGGATTGCGACGCGGCCACGACCCTACCCTCCTGGTGCCCGTTCGATGTGGCCGCCAAACTCGAAACGCATGGCCGAGAGGAGCTTTTCCGCGAACAGCGATTCGCCACGTGAGCTGAAGCGTTGGAACAGAGCCGCGCTGAGAACCGGAGCCGGAGCACCCTCGTCGATGGCGGCCGTTACCGTCCAGCGGCCCTCACCTGAGTCGGAGACATGCCCCGAAAACGTCGCGAGCTGCGGGTCGGTCTGCAGCGCCGCCGCAATCAGGTCCAGCAGCCACGACGACACCACACTGCCGCGTCGCCAGACCTCCGCGATCGCCGGCAGGTCGAGCTGGTACTGGTAGTACTCAGGATGTGGCAGGGGCGTCGTCTCGGCGTCGGCGGCGGCTCGGTCGCGCAACCCGATATTGGCGTGATGCAGGATGTTGATCCCCTCGGCAAAGGACTCCATCAGTCCATATTCGATGGCGTTGTGGACCATCTTCACGAAATGCCCGGCGCCACTGGGTCCGCAATGCAGGTAGCCCTGCTCAACGCTCGTGGGCTCACCGGTGCGGCCGGGCGTCCGCGGGACGTTTTCGGAGTGTTTGTAGCCCGGCGCCAGCGACCGGAAGATCGGCTCCAGCCGCTCGACCGCCGCTGCCGGGCCGCCGATCATCAGGCAATAGCCACGGTCCAGGCCCCAGATCCCGCCACTCGTGCCGACGTCCACGTACGCGACGCCTGAGGGCTCGAGCCGGGCACCGCGGCGGATGTCATCGACGTAGTACGAGTTGCCGCCGTCGACGATCGTGTCGCCGGATTGCAACCGGCTGGCGAGATCCGTCAGCGTTTGATCGACGACCGCGGCGGGCACCATCAGCCAGACGACCCGTGGCGGTGCGAGCTGCGCGACCAGGCTATCCAGCGAGTCCGCGCCGGTCGCGCCTTCCTTCGCAAGGGCCTCAACGGCAGTCTGGCTGTGGTCGTAGACCACACAGGTGTGCTGATCGCGCATCAGGCGGCGGACCATGTTCGCGCCCATTCGTCCCAGACCGATCATTCCGAGTTGCACGGCGGCTCTCTCCTGTCGACAAGTTGTACCGTGTTCGTGCGTGGACGAAGCACCTCAGTTGCCGCAACCCCGCCGCCCGCGGCCGAGCGGCGCCCGCTGCGATGCCTGCCACGAACGCGGCGCGCGTGTCGTCCGCAGCCGCGACGGCCTCGTGACCGTGTGCACCCGCTGCGCCCGCGGCGCCGATGTCTCGACCAACGACTCCGCCGAAGCCATCGCGGCCATCGTCAACCGCGCCCCGCTGGTCGAACGCCGCGTCCTTACCCGCCGCCTCCTGGCCCGCCGCGCGCTCCACACCGCACGCAAAGATCGCAAGACGCGAACTGCCTGAGGCGCCGTAGCACGCGCGTGCGACGTGCTCGTCAGGCGCGGACCTCAGGTGTGCCGTAGCGCATTCCCCGGTCCCACACGACAGTGTGATCCACTTCGCTCTGGTGTCGAGCGAAGCGATGACCAGTCGGGCTAGTTTGGCGGCGACAGGAACGTCGCGCTCGTCGCGCGCGGGAGCCAGAGCGCCAGCGTGTAGGCCGGGCCCACATCCTGGGTCCACGGCTCCGTCCTGGCGGTCGGCCGCGTGAAGATCGTTTTTTGGCCCATATTGAAATACGCGCCCGTGGCGAAACGGACCTCGACCGCGGCCGCGAGCACGGTTGGCTGATGCCGCTGCACCCAGCCGACCAGCGACGGCCATAACTGCTGCCCACCGCTGACGGCTTTGCGCAGCATCCGTCCGAGCCCCTGCTCGGGGACCAGCCGAGCGTGGAGGCTCCCGCAAATCCCGACAACTTTCGCATCCGGCCCCAGGTGCGTCCAGGCGTCAATCAGGTTGCGAGCCATCCAGTCGTCGCGATCCGCCCACTGCTCGGCCAGCTGATCAGGGGCCTGGTCGAAACACACCAGTTCCATACCCAGCACGCGCGCCGCTCGGGCGAGTTCGAGCACCTGGACATTGCCGCGCCCGTCTCGAGAAGGGCGGGTGAAAAACGGCGGCGGCTGGTCGAGCTGTCCATCGGCCCAGGCGGTCAGCAGCGCCTGCTGGTCACGCGGCAGTTCGAGCCCCAGTCCGCGATACCCATGCTCGACGAGTTTGGGTAGCAGCCCCGCCACCAGGGCGGGGACCTCGCGCGTCCCGTGCAGCTCGCCAAACAAGAGCAGGTGGTTGCTCGCGGCGATGCGCAGGACGACGTCCTCCACCGCCGGCGGCAGGCTGTACGCGGCGACAGCCATTGACTACGACGGGCCCGGTATGGGCGTGGCCGCCAGCGCCGCGCGCAACACGACGACGAACCTGTCGATGTCCAGTGGCTTGATGAGCAGCGCGGCGAGTCCGAGGTCACTCGCCTGCGCGTCCAGCGCCCAGTTCCGAGCCGAAACCAGGACCACCGGCGCGATCGCCGCCAGCGCGGCGATCTCCGAGCGTTCCGTCTCGTCGAGCGTCAGATGGCTGGTGCCCCAGAAGTCGGCCACGATCAGATCTGGCTTGTTCGTCGCGCAGTACTTCTGGAGCTCGGCCATCACCGAACACGTCTCGAGTCTGGCGCCAAGCTCCTCACGCAACACCTCGGCCAGCAATTCCCTAAGGCTGACGTCGTCTTCGAGTAGATAGATGAGGGCCATGCGAGTGTGAGGTGGCGACCCGAGTATAGAGACTCGCCAACTCCGCGAACCGCTCAGTGACAGCAATTTCTCGTGAACATCTCCCACGCGCGAGCAATTCAGCTCGCAACACCTGCGTTGCGAGAACGTGGCACACTTCTACACAAGGTGGCCCCGGCAGGTCTGCGGACAGGCGCCGTTCTGGCCAGCGCCATGGTGATCGCGGCGCTGCTGGTCGTCACTGGCTTCGCCAGCCAGCCGTCCACGCCGCCAGTGGTCCTGGCGCACCTCGACGGGGCCGTCGATCCGGTCACCTCCGGCTACCTCCACCGGGTCATGGCCGCGGCCGAGCAGGAACGGGCGGCGCTCGTGGTCGTGACCATCGACACGCCTGGCGGACTCGACAGCTCGATGCGCGAGATGGTCCAGGACCTGCTCGGCAGCCACGTTCCGAGCGTGGTCTTCGTCTGGCCGTCTGGCGCGCGCGACGCCTCGGCCGGGGTGTTCATCACCGAGGCGGCGGGCCTCGTGGCGATGGCGCCGGGCACCAACATCGGTGCGGCGCATCCGGTCGGCGGCGGCGGCGAGACGATCACCGGCGACCTCGGCGACAAAATCACCAACGACGCCGCCGCGTACATCGCCGCGCTGGCCAAGCAGCACGCCCGCAACGACGCCTGGGCGGAGGATGCGGTCCGCAAGAGCGTTTCGCTGGACGCCCAGCAGGCCGTCGACCAGAACGTGGCGGATCTGTTGGCGCCGGACGTGCCCACGCTGCTGACGCTGGTCGAAGGCCGAACGGTTCAGACCGGCGCGGGCGAGACGACGACGATCCATGCCGCCGGCGCGCCCATCGAGACCCTGGACATGCAGCCCATCGAGCTGCTGCTGCAGAAGTTGTTCGACCCCAACATCGCGTATTTGCTGCTGACGATCGGCTTCTACGCCCTGCTGATCGAGCTGTTTCATCCGGGCGCGCTGCTGCCGGGCGTCACCGGCGGGATCTGCCTGGTGCTCGCCTTCGCTGCCTCCGCGGTGCTGCCGATGAACTGGGGTGGCGCACTGCTCATCCTGCTCGCGGTCGGTCTGTTCATCCTGGATATCAAGGCGGCGACGCATGGCGCCCTGACCATCGCGGGCATGCTCGCGTTCGTGGTTGGCTCGCTGCTGCTCTACTCGCCGCCGGGGCCGCGTTCCCCGACGCTGCCGGATGTCTCTGTGGCCACGCCGTTGCTCGTCGGCATGGCGGCGACGGTGGCGGTCGTCAGTGCGCTCATCGTCGGCGCGGCAGTTCGCCTGCGGACGCGTCCGGCGCTCGCCACGGCGACCGAGCGCCTGATCGGCGCGGCCGGCGTCGCGCAGTCTGCGCTGGACCCAGACGGAACCGTGCGCCTGGCCGGCCAGCTGTGGTCGGCGCACGCCGACGGCCTGCCGGTCGAGGCAGGTGAGTCCGTCCGCGTAGTTTCCCGTCACGGACTCACGCTCCATGTCGAGCCCGCCGAGCAGACTGGCGTGAGCCCTGACCCTTCTGCTGCGAGCAAGCAGCCGGTATCCGAAGGATCTGAAGCGAGCGTGCGGCCGCTGGCAGCTGAGAACTGAAGTCCCGAAGGAGAATCCAGGTCGCGTGTGAATCTGGCCGCCGACGCTGAGACCTGAAAGCCCAAGGAGAAGCCCTCATGGTGGAACTGATCGTCAACCTGGTTGTGCTGGTGCTGGTGCTCGCCGTACTCGGCGGCGTGCTGTCGCAGGCCGTCCGCGTGGTGCGCGAGTACCGCCGGCTGGTCGTGTTTCGCCTGGGGAAGTGCATTGGGGCGCGCGGTCCGGGCCCGGTCTTGTTGATTCCGTTCGTCGATCGACCGGTCGTGGTCGACCTGCGCGAGCTGTTCGTCGAGATTCCGCACCAGAGCTGCATCACCAAGGACAACGTGCCGATCCAGATCGATTTCCTGGTCTACCGCCAGGTCGTCGACGCCGTCAGCAGCGTGATCAAC
>Ga0070730_10002976_pt1 | contig 15331 bp, 20 predicted proteins | sample Coa_R1_3_FD_66447 | JGI IMG/M metagenome (GOLD analysis project Ga0070730, IMG submission 66447) | Surface soil microbial communities from Centralia Pennsylvania, which are recovering from an underground coalmine fire - Coalmine... | ecosystem: Environmental > Terrestrial > Soil > Unclassified ...
GGCAACGATCGGAATTGCACCCGCGCTCGGCGGGTAGACCGTGCCGGGTGCGGGCGGGAGCGTTGGAGAGGGCGCGGGAGGCGGCGTGGGCGCGGCCGCGGCTGCGTTGATCGCGCCGAGCGTCGCGAGCCCACTACCCCACGATCCGAGGTTCAGACCCGCGAGACTGCCCGGCCCAAAACGGTAGCCGGGTGGAAGCTTCGCGATCGTGATCGGCGCCGGCGCGGGGAGGTCGTATGGGTTCGGGGGGAGCGGTGCACCGTGGACGACGGGGGGCGGCGCGCTCGGCGCGTTCGGATCAGGAAGGCATCCGCCATGACCGTCATCCCCATACGGGCAAAGGGTGATCGTTTTTGCCGTCGTGACGGGAGGCTTGAACTTCAGTTTCGGACCGGCCATCAGAACTGCCTTTCACCGCGCGAGATGCGCGCCCGAGAGAATTGCTTCGCCCGCCTGGACGGAGACGAACCGAGCCACGAACTTCGCTTGCGTCGCGAGCCGCGCCGCGAGCGTGACGACGGCGCCGTTCGCGATCCCCAGCGGATGACCGCTCGCCGAGCTCGCGAGCGTTCCCGCTACGAACCCGGGCGTACCGAGTCCAGCTTGCGCCTGGCCGAGCGTGATCGAAGGGGGGACCGGCGCGGCGATGGGAATCGACGTCGGCGGCGTGTGGAAGGCATTGGGAGGGAGGACGATCGCCGGCGGAGGCGCGACGGGTGCGGTCGGTTTCTGGCCGGCATTGATCGCGCTCAGCGCCGCGAGCCCCGTTCCCCATGAACCGAGATTCAAGCCGGAGAGGCTTCCGGGCCCGAAGCGGTAAGACGGTGGCGGAGTCACGATAGAGAACACGGGCGGCGGCGGGGCCGGTGGCGGATGCATCAAGCCGCCGGTGAGGAGGGGGCCGCTGAGGATCCCCGAACCGCTGCCTGCGACGTTGCCCATCAAGCTCGGGACGGGCCCGAAGAGGTTCTCCGCGCGATCGAAGATCATCTCCGCTTGCGCGGTGGTCAGCGTCGGGAACATGACCTGAATCATGTAAATCCCGGGCGCGATATCGGTCTGCCCGCTGATCTTCCCCTGCCCGTCCGGCCACGTTCCCGAATACGTGTTCCCGTTCGTGAGGAGGTTCGGCGGTGCGGCATAGCGCGCCTGCCACATCGAGGGGATCTGATTGCTCCCCGGAATCATCGTGCCGTGCGAGAGGCCCGCGTCACCCGGTGTCCACGTGAGAATCTTGGTCGCGTAAATCAGTCCGTACTTCGACGGATCGGGATCGGGATAGACACCCTGCCCCTTTACGCCTTGCTGCCCGTACGGCGTCCCGCTCGTATCGCCATAGAACTTCGCCTGACCGGGAAGCGGATTCGGGATCGTGGCGCAGTCCTTCAAACGCCCACCGCTCGCAGGATCCGCAGTGCCACCGCTTGCCGTGCAGAATGTAATCGCAGCGGCGAACTGCGCGCGGTTCAGGAGCTCGTATGCGCCAGGCACCTGGGTGTAGACCATGTCGAGCGCGTCGCCGGTTCCCGGGTCTGGCGGGTTGGGCTGGCTGATCCCGAGGAGCCCTTGGTTCACTGCGAGCCAGGTCGGGTTCGCGAGGAAAAGCGCGGCCTGCTCCGCGAATCGCTTCGCCGTGAGAAACTTCAGCTTCTCGGGGTTGTTTTGGAGCCACTGGCTCGCGTTCGGGATGTTCGTCGAGACGTAGTCCTTGCAGGAGAACGTCCGCCCATCCGTGATCTCGCAGTGCTGCCCCCCGTACAGGACGTTACCGAGCGCAATGCACGCGCCGATAATTGCCCCGATGATCGCGCCGACGTAGCCGAAGGTGCTTCCGCCCGCCACGCCTGCGACGATGGCCGTACCCCCCGCCTCTGCAATTGCAGCGGTGATCGCAGCGGCAATGTCGGCCACGAGACCCGCGAGGACATCGGCGAGCGCCGTAAATCCAAGGTCCGCCAGGGCGACGTCGATCACCGCGACGGTCGTGCCGATCTCGACCCCCTTGAGCGCGCCCTCCTTGAGCCCATTGAGGACGTCGTTCCAAATGTTTTGGACGTCCTGATAGAGGTTCGTCGTCGATAGGAGGCTGATCGTCTGTTGCTGAAGGAGCTGCAGAATCGTGTCGTCGTTGAGATGGCCCATATCGGCCAGGTCTTGGAGCGTCGTGCCCGGCGGCACCGGCCAGCTGATTCCTCCGGTCTCGCCATTGCCGAGAAGAGACAGCGTCGTCAGCCGCGGGAGTGTCGTCGCTTTGAGCTCCGTAATCGGCGGTCCCCCGAAACTTCCAGGCACCTTCCCTCGAAGCGAATCCGGCCCTTCGAGTCGAAGGGGAACGATCGGCGCGTTGATGACGAGGGCTTGAGCTCCGGACCCGATGATGCGCTTCGGTTGCGGCGCCGCACCCGTGGGGTTCGCGAGCGTCGGTTGGACAACGGGCGTCGAGCTCGCGACTTCCGCGCTCCCGAGCGGGTGCGCCGGGAACGACGCGATCGGCTTACCGGCTCGGAGCGCCATCCCGTCCTCTCAGTACGCGCCCGCGGTCATGGGGCCGAAGTCGAGCAAATAGGTTTGGGTATCGGGACCAGGGAGGCCGTCGACGGCGAGCTGCGCAGCGGGGTTGATGGCGTTCTCCCACGCTTGGAAGGCGGCGGAGGCTTGCTGCGTCATCGGCCCAAAGCTCGAATCCACGGTGAGCGGCGCGAGCGGCGCCCCCACCGCGGCGATCCAGGCGTTCAGTGCCGTCTGAATCGATGCCGTCTCGGGCGAGCTCGCTGTGTACGACGCGGGGATCGAACCGAGCCCGGTCGGGATCTGCAGTCCGCTCGGCCAAGGGACGATTGTCGGAGGCGTGACCGTCGTCGTGCCTTGATCGGGAGGGGGCGCCGCGGGAGGAGCGGCCACCGGCGGTACGGAGAAGATCGGCGTGGGCGGAAGGAACGCGGGCGGCGCGGCGACGGGCGAAGGGGCAGGCGCTTGCTGCGGGGGGACCGTCGAGGGCGGAAGCGGAACGAGAGGCGGGGCCCCGAGGGTGGCCGCTTTCGCGTCGAGTGCCGCCGCCGCGATGGGGTAGTCCGGGAGGAGCGCGTTCGCGAACTCCTGCAGGTCGGCGGGCGACGTATCGGTCGCGATCATTCGCGAGGTCGTCTGCTCGAGCACGAGCGGCAGGTTGCGATCGAAGATCCCCGTTCCGGGGGCGAGCGTGACGTCACTCGTGGGCGCGACCGAAGGGCCGGACGTCGCGGAACCGCGCTTCGAGAGCGCGAGCGCGCCGCCAGCGATCGCGAGAGCGAGGAGAGGAAGAACGGGGAGCATGCGGCACGTGCCTTTCTCAGTAGGAGCCGGCGACCATCGGTCCGAAATCGAGCAGGAAGTTTTGCGTCAGGGGTCCGGGAAGGCCGTCGACCGCGAGCTCGGCGGAGGGGTTGACCGCGTTCTCCCAAACCTGGAACGCAGCGGAGGCTTGCTGGGTCAAGGGTCCGAAGCTCGAGTCTTCGGCGAGCGGTGCGAGCGGCGCGCCCGTCCCTGCGATCCAGTTGTTCAGCGCCTGCTGAATCGCGAGCGTCTCCGGGCTCGGCGCCTGGTAGCTCGCGGGGATCGGCGCGAGATTCGTCGGGACGACCATGGCGCTCGTCCAAGGAGGGATGGCGGATGGCGTTCCCAGGATCGTGATCGGCGGAAGCGTGACCACGCCCGGGCTCGGCGGGGCCGCAAAGGGTGGCGGCGCGGGAGCGGGAGCCGGGGGGAGAAGCGGATGCGTGGCGGCGACGGGTGCGGCCGCGAGGCTTGCGCCGCCGGTGCTCTTTCGCGAGGCGAGGAGCGCTACGATCCCTCCTCCGATGACGAGCAGTGGAAGAACGATCGGGGCCATCGCGAGAATCTCCTTCAGGTCGGCATGCCAAGCAGGGCGCTGGGGTCTTCGATCGTTCCGTCAGGAAACCGGACGCAGATGTGGAACTCGTCGACGCGACCGACGTCGCGCACCTCTTGGAAGATGGCGACCGCCGGCCGCGCATCGACGTTGTCCCGCACCCGGAGCTCCGCGATCCGCCAGCACGCGAGGCCGACGCAGTGCGCGTGGCCGACGCGAAGAATCGCGGGGATGTTTGGCCAGAGGTTCGGCTCCCGGCCCGACTTCTCCTCTTCCGAGATCGCGAACCGGATTCCCGCGTCGTACAGACGAGGGAACCCGCTCGCGAAGCGGCGACCGACCTTGAGCCACGCAGCGTTTTCGTTGATGAGCGACCAGAGCGCGTCGAGGTAGACGTCCTGCTGCTCATTCGCCGAAAGCGCCTCGAACTCGTCGAGGACGACCGTGAAGGAGACCCGCATCGCGGGTTAGCGCGTGCGGTACTGGTGCGGGGGGATGACGCCGGCCATCGCGGCCGCACCGGCCGAGTCCTGCATCACCTTGTGCCCGAACAGCGCGCACGCAAACGTCAGGGTGACGTTCGTCGTCGTGTTGTTCACGAGGATCGTGAGGTCGTTTCCTTGCTGCGCGATGTCCATCTCGAAATCGAGGGCGCCGCACTGCTTCGGATCGAAGAGCGTTCCGGGAACGACCGTCGAGTTTCCGCCGCCGATCAACTGCGGAATCGAACCGACGACCGGCATCGAAACCGAGCAGTTCGGCCCGACCGAGGTCGGATCGATCACCAAGTTTTCGCCGCGAAAGTCCATCTGGGGCTTCGCGACCACCTGATTTCCGGTGCTCGCCGCGGCGATTCCGGATTGCGAGAAGAGAAGCGGGGCGCGAAACCCCGTGCTGACCATCGTGGCGTATTGAGGCTGCATCGAACTGACTCCTGGGCTCGGGTTGTGCTGGGCCACCCGCGCATGCGTGCTCGAGTGGTGAGGCCGGCCGAGATCCGGGGGCAGCGCGGAGGCGGGAGCGGAGTGCTGGATCGCGGGCATCGGTCTTGCGCCCGTTCCAACTCCGCCAATGCCTCCGCGCGGCCGTCCCGCACGGTTGCCTCGGGTACCGCCAGGCGAGCTGTGAAGCGCCGTGTTCGTCGGTCCGTCGACGACGCCGGTCACAGGCAAGCCCTTGGCACCCTGAAAGTTTCGGATCGACTGCCGCGTGCTCCAATCGAGCTGACCATGGCGCACGCCAGGGTCGTAACCGTGGGCCGCGAGCTGCGTTTGCGCCGTGGCGATCTGATTTTGAGCGTCGTTCATCGCGGCAGTCCTTCCCTACGGAGCGAAGAAGCGAGATCGATCAGCGGAGCGCGCGCGCTTCAGCGCCGCGGCATCCACTGCGACGCGGGCTGAACACCCGCGACCGCGCCCGCCGGACGCACGCCCGCGGCTGCCGCCGCCGGTGCCGCCGCTCCCGGGGTCGCTGCCGCCATCTGCTGCTTCGTGCCGGTCTGCCAGAGCTCGCGCGTCGCGTAGCAGGCGAGTCCCCCCGCCCCGATGTCGTACAGGTGCGAGTTGTACTTCCCGCCGAGTTCGAACAACCCCGCCGCGAAGAGAACCCCGCCGATGACCAGGTCCGCGTCGAAGCCAGCGACCTGCATCGCCTGACCACCCTTGCCGTAGCGGCTCGCGACGTACGCGACGGCCGCCGCGCCGCCGACGACCTCGACGCCCCGCATGACGCCTTCGATCCGTGCCTCGTTCTCGGCCGCGAATTTCTTCATGCGCGCCTGAGTGCGCACGAGTTTGTCGGTGATCTCCCGGGTATGCGAACGGAGGGCGCCGATCGTGGACGGGATCGGCTGGTGAGCGAGGGCCAGTTCCATGGTGGTCTTCCTTGGTCGGGGTGGGTGAAAGCGCGCCCGTCTCGCTCTTCGGGGGAGGCGGGAGGACGTCAGCCTCCCCTCGCGGGCCGAACAGGGACGCGCCGCGCGCGTTTGAGATCGAACGATGGCGGGCTTTTTTGGCGGTTTCCACGGGGTGATCCGACCACCGCGCCGGGGTCCTGATCGCTTGCGCGGTCACTGCGATCCGCGTGATTCGCGCGTGTTTGGGGCCCGTTTCCTCCGCTCCCCGTGCGGTTCCCAGCTATTCTTGAAGGAACCGCGACGAGGCCCCGCGATGCCGGCGAAGGCGATCGAATCTGCGAAGTTTCTTCACATCAGCCAGGCCGCGAAGTTGTGCGGACTCGCGCCGCGCGCGCTTCGACGGCTCGCCGATCGGGGGGAAGTCGAGACGGTCTACCGGAACGGCGAGCGTCTCTATCCCCGCGCCGCGACGGAAGCCTACGCCGCGCGCATCGGTGCGGCGGCGATTGCGGAGGAGCAAGTCGACGCGGTCATCTTCGGGATGTTCAAGGAAGGCGCGAGCGACGAGAAGATCGTCACGGTCCTCAAGTGTCCGTTGGATCGCGTGCTTCGCCTGCGCGCCCACCGCGATGGTCCGAAGCCGGGGCTCGCCGCGGCGGAGGATCCGGAAGCCGAACGCGCGGCTGCGCGCGCGCTCGAGACGCGCCGCGAGGCGCTTCGTGAAACCCTCGAAAGGGAGCGCGCCGAACGGCGTCGCAAGTGGACCGGATGAACGAGTTCGCGCTGTACGTCGGAATCGCGTCCAAGGAGAAGTTCACGCACGCGACGCACAACGCGCTCGCGCGGCTCTATGCCGAACTCCCGTTTCCGCACCTCGAAGACATCGAACCGGTCGGCGGGCTCGTGCTCGCGCGAAACCAGATCGCCGCGCGCTTCCTCGCGCATGAACGGAAGCCGTCCCATCTTCTGCTCGTCGACGACGACGTCGCGGGGTTCACGGCGGCGGACGTCGAGCGGATGATGCGGTCGGGGGAGGACGTGATCGGCGGCCCCCTGCCCTCGCGCGCGATCGAGGTCGGAACCATCGAGGCGGCGATCAAGCGCGGGATCACGGGCGCGGAGCTCCTCGGCTATCTCTCCCCGCTCCTCATGCAATTTCTCCCGAACAAAATCCCCGTGCGCGGGCATCTCGCGGAAGTGAAAGCCGTGTCGACGGGCTTCCTCCTCCTCTCGCGTGCGGCGCTCGAGCGGATGGTCCAGGAGCTCGGCGGCGCGACCGCCGAGCTCGAAGGACGGCCGATCGTGACGGTCTTTGACTTCGCCGTCGACGGAAGGGGCCAGTGGGTAGGCGAGGACTTCGGCTTTTGCGAACGGTGGCGCTCTCTCGGCGGGAAGGTCTATGCGGACCTGGATACGACGCTCCTGCACTTGGGTCAGCAGGCGTTCGGAACGGCGCCGCTTCGCGAGCGTGTGAAGCACCTTGTGACGGAGCGGGATCGGGAACGCCTCGCTTAGTTGTGCCCGAAAACGGAGTACGTCCCGGAGCAGGGGACGAAGCTCACTCCGGCGTCGCTTCCTGCGTCGGCCGCCACGCTGATGCACGAACTAATCGTCATCGTTCCCGTGACCCCGTTCGTGGTGTTCGCGGCTAGATCGTACGTGAGATGGGAGCTCGCCTCCGCCGGACAGAGGCCTAGGTTTGAGCTCGTGATTCCGTACCGAACCTCGCAGCCGTTGATTGTCGGAGAATCGACGCTGCCTCCCGAGGAAGGGATGATGGTCGGTGGGTTTTTCGAGAAGTCGATCACTACGGAATCCGATGGGAATGACGTTCCGCAGGTCCCGCTCTTGAAGGTGTAATCGAGCGCGTAATCCCCGCTCGTCGCTGGGCAGGTGCCGCCCGGAGTGCTGCTGCAAGCCGACACAGCAATCAACGCACTTGCCCACAGCGCCCACAGCGCGGACTGCGCGCCTGTGGATCGATCGCTGCGTCGAGGAACCATTTCGCGTCCTTCTCTCGGCCGTAGATCGCGCTCGCCGCCGCGAGGACGCGCATCCGTTCGCTGTCCGTCGCGAGCGAGGAGAGTACGTCGATCACCCGACGCGCGGCCTCGCCCATCGCCTCCGGAGCTTCCAGGCGCACGAACTTCAGAGGACGAAGAGCAAGGTTCATCGCGGCCGGCATCCGTAGCTGAGCCGAGGTGCACAAAGGAATCAGGTCCATGATGTAGCAACATTTCGTTTCCCTCCCGAGGCGGCAAAAGGGCCAAGTCCTGCAACGTGAGACGATGCCAGGCTCGGTTTGTTTTGTCGAACAGGCTTTGCACGGTTTGTATTGTCGGAGGACCACGCCCGTCCTACGCTCGTGCATCGTGGGGCGACCGAAGTTCCTGGAGGACGACAAGCGGGTTGGCGTGCGCCTCGACCGCCACGTGCGCGAGCGGATCGACGCGGTAGTGGCGCGTCGCAGGAAGTCGGGGGAACGCTTTTCGCCGTCCGAGTTCCTACGCGAAGCGATCGACGAGAAGCTCCGGCGCGAGGAGTCCAACGGACGTCGTGCGGCGTCGGTTGGCGATGTCAAGCGCGTTCACGCGACATCCGAGCACAACCTAGGGCTTTCGCTGTGATTTACGCTTGAGGAAGTTTTTCGGTTACCGTTCCGGGCACGTACTTCCGTGGGGGTATCGATGAGTTGACAGATCACGGGTTCTAAGGAGGCCAAGTTGCCTCTTATGCGCCAGGCGTACGCGCGGGTCTTATGACGGATTCCAGCCCAGTCTGACCCACGCGTACGGGCCCCGGTTGCCCGGAGCGAAAGAGCCCCCAAGGGGGTCTCACTGCTCCGAGCCTAGGGGATCGGTGTGCGCTCGTCCAGTTGCGAGCGCGCCCGCTCGCGGTGGGTTTCGTCGAGCAGGAAACAGGATCGAGGCGTCGGCCAGGTGCCGGCGCGCGAGGCCTCTGCAAGCCGTGAACTCCCGCGGGCCTAGCGAGCGCTCCAGCGCTCTCCGCAGTGCTTCGTCCGGGAGGTCTGCCACCCCCCGGGCCCATCGCTTCGAGCAGGTCTCGGGGCGGAAACGGCTCGTCCCCCGTGAGTGTCGCCCGTGTTGTACCGACTCCGTCACCCAACCGTCCGGACAGCTGGCGCCGCGAAGCGCCAGGCGCCGAAATGAGCCGCGAGGGCAAAGCGCGCCTCTCGCGTGTCCTCACGGTCGGCCCGAACAGCGCCGAGCGTCGGATGCTCCTCGCGCTGCTCTGGTGCGGCCCGACGACCCCGCTCGCAACCCTCGCCGTCCGTGCGGGGCTGTGCGCGCCCGATGCGAAGACGGACTCCGCGCGGAAGAAAGGCCGCCGCGTCTTCGAGCGCCTCGTTGCCCGCGAGCTCGTCGTGCAAACGCACATCCGGGAGTGCTTCGCGGCGTGCACGCATGTGTCCATACCCGGGCGCGAAGGTCGGCTCGAGTGCCAACGCCTCCGCGCCGCGCGCGGTCTCGGCGAGACATGCTCGGCGCACCACGGCTTCGAGGTCCGCGCGTTCGTGCCGGGCCTCACGCCGAAGGACGTCGTCGCGCGCCTCGCGATCGGCAAGGGCGAGATCTGCCGCCGCATTGCCCTCAGGAAGGCCGCGGAGGCGAAGGCGCGGCGGGAGGCAGGGATCCAAGCCAACGACGCAGAGGGGCGAAAGCTGCGCGGCGAACCGGTCACGCGCGGCCCCCGAGGGACGAACCATACAAGCCCGCGCCGCTGCAAAACTGTCCCCCCGATCCCCTCTGATCTTGATCTTGAAACGTCAGCTTCGTTTGGAGGGGACCGGGGGGACAAAGTACCTGGAGAGCGCGAGCGCACACCGCTCGCGAGCGGAAGTGCGCCTCCGGCGCACGCGGAGGGGTCCTGGTCTGGCGAGCCAACGCCCCCGGCGGAGGCAGCGCCGGGCGCGCCGACGCCGAGCGTCGCCGAACCCACGCGAGGCACGAGAGCACGGAGGGAAGAAGGCGAAAGAATCGTGCCGACGACCGTCGTGAAGCTCGCGGCGTGGCGAGCGACGCGAGCGACGGTGAACTGGTTTCTTTCGGAATGCGCGCTGCACGGCGTGCCGGTGAACGCGCTCGAGCGCCGTCAGGTCGCGTGGTGCCGGGCCGAGCAGTTCTCGCGCGAGGATCTCGCGCTCGCCCTCCGGCGCGCCCGCAGGGCCGCGCGCACCGCGCCGGAGTCCGCCTTCCGCCGGGTGTTCGGCGACCGCGGCGTCATGGGCGAGCTGATTCACGAGGAGCGCCGCATGCGCGACGACGAGGACGTTCCGGCGAGACCCCGGACGGGCCAATTTGCCGGGGGGGGCGCGGCGCCCCCCGTCCCCCGCCCCGCGAGCGCCGCGGAGCTCGCCGCCGAGCTCGTGCGGCTCCCGCCGCCCCCGAAGGCGCCGCCGCTGCCGCTTTCGCAGGACGAAGCGATGCGCCGCCTCGACGAGCAGCGCGCGATCTTGGACGGCCTCATTCGCGGCGAGCTCGTCGAAGTGCCGATCGTCGGGAGCGTCAAATGAGCGCGGTCGAGATGGGGTATCTCGAGCGCGACGCGGATGCGTCGCTTTCGTTCGTGGTCCGCTTCGAGCGGCACACTGCGCGCGGCGGGCGCTTTTACGCGCTCCGGATCGTGCGCGAGCACCAAGCCGATCTCTTCGGCCCGCGCGAGCTCGGCTTCGTCGTGCTCGTCACGCGCGGCGCAATTCGCGACGGCGTCGACCGTCGCGTGACCTCACGCGAAGAGCCTTTCGCCACCCTCGCGCGCGCGGCGGAGCGCTGGGGCGAGCTCTGCGCCCGCCGACGTCGACGTGGCTACGAAGAACAGGAGCAGCACGCATGAACACGAGAGCAACGACCGCGCCGACTAAGGCGATCACGACATGCGATTGCGGGGGCGTGGCCCGCTACTGGATCCTCTCCCCGACGCGGCCTGTGACGGTCGCGTGCGTGATCTGCGCCGACCAGGCCTCTCCCTACGTCATCGTCCGGCGGATGGATCCGGCGCGGCCTGGCGCGAGCACGCCCGCCACTTCTCTCGAGGTCGCGTCGTCGAAGAAGTTCGTGCTCGAAGGGCGGACGCCGCGCGAGGCCGCGATCAGCGAGTGGGCCGCGTGGCTCGATACGCATCTCGACGAGTGCTGCATCGCCCGAACGCACATCGCCCTCGGCTGCTACGTGCGGACGGAGTTCGTGGGGCTCGCGACCTGCCTCTTCGAGACCATGGTCTTCGGCGGCGCGCTCCACGGCGATCAGACGCGCTACCGGACCTATGAAGAGGCGGAGGCCGGTCACGGCGAAGTCGTCGCGCGGGTGCGCGCCGCGTTCGTCGAGCGCAAGACGCTGCGCCCCGCGTCCGCCCCCGGATCCATCGACCTCACGAAGGAAGGACTCGACGAATGAAGTTCAAGCCCTGCAGCCACCCCGAACCGCAAACCGTGACCACGGACGTGACGTGGTGCCCGACGTGCGGCGCGCTCCTCCGCGTCGGCCGTCCGAGCGTGCCGACGATGCTCGCCGATCCGAAGCGCTTCGTGGTCGTCGAGCGCCACGATCTGCCCGCCCACTCGGAGCGCCGGGCGTGGGAGGCGTTCGCGGCGGCGAATCTCCCCTTCGCCGCAGTCACGGTCGCCGCGCAAATGCCCGCTCCGTTCGTCATCTCCGACGACTTCGAATTTCACGTCAACGAGCTCGCGGCGCGGATGGCCGACAATATGATGGGCGTTCAGTGGGCGGAGCGCTTCGAGCAACCCGCGCCTGAGGGCGAGGGCGATGCAGGTTGACCCCACCCGACTCGTCCGGGACCCGTTCCACCCGCAGTGCGTTCAGCTCTACGCGAAATCGGAGAACGCGAAGATTTTCGCCGGACGCGCGGAGGTGTGGCCGCTGATCCAAGACCTCCCGATGGAGTGCCATTTCGGGTCGCTTGGGAAGGTCGAGAAGGGCGCCGCGCAAATGGTCTTCGTTTCGGAGACCAGCACGCACTACACATCGGACGGCGATCTGCGGATGGAGTTTCCGCCGGTCATCGTTACACCACGGGAGAACCGGCGAATCCTCCGCGTCGCGTGGGCCACGAGCGCGGAAGTCAAGCTCGAGCCCATCAGCGTCCAGCGGGTCATGGAGCTCGGTTACAACGTCCCGCAGATCAACAAGTGGCGCGGCCGGAAGTTTCCGAGGCTCGCGCCGCCCGGAGCGCCCGCGCAACCGATCTGCCTTCGGTGCGTCCTGCCGGCGCACCCGATCGGGCACTTCCGGATCCTCGTTGCCGATTGGGAGAGCGTCCCGATCTCGATCCTTCGATGAAATGCTCGGAGGCGACCTGCAACGAGATCGCCCTATGGACGTACGTCTGGCCCGGCCGAATCACGCGCTCGTGGGCCTGTCTGAAGCACCTCGCCGCCGCGACGACGGCCGCGGGGGCGATGGGGTTCGCGTTGGGCGACGCGCGCGTGTGCACGCTCGACGAGATTTGTCGCGATGTCGAAGAGAAGGAGGGCTCGGCATGAAAGAGGTTCGGTTGACGTTCGTGTGGCTTCGTTGGGGACTGCGGGCGTTCGTGCGCGAGGTTCGCGTCCGATGACCGAGAGTCGAGGGATGATCCTGGCTTTCTTGTGGGTCGCGTGCGTCGTCGTCGCGTACACCAGTGGGTTCCGTCGCGGTCGCTCCGAGCACGAAGAGCTCGTGGGCCGATGGGTTTGGGGATCGACCGCCGGTTCCGACGTCCAGCGCGCGCGCGGCCAGCTCGCGGAGCTCTGCGCGTACGGCGATGGGGAGTGGGAGATTCAGCCGCACGACGTCCACGGTCCCTACGCGAGCGGACAGGAAGCCGATCAGGTCCGCGCGCAGATTCGTGCGATGCGCGTTTACCGCACGCTGACCGAGCAGATCGCCTCTGCAGAGGAGCGCCGATGAGCACCGTCCTCGCTTGCCTCGGAATCGCGATCGCTCTCCACGCGCTGTGGCGTACGCGCACGCGAAAGCTCGCACCGATCGTGGACTTTTGCGGCGCGACGCACGAACCGCCGGGCCGTGGGTATCGCCTCGACGTTTGCACGCTCGAGAAAGGCCACGCGGGACCGATGCACGTCCACGCCTCGCCGTTTGGCTCGGCGCAGTGGCCAATGTCTGGCGAAAAGGGGCCGTTGTGATTGGGCCCCAAAACCAGATCGAGCGCCTACAGCTCGCGGGCACGATCGCTCCGAGTTTCCGAGCTGGCTACTGGACGGCTTCACGTCGCCGAGTGATTCGAGTCCGCGGAGAAGAGGTCGTGGGCATCGGCACCCTCGCCGACCTCTGGCAAGGATTGCTCCGAGCGAAACGTCTGGAGCTCGAGCTTGAAAACGGCCCCCCCAAAGAGGCGCCTTGCGATCAGTGCCTTCGCATCACACGGTGGTATCACGAGTTCCGGTCGGCCGTGCTTTGCGACCGATGTTGGACAGAACGTCGCGATCAGCGCGATCGCTGCATCGACCTTGGGCGTGACTGGGACCAGGCCCAGTCTGTCCAGGATCTCGAATTGCTCGCTTCGATCGAGGAACAATGGCTCGCGCTGGTCGGAAGCCCCATGTTCCCGCGCGCGCCGTCCATTCCGGTCTGCTGCGGCAAGACGCCCGCTCGACCTGCGCGGGTCGCCGGCAAGCAGTCATGGAGGTGCCGGAGCTGTGCATCCCGCGCGGCTGTCGCCGCGCTACGTGAAAAAGGCCACGCCTTCTTCGGTCGCCGAGACGCTCTCAAAACACCGCCGGGGGGGCCGTTGTGACCGTGAGGTTGATCTCCGGCAAGGTGACCGGCCCGAAGCGGCCCTACTTCTATCCGTGCGGTCCCTTCTGTTGCCGCTGCGGCGCGCGTGACGGACGCGAGATCGAAGAGGTCATCGCGGCATGCGGGTGTGCGCCGTGCTTCTGCGACGAATGCCGGACGATGACGGACTACCCGTTCGATCGCTGGCTCGCGTCGTATGCGGAGAGCTGCGAGATTCGTGCGCCTCATGCGCACGTGAATTACGCCGAGTGCTGGGCCGCGGGATTGGAACCGGACGACGTGCGCAAGCGGCGCGACGGATCCCTCGATCGCTGTGCATGCGGTTGCGAAAGGAAGTGGCACAGCAGCACTTTCGCAAGCGACCCCGAACCGCGCGAGCCGTGGTGCAGTCGATGCGGTCCGGAAAAGTGTCGTCGCTTCCGTCCGGCTGGGGGGCCCTCATGAGGTTCGCGGTAAGCCCGGCGATCGTTCTGCTCGCGGTGCTCGTCGTCGATCTCTGCGTCGTCGTTGCGTACGTGCTTGGGCTCCGTCGCGGGCGGGCGGAGCGTGACGAAGGGAACCGGCGATGAACCGCGGGCGACCCGAAATGGTTCTCGTCGCTGGAATCCTCGTTTCGCCACGGTTCGAATGGTGGCCGCCGAGCCGGTCTCCGTCTCGCACGATCGATACGTATCGTTCCTCGCACCTCTGGCTCGCAGCGTGCGCGATCGGACGCGCCCGGCGTGAGTTGTTGCGCGCACGTGACCTTCGCTCCCTCGGTGGCCGTGGCGCCCGGAAACGCGAGGTCGCCGCACTTGCCCGCGCAGCGGAATCTCTCGCGCTCGCTCTCGAGAATCGGGAGGTGGCGCGTTGCGAGCGCACGAAGAGGATTGATGCGCTGGATCTCCGCCAGGGGCGCGAGGTTTGCTCGACGTGCTTTGGTAAGCGCCGACTGCTCAACGACTTTGGATCCGGCTCGCGGCCATGCACTACCTGCGGCGGTACGGGTCGAATCAAAACCGGTCGGTTGTGACAGGGGAACGGCGCGGACGAGGTTTCGCGCACTTACACAACGGTCGTCTTCGGACCCCCTTTTGACACCCGGAGCGCCCGGCGGACGCTCGACTCCGAGACCCCGAGGAGCTTCGCCACGCTCAGCGGGGTCGCCCCGCGTGCCTGCATCATCGTCTCGACGCTTCGCCGAGAGAAGATGACGCGCGGTCGGCCGATCGCTTTGCCCTCTGCGCGCGCTCGCTCCATGCCGGCGCACGTGCGTTCGATCAGCCGCTTCCTCTCCTGTTCGGCGACCCACGAGATGATGAAGATCAGGAGCTTTCGAACGGGCCCGTCCATCTCGAGCCAGCTCTCCTGCGCGCTGACGACGTGAACGCCTTTTTCGTCGAGCGAGAGCACGTCTTGGAGGTTCGCGATCGCTGAGCGACCGAACCGGTCGAGCGACCAGACGATCAGGACGTCGAAGTCGCCGCGGTGCGCCGCCTCCATCATCGCGTCGTATTGCGGGCGCACCTTCGCGGCGCTCGCCTGCTCTTCGAAGGTCGCGACCACCTTGAGCCCGCGCGTCTTCGCGAGTTTGAGCAACGCCGGGCGCTGATTCGCAACGGTCTGTCGTTCCGACGAGACGCGCAGGTAAAGCGCGGCGCGCTTCACGACGGGCCCTCGGGGAACCAAAACCGGCAATGAACGCAGGGACCTTCCTCGGGGCCATGCGCGCACAACAAACGGTTCCCCGCTCGAGCCCCGCTCGAGCCCCCGCCGGCGCTCGACCCGGTCCCGAGCTGCCCCCGAGCTCGCCCCGAGCTCGCTCCGCTCGAGCCCCCCGCGATCTCCCCGCCG
>Ga0070730_10002977_pt1 | contig 15330 bp, 19 predicted proteins | sample Coa_R1_3_FD_66447 | JGI IMG/M metagenome (GOLD analysis project Ga0070730, IMG submission 66447) | Surface soil microbial communities from Centralia Pennsylvania, which are recovering from an underground coalmine fire - Coalmine... | ecosystem: Environmental > Terrestrial > Soil > Unclassified ...
TTGGTGCCGGCCCTCACCCTGTCCCAAGTGCCAATGGCACTGGCGCAGACGAGCAGCCAAGACATGAGTGGACAAGCCACTGCTTTCACTAGCAAAAAGGCCAGCCACAAAGCGCACAAACCAAAATCTGGCACAAAGACAAAAAAGAAATCCAGGGGCAGCGCAACAAAAATCATCCGTACTTTTGCGGGAACCATTTCTGAACTCATGCCAAATGGCTTTACTGTGAACCTTGGAAAGAAAGGCAGCTACCAAGTAGAGATCACCACTGACTCACGGATTCTTGGCAAAAAGAATGCAGCCATGACCTTTGCGGATGTGAAAGTCGGAGATAGAGTTCGCGTCAAAGGCAAGCTTGATTTAGTCGACAAAAGTATTGGCGCAATCGTTAGTATCAAAGACTTGGGTCTTTCAAAGAAAAAAGCTCAAACAGGCTCTAGTACAGATGGTACACAAGGACAAAGTGGCCAGACCCAGAGTGTACAAAACCAAGGCACAACTGACGCAGGTGCATTTTTATTGCTCTAAGATTTTGCGATGAGCACCGCAATAAGCTCTTTAAAAAATTATTCGCGCTCCCACTCCCCTGCCGGAAAGGAGCGCGAGAGCTTACAATATGAGGCGTGACGTCACCATTTTTACTATTCACTATTGCCGGAGGAATAGGTGTTGCGTTTAGCTTTTTTCTCTTGTGGCTGAGCAACAAAATTGTTTTGATGACTCCGATTTTGCACGATCCAGTTTTCGTACCAACCACAGATGAAAAATTGCAGATAATGTTGGAACTAGCGCACGTAAAACCTGGCCAAAAAGTTGCTGACCTCGGTTCAGGAAATGGAAAAATTATTATCGCTCTTGCAAAACTTGGTGTTGAAGGACACGGTTACGAAATAAATTATTTTTTAGTTTGGCAGTCGCGGCACACAATTCGTCGCTTAGGACTAGAAAAACTAGCGAAAGTGCATCGACAAAGTTTTCGACAAGCAGATCTTTCAAGCATTGACCTCGTTACGCTGTATACCAGCGCCGAGACAATGGCAGGGTTTGAAAAAAAATTACAAAAAGAATTAAAATCTGGTGCGAAAGTTGTTTCGAACACGTTTCAGTTTCCAAATTGGAAACCATTGAAAGTTCGTGACAGGGTCTACTTGTACCAAAAATAATTTTATCGTTCCTTACTGTTGGGGCTGCTGCTGTGGTTGTTGTGTCTGTTGGGCAGCTTGTTTTTGAAACTGGTTCAAAAGGTTCTGTATTGTACTGTTATCGATATTTACTGGTACAGAATTTGGCTGGGTGTTTTGGTTTTGGCTAGTACCTGAGTTCTGAAACGGTTTGGTAAATTTTCCCACTTGCTGCATTGTGCTCATTGCTTGCGAGTACGTGTTGAGTAAAGGCTGCACCGTAGGCAAAATCACACGCACAAAAATCATTGCCATAATAATGAGGAAAACAATGTACACAAAAACAGAACCGAGCCCATGCGCAAAGCCTGCTAAGAAATTTCTCCAGAAGATGCCGAAACCATTGATGTTGTAAAGAGTTTTGTTTGTGTCGGAAGTAGGGATAGTTTGCGTTTCGGGCATACTCTCATAATACTACTCAACCCTCACCCGTTGCTACTAGGACAACATGGACCAATCTGCCATGCGCATCAACAAAACAATTTTTTATTTTCCAAAATTTAGGCAAGAGTTGAGAAACATGTTCCTCTAGTTGGGTTGGACTAAATTTAAACGCACTGTCGAAACATATAAAATTAAAAGTGGTGTAGCCAACGCTCCATTCATCCCAGGTAACAGATTTGAAGTGAGGAAATTCACTTGACCTTTGAGCACAGGCAGCTTCGAGTTCTTGCAAAAGCGCCAAACCTTCTTCTCGCTTAGTTGGTCTACCTTCGTTGTGTTCATGCATTGCGGGCTATAATATCATGCGATAATATCTCACTATGCACAAGAAACTTGGAACTGCTTTCTTTCTGGGAATGATTGTTTTTTTCATTGCACCAACAGTTGCTTTGGCAGAAATAACTATTTCGACCTCGGCAAACACTCTTCAGCCAGGCCAAGAATTAACTGTCTCTGATCCCCACCCTCTCTCAGGAAGTGACGCAACGTGCAACGGCGTAGATGCCACCGGCGCACAAGTCATCAACCTCACGAACTGCGCGTACACCACTCAAGTATGGTTTTGGCGAAATGGTTTTCGGTACAAACAAGCCACCATTGTTTCTTCTGGATCAAACCAAATAACAGTCATTGTCCCGAATATGCCGTCAGAGGGCAGTTACCGAGCTGATATCGAACATGTATATACGGGCAAACATTACGTCGCTGTTTATGGTAATACCGACGAGAACCTCAAAATCATTAACCCTGCAACTCCGAAACCAACACCACTTCCTACATTAAAACCTACCACTTCAGTAGAGGCCAGTCCATCAGCTACTCCAATAACAGCAGCTCCCATTCCAACTCCCGTAGAAAATAAACCTGAACCCGCACACCAAAATTTCTTTCAACACATATTTTCTTTCATTCGGAATTCCGTTCAAAAATTGTTTGGAAAAATTTTGGGCAAAAAAATTGTTGAGCCCTCGCCCGCACCAATCATTTCTGCTCCAACTTCTGCTCCAAGTTCTCCTCTGACTCCTACGCCAACAGTGACACCAATACCAACGCCTACACCAGTTCCCTCTCCAACTCCAAAACCGATCACGTATGTGCATTCTCCCGATTCAGCATTAGGCGTGAATGGCTTTACCGTTACTGGCGGACAAAATAACGAAGGTGGCGGGCAGGGCATCATTATTCTCAAAGTCCATGGAGAGTTCACCTTCCATGCTTTCATTTGGAACTACGGTACCGGAATGGCGGCAAACGTCCCATACATTTGGTACGATAACGACAAAATTATTAAGCAGGGAGTTATCGACCACTTAGCCCCTGGCGCAGAAACGAACGTGACGGTGAGTTTTAATTCCGTAAGCTACTCCGGCCAGCACGTCCACAAATTTGTTATCAATCCCGGCAATAAACTTCCTGAAAAATCATACGCGACGAGTGTGGGCAACAATCCCTGGATGGTGGAACCGTTTTAAAAAATAAATTCATGCAAAACACAGAAGCAGCATTCCGTTGGATTGTTGACATCCTTCAACAGAAAAAAATCCCCTTTCAAATTACCGGCGGTTTTGCAGCACATATTTATGGTGCACAACGCCCCATCAAGGAAAACTGGTAAAAATGCAATCGAAACTGTGCGGTCGGAATGGGGCAGTTAAAAAATCTCCACGAATGACCGTGTTTTCTCCGACCAAGCGAGCAGCCGCTTTATAGCGATCATTATCTATCTCCACCCCCAAACATTTCCCGCCCTTTTCCTTAAAGACGCGAGGAATGCTTCCTAAGCCACAAAGTGGGTCAATAACTTTGCAACTAGAATTGATGAGCCGAAAATAATGGATGCAAAAATGGACGATGTGATCGGGAATAACAGTATGTGCCTCGTGTTCGTGCTCCTGAGGAATGAAAATTCTGCCGTCGGATTGTATTGTCCGCTGCTGGCTTGCGTTGAACAGTTCCTGATACATAGAGTGAGTATATCAAAGATGGTCATTTAAATGGCGAGATTAACCCGAATGAGCAGAATTTTGTAATTTCAATGAACTTCCATTAAACAGAAACCATTTTTCACCTAAAGACTTATCTTTACCATCTGACATCTCGAAAACTAAATACGCCAAGCCATTCTTCATTTTCCTATTTACATCATCTACGTAACCATATAGTTTAACCACTTTATTCTTGGGCGAATCAAAAAAAACGCTATACAGCCCTCCTTTTTCTCCCTGCCACGTCGAACCAAAAATCGACGCAGTATGTTCTTTCTTTGTTGAAACATCAAGCAAAGCAAGTCCCCGACAATCCGTTCCGCAATGTTGAAAGAAGAATAGGTAGCCATCGCCAACCCACTTAGGATCACTCTCGACCTCCCACGGACCCTCTAGTGAATGGAGAATTTCCCAACTCGTTTTTGTATGTATGTCATAAATTATCAAGGATAACTCATCTGACGATTCATCATTCGAATAAATGCCAATTGCTATGAGATTTTTGGATGGCGATAATGCAACTGAAGAAACTTTTTTATGGTCGTACAGTACTTCTTGTTCAAAGTAACTTGTTTTAAAAAACATTTTGTAACGATCCTTATCCCATGATATTAAATCCAAATCCTCAACCGGAATTTCCCTAACATCAACTGATGGTTCTATCTTCTTAACTACAATTTTTTCGTTTGCGGCTGACGGAAAAGATTGTGCCAAAGAAACTTCCTCATCTCCATCTAGGAACCCATCATTGTCGGCTTCTAAAAAGAACAGTATTCCGACTGCGATAACAAATATAAAAATAAAAGAAATTACCACGACTTTTTTCTTCATTGTTCAACTTATATAATTAATTTATAGTAAAGTCTATATATGATAGATATGGCTCCCTTTCCTTCACTTGTCCCCGATTTTGATTATGGAGGTTATTACCAAGATGAACTTATGCCCTGGTTAAAATCACAAGGCCTCTGGGATAGGTGGCGCGAGGCAGCAACTGGTAGCACCGCATGTATTCTTCAAGACAGAATTGTTGTTTATAAAGTTGATCTAGACTACTTTTTGGCTGGGAAAAGATTACCGGATTAAAGTTTTCTTTTTTGTGGACCTTGATAAAAAAGAAAGTGACCAATTCGTTTAACAAATATTGCTCCCGGCACATCTTTCGTAACAAATTTTTTTGCAGAAATATTGTCTGAATGAAAGTATGTTGCTCCATCGGTAGGGTCATCATACACTTCATTAAGAAGATCAGCCGCTACTTCACAGGCGCTGAACCAAGCTCTCTCTGTGAGTTTCTTTTTATCTCCCAAAGGATTAATTAAGAGCGAGAAATTATCATTATTATTAGGATCATTGGGGTTCATACACGAAAACTGATAAATTCCTCTACTTTTCTTGAGAATAATTTCATGATAAGTAAACCCGAAGTAGGAATGTTTTGCTAAGAGACGATTTTTTACCGTCCATGCAACTCCTTGCATCACTTCTTTAGACTGGTTTCTCGCTTCTCCAAAAATTAACCGCGCCAAAAGCATTTGGTCTGTGTCATCTGCAAAATTTCCAGTCCATTTGGGATCGCCAACGGTGGGAATACGGTGCCCTGGTAAAGGAGTTGGAGCTGGTGGAGATGGCAAAATATCTCCCAAATCCAATGTCACATCATGCACGACTGGAGTATCGTCAACCCAAAACTCGATTGTGTGAAGAGCGGCTATTGAATTCCGAACAAATGTTTTCTTTTTTCTTTTCTCCCCAGAGAATAGCTGCCAAGGTGTAGCTGTCCATGCCCAGTTTATATATTTTGTAGATGAATTCGTGTCATTCCATTCTGTCTGCCCATCAATAGTGAGTTTAACCCTGTCACCATCCATCCAGTGCCACCAAACACTAACGTCAGCTGCAACACTTATGAGCGGCAACTTCAAAAGTTGGAAAGTGCATAGCGGCCACTCTTCATTATTTTTCTGGACTTGGTTTTCAAAAGAAAACTGAATATTTCGCGGATTTGAAACATTCTCCACTTCAATTTTGTCAATCTGTGCACCATTTTCAGGAAAAAACGTAAGTGTGTGGTCTCCTTTTTCAAGTATGAGTAAAAAGACCACTGTTTTCGCATCTCCTCTAAGTTGCGTCCCGTTCCAAGCAGATGGACTATTCTTTTCTGAGGAAGCGTCGCTAAATACGAGCTCGTCTATTTGCAAATGCAAAGTTTCATCTTCGCTAAATTGCGTTTGTTTACTTGACGAACAATGCGCCACAGTGGAAATGGAGTAAATGCCGGGTTGGTCGATCGGAAAATCAAATGTCGTTATCTCTTTTATTTTTCGTGGATTTGCGAGCAGGGATTGTTTGGGCACTTTCCCCCATTTAAGCTGAAAAATTCCAATTCGAAAGCTCCTGAATTTTCACCTCAATTTGAAAAAGCAACTCTTTCAAAAGATGATCCCTCACCCAGGATTTCTGAGACTGTGAGAGCAGTTCGCCGAGACCTGAAAGAATATAGTCCTTTTTCACATGAGCAATAATATATTCTGGAAGAGATTTTAAGTAATCAACTAACTTTTTATTCATTCTTTCGTGTACTACTGCCTCATTAATCGGAGTAAGTTTTTTAAACAACCACCACGCATCATACAGATCGCGGTTTACCAACTCTTTTCTATCAGTGATCGCACACAATTTATGAGCAAACATTGTTGGCAAATCAAGTGAAGGTACGGTGAGGCCAAAAAAATCATTTTCTTGGTAGGTATCAGATATGTATTCTCTTTTATTTATTTCTACCTTGATTCCTTGCTGGTTTTTTTCATAACTTCCAAACCAAAATAACGTAAAGTGTTTATCATATTGATCTTCAATTTTGAGATATTGTTTGAGAATATCAGTAATAAAATCTGGATTGATCTCTTGTAAATTGACTCCCGCCCTCACATTAAAATCTAAGTCCGTAGAAAAGCGGCTTAAACCATGAAAAAGATAGAGACACGTGCCACCTTTAAATGCGAGTTGTGCCTGCAGCCGAGAATCTGAATAAATATCTCGAAGAATATTTTTCATAATCGTTTCGTGTTTTTGAATTGTTAGCATAATCAATGATCCCCTTTTTCGAGAGAGTTTGCAAATATTTCAATTCTTTTTTTCAAAGATTGATTGTGGTAAATAGTGACTACTTCTAATAATTTCTGTGTATTAACTATGTGGACGTTATCGAAGACAAAATGAGGATGTAAATAGAAAGTATCGCAAATAGCTCTTTCAGGAGAAGCCAACAGAAAATTCTTTTCTTGTTGTAATCCAGTTTGGTCAAATAAGATAAAATCTTTTACTTGATGAAAAACACATCTACTTCCAGTTGGTAGAGTAATTACTTTGCTTGTCAAAGATATCGCGTGGATATCGCTTTGATATTGAATATTAATACCATGTATACCTAAAGCTGTTTCCAGTGAAATATATGCTGGGGGCAACAGATTCACTACTAACTCCAAAGGCGAGTAATGAGGATCGATTACGTAGATACCGCGATAAACTTTTTGTAATCTTTTTTTCCTGACGTAGTATTTAATAACTTCCCATAGTTTTTTTCTCTCAGAAATTTGCCAAAGGACTGCCAAATCACTAACGGTAAACACTGTCTGGGAAGAACGTAGTAGGATTTCTATCTTTGTCATCATTTATGGTAATAAAAGTACCATAATTAACAACAAATGTCAATCTGCAGGGGTACCAGGGCTCGAACCTGGAGTTTTCTCTTTTGGAGAGAGACGGCTTGCCAATTAACCGATACCCCTATTTCTTCTTTTTATTTTTAAACTTAACGCCCTTCGCAAGGTCGCTGGATTGCCGTATTATAACAGCAAACATGCCGCCGCTTCTGCCGCCAAAATTAATCAAAGCGTACCAACGCGACCAGCAACTCTTGGCCGCAACCGATATCCCGATTGTGACAATTACGGGCACGTCTCGTGAGGACTTGCAAAAATTCTATCATCCCGGCAATCTCACTGATGATTTGGGCGTGAAAACGACGGACGTGATTTTTTCGCGCGCACATTTTTCGATGGCATTGGCTGTGGCGACCCAAATTTGGGGGAAGAAAATTGAGCCGAAAAAAGCGTGGCTCGTCGATCCCACAAACTATGTGTCGCCGCAACAATGGCTAAATGTTGAGTTCACTGAAGAAGTTGGCAAGACGATTGCACGACATGATTTTTTGAAGTATGTCAAAGATATGGTTGATCGCTTCGGCCGAAACAAGTTGCCGATTTTGGAAAGCATCACGCCGCCGCTTCTCTACCTTACTCAACATGTCAAAAAACCGATTCTTTCTTTCCACATTGCCGCTGGAAATATTTTGGCTGAGCAAGGAAAAGATGTGGTTCAAGTTGTAACCGACCCCCAAGTAAGACAAGAATATGTAAAAAATGCGGCACGACCGAATATTCATTTTTGCGTGTATGACGACCGAACGAAGTTGGAGTTTTTGGAAGTTGCTGCATCTAATCACGTTGCGGCAAATCCTGAACGCATTATTGTAACTGGCCCCCCAATTGATCCGCGCGTGGTTGCGGCACGCAAACACAAAGCGGCGTGGCGCAGTGGGGTTTTGCGCTTGTGTGTGACGACTGGTGGGTTGGGAACAAACAAAGTGGAGATCCAGAAAGTGTTGGAGCAACTACTCCCGCAGCTACACCACCACCCACTTCAGTATCAGGTTTTAGTTTATGCCGGAACACAAAAAGACATCGCGGAAATGGTGGAAAAATTAGCAAAAGACCATCATGTTTCTATTAGTCCTGACCATGATGTCGGAGCAAAATTGCGTTTGCTCTACCACCCACATATTTTAGAAGCCAATGAATTGTTAATTCGCTATGGTTTTCCGTGGGCAGATGGTTTTATTACGAAACCTTCTGGTGACATGGCATATGATGCTGTTGCAGCCGGGTGTTTTTTGTTAACACTCAAAGAATGGGGTGTGTGGGAAGAACGAATTCGGGAAATTTTTGAACAAAAGGATATTGCGCGGCGCGCAGATACTGGACACATTGTCGAGCAACTGCACGTCCTGCGCGCCGCGCCCAACGGCATCAGCTGGATTGAGTACGCAATGAATCACGCATTTAACATTGAGAAACTTTTTTTACTCGGAGCGAAAAAAATCGCTGAAGTAGCAACAACCAAAACAGGAACAGAAAAGTAAAATTACTTCAACTTCTTCGACATCACATGTTTCGTGGTTTTGCGGCAGACACTACAATATTTGTTCAATGGGAACGCGCTCTCCCCACCCGTTTGTTTCTTGAGTGTGTCGTTATTTTTGTTGTATTGAGTGATGTAGTTAAAGGCGTTACAAACACTGCACTTCAAACCTACTGCTTGTCGTGGTCCTTTTTTCTTTTTTGCCATTGCGCTCCTTCATGCTAAAAATCTTGCGATTACAAAGGTATGTAGTATACACAATTCTTTTGCTCAGTGCCAGGTGTAGGATTCGAACCTACGGAGGTTTGACCCAACAGATTTACAGTCTGTCCTCGTTGACCGCTTGAGTAACCTGGCCAAAACGAAACAAAACTCAACTCACTTGCGAAGTGCGAGTATACCAAATTTTCGCGTCAACTGCATGGTTACTTGCGCTCCAACCTGCCACAAAATCCATTCCAGCAACCAAAATTCTGGCGGAAAAGTTTGGATTAAAAATGAGTTCATCGCAAATTCATAGTTTCCTTGTGGGAAAAAAACGCGGTGAAACGCTTCAAAGAAAAACGGAAAAAAGACAGCGGCTACAATCCCTAACAAAAATAATCCTCCAGCAATGATTTTATATGTGAAAGGGCTGACTGCTCCGCGTTCCGACACAATCCACCACGACTCAATCAACACTCCAGCGGCAACCATTAACCAAATAAATAGTTGGCGAACATCCTGCAAATGACTCAATTCCGCTGCTGAAAAAATCTTCGCCGTATTTTGGTTTGCAAAAAGAATGTTTTCTGCTTCTGTTGTCGCCACTTGCGTTTGTGAAAAAGAAATCGTGGGCGGATCAAAATGATACGCAAGCATTTGCACCACTCGCACACTCACTGGCAGAACCAAAAGAAAGATCACAAAAATGTAACTCAACACCACCCACCGCGCCACCAAAAAGATTTTGTAAATGACATTCATGAACGTAAGTTTACCAGGAGCCATGAAGCTGTTAAAATACCCCAGTTGTAAATCGCGCAAGCAAACACGCCTTCTTAGCTCAGTTGGTAGAGCAGCTGTTTTGTAAACAGCAGGTCTAGGGTTCGAGTCCCTAAGAAGGCTCTCTCTTCAGCGGACACCTTTTTTTCAATGAGAACGGCACGGTACTTTATCGTGTGGTTTTGGATGGTCGTTAGGAAGTCGTTGGGAAGTATGTCATTGGAAGTAGTTTATTCGTCATTCACAAGTGGCACTTATAAAAGATCTGCAAACGACCACTCATTTCCATCCACGAAGGAGTATTTCGCCGCTACACCAAGTGAGCCCTTGCCGGGATTCGAACCCGGTGCCTCATTCTTACCAAGAATGCGCTCTGCCAAGTGAGCTACAAGGGCGGAGAATTTTGCAATGCACAAATAAAAACCCGAAGGGGTGGTATTTCTCTAAAAACCCTGCATGAGGGTGGCCTTCCCCAAAAGGTCAGGTGGGTAAGAAGTCGCAACGCCCACGGGCGGTGCGAACAATCCATCAACCCGTTGGAGAGTCTGTTGAGGAAAAATGCCTCTCACGCAGGACTGTTAAAGAACTACTTCTTTCACCCAACCCTCCACTTTGCTTCCATATTTCTCATGTTGGATCACAAACTTTAAATAGGCATGGAAATAATTTTCGGGGTCGCCAGTAGTCAACCACTCACCTTTTGTTTTTTCTACCATCACGTTATGTGTTTTGGCGATTTGCGTAATTGCATCAACGGTCCACAACTCATTATCTTTTCCAGTGTTCATTGGATGCAAAAATTCAAAAATAGAAGGCTTTAATAAGTAGCGACCATACGATGCAAGGTGTGATGGCGCCGCAGCGGGTTCCGGTTTTTCAATAATATTGTCCAAGCGGTTCTCGGTACCTTTTTGAAAAGAAATAATGCCATACTTATCTACAACTTCAGGGCTCACTTCTTGGGCCATAATAATACCCTCGACGGATGGATCTTGGTTGTATAAATCCACCATGACTTTTGCATCACCGGGGTTACCAAAAACAACGTCGTCACTGTACAGAACCAAAAAAGCTTCCTCAGTTTCCACAAATTTTTGCGCTGAGGCCACCGGTGAGCCGTTGCCATACGGCATGCTTGGATCCTGCTCGATGACGACTATTTTTGGGAAGTTCAAAACGTGTTGGACTGGTTCGTAACGATCCTCTTTTCCTTGGCTAGAAAGTTGTTTACGAATCCGGTTCACACTATTGTTAAAGTAATCGAAATAAATTGGACGACCTTCTGGGGTGGCCACAATAATAATTTCTTCAATGCCAGCTTCAGCGCACTCTTCAACAATGAACTGCATGATTGGGCGGTTACCAAGTGGCAACATTGCTTTGGGGACAGTTTTGGTAATAGGTAAGTAACGGCTCGCAAAACCGGCGTCGGTGATAATCGCCTTGCGTACACGTTTATTTTCTGGCATGGTTTCCCTCAAACTTTTGATACGTTGCAAGTATTATAGCGTATAGCTATGATGGATGTGTGCCAAAAAAATCACATGCGTTTCGTAACTTGCCGTTATTTTTATCGGGTCTGTCGTTCCTGTTTTTTGTCGTCGGTTTTGCTTTCGTCTTTCTCCTCCAACAACCACTGCAACTCCCACAAGTTCTTCAAAACAAAGCTGCGACAAGCAATGGACAAGTTCTGGTCAGCACTGGCTTCCAAGACACAACTTCGACAAATTCGAATGCATATTTTTCTTTTTTGGTGAACACACAAAGCGTCCAAATTGATGAAGTGCAGCTCGTGTTCGACGTTATAACGAACACTTCAAATGCGCTTGTTGTGAATTCTCTCAACGGCTCCGGCCTCCAAATTACGTACTCGCAGGTTCAATCCACTCCCTACGGATATCACGTCTCACTCATTGCTTCGCCACCAAGCAACACCCAACCATTTTCATCAACAACTCCCATTGCTTTTGTGCAACTCGTTCTTGGAGTCCGCAGCCCGGGCACAATCCAGTTCAACTTTGATGAACAACAATCCATCGCCAACGTTCACGGCACAAATCCACCGCAAAACCAATTAAACTTGCTAAACTCAGTGACGTACTCCACAGTTGGGCCGTGGAGCTCCAATGTTCAGCCTACAACTTCACCCGACCTAGGTTTGCGGCGCCAGTGTAATGAATACTGTGCCGACACACGCGAATGTGATCCAGCCGGTGGTTATACGTGTTTTTACAATCGTTGTCGCCGCCCCGACAATCCCGACAGCCCTACGTGTGCGCCAACCACCCAAACAGTTTCCCAAGTCATGGCGCAAAGTTGCAACAGTGTGTGTAACGGAAATCAAGATTGCGCGGTAAACTTGCGTTGCTACTATGGCCGCTGCCGACTCGCCACAAATCCGCAGAGCCAAACGTGTGCGGTCGGATCCGCAACGCAACAATCAACAATCGTTGTCGTTCAACACACAAAAGGTGAGGTCATCCCCTTACCAGAAGATTTAACCGCCTCTTCATCTGCGACACTCTCTGCTTTGCCAACACCATTTTTGCTCTATGCCACACCCAGCGCCACTCCAATTACGGCTTTTGAAAACCCGCGCAGTGGCAACCTTTTGCAAGATTTCTTGTCAAGTTTACAAGATCATGGAGTGTCATTGCCATCACTGCCAATTATGGCAATAGGTGCAGGCGCGTTGTTATTAATCTTAGCAATCATTATTTTTGTAATGAGCAGTTTGGGACACAAGAATATTACAACCCCACAAACTATTCCCACCAAACCACAAACACCGATGCCAGCACCGTCAACCCAACCACGTCCGCTCGCCTCAACTCCGGCGCTCACACCACAAGAAAAAACAATTGAAGCTAGACTACATGAACTGCAAGAACAAGAACTGCTTTCAAAACCACCTGCGGCCCCAGCCACCCCACCTCAGATGCCAAATACGATGATGGAAAAAATCCGCGAAAAAGGTTTGACGAACCAGATTCCAAATCCTTCTCAAGCTTCACAGAGTTAAGTTCCAATCGCTTCTTGGTAATTTCCCCGACACCTGTTACAATAGCCATCTGATGTTTGGTGCCCTACTCAAAAACTTTCAAGTGTTTCGTTACCTGCGTGAAGTGCGCGATGAAGTGCAGAAAGTGACTTGGCCCACCAAACAACAAACAATCGAAAAAACCGTTTTAGTGATTGTTGTAAGCGTGATTGTCGGTGCGTATATCGGTGGACTGGACTTTCTTTTTACTCAACTTACGTCGTTTATTATTAAATAATTGTTAACTACTCGTACATATGACAGATATGACAGACCAAACTCAACAAGACCAAGTAGTTACCCCAATGGCCACTTCTGCCACTGGCGAAGCCGTGATCGTGCCGGAAGTTCCGGAAATTCAAGAAGTCCGCGTTTCTACCGCCAATCATGTGTTCATTTCTGAAGAAGAAAACAAAAAAGCCAAGTGGTATGTCGTTCATACGTATTCCGGCCATGAAAATAAAGTTGCAGAAACTTTGAAACAGCGCACTCAAACCCTTAACCTGAGCGACAAAATCTTGGAAGTCCTCATTCCTGTTCAAGAAAAAATTCAAATCAAACGCGGCCAACGCAAAACGATCAATGAGAAAATTTTCCCGGGTTATATGTTGGTGAAGCTCGAGCTCACCGATGACGCGTGGCTCGCAGTGCGCACCACTCAAGGAGTGACGGGATTTGTCGGCATCGGTAACAAGCCCACCCCACTTCCGAAACACGAAGTCCAAGCTATCCAAAAATACATGAAGCTCGGGACACCGCAATACAAAGCGGATTACGTCGAAGGCGAAGCCATCCGGATTGTCGACGGACCATTCAACGACTTCTTGGGTACGGTCAAATCAATTGACGAAGGTAAAGGCAAAGTGGAAGTGCTCGTCAGCATTTTTGGCCGCGAGACTCCAGTGGAGCTGGACTTTTTGCAAGTGCAAAAAGTGTAGGCGACTGCTATAATACACGAATTCCCAAACCTCGGGAATCAAATATTGAGGGAGCTCGTCTAAGAAACGTAGCGCACGAAAAACTTCTCCTACAGATTTTCTGCGTCCCGTTTCCCCAAATAAAAGGATTATTATGGCAAAAAAAGTCGTCAATATTTTAAAGCTCAATCTTTCGGCTGGCGTTGCAACTCCAGCCCCTCCCGTGGGACCAATTTTGGGCCAGGCAGGCATCAACATGATGGATTTTTTGAAACAGTACAATGCCAAAACCCAAGATAAAAAGGGCCAAACTATTCCTGCTGAAATCACGATTTATGAAGACCGTTCATTTACGTTCGTCCTAAAATTGCCACCAGTTTCTGCCATGATTAAACAAAAGTTGAAACTTGAATCCGGCAGTAAAACTCCTGGCAATGAAATGGTTGGCAAACTCACACAAGCGCAACTCAAAGAGATTGCAATCGAAAAAATGCCAGACTTGAATACACAAAACCTTGAACAAGCAATGAAAAGTGTTGCCGGCACTGCCCGCAGCATGGGTGTGGAAGTTGTCTAATTCGCAAACGCATAAAGGAAACTATGGGAGCAAAACGCAAAACCAAAGACATGATCACCAACACTGATGAAGTGAAAATTGTGGCTGCTGCAGAAGCAACCACAACTGAGCAGGCCCCTACAGCAGCACCTGTTAAGAAAAAAGCTGCCCGTTTGCGCAGTAAAAAATACCGCGCGGTACGCGCCCAAATCGACAAGACAAAAAAATATGATCCGTTTGCCGCAGTAGAGCTCATGAAAAAACTTTCCTACACGCAATTCGCTGGTACAGTGACAGCCCATGTGGTTGTTCGCGAAACTGGCGCAACTGTGTCGCTCGCTTTCCCCCACTCGACTGGAAAAACCGTGCGCGTCACAATTGTTGATGACGAAGTTTTGAAAAATATTGAAAAAGGCCAACTCGATTTCGATGTCTTAGTTGCCCACCCCCAATACATGGGAAAAATTGCGAAGTTTGCCGCGGTGCTTGGACCAAAAGGCCTGATGCCAAATCCCAAAAACGGCACACTCACTCCAAATCCAGAGTTGCAAAAGAAAAAATTGGAAGCTGGCACCATTACAATTAAAACAGAAAAAAAAGCACCGTTAATGCACGTCATGATCGGCAAAACCTCGATGGAAACAAAAGCGCTCGTGGAAAATATCGAAGCACTCATCAGAGCACTTGACACGAAACTGGAAAGTTTGGTTATCGCTGCCACGATGAGTCCGGGCATCAAAATCAACGCTACGAGTTCCAGCAAAGTCTAAAAATCGCTGTAAAAGTTCAATAAATCGCCTTTTTCCTCATTTTCCCGACCAATTTTCAGCAAATTCTCAATTTGCTCACATTATTTAATGATTTTTTCATAATTGGGGTGTATAAACCACTCTGACAACAAACTGACAATCTCTGCCCTGGAAAGTCGTTATGCTTATGTTTGAGTATCTCTCCGGAGTTGGCCGTCGTTTTTTGGTGCCAAGATTTTTCAATCGAGAATTGCTTCAGCTTCGCCAATACG
>Ga0070730_10002978_pt1 | contig 15329 bp, 13 predicted proteins | sample Coa_R1_3_FD_66447 | JGI IMG/M metagenome (GOLD analysis project Ga0070730, IMG submission 66447) | Surface soil microbial communities from Centralia Pennsylvania, which are recovering from an underground coalmine fire - Coalmine... | ecosystem: Environmental > Terrestrial > Soil > Unclassified ...
AGGACGGCCAGGACGGCCAGGACGGCCAGGGCCTTACGCACGTAGCGGCTCCTCTGGAGGAGCCGCTACAGTGCACGCGTTAGCGAGCCGGTGCAACCCCGGGGACTATTTCGAAACGGTCATCCCGTTCCAGCTCCCGCCCAGGGCCTTGTACAGCTGTACCGCCGCCGTCAGCTGCCCCAGCTCGGCCTGTGAAAGCGTCAGCTCCGCCGCGAAGAGGCTCCGCTCCGCGTCCAGTACCTCGAGGTAGTTCGCGATGCCTGATTGGTAACGTACCTGGGCAAGATCGTAGGCCCGCCGCAACGCCCGCGCCTGCGTTTCCGCCGCGGCGACCTGGTCCCGCGCCGCCCGCGCACCTGACAGTGCGTCTCCCGCGTCCTGCAGGGCCCGCAGCACCGTTTGCTCATACTGATTCCGGGCCTGCTCGGCACGGGCCTTCGCCGCCGCGGTCGCGGACGAGCGCGCGCCACCCGCGAACAGCGGGATGGAAATGCCGATCTGCGCTACGTAGACGTCGGATTGCGGCTTGAACAGCCCGCTCGTGTTGGCCGCCTGTGACCCGTACGACCCCGTGACCATGATGACCGGGAGCTGTTGCGCGAAGGTTTGTCCCACCCGCGCATTCGCCGCCCGGTAAGCCCGCTCCGCCTGCCGGACGTCAGGGCGACGCGACAGGAGGGTGGAGGGCAGGGAGTCGGGGACCGTCACCGCCCGGGCCGCATCGGCGAGTGCGCCGGAACGCGGGATGACGGTCGGACCCTGGCCGAGCAGTACGTTCAGCGCGTGCTCGGTCTGGGCGCGGGCCTGCTCCACCTGGGCGAGACGGACGGCAGGTGCCGCCACCTGCGCTTCGAATTGCCGCACGTCGAGCTCGGAGATGATGCCCCGCGCGTACCGCTGACGCGCCAGGTCCAGGGTGGCCTGGCTGGTCTGCAACGTGTGCGCCGACACCTGGGCTTCCTGGTCGAGCTCGAGCAACTCCAGATATCCGATGGCCACGCTGCTGATCAGGGAAAGCACGGTCTCCTGCTCCACGGCGTCCTGCGCCGCGAGGTCCGCGTTGGCGGCCTGCATCCCCCGCCGCGTCTTGCCCCAGAAATCGAGCTCCCAGGCGACGTCTACGGTCGCGCGGACCGCGTTGTACGGAAACACCTGCGGACCGAACGCAACCTGGTTCTTGGAGGCGCTCCCGTTCGCGGTCAGGGACGGGAAGAGGGGGGCACGGGCCAGTCCGACGTCTGCGCGGTACTCCTCGATCCGTGCCTTGGCGGTGGCCAGGTCCCGGTTCTGCCGCAACGCCGTCTGGACGAGGGCGTTCAACGTGGAGTCGTGCAGGATGTCGAGCCAGGCCAGGTTGGCGACCGAATCGGCCGAGATCCGCCGCGGCGCCAGGGGTGCGGCACCCGAAGTGGGCAGCGTGTCGGCCGCGCGCGCGCGGGCGAGCGAGTCGTAGAACGCCTTGGCCGAATCCGAATAGCTGGCGGCGCCGACCTGAGACGACGGAGCGACCACCGGAGAGGGGTGATAGCCGGGTCCCACGCAGGCGCCCGCGGCGAGGAGGAGCGCCAGCACGAGATGGCGGCCGGCGATCGGCACGCGCCCTGCTGACGGCTGACCGCTGAGGGCTGATGGCTGCTTCATTGCTGGCCCCGATCCGCGAATCCCCGGATGAGCCGGAAGAAGAGCGGGATGAAGAAGATGCCGATGGACGTGGCGATCACCATGCCGGCGAACACCGTCGTACCGATCGAGTGACGGCTGATGGCGCCGGCGCCGCTCGCGACGACCAGGGGCGACACGCCGAAGATGAACGCCAGGGAGGTCATGAGGATGGGGCGGAAGCGCTCGCGCGCCGCCTCGACGGCCGCCGAAATGATGGAATGGCCCTGGTCCCGCAGCTCATTGGCGAATTCGACGATCAGAATCGCGTTCTTCGCCGCGAGTCCCACCACCGTGAGCAGACCGACCTGGACGTAGATGTCGCTCGGCTGTCCTCGCAGCCAGATGCCCAGGTATGCGCCAAGGACGCCGAACGGGATTCCCAGGAGGACCGCGAAGGGCAGGGACCAGCTTTCGTACTGGGCCGCGAGCACCAGGAAGACGAGGATGAGACCCAGCGCGAACACGAGCCCGGACTGGCCGCTCGACGCCCGCTCCTGGAAGGACTGTCCCGAGTACGCGAGCCCGAGCCCCTGTGCCCCGAACTGGCTCGCGATCAGGCCGTCCATCTGCTGCATCAGTTCACCCGAGCTGTGCCCCGGCTTCGGGGCCGCGGTGATGAACGCCGAGGTGAAGCCGTTGAACCGCGAAATCAGCGTGGGAGCGCTTCGGAACTCCACCCGTGCCAAGGCCGAAATGGGGATCATGGAGTCGTTGGTGCCGCGGACGTACAGCCGCCCGATATCCGCCGGGGATTCCCGGTACGCGGCCTGGGCTTCGGCCTGCACCCGGTACGTCTTGCCGTAAATGTTGAAGTCGTTGATGTAGAGCGTCGACAAGTTCGCCTGGAGCGTGCCGTACAGCTCGGAGAGCTGCACGCCCCGTGCCTTCGCGGCGGCGCGGTCCACGTCCACGTAGATCTGCGGGACGTTGGCCCGGAAGGTGGTCTGCACGCCGAGGGCGGCGGGCAGCTGATTCGCCGCGGCCACGAACGCCTGGACCTGGGCGGCGAACTGCTGCACGGTCTGGCCGGAGCGGGCCTGGAGGTTGGCCTCCACGCCGGCGGTGGTGCCGAGGCCGAAGATCTCGGGGAGGTTGAACGCAAAGGACTGGGCGTCCGGCATCATGAAGAGCTGCCCGTTGAGGCGCCCCACGATCGCATCGATCGCGTCGTGCTTTCCGCGTTCTTCCCAGGGCTTCACGTTGACGAAGATCACCGCGCTGTTGCTCTGGCTGGCGCGGCTCAGGATGTCGAACCCGACCAGCGCGACGACGTTCCGGACCGCCGGCTCCCCGTGCAGGAAGCCTTCGATGCGCTTGACCACGGCCTCCGTTCGCTGGAGCGACGCGGCGTCGGGAAGCTGGACGGCCACCGCGAAGTAGCCTTTGTCTTCCGTCGGCACGAATGCGGTCTGGACGTGCGTCCACAGGAAGCCCAGCAACAGGATGAGGACGGCGAAGGCGCCGAGCCACGCCTTCGGGCGGCCGAGCACCTTGTCGACGGCGCCGGCGTAATTCCCCGTCAGCTTCTTGAACCAGGCGTTGAACTTCCCGAAGAATCCGCTCGCGTGCGCCTCGTTCGTCTCCTTCAACAACCAGGCGCACAGGGCGGGCGTGAGCGTCAGCGCCACGATGCCCGAGAGCACGACGGAGATGACGATGGTGATCGCAAACTGCTTGAACAGCTCGCCGGTGACGCCGCCGGTGAAGGCTACCGGCACGAAGACCGCGACGAGGGACAGGACGATGGCGACCAATGCGCCGGCGACCTGCTGGATGCCGCGGTCCGACGCGACCCGGGCCGAGACCCCTTCCGAGGCCATGATGCGCTCGACGTTTTCGATGACGACGATCGCGTCGTCTACCACGATGCCGATGGCGAGGACCAGGGCGAAGAGCGTCAGCACGTTGATGGACATTCCCAGCAGCCGGAGCCCCAGGAACGTCCCGATCACCGAGACCGGTACCGCCAGCATCGGAATCAGTGTGGCGCGCCAGCTCTGAAGGAAGAGGAACACGACGAAGGAGACGAGAATCATCGCCTCGATCAGCGTCTTTACCACCTCGTCGATCGACGCCGTGACGAAGGGGGTCGTGTCGAACGGGATAGAGTACGTGACCCCCGGCGGGAACCCGGCCTGCAGCTCGTCCATGCGCTTGGTGACGGCGTCCCGGACCGCGATCGCGTTGGCGCCGGGGCGCAGATAGATGAGGTCGAACGCCGTGGGTCCGCCGTTCAGCCGGGCCGCGAAGTCGTTGCTCTGCGAGCCCAGCCGGGCGTGGCCGATGTCGCCGAGCCGGATGACCGATCCATCGGCCTTGGACCGGACGATGATGCTGTCGAATTGAGCCGGGGTGGTGAGGCGTCCCTGGGTGGTGACCGGGATGGTGAGCTGGGTGCCCACGGGGGCCGGCTCACGTCCGATGCGTCCAGCAGGGTTGGTGGCGTTCTGCTCGCGGACCGCCGCGGCGACCTGGCTCACGGTGACGCCCAGCTGGGCCATCTTGTCCGGATTCAACTGCAGCAGCATCGAGAATTGCAGGCCGCCGAACGTCTGCGCGTTGCCGACTCCGGGCACGCGTTTCAGCTCGTCTTCCACGTACAGCTTCAGGTAGTTGGTCAGGTAGGCGGCGTCGTACCGCGGGTCCTTCGACGTCAATCCCACCACGGCGAGGATGTCGCTGTTCGCCTTCAGAATGACCAGGCCATTCTGGCGGACGGCATCGGGCAGCTGGGGCGTCGCCACCTGCACGGCGTTCTGGACGTCGACCTGCGCCAGGTCCTGACTGCGGTTCACGTCGAAGTAGACCGAGAGGCCCATCGTGCCGTCGGAGGCGTTCGCGGACGTGTAGTAGAGCAGGCCCTGGAGTCCGGACAGCTGCTCTTCGATGGGTCCGGCCACCGCGTCGGAAACGTCCTGCGCCGTCGCGCCCGGGTACACGGCCGCGACCTGCACGGCCGGGGGGGTGATGGTCGGATACCGGGAAACGGGCAGGAGTCCGATCGAGAAGATCCCCATCAGGGTGATCGCGATCGAGATCACCGCCGCCAGCACCGGCCGGCGGATGAAGAAGTACTTGATCTGGTGGTTGTTGCCGGTGCTCCCGCTTCCGGCGGTCGCTCCGGCGCTCACTTGTCCTTCCCGGGGACGGTCGTCGCATCGGCGAGGGGCTTGGGAGCGACGGTGTGGCCCGGAATCACTTTCTGCACTCCGTCCACGACCACGCGGTCACCAGCGTTCAGGCCGCTGGTGATGATCCATTGGTCGCCACTCCATTGGCCCGGCACGACGTCGCGCGGCATGACGGTGTCTCCGGCGCCCACCACGTACACGAACTGGCCGCCCAGGCCGGTTTGCACGGCGCGCTGGGGAATGGCGATGGCCGAGTCGCGGGTGAATCCCACGAGACGGACCTGAATGAACTGGCCCGGCATGAGCAGGTGGTCCGGATTCTGGAAGGTGGCGCGGAACTCCTGCGTGCCCGTCGCGGCGTCGAGCGAGGGGGCCACGAAGTCGAGCCGGCCGGTCCGCGGGAAGACGGAACCGTCGGGCAGAATCGCCTGGATCTCGAGGGCACTGCCGGCGCGCGTCAGCGCCCGCGAAGACGCGCGGCGCTGCCAGTCGAGGAGCTGCGCCGACGACGGACGGAACGAGACGTAGACGGGATCGACGCGATCGATGGTGGTGAGCAGATCGGCGGGGCCGGTGACGCGGGCACCGACTTCGAGATTGGTCCGCCCGACGCGTCCCTCGATCTCCGCCTTGATCTGGGTGTCGTCGTAGTCCTTCTTCGCCTGGTCGTAGGCCGCCTGCGCCGCCGCCAGACCCGAGCGCGCGTTGTCGACATCCTGCTCGGCGACCGCATGCTGCTCGAGCAAGGGCTCCACGCGATTGTAGGTCGACTTGGCGGTCGCGAGCCGCGCTTCCGCGCTGTGATACGCGGCCGCGTAGCGCACCGTGTCGAGCTGGTAGAGAACCTGCCCCGGTTGCACGATCTGCCCCTCGTCGAACTCGCGGGCCATGATGATGCCGTCGACGCGCGAGCGGACTTCCACCCGGCGGTAGGGGAGCACCGCGCCCGGGAACTGATACGACTCGGGCACGACCGCGCGTTTGGCCGTCACGATGGTGACCGGCGAGGGCGGGAAGCCGCTGAAGCCACCTGCCTTCTTGCAGCCGGAGAACAGCAACAGTGCCACGAGGGCGCTTCGAGCAGTCGTCTTCATCATCATTTCTGGTGTCGGGGAGAAGTGTCTATGAAGAACGCGTAAAGGGGCGGAAAGGTTTTCGGATTCTGGGTTCTTGAGGGTACCCAAAGAAAAACCGAAACGCAAGGGACCCGGGGTGAGTGGGGTCTATTTCGGGGCGGAAATCTCCTGGAACCTGATGTTCTGGATCCCATACTGTTTCCAATCCTTGTAGTCGAAGTGCCACCACTCGAAGGGGTACACCGTGAACCCCTCCCGCTCCATGGCGGTCCGCAGGAAGTCCCGCATGTGCCGCTGGGCGTCGGTCCCGCCGGTATAGGTCGGATACGCCCGCTCCGACATCTCATCGTAGACGCTCGGCATGTCCACTGCTTGACCGTCCGACAGGCGATAGAGTGACAGGTCCACCGCACAGCCCCGGTTGTGCCGGGATCCGTCGGCCGGATTCGCCACGAAATCGTGCTTATCCTTTGGCGTCGCGTCCCAGAAGATCTTGGTGATGTACCAGGGCCGATACGCGTCGTGGATCAGCAGCCCGTACCCTTGCGCCCGCAAAGCGTGGCTTACACGCACCAGGGCTTCCGCGGCGGGCCGCTGCAGAAAGGCCCGCGCCTGCTCGTACAGCGGGGTGCTCAGAAAGTTGTCGGTCCCCGCGTAACGGATATCCAATTTGATAGACGAATCGAGGGTCACGATTTCGACAAGCTCGGAGGCTCGGAACGGACCTGCCTCCGCCGGCGGGGTGGCCTTGAGCGCCTCGGCGCGCAGCTCCGCGACGGGCCTGACCGGGGTGATGCGGAAGACCTTTGGCGCGGCCGGCGCCTGGACGGCCAGGAGCAGGAAGAGCGCCTTCATCAGGTGCCGAACCTCTTGAGGGCCCGCGCCTTGGCCTTGGCGGCCTCGACTTCCCGGTTCTTCGGTGGCGCGGTGGTGACCAGGGAATCGAGCAACCTGGTCACGATCTGGGACACCTCATCCACGGCCCGCTCGAACGACTCCTGGTTGGCTGTAGATGGCTTGGTGAATCCCGAGACTTTGCGGACGAACTGGAGGGAAGCGGCCCTGACCTCGTCCGTGGTCGCGGGTGGCTCGAAATGATAGAGGGTTCTGATGTTACGGCACATAAAGTGTCCCCGGGAGAATTGCACGGTACCAACTGGGAATCTGCGGCGTAAGTTCAAGTATGACCAGACTCCTTGGATTGTTACCCGCCTTTGGCGCGATCTGCGTGGTCGCCTGCTCGGCTGGAAACGCCGCTCCGCCCGCTACGCAGCAGCCCCCGCCGCCCTCGGCACCGCCGTCCATCGATCACGTCTTCGTGATCGTGCTCGAGAACCGGAACTTCGACGTGACCTTCGGCCCCGGAAGCAAGGGCCCGTACCTGGCGGACACGCTCGCGAAGCAGGGGGCCCTCCTCACGCAGTACTATGGCATAGGGCACGCGAGTCTCGACAACTACATCGCCATGATTTCCGGCATCGCGCCCAATCCCAGCACGCAGGGTGACTGCCCGGTGTTCACCGAGTTTGCGGAGAAGGGCACCTCTCCCGACGGCCAGCCCATCGGCCTGGGGTGCGTCTACCCGGCGCACGTGCTCACGATCGGCAATCAGCTTGCGGCCGCGGGGAAGACCTGGCGGGCGTATCTGGAAGACATGGGGAACAATCCGGCGCGCGAGGCGCCCCTGTGCGCCCATCCGGCCATCGGTGCCGTCGATCCCACCGAGCGCGCCGACAACACCAAGCACGACCGCTACGCCACCAAACACAACCCGTGGGTCTATTTCCACGCCGTGATCGATTCCGCGAGCTGCTCGAAGAACGTGGTGCCGCTCTCGAATCTTCTGACCGACCTGGGGTCCAGCACGCCCAATTTTTCGTTCATCGCGCCGGATCTCTGCCATGACGGCCACGACCCTGATTGCGGCGATGAGCCGGGTGGCCTGGAAGGAATCGACCAGTTCCTTTCCCGTTGGGTGCCCCTGATCACGCACTCGGCGGCGTTCCAGCATGGTCTGCTCGTGATCACATTCGACGAATCGGGGAATGACGACACGGCGTGTTGCGCCGAGCCGTCGGGGCCGAACACGACGGTGCCGGGCGGGGGTGGGCCGGGGGGCGGTCGCTCGGGGGCGGTCCTGCTTTCGCCCTACATCGCGCCGGGCACCATCTCGGCGGTGCCCTACAACCACTATTCGTTCTTGCGGAGCGTGGAGGACATCTTCCACCTCCCGTACCTCGGCTACGCCGGCGCGAAGGGGCTCGTGCCCTTCGGCTCGGACGTATATACGAAGAAGTAATGGTCGATTTCACTGATGGTCCCGACGACGCGCTGACGGAAGAGGACTTCCCGCTGGGGGACGGCACGGCCGACGGCGCCGCCCTGGTGACGTGTCCCTATTGCGGCGAGGAAGTGGAGATCACGCTGGATCCCGGTGGGGAAGAAGAGCAGGAGTACGTAGAGGACTGCGAGGTCTGTTGCCGGCCTTGGAATGTCACAGTCCACTACGGGCCTGCGGGAGTGGCGGAAGTTCGGGTGGAGCGACTCGAGTGAAACCGACCCGGGTCGTCGCTCTGAGGCTGATTGCGAGCCGCGCGTCAGCGGCGTAGCGCGTCCTGCGCTTCCCCGACCGAAGTTTCCTGAAACTGCACGGGCTGGGCAGGGAGTTTCTGGGCGAGAATCGGGACATCCGCGGTGATCACCACCGCGATCTTCGGATAGCCTCCGACCGTCGGTCCATCCGCCATCAGCACGATGGGCATCCCGTCGGAAGGGACCTGAATCGCGCCGACGCAGGCGGCCTCCGAAGGCAAGTCGGCAGCCGGAGCCCTCACGAGTACGTCACCGTCCAGGCGATATCCCATTCGATCCGACACCCGCGACACGGTCCACGATGCGCCGAGGAACCGATTCCACTCGGCGTCTGAGAACAGCGCGCGCTGAGGGCCCTCGACTACCCGGAGGACTCCGGACGCGTACGGTGGCTCACCCTCGGGTTGCTTTGGCGGAGCCGTCGGGACCCCATCGACAGGGATGTGGTCACCGGTCTTGACTACGTGGCCGAGTCCGGCGACGACGTGGGTCGATCGGCTTCCCAGGATGAGTGGCGTGTTTACCCCGCCCGCGACCGCCAGATAGAGGAAGCGCCCGTCCGTCGGTCGGGGCAGAACGAGCTCCTCTCCCTTGCGAACCGCGTGGGTGATCTGCACGTCGGGCCCGCAGATGGCGACCTGGAGGTCTCGATCGAACTGCAGGCGCCCGGCGGTGAGCGCCCATTCGAAGACCGCCGCATCATCGGCGTTCCCCACCATGCGGTTCGCCGCGCGCATGGCCCACCGGTCCATCGCCCCCGACACGGGCATGCCGGACCGGCGAAGATTCCGCCAACCCCCGTCCTGCACGGTGCAGTAGGCCGGCGCATGGAGAACGGCGATCATCGCACCGGCTCGAAACGAACGCGGTCACCCACCCGCAGGAGTGCGCCATGTGACGTGTCGAACATCACGGTCTCCGTGCGTCCGATGAGATGCCAGCCTCCCGGCACCGCGAACGGGTACACCCCGGTCTGCTGGCCCGCGATGGCGACTGAGCCTCGGGGAACCCGCTGACGCGGGGACGCGCGCCTCGGAAGTGCAAGCGACGCATCGAGCTCGCCCAGGTAGGCCCACCCCGGTGTGAAGCCGACGAGGTAGACGTCATACCAGCGGCCGCTGTGCCGTGCGACGACGTCATCGGCGCTCAGTCCAGTCCGCTGGGCCACTTCGGCCAAGTCGGCGCCATCGTAGACCACGGGAATCCTGAACTCGCGTGCGGTGCCCGCCGGGGGGTCGCCCGGCGCGCGTTTGAGCATCGCGTGCACCAAACGGGAGATGGTCTCGTAGTCGGTGTGAAGCGGGTCGTAGAAAACGGAAAGCGTGGTGTACGAGGGGACCAGGTCCTTCACCTCGGGCTGGCTTTCCAACAGCGAATTGATCCACCGCACCTGCCGGTGCGTGGCCGGGCTGATCCCGCCCGGCCACGTGACCGTCAACGCACTGTCACCGAGCGGAGCTACGCGTGGGACGATCATGGGGCGAACGGGGCCAGCCGGATGCCGGCGTCCGTGAAGCGCTTCCTGACCGCCTCGAGCAGCGCCGCGGCGTGTGGACCGTCGCCGTGCACGCAGAGGGACTCGGCGCGAAGGGACAGGTCCGGTCCGTCCCGCGGGGAGAGCCGGCCCTCGCTAACGAGCCGCAACGCCCGCTCAACGGCGACGCCGACATCTTCGAGCAGAGCCCCCGGCTCACCGCGGGGCACCAACGTGCCGTCGGCCCGGTATCCGCGATCCACGAACGCTTCGGCGGCCACTTGCACACCGGCCCGGATGGCTTCCTTCATCATCTCGCTGCGCGGAAGGCAGAGCAGTACGAGATCTCCAGTCTTTCGCATCGCCGTCACGATCGCTCGCGCGGCTTCGAAGTCCCGGACCGCACGGTTGTAGAGGGCGCCATGCGGCTTCACATACCGGAGGCGGGCCTTGGCCTTCTTGCAGCAAGCGGCCATCGCAGCCACTTGCTCCGTGACCTGCCGCTCGATCTCCCCGGGAGACAGTCCGAGCTCCCGTCGTCCGAATCCTTCGCGGTCCGCGTAGCCGGGGTGGGCACCGATGGCGACCCCCTTCCTGGCCGCCATCGTCACGGTGGCGAGCATCACGTCGGCGTTCCCCGCGTGAGCGCCGCACGCGATGTTCGCCGACGTCGCCAGCGACAGCAGGCGCTCATCCACCGCCGATACGCCCGGACCATCCCATTCACCCAGATCGGCGTTGAGGTCGACGGTCTTCACGCGGTCTCCGGGATTGGCACGGCGAAGCGCCGCCACACGAAGTACACCGGGACGCCGGCCAGCACGAGCAGGTAGCCAATGCCGGCGGTCCGAGGCGTGAGGTAGCTCAGATCCGCGACGAGGAGCACGTCCACGAGGAGGTAGATCACCGGCACCAGCGGATAGCCCCACACCCGGTAGGGTCTCGGGACCGCCGGCGCCTTTCGACGGAGTACAAAGACGGCGGCAATCATCAATCCGTAGAACACCATGTCCGCCGCAATGATGTACTCGAGCAGCTGGGTGTACACGTTGCCGTACACCGGGCCGCCGGGGCCCGAGGTCACGGTTCGCGGCAACGTCAGGACCGCGGCCCACACACCCTGACATGCCAGGGCCACGGCCGGCACCGCGCGGGCGTTCACGGCGCCAGCGCGCGCGAAGAAGAGGCCATCGCGCGCCATCGCGTAATAAACCCGTGCGCCCGACAAGATGAGGCCGTTGTTGCACCCGAACGTCGAGATGACGATGACTGCCGCCATCAGAACTCCACCGGTTGGGCCGAGGATGGCCTGCATCAATGAAACGGCGACCCGGTTGTTGGGCGCGTGCTGAATGCCGTCGAGGGGAAGGACCGTGACGTACGCGAGGTTGGCGAGGAGGTAGAGTCCCACCACGGTGGCGCAGCCGAGCAGCAGGGCGCGAGGTAGGTTGCGCCCGGGATTTTCGATCTCCGCCCCGGCGAACGTGACGTTATTCCAGGCCGATTGCGCGAAGAGTGGCCCCACCATCGCGCGGCCCACGAGCATGAGGAGGGCGAAAGTGCCCACTTGGGCTGCGCCATTCGCGGCGGGATTCCACCAGGGCGACGTGCGGGCCGCCCCCGCCGAATGGTCTCCAAACACCAGACCGATGACGACCAGTCCCGCGAGTGCCGCGATCTTCGCCACGGTCGAGATGTTCTGCACCCGCACGCCCTGCTTCAGCCCCCGGGCGTTGGCGAAGGTGAGCAGGAGGATGGAGAGGAGGGCGGTGAGCTGTTCCGTGGACAGGCTGACGGCGAACCCTGATCCGCCGAGAGCGATCGGCGGCACGAGGAATCGAACCGGGGAGATGCCGGGGAGAAGGACACCCAGAAAGCTCGCAAACGCGACGGCGACCGCCGCGATGGTGCCGCTCTGAATGACGGTGAAGAGGGCCCAGCCGAAGAGAAACCCCACCCCCGGGCCGTAGGCATCTCGGAGGAAGACGTACTGTCCGCCCGCCCGGGGGAAGGCGGCCGCCAACTCGGCGCAGGTGAGCGCGCCGGTGATGGTCAGGATCCCCGCCAGGCCCCAAGCCACCAGGAGCCACCCGGGGGCCCCGACCAGGCGCGCCGACTCGGCGGAGGTGATGAAGATGCCCGACCCGATCATCGAGCCGATCACGATCATGGTGGCATCGAAAGAACGGAGCGCGCGCTGGAGGGGCGGCATGGCCGTGTAAGGTTGACACCTGTTGTCGGGATGGGCTAGCCTACCTCGCCCCGCCGTCACAATTCACGAATCGCTCGGAGTGTCCATGATCCGGTTGTTCCGTTGCGCCGCGCTGCTCGCGTTTGCAAGCGCCGCCGGCAGTCTTCAGGCGCAGGCCCGTTCGCCGCTCCCCGAGGTCACCGCGCCGCTCAAGGTGATCGACACGGCGTTCATGAATCGCCACGCGAACGCCTGCACGGATTTCTTCGCGTTTGCGAATGGCGGCTGGATCGCGAAGGACACCATTCCCGCGGCGTACTCCTCGTCGGGCGTGGCGCGCGACATGTCGGACCGCAACGAGCTGGCGGTGCGGTCGGTGCTGGAAGACGCGATGGCGAAGCGCGGCAAGGCGCGGGCGGGGAGCACTCCCCGGAAGCTCGGCACGTACTACGCCACGTGCATGGACTCGACGGCGGCGGACGCTGCCGGCATCACGCCGATCAAACCCTGGCTGGCGGCGATCGATTCCATTCAGAGTCCCACGCAGCTGCTCCCGGCGATCGCGGCCCTGCAGAAGCATGGCGCCAACGTCGGGTTCTTCTATTTCCCCAGTGCCGATCTTCACGACGCGTCGCACTACATCGTGGACCTCAGCCAGGGTGGCCTGGGTCTGCCCGATCGCGACTACTACACGGACTCAGGATCGGCGGCGGACTCGACCCGGCAGGCGTTCGTGGGACACATCGCCAAGCTGTTCGAGCTCGCCGGCGAAAATGCGCCGCAGGCCGGGAGCGAGGCCGCAGAAGTGCTCGCGCTCGAGACCGAAATGGCCAAGGCCTCCCTCACGCGCGTGGCGCTGCGGGATCCCGCCGCGAGCGATCACTCCACGACGGCGGAGCAGCTGGCCGGCATGACTCCGGGGCTCGATTGGCCGGGATACTTCACCGCCATCGGCATCCAGGCGCCGGTGCAGCGCCTCAACGTGGGGGAGCCCGACTACTTCAAGCGGCTCTCCCGGCTCATCGATTCGGTCCCGCTCTCTACCTGGCGCGCTTATCTCCGCTATCACGCCATCGGCAGCGTTGCGGCCTGGCTCTCGACCCCCTTCGTGCAGGAGAACTTCGCATTCTCCTCACGGTTCTCGGGCGCGCGCGCCCTCCTGCCGCGATGGAAGCGCTGTCTGCGGGAAACCGACGGCGATCTGGGTGAGGCGCTGGGGCAGGCGTACGTGGCGAAGACCTTTTCGCCCGAGGCCCGGCGGCGGGCGAAGGCCGTCATCGACGACATCCGCGCCGCCTTTCGCGAGCGGTTGCTGCACCTGACCTGGATGTCGGAGTCCACGCGGGCCGAAGCACTGAAGAAACTGTCGTTGATGGGCGAAAAGGTCGGGTATCCCGAGAAGTGGCGTGACTATTCGAAGCTCGACGTGGAGGAGGGCCCGTTCGCGCTGAACGTCGCCCGCGCGAACGTCTTCGAATGGAATCGGACCGTGAACCGGCCGGGGCAGCCGGTGGACACCACGGAGTGGGGCATCACTGTCCCGACCGTCAACGCGTACTACGACGGGTCCAAGAACGAGATGGTCTTCCCGGCCGGCGCGTTGACCCCGCAGACCTTCGATGCGAAGGCCGACGACGGGGCGAACTACGGCTCTTTGGGTGGCAGCTGGGCGGGGCACGAGCTGACGCACGGGTTCGATGACGAGGGCCGGCACTACGACGAGCACGGCAACTTGCGGGATTGGTGGCAGCCGGCCGACTCGGCGACCTTCACGAAGGAAGCCGACAAGATCGTGGCGCAGTTCTCCGGATATCTCCAGGTGGACACGATTCACGGCAACGGCAAGCTGACGGAAGGCGAGAACATCGCCGATCTCGGCGGGGTCCTGACGGGTTACGACGCGCTGGAGCGCGCGTTGCAGCGGGATGGCCGGCCGGGGCTCATCGAGGGCTTCACGCCGGAGCAGCGCTACTTCATCGCCTACGCGCAGAGCTGGCGAACCCACACCCGCGACGCCACACTCCGGACGTGGGTGAAGACCAACCCGCACGCGCCTGATTACTGGCGCGCGAACGGCCCGCTGGCCAACGATCCCGAGTTCGCAAAGGCCTTCGGGTGCAAGCCGGGTGATCCGATGGTCCGCGCTCCTGACCTGGTGCCGCACATCTGGTAGTCGTTTTTGACTTCGGCGGTACGCCCGGTTAGTGTTCTGGAACGCGGTCCGCCCGGTGCGGATCGCCCCAGCAAACCGTCAAGGTGGGACTTGGCCAATGCGCCAGGTCCCACCTTCTTTTTTTGGGAGTCGTCATGGCGAAAGAAGAGCCGATCCAGTTGGACGGTGTGGTGGCCGACGTGCTCCCGAACAGCACCTTTCGGGTTCAGCTCCCCAACGGGCACGACGTCCTGGCGACGCTGGCCGGCAAGATGCGGCGGTTCCGGATTCGCGTCCTGGCGGGCGACCGCGTCACCCTCGATGTGTCGCCGTATGATCTGACCCGCGGCCGCATCACGTTCCGCCACAAGTGAACAATTCCCGGTCCCAGCTCGCGAAAAGCGGGCTCCTGGCCGACGGCGGGGCACCCCGCTGTCCCAACTGCCGGACCCGGCTGAGCTTCACCACCGACCGTCAGGGGCATGTGCTCGAGGCGTGTCCGTGCGGGTATCGCGCCCTGGTGGTGCCCCGGCGAAGCGTCGAGCCGGGCGCCGACGTGCCGGTGCCGCCGGTGCCGAGCCCCAAGCCCTAGACGTCTAGTTTGGAAATGTCGACCGAGGGCTTGGGGAACTTCATCCTCAAGCCCTCGAGTGTTTCCACCAGGATCCGGCACACGGCCAGGTTGCGGAACCACTTCCTGTCGGCGGGAATGACGTACCAGGGCGCCCGCTCGGTGCTGCATTTCGACAGCGCGTCTTCGAAGGCTTTCTGGTAGGCTCCCCAGTACTTGCGCTCGGCAAAGTCCGCAGCCGAGAGCTTCCACTGCTTGTCCTTGTCGTTGATCCGGTCCTCGAAGCGCTCCTTCTGCTCCTCCTTCGAGATATGAAGGAAGCATTTGACGATCACGATGCCCTGTTCGGCCAGCAGTGCTTCGAAGGCGTTGATATCGTCGTAGCGGCGGGACCAGACCGCCTTGGGGACGAGGTTGTGGACCCGGGCCACCAGCACATCCTCGTAGTGCGAGCGATTGAAGATGCCGATATCGCCGAGT
>Ga0070730_10002979_pt1 | contig 15326 bp, 15 predicted proteins | sample Coa_R1_3_FD_66447 | JGI IMG/M metagenome (GOLD analysis project Ga0070730, IMG submission 66447) | Surface soil microbial communities from Centralia Pennsylvania, which are recovering from an underground coalmine fire - Coalmine... | ecosystem: Environmental > Terrestrial > Soil > Unclassified ...
AGAAGTTTCCTTTCACCATTGAGACATCCATGAAACTCACCACAGACCAGAAGAAAAAGCTGCGCGAAGAGCGGGACATTGTCGCGGATGAAGCGTGCGATGCGTGCGGAAAAGTTTTAGATTCCGTCCGCTTCACTCGAAAAGGCGAGTCCGGCGAATTTTGCTCGCGCGAATGCCGCGACGGAAAAGCGCAAGCTGAAGCAGTCGAAGCGCGCCGCGCAGCCCGTGCGGGAAGTCCGCGAAAGTACACGGATGGCGCCGAAAAACAGCGCGCCTATCGCAAAAGGCAGCAACCTGTCCTAGACCGTTACGAAATCCCCGAAATCGCTGTTTCAAATCAGTAAGTTACAGACCGCTTTTCGAGGTGTGGCTATGGTAGCCCTAACTGCCCATTTCGTTACGAAATTCGGACCAGAAACGCCTTGCCCCGCGCCGGCCGAACTTCTCTGCTGCGTTTGCGGCTCTGCGCGGATCCCGGCGCCCGACGGCGCGACGGCCGAAACTCGCTTTACCTGTCGCGACTGCTCACGGCGAATCTGGCGACGAAAACAAACCGCCCGCGCAAAATTGCCCGTTGATCTGGAAGTAGCAGGCGGGTCGCGAATTCCATTTTAGAAACGAGGTGCCATGTTCAACGGCAGCACGCGCGTGAAAATATCTGGCGACAAGGCCATCGAATTCAGGCGTTTTGACAAACTTCCTCCAAAGTTTCGAATCTCAAATCTCACTGGCGAGCATGATGCGGAGTTAATCGTTCGCGACGGCCACGCGGAACAAGCGATGATTTATCTCGGCGCTGGCAGCGTGGCGACTCCTGAGACGTTGATAAAATCCGGCGCGAACTGGATTCCAGCGCGCGACGGCCTGCGGATGCACCCGCGGATGCAATTCAAGGGAGTAGTTTACAACTTGCGCGTTCTCTCCGACAGACCGGAGGATCGGCACTACCTTTTGTCCGACAAGCTCATCGCCCAATCAGCGTAAAAGCGGTGGCTTTTGATGCGCGCCAAAAACCCAGCGAAACCGAACGCCCGCAACTCACTGTAAATACACACCCCGAAACTACGGCTTTCGATGCGCCGAAAACACATGATTCTGGCGCGAAAGGATCTGGTCGATGAATGGTAAAAACCCACAGGGCAATGACGGTCAAAAAGCCGAGAAGATAATCGCGCCACTTGCCATCGTTGGCGCTGGAGAGATTTCAGGACCGCTTATCAGCTTCAGCCTCTTCATCGAAAGGGTTGAAAGTGAGAAGGCCGAGCGCGTGAAGCAGTAACACCGTTCGCCGCGCCGGGCCCGAGAAGCGCGGCCGGCAATTCTCCACCTCGCAGCCGATTCCGAACTCTACGTCTCCACCAGAGTATTGCATTGTGCAGCCGTAAAAGGTGCAACTCGTGAATCGCTTTCCGTCAATCTCCACGGTCTCATTTTTGAAGTTCTTGTCTCGAACGTGTTCCAACGTCGTGATAGCCGATTCTTCGAGCTTACGAAAAAATGCAGGCAGTTCTTCGCTCACGGCCGGGCCTCCGTGCGCGTGATTCTTACGCCAAGACTTGCAAATGGTCAAGACCGATGCATCCGCGATGGAAGCTCGACCGACGATGCCAGAGCGGGCGATCTCTTCAGAACTTCAAGGAAGGAAATAATTTTCTTGGAACCTGAGCGCAAACATCCTAATCTCAGTCCCGCGCTGCGCGAATGGCTTGACCGCGTGATTGTTCCCGCGCTGGCCAGGGAATTTTTAGCTGAGCAAGATTTCCTTGCATCTGCGCAGCAAGTTGTAGCAGAGTCCGCTATCGCGGCTTCAGCCGAGAGGGATCGATGACCCAGCTCCGCTGCGCCATTTACGCTCGCTTCAGCTCCGACCGCCAAAGTCCCTCCAGTATCACCGACCAAATCCGAAAATGCAGAGAATATGCGGCGCGTCAGGGCTGGGTTGTTCTCGATCGGCACATTCACGCAGATGAAGCTATCCACGGCGCGAGCATGGAGCGGAGCGGATTGAAAGCTCTGGTTGCCGCCGCCGTGAATCCGGCGCGTCAGTTTGACTGCATTTTGGTTGATGACACGTCGCGCCTTTCCAGAAAGCTCGCCGACGCGCTGAATCTCTATGAACGCCTCAGTTTCGCCGGCATTCGCATTGTCGCCGTCTCGCAAGGTCTCGATTCCGACGATGCACAAGCGGAGATTCTTCTTGGCGTGCATGGCTTGATCGATGGTGTTTACTGGCGCGAGATGGGCCAAAAGACTCATCGAGGGCTTGAGGGCAGGGCATTGAAGGGCTTGGCGACCGGAGGCCGCTGCTTCGGCTACCGCACGGAGCGAGACGCCGAAGGAAATGCCAAACTTGTGATTTTAGAAGCGCAGGCGGAAATCGTTCGCCGCATTTTCAACCTTTACGCCTCAGGATTTTCGCTCAAACGAATCGCGCATCTTTTGAACGCTGAGGGAATTCTATCGCCTCAACCGCAAAAAGGGCGGATCTCGAGGAGCTGGTGCGTGTCGGCGATTCGCTGGATGCTCAGAAACCGCAGGTACAACGGCGAGATTGTTTGGAATACCCGGCAAAAGGTGCGCGTGCCCGGAACCGGAAAACGCATCTGGCGCCCGCGGCCTGAATCTGAATGGGTGATTGTCGATGCTCCGCAGTTGCGAATCGTGGACCGCGAGACTTTTGCGGCAGTGCGGCGCAGATTTGAAACCGTCAAAAACCTATGGAGCCGGGCCGATGCTCGGAATTCCGGTCTGCTATCCGGGCAGCAGCGATCCGTGTATCTTTTTTCGGGACTTTTGCGTTGCGCGGAATGCGGCGGAAGCATTGCGCTTGTCAGCGGCCGATGCAAAACAGGCCGTGACAAGTACGGCTGTTCGATGCACTGGCAGCGCGGCGATACCGTTTGCAAGAACGGTTTGCTGATTCGCCGCGAAGAACTGGAGCAGCGGATGCTCCGGGGATTGCAGGAAAACGTGCTGCGCGAGGAAGTTATCACCTACGCCGTGGAACGGCTGGGCGCGGAGCTCGAAAAGCATTTCGTACAACTCGATTCCCATTTGGAAACTCTTCGCGAGCGCAAGCGGCAAATCGACACGGAAATCCGCCGCCTGGTTGATTCGATTGCCAGCGGTGAGGCGTCACCGAGCGTGATGGCAGCGATTGCCACGCGTGAGCACGAACTCAGTGAAATTACGGACAAGCTGCTCGAACGCAGGCCAGCATCCCTGCGCACGTCGCTCGATCAACTGCGCACGCTTGCGGTTTCGCGATTGACCGCGCTGCAAGGATTGCTGTCCCATCCAGGCAGCATCAACGAAGCGCGCGCGCTGCTGGCCGAACAAGTCGGGAAAATTGACCTTGCGCCAGTTTCAAACGATGGACGATGGACCTATTACGCCAGCGGGGAAGTGGATTTCTTTTCAAGCGCACGCGTGGGTGGTGCCGAGGGGCAGAGTTGAACTGCCTACGCCGGCCTTTTCAGGGCCGCGCTCTACCGGTGAGCTACCTCGGCACGGGAACAATCAGCGATTTTACGGGTGGGGAAGTGGCGTGTCAATCCGCATCGATGGGGGTACAATGGGCGCCTGCAATTCGCGGAGAAACAATACGAGGCTCTGGTGAAATCGGGAATCCTCTTTCATGAATTTGAACAGCTTACGCCGGCGTGACCACGCTGCGCGTGCTTGTGGAAGATCCGAGCACCACCGAACTTGGCAGCGTGATCATTCCGTTGGCGCAGGTCAACTGAATCGAATCAATCAGCGAACATGCGTAGAACGTATTTCTTTTTTTGAACATGCGGTGGTTTGGGCCATCGAATATATGCTGGCAACCAAGCCCATGGCATCGATCGTTTTTGCTCTTGCGTCGGCAGGTCGTATAGCCTCATCGCAGCCTTCACTTTGCCCATTGGCCACCCTCCCTGTCTGAGGCCGATGAGAAAGTAGCCAATGCGCCCCAAAAAAAGTCTCGGTTCGATCCGGTGAGTCTTGAAACCGTGGCACCGAGTGCAGAGAGTGAGGAGATTTTGAGTGTCGTCTCGCTTACAAAGTCTATATGGCACAATGTGGTCCACTTGCAGTATGGTTTGTGATCGCGGAACTCCGCAAACCTGACAAGCGTCGCCGTCTCTGACCTTCACTCTGTTGCTCGAATGGCGCCAGTCCGTTCTTGCCCCGGCTGAGTCGGGAGGAAAGATACCGTTGACTCTTAACCTGTACACCGCGAGGCAATCGCTTGAGCAAAACACCAACTCATGTACTGTATTTCGACTGCGAACCGGTTCGCCTGGCAGATAATCGTCACAATTCCGACAGACCGAAGGTTGCCAACCCTTCTGTGCGCGCTTGAGGCACGCAGCTGAACAAAATCGTTTTCGGTAGGACTGATCGTTTTGGGAGGACAGATTCTCAGCAAATCTGTGCTTTCTTGCGTCGAACCTCAGGCGGCACAGATGGCATTCCATAGCTCCGATATCATCCTCGAATGATGTTGAAGAAGGAATTTACGATGGCTGTTTTGCTCGTGAGCAGTAAATCACTTCACGGATTCGTCGAACTCGCGCATCCAGTCTTTTTTCTTCAGTACTTCGCGCGGACGCGAGCCATCGGGCGGGCCGACGATTCCATCTTTCTCCATCAAGTCAATCAGCCGCGCGGCGCGGCCATAGCCGACGCGCAGCCGCCGCTGCAAAGTGGAAGTAGAAGCGCGGCCCATTTCGCAGACCACGCGTATCGCGTCCTGATACAGCGCGTCGTCAACTTCCTCGCCGCCGTCTGCTCCGCCTTCAACGCTGCCCGCATTTTCGTCGCGCGGAGGCTTGAGCAATTCCTCGTTGTAAATCGCTTTGGCCTGGTCGCGCCAGAATTCGCAGACGGCAGCGACTTCTTGTTCGGTGACCAGCGGGCCGTGGATGCGATGAATGCGCGAGGATCCCGCCGGCAAATAAAGCATGTCGCCGCGTCCAAGTAATGATTCCGCGCCGTTGGTATCGAGAATCGTGCGCGAGTCCACTTTGCTGGCCACGCGGAACGAAATGCGCGCCGGGAAATTCGCCTTGATCAAGCCGGTGATTACGTCGACCGACGGCCGTTGCGTCGCCAAAATTAAATGGATGCCCACCGCGCGCGCCATTTGCGCCAGCCGTGTGATGGATTCCTCGACGTTCGTCGTATCGACCATCATCAAATCGGCGAGCTCGTCGATGACGATCACGATGTAGGGCAGGGGCTTGTGCTCGGTCTCTTCGACGTCGTCAAAGAGCGACATCGGCTGGCCTTTCTCAAATGTGCGGTTGTACTGGTCGATGTTGCGCACGCCGCGTTGCGCCAGCAGCTTCAAGCGCCGCTCCATTTCCTTCGTCGCGTTGCGCAGCACGTTCGACGCGACCTTCGGATCCGTGACGACCGGGGTATACAAATGCGGGATGTCTTCGTATAGCCCAAGCTCGATGCGTTTCGGATCGATCAGCACCACTTTCAGTTCGTCGGGCGTCGACTTGTACAGCATGCCCATCAGCATTGAGTTGATGAACACGCTCTTGCCCGTGCCTGTCGCGCCCGCGATCAGCAAGTGCGGCATTTGTGCCAGGTCGGCGGCGCGAATGTGGCCTACCAGATCCTTGCCCAGCGGCAGAGCCATCTTCGTCGAGGAATGCGAGAATTCCGGCGACTCGATCACTTCGCGCAGCGCAATCGTTTCGCGATGCGGATTCGGCACTTCGATTCCGACGGTCGATTTCCCCGGGATGCGCTCGATCAAAATCGATTCCGCTTTTAATGCGAGGCACAGATCGTCCGCGAGTCCGGTGATGCGGCTGTATTTAATTCCCGCTTCGGGTTTCAATTCAAACGTGGTGACCACGGGGCCCGGATTGATTTGCGTCACGTGCCCGGCCACGTCGAATTCAGCGCACTTCTGCTCAATCGCGCGCGCGTATTCTTTTAACTCCGGTTCAGTCATGCGCTCGCTGCGCTCCGCGCCTCGCAGCAACGTCGGCGAGGGTAGCCGGTAGGTCGTTTTCCCCTTGGCGATTTTCGGTTCGGCGCTCGGCGATTTCCGCGACGCTTGCGCGGCTTCCATTGGCTCGCTGAACGTAATCACAGGCGCGACGCGGCGCGTCTCGCCCTTCGCACGTTCCTCGTGTTCGTCTTCCGCCGCGATTTCTTCCGCGTCCCTGATCGTCGTCGCGACTTTGGTTTTCTGTTGGGTTGGTACCGCGGGCCTGCCAGCAATCTTGATTTCTTCGACGCGCTTGCGCAGCTTCTCCGCCTCGCGCGCTTCGCGCCAGTCCTTCACGCGGTCAACCAGGGCCAGGATTCGCTTGCCCAAAAAGCCTTCGGCACCCAATGGCCCGCGCATCCATTTCGCCGTGCCCGCAAAAGTGAATTGCGTGGTCAGCAGCAACGCCGCGAAAATGCACGCCAACGCCACTACGTTTGCGCCAATGGAATTAAACGCGGAGCGCAGAACGTGCGCCATCAGCTCGCCAAACATTCCGCCGGGCGGGAGTGCGCCGCGCACTTCGGGTACGCCCATCAACGAGAGTTCGGCAGGCAGCGCGAAAATAAACAGCGCGCACCCAACCGTCTTCGCAATCGGTGCATTCACTTTTTGACTGCGAAACCGCCGAAACGCCAGCAGGAACAGTCCAACAGGGAAGAGAAACGCGGCGTACCCAACGCCCTGAAAGAAAAGATCGGCGATGTGCGCGCCGACGGGCCCGATCCAGTTGTGAGACGGCCCGGCGGAAGGAGGCGCGGCCGCCACATTGAATGCCGCGTCCTGTGGGGAATAGGAAAGCAGGCTCAGCGCGAGCAACACAGCCAGCGTGATGCCCACGAAGCCGGCCAGTTCGTTGATGCGGCGATTTTCGGTCAAAGCGAATATGCGCACAATTTCTCCTGGGCTGTGGGGGAAGGCCTCAGCATCGCACCGGGACGCGTGGGCGCTAGCGCGCGTGACCCATGTGGAAGAACAGCAACAGAATCACTATACCGAGCAGAATCCGGTAGTAAATGAATATTTTCAGCGTGCGTACTTGCAGATAACGCAGAAAAAACGCGATCACCAGCAGTCCCACTACGGCCGAAACAATAATGCTGACCACGATGGTCGAAAGCTCGATGGGTAGCACGCCAGCCTGATGCAGCTTCCAAAGCTTCGGCAATTCCACTCCCGCCGCCCCCGCAATAATCGGCGCGGAGAGCAAAAACGAAAAACGCGCCGCCGCCTCGCGCGTCAGCCCGCGAAACGATCCCTCCGTGATCGTGATTCCGGAACGTGACACGCCGGGGAAAAGCGCGATCGCCTGCGCGATACCAATGGCCACCGCATCCATGAAGCTCACGCGCTCCAACGGGCGTTCCAGCTTCCCCACGTATTCGCCGTACCACATCACGAGTCCCACGATAATCAACGCTCCCGCGATAAACACGGGCTGCCGCAGTCGGTCTTCAATTGCATGATGGAAGAAAAATCCCGCCAGCCCCGCGGGGATCGTGGCTGCCACGATGTACCAGAACATTTTCCGCTGGTGCTCCACGTACTCATAACTCGAGTTGCGCGGATAGTGAAGGCCGATTCCCGCCGCGACCAGCTGGACCCAGTCGCGCAGAAAATACAGAACCACCGCGATCAGCGTGCCGGTGTGCAACGCCACGTCGAACGCCAGTCCGGGATCGGGCCATCCCGCCAGCCACGGAAACAAAATCAAATGCGCGGTCGAACTGACGGGCAGAAATTCCGTGATGCCTTGAATGATTGCGAGAATAATCGCCTGGTAGAGTGGCATCGGTGCTCACTTCTCCTGGGCCGCGGCCCCAGCGAGCGGTTTCGACATGGAGAACGCGTCGAGCCCGCCGGGATAGTAGTTACGAATCCGGCCGCGTGTACGATAGCCGTGCTTTTCCCAGAAGGCAATCGCAGCTTCGTTGTTGGTTGCCGTTTCCAGCCACACCTCGCGCGCGCCGCGTTTTCGCAAACGAGCCTGCGCACGGAGAAGCATTGAAGCGCCCAGGCCCTCCCGGCGGCGCGCTTCGATCACGTCGATTGTCACAATGTGGCCATGCTGTTTCTGTTGCGCGGTGATGATGAATCCGACGATCTTCTTGCGCGAAGCTTTCGCGCTGCTTTTGCATCTGCCCTGGTCGCCGCTGTCGCGGATTTCCGCAACCAGACATTCCGCGCCCGTCAGGCCTAGATACCAGCGCAACTCGCCGCGAGAATACGCAATGTCCGCCGGATAGCAGGCCTGGTCGATGGCGTAAATCGCATCGAAGTCCGTCGCGCGATATTCGCGAATCGAGAATCTCACGGTTCACAATAATACCCGCGAACGCCGATACACCGTAAACGTTCGCATCATGTGCTTAGCGACAAATGCGGGGTTTCAGACTTCGAGGATGACCGGCAAAATCATGGGCCGCTTCGAGGTTTTCTTGTTGAGGAAGCGCTTCAAATCGGTGCGAATCTTCTCTTTAATGACGCTCCAGTCCGTTTTTTCCTCGGAATTCGATTGCTCGACGGTCTTCACGATCACCTCGCGCGCCAGCGCCATCAGTTCCTGACCATCGTCGGAAGGCAAAAAACCTCGGCTCACAATCTCTGGGGGCGTTTCCATTCGCCCGCTGTGCTTGTTGATGGCGATGATTGGCACGACGATTCCGTCCTCCGCCAAATGGCGCCGGTCGCGAATCACAAATTCTTCCAGCTCTTCGAGCGACCCGGAATCGACGCATACGCGCCCCACGGTTACTGGCTCGCGACGGAAAGCGCCGCCATCCGCCGTGAACTCGATTGGCTGCCCTGACTCGACCAGCATGATCTGGCCCGAAACAGATCCCACTTGATGCGCCAAGGCTGCGTGCTGAAATAGCTGCCGGTACTCTCCGTGAATGGGAACGAAATATTTCGGCCGCACCAGATTCAGCAGCAGCTTCATTTCTTCCTGGCTGCCGTGGCCGGAGACATGAATCGGCGCCGAGCGACCGCTCTCGTAGTAAACGAGGACTCGCCGCCGGAATAAATGATCAATCATGCGCGAGATGGCTTTTTCGTTTCCGGGAATGATGCGCGCCGACACGATGACCGTGTCGTTTTCCTCGATTGTCATCAGGCGATGATTGTCGACGGCGATGCGCGACAGCGCTGACATCGGCTCCGCCTGGCTTCCGGAAGCGAGAACCACGATTTTTTTCGGGTCGAACGACTTGATATCCTGCGGGCGCACCACGGAGCCGTCCGGGATATTCAACTTTTTCATCGAGTGCGCGATTTCGATGTTGTCCACCATGCTGCGCCCGATGAAGCCGACTTTGCGCCCTTGTTCCGTCGCGACGTCAATCACTTGCTGGATGCGATGCACGGAGCTTGAGAAGCACGAAAGGATCACGCGTTGCGGCGCCGCGCGGAAAAGTTCTTCCAGGCGCGGCCGGACGGCGCGTTCCGACGGCGTATAGCCCGGCCGCTCCGCATTCGTCGAATCGGCAAACAGCGCCAGCACGCCCTCCTGGCCGTAACGCGCGAAGCGATGCAAATCGAAAGGAATGCTGTCAACCGGCGTGGGATCGATTTTGAAATCGCCCGTGTGCAGCACAATCCCGAGGGGCGTGCGAATCGCCAGCGCCACGCATTCGATGGTGCTGTGCGTTACGTGGACGAATTCCACTTGAAACGGCCCGAGCGATACCGTCATTCCCGGGGCAATTTCGTGCAAGTCCGCGGATTCGAGTAGTCCGTGCTCTTCGAGTTTTTTGCGCACCAGGGCCAGCGTAAAGCGCGTTCCGTAAATCGGGCACTTCAGCTCCGGCAGCAGATACGGCACCGCGCCGATGTGATCTTCGTGCGCATGCGTCAAGATCAGCGCGCGCAGTCCGGCGCGATTCTGTTTCAGGTAGGAAATGTCCGGAATCACGACGTCGACGCCCAGCAATTCCGTTTCGGGGAACATCAAGCCCGCGTCGATGGCGAGAATATCCTCGCCATAGCGGAGGGCCATCATGTTCATTCCAAATTCGCCCAACCCGCCAAGCGGGATCATCCACAGGGAAGTTTTACTCAAGTGCGGTGTTTAAGCTCCTTTTCGTGAATGGCCATCGTACCACAGCAGCGGCTTGCCAGCTTATAAGAGGAAACAAGTGAGATGAACTCTACCTATTCGAAGCGCAGCGCTTCGATCACGTCGAGTTGCGAGGCTTTCTGCGCCGGGTAATAGCCGAAGAAAAGTCCCACGAAGACGGCGAACGCCGCGGCGACCACAATCGCGAAAACGGGGATCTGCATGGTCCACTGAAGAGTGCTCGCGAGTAAATCCGACGCGAACACACCGACGAACACGCCCGCAAGTCCGCCCAGCAAGCTGACGATCACGGCTTCGATCAAGAATTGCATTTGAATGTCGCGCTCCGTCGCGCCCACGGCCATGCGCACGCCGATTTCGCGTGTCCGCTCCGTCACCGACACGAGCATGATGTTCATGATGCCGATTCCCCCGACCAGCAGCGCGACCGAAGCGATGCTCGCCAGCATCAGCGTGAACGTGTGGCTCGCCTGCTCCTGCGCTTCCAAGAATTGCGTCGGCGTACGAATATTGAAATCATCCGGCTCGTTGGGGCGCAAATGATGCCGCTGGCGCAGCACGCGTTCCGCAAGATCCTGCGCCGGACCGATCGCCTCCGGACTCGCCGCCGAACAGAAAATATCATCTACCCAATTGGTTCCAGAAATTTTCCGTTGTGCCGTCGTATACGGCATTCCGAGCGTGTCATCTTGATCCCAGCCGTAGGGCGTCATGCCCTTTGACGCCAGCACCCCGATTACCTTGAACGGAAGCCCGCCGATGCGAATACTCTTGCCCACAGGATCTTCGCCGGGACGGAAAAGCTGATCGACTACTGTTTTGCCGAGGATGGCCACTTGGGCCTGCGTGTCGACGTCGCGGTTCGTGAAATTCGCTCCCGAAACAATCGGCCAGTTGCGAATATCGAGGAAATTCGGCCCTGTTCCGCGGAAGTGCGTCCACCAGTTTTTATTTCCGTAGATCACCTGAACATGGCCGTCGGTATTCGGCGAACAGGCCTTCAACACCGGAATTTCCGCCGGCAGAGCGAGCGCGTCCTGGTTGGTCAGCGACTTTGTGTTGTCGTTGCCTGTGCGTCTGCCGTTTATGCTCCGCCCGCCGGATTCCACCCAGACCATGTTGTCGCCCAGCGCTGAAATCTGATCGCGGATCTGCTGCGAGCCGCCTTCGCCAATCGCCACCGTGCAAATCACCGCGCCAATGCCGATGGCGATACCCAACATGGTCAGCGCGCTGCGCATTTTATTGCGCGCCAGCACGCGCATCGTGATATGCATCAAGTCGGTGAGCCTGGTACCGTGGTTCGCGCTTGGCGCGGAGTGTTTCGGCGAGCTCAATGTCAAGATCTCCCGGAATGGTGAAGTTTATTCGAATCGTAAAGCTTCAATCGGATCCAGCCGCGACGCCTTCTGCGCCGGATAATAGCCGAAAAAAAGTCCCATGAAGAGGGCGAACCCCGCGGCCACTACAATGGCCACCATCGGAATCTGCATCGTCCAGTGCAGCGTCGAAGCCAGAACGCGCGACGCGAAAATGCCAAAGAAAACGCCCAACACTCCTCCCAGCAAGCTGACAATGATCGCTTCGATCAGGAACTGCATTTGGATGTCGTGCTCTGTCGCGCCCACGGCCATGCGCACGCCGATTTCCCGCGTTCGCTCCGTCACCGACACGAGCATGATATTCATGATGCCGATTCCGCCCACCAGCAGCGCCACCGAAGCGATGCTCGCCAGCATCAGCGTGAACGTGTGGCTCGCCTGCTCCTGCGCTTGCAAGAATTGCGTCGGTGTTCGAATGTTGAAATCATCCGGCTCTTTGGGACGCAAATGATGCCGCTGCCGCATCAAGCGGGTAATCTGCTCCTGCGCGGGATCGATCGCCTCCGGCGAAACAGCCGAACAGAAAATATCGTCGAGCCAGTCCTGCCCCGACACTTTGTGCTGCGCCGTGGTGTAGGGCATCATCATCGTATCGTCTTGATCGCGTCCAAAACCAGACGCCCCTTTGCTCGCAAGAACTCCAATGACCTGAAAGGGAAGCCCTCCGACGCGAATCGTCTTTCCCACGGGATCCCCGCCGCTGAAGAGTTGATCCGCCACCGTTTTCCCGAGCACCACTACCTGCGCGCGCGACACCACATCCTGTTCGGTGAACGGCGTGCCTTCGTCGACCGGCCAGTTGCGGATGGTCAAGAAGCTCGGCGCGACTCCTCGAAATTGTGTGGACCAGTTTTGGTTTCCGTAGACGACCTGCACGTGCCCGTCGACATTGGGTGAGCAGGCTTTAATCAGCGAACTGGCTGCGGGGATGGCATCGGAATCTCCGTTCACCAGCGATTTTGTGTTGTCGTTTCCCGTGTGCGCGCCGTTGACGGTGCGTCCGCCGGCTTCCACCCACACCATGTTGTCGCCCAACGATGAAATCTGGTCGCGAATCTGCTGTGAGCCGCCTTCGCCGATCGCCACAGTGCAGATCACCGCGCCGATGCCGATCGTGATTCCGAGCATCGTGAGGGCGGTGCGCATTTTGTTGCGCGCCAGCACGCGCAGTGTGATGCGCGCCAGGTCGGCGAATGATGTCCTGTACGCGGAATCCTTCGGTGACGCCAACGGTGAATCCTCTAGGAAGTTAGACGCGCAGCGTTGCCCTGCGGTTTTCGAATTTTATGGGCGCTGGGCTTCTCTCCACAGGATTCGACCACGGCTTGCCTGCGTGCCCTGACGAAGGAAGGAAGGACGAAGGGCCGGTCTGCGGCGTGCGACGTTTTGCTACTCAGTTTCTGCTGCCCGCGAAGAGGCGTGCAATCGCTACAAGCACAACCGCTCCCACGAACGCAGCCGCCAGGCTCCCAAAAAATCCAAACGTCGTGATTCCGAGCTTCGAAAAAATCCATCCGCCAATCAGCGCGCCCACCATTCCCAGAATCGTGTCGGCGAAACAGCCAAAGCCCCGCCCGCGCGTCACCGTGCCCGTCAACCACCCGGCGATCAGTCCGATGAGGATCCACGCCAGCAATCCGTGGTCGTAATAAATAACGCCCATCCTGTGCTGTTCCATATGCGGCGGATTATCTCACATGACGCGTCCGGAAAAGCAATGGAAACGCCAGAGAGCTCAGCATTCGCCCAAGCAAGAATTATTTTCAAAATGTAACAAGAGCCGCACAACGAGCATCTTAAATCTTAGTTTTTGTCTCGAACAATAGGCCCATTGTTTGTGCGCGAATTTAGCGTGCAAGGATTATCACTTGTCGGAAAATAACACTACGGGATTCACTGTATTTACAAGCCAAGAACCGCTTTGTAGGCTATCCGACATTCGCCTACATACGGGGGTCTTTTTGCGTGTGATGCGGAAGCGAGTCCTGGTCGCCGACGATAACGAGTTGGTGCGAAAGCTTCTGCATATCATGCTTGAGCGTGATGCAGGATGGGAAGTTGCCGTAGCGCAAGACGGACGCGAGGCGATAGCAAAGGCGCAAGGGTTTAATCCTGATATCGTGATTCTTGATTTCGCCATGCCCGATATGGACGGGTTGCAGATCGCGCGCCAGATCTCCAAACAGTTGCCTTCCGCGGGGATCCTCCTATTCACAGTCCATGGTTCGCCGGAACTGGATTGTGCGGCGAAGCAGGCCGGAGTATCTCGCGTGTTGCCGAAAACAGCTGCTGGTCTGCCACTGATCAAAGCGGTAGAGGAGTTGCTGGCGAAACAACCGCAGATGCTTCCACAGGAACCTCGGGAGCCTGTGCCCGAAATTGTATCCGGGTCTGCACGCGAACCTGTGTCAGATGGCGTACCTGAACTTGTAACTGACCCGGCCACCGTAATTGCCGCCCCTCCCGTTGAGCCAAGCCGCGAAATGATGCAGGCCGAAGCGAGCGAAGGCGTGCCCTCCACTTACGAGGGAGAACCTCCTCCCGACAGCTCTGCTACGTCTGCCACTGGAGCCACCTGAATCATTTCTTCCGCGCTCGTGGCTACTTCGCAAATTCTTTCAGGTTGGCATCGTCCACGTTTAGTAGAGTGAGAAATTCACGAACCTCGTTCGACGATGCTGTCTTTGAGAAGAAGCCGCCCTCCCGCTGAGTTTCAAAAAAATTCTCGCCGGCTCCGAAGCTACCTTTGAAGCGTTGTCCATCAAAAAACTCAGCCTCCACTTTCGGCACTGGAATCCCATACCAAGGCGTTTTCCAATTCGCTCGGCGGGCATCCACAAACGCAATAATTTGAGAAACCTTCTTTGGATCAGAGATTTTGGAAAGGTACTTCGACCCATCACGCGCTGGAATTGAAACAACATTGATGCTCTTCACCGGGCCAAGCGGCGAGAACGAGAACTCACGCTGGCCACCGCAACTCGCCACGAAGGACACTGCTATGAGCAATGCTAGGAGATTGACCTTCACGGAGTCATCCTATGCACAGATCTGCCGCTACTGCTTGTAGACCAAGCGAGGCCCGCTGACCTGCGTCGCCTTCAGGTTCACACTCACTTCGACGCGATCGGCGATCTTTACGAACGGAATTCCTTTGGTCATCCCGTAATCCTTACGGTTGAAGGCCATGGTCCCGATAATCCTGCCTGAGCCTGTCCCCTTGCCGGTAATCGTCAACGTCAGCGTCTCGGGCTTCGTCACGCCGCGCAACGTAAAGTCGCCGTCCACCTCAAAGCTGTCGGGACCGGTCTGAATAACCTTCGTTGATCGAAACGTGATCAGCGGATCCCGCTTGGCGTTAAAGAAATCTTTGCCTTTCAGCTTGCGGTTCTTTATGCCGCTTCCTGTATTCACGCTGGCCGCCTGAATCTTGATGTCTAAGGCTCCCGTGGTCACATCAGGAGACATAAATGTCAGCGTCGCGTCCCACTTGCCGAAAGTACCGTCGACGGGCGCCGATGCCTTCACGCTGAAATGGATCGCGCTTTCTTCCGGCACGACCTTGAAAACAGGAATTCCCGCGGGAACCTGCGCTCGCGTTGCAGAAGAAAAAAAAGTGGACGCCAACAGGCAAAATAGAGTGAGTCGCACGCTTGCCAGCCTGACCCTACTTCTCGCGTAAGCAGAACTTGTATCCCAAAATTTTGTAGACCAATTTCGCGGCGAGAAAATCCGACGCGTGGTCGCCGGCCTGCGGCAGCAACTCCACCACATCGGCCGCAACAATATTCCGCGCCTCGGCCACGGCGCGAATCAGCGCAGTCACTTGATACCAGTCGAGGCCACCCGGCTCCGGCGTACCTGTCGC
>Ga0070730_10002980_pt1 | contig 15322 bp, 12 predicted proteins | sample Coa_R1_3_FD_66447 | JGI IMG/M metagenome (GOLD analysis project Ga0070730, IMG submission 66447) | Surface soil microbial communities from Centralia Pennsylvania, which are recovering from an underground coalmine fire - Coalmine... | ecosystem: Environmental > Terrestrial > Soil > Unclassified ...
GCGGTGGAGGCGGGGTCGAGCTACGACCTGATTCACCCGAAGTCGAAGAAGGTCGTGGGCCAGCTGGACGCGCGCGAGGTCTTCCGCAAGATCGTGCACGGCGCGTGGCAGACCGGTGAGCCGGGCGTCTACTTCATCGACCGCGCCAACTACTACAATCCCGTCCCGCACCTCGGCAGCTACGAGGCGACCAATCCGTGCGGTGAGCAGCCGCTGCTCCCCTACGACGTCTGCAACCTGGGTTCCATCAACCTCGGCCTCTTCATCAAGAACGGGGATGTGGATTGGGACCGCCTGCGGACGGTGGTCCACCTCTGCACGCACTTCCTCGACAACGTCATCGACGCGAACAAGTACCCGCTGCCCGAGATCGACGATCTCGCCAAGCGGATCCGCCGGGTGGGGTTGGGCGTGATGGGATGGGCCGATCTCCTGGTCGAGCTCGGCATCCCGTACAACTCCGACGAAGGGGTGGCGCTCGGTAAGAAGATGATGGCCTTCATCGAAGAAGAATCGCTGGTGGCGTCGGAGAAGCTGGCCACGCAGCGCGGCCCGTTCGCGGAGTGGGAAAAGTCGATCTGGGGACCGGACGCGACGTGCGCCCGCGGGCCCCAGGGCGAGCGCATCCGCCCGATGCGGAAGCTCCGGAACTGCAACCTGACCACCGTGGCGCCCACCGGCACCATCTCGATCATCTCGGGGTGCTCGTCGGGGATCGAGCCGCTGTTCGCCGTTGCGTTCCTCCGGAACCAGGCCGGCGCACTGATGCCCGACGTCAACGAGCAGTTCGTCGCCATCGCCAAGCGTGAGGGCTGGTATTCCGAAGACCTGATGCGGAAGATCGCGGAGGCGGGGCACATCCACTTCGACGAAGTGCCGGCCAAGTGGCAGCGCACCTTCGTGACCGCGCACGACGTGACGCCCGAGTGGCACATCCAGATGCAGGCGGCGTTCCAGGAGTTCACCGACTCGGCGATCTCCAAGACCTGCAACTTCTCCCACGACGCCACCGAAGACTACGTCGAGAAGATCTACCGCGACGCCTTCAAGCTCGGCTGCAAGGGCGTGACGGTGTATCGCGACGGGGCGCGCGAAGGCCAGGTGCTCTCGACCGGCACGACGGCGAAGAAGGTGCAGGAGCACGCCACCGAGTCCGGATCGGCCACGCCCGTGGAAGCCTCCCGCGCTGAAGTCGCCGAGACCGCCGGCCGGATCGCGGAGCTCGAGGCGGAGCTCGAGCGCACCCGCGCCCAGCTGCACGACGCCGAGGCGGAGAACCTCCAGCGGCGGGCGAAGCGGTCGCGTCCGGATCTCCTCCGCGGCGCCACGCGCCGGGTCGAGACGCCCCTCGGGACCATGTACGTGACGATCACCGAAGACGACAAGGGTCAGGCGTTCGAAGTCTTCGCCTCTCTCGGCAAGGCCGGCGCGCCGATCATGGCGGACGTCGAAGCAATGGGCCGCCTCATCTCGCTCGCGCTCCGCTCCGGGATCCCGATGAAGGAGATCCACCGCCAGCTCCGCGGCATCTCGTCGGACCGGGTGGTCGGCCTCGGGCCCCACAAGGTCCTGTCGGTGCCGGACGCCATCGGCATCGCGATCGAGAAGTGGATGCACGAGAAGCAGGGGATCCAGCAGGACCTCCTGTCCGGCGCCGCGGCGTCCCCGGCCGGGTCGTCGGCCGTTCCGGCGCGCGAAGTGATCACCGGGATGGAAGGCACCCTCGGCATGCGGGAAGGGGATGGCGCCCAGGACTTCATCGGTGCCTGCCCGGACTGCGGGTCACAGCTCGCGTTCATCGAGGGCTGCGCCAAATGCCATGTCTGCGGCTTCAGCGAGTGCGGCTGATCCGCCGGAAATTGTGAGGCTTGTCACAACGCCGCGTGACGGAGCCGATTAAATCTCTGGCATGACAGCGATAGCCCCCACCCGGCTCCAACCGAAGGGTTGGGCCCGCGTCGGTCCCTCCGGCGCGTACGCACTTCGACGGGGTGCCTGGTACCCCGTCGTCCGAGTGTCCACCTCGAGCATCGTGGTGCTGGACGTGAACCGGCAGAACGTACCGGTCGATCGTCGCTTCCTCGAGCTCCGATATCATCCACCCGAGCGTTGGAGCGTGGTGCATTGCGAGCCCGCGACCATGCGCCGGCTCAACCGCGAATTCCCGCTCACCTACGGCGTCTGTCCCGCCTGCCGGCACCGGCAAGGCTTCGAGATGCGCCCCAGCGAGCTCACCTGCGATCGATGCCACCAGCGCGCTGCGGTGGCGTGGGATGAACTGAGTTAGGGGTCGGGGGTCAGGGTTCAGGCGTTCAGAGACTAACACAAAGGGGGCTTCGTCGAGAAGCGCCCCTTTCTTTTTCCACCCGACCCCTGACCCCTGATCCCTCACACCGCCTGTAACAGATCTCCCACTTCAACCACCGCGCTCCCCTCCGCCTGCAGATAGAACCCCCGCATCCCGTTCTGGAGGAACTGCAGGTTCTCCTTCAGCACCGCCGACTCGACCTGCCTGCCCTGGGCCCACGCCGTGAAGGGCCGGCACGGCTCCGCCGCCTTCAAGACCGTGAGCTGGACCTTCTCGGCGCCGTCCGGGCCCGTGACCACCAGACCGCGGGTGATCTCGTCGGCCGTAATCATCGCGGCGGACTCGGCGATCAGGTTCTCGCCGGCGCAGCCGAGCGTCAGCAAGCCTCCGAACCGGGCCCGCATCGCTTCGTAGTGCGACGTGAACCCCACCGAGACGCCGTGCACGCCGTCGTCGTTCTTGGTGTTGGGGTGGGCCCGGTGGTGAATGTCCACCACCCAGGCGTCCCGGTCTCCCCAGCCCATCACGCCGCCGGGGCTGACCGCCGCGCGCGGGACGCGCAGGAGGGGGGTCGGGTCGTAGGTCCGGTTCGGTTTGACGCCGGTCTTGAGGGTCGTGCGCTGTACCTGGAGTAGTACCAGTCGGCCGATCGGTCGCATAACGGAATTTAGCGGAAAGGAGTATCTTCTTGCGACTGAGAGGGCACTCAATGGCACACCTTGGCTGGGCCCGGTGCACCGACCGGATTGCCGATACGCTCCGGCGCGGCGCGTGGTACCCGATCGTGGAAGCGGTCGGAGAGGAGTCGGTGGTGGTGGCGGTGGCGAACCGCCGCATCCGGCTCTCGCTCCACGACGTGCGCGTGCGTCAGGAAGAACCCAAGCGCTGGAGCATCGTCGTGCGCACGGGCGTCCTGCGACCCACACTGGGCGGGCAGGGGCGGGATCTGGTCACCACCTACGCCGTGTGCCCGAAGTGTTCCGAGCGCCAGGATTTCACCGGACGGCCCCACGACCTCAAGTGCGATCGCTGCAACGTGACGTCCGAGGTGGACTGGACGGAGCTCTGCTAGGAAGAAGCGATCCCCGCTGACGACGGATCCATCCGGTCGAATACGCCACCGAGCATCTGCACCGCCACCCAGCACTCTCCACCCACCGTGGCCGCACCCGCTACCGCACCGAGCGCCACCGACCAGGGCCCGCCCACCACATCACCGCTGAGCCACATCACCGCGCCGAACAGCAGGGCGGCGGGAATCAGCGCGAACACCAGCGCCAGCAGCGAACCGATCGTCAGGAGCAGCCGCTGACCGGTCGCCTCGAGACCCACCGCCCGTTGCGGACCGACCGTCACCCAGGCGGGGAACAGCAGCACCGAGGTGTTCTGTACCAGCAGAAAGACGGCGATCACCGCCGGGATCCCGGCGAGCGCGCTGACCAGGATGGCCAGGCGGTCGGCGAGGGCCGGCAGGGAGTCGTTGGTGATGGTCACCAGGAACGCGGCCGTCGTGAGCGCGCCCGCGGCGAGAGAAAGGACGAGCAGCAGAGCGCCGACCTCGCCCAGGACCACCGTACGTCCCCGCACCGGGTACGTCTTCAGGACCTCGAGCATCTCCAGATCACGCCGGAGGTCGAAACGCAGCGCGAGCGGACCCAGGAGCGTGACCATCCCGGCGCCGAAGAGCAGAAACGCGCCGAGGAGCTCGCTGGACGAGGTTCTGGGGCCCCGCAGGGACATGACTCCCACCGCGGTCGCGACGCCGACCAGCACGAGGGACCGCATGGTGAACTCGCGCTTGATGCCGAGCCGGTTCTTCCACGCGATGGCTCCGGCGGCGGAGCCGGCGGGATTGAGGGCCGCGGACGTGAGGGGCTTGGCACGGCTGCTCCGGGGCTCGGTCCACCCGCGGCCCGCGCGAAGCGCGGCGATGCGCTTCGCGGTCCGCTGGGCGTGGTCGGTCGCCGCCTCCTCGAACGCGATCGACGACCCGACTACCCACCACACGTGCACGCCGAAGACGAGGAGCGCCGCGGGCAAGGCCGACAGGAACTCGAGGGGCGTGGTCGCCAGGAAGGGATCCACCACGGCGCGCAGGGGCCAGGACAGGATCGCGCCGGCTCCGGAGTGCAGGACCTGACTCAGCGCGGTAAAGCCGGCCCGCCAGCCCGTATTGAAGGCCCCGGTGACCACCGGAATGTCCTGACGCCCCACCCACCAGAGAGCCCCGGCCAAGAGTGCGAATACGATCAGGGTGCCGGTGCGTCGCCGTACGCCGGAAACCCCGTGTTGGGCGAGGGAGAGGCGGAGCAGGCCCATCCCCGCGCCATTGAGGTTCAGCACGGCGTACCCCAGCCAGAGCCCCACGGCGTGCAGCAGGGTCACAAAGCTCCACGCGCCGCGGCGGAACAGGAACACGGTCACCACGGCGGAGATCACGAGCGCCATCTGCGAGCGGAAAATCTTGAAGAGCAGCACCTGCCTGCGGGTCATGGGTGCCGCGAACAAGAACTGCGTCTCGGCCAGCGTGAACGGGAAGGGGGTCTCGCTGGTCTGGAGGGCCCAGTTGAGGACCAGGATCACGCCGAGGAACAGCACCGCCACCGTTTCCCGGGTGTCGGGCCCGAGGAGGCCCAACGAGCTCACGGGCCCGCCGCGGCGGAGAAACATGAACCACAGGTAGAACACCCCCGCCGAGAAGGCGAGCATGTACTTCGGCTGCCTCAGGCGCCGCAGGCGCACTCGGAGGGAATTGGACCACGTCCGCCGGCTGAGGTATAGCGCTGCGGAAATCACGACTCTGACCTAGGCCGACCCGGTGAGCGCGAGGAAGATGTCCTCGAGGCTCTTCCCCTGGAGGTCGGGGCGCCCGGCCAGGATCTCGGGGATGGTCCCGATGGCCACCATCCGGCCCCGCTGGAGGATCAGGACCCGGGTGCAGATCTCCTCCACCAGGTGGAGGAGGTGGGAGGACAGGAGGACGGCGGCCCCCTGCCGGGCCCGGTCCACGATGGTCTGTTTCATCCGCCTGATCCCGGCGGGGTCGAGCCCGGTCAGGGGCTCGTCGAACACCAGGGCCTTGGGGTCGTGAATCAGACCGCAGGCGATCACCAGTTTTTGGCGCATCCCGCGGGACAACTCGGTGGGAAGGGCGGAGGCCTTTTCGGACAGCTCCAGCTCGGTCAGCAGGGCAGGGATCCGGGCCTCGGCTCCAGTGGCCTTGTACAGCCGGGCGGTGAACCGGAGGTGTTCTTCGACGGTGAGGTAGTCGAAGAGGTGGGGCTCGTCGGGCATGAAGGCGATCTGGCCCTTGGCCCGGACCGGGTCCCGCCCCAGATCCACCCCCCCGATTTCGACCGTGCCCCGCGTGGGCTGAATGACTCCACAGAGCGAGCGGAGGGTGGTGGTCTTGCCGGCGCCATTCGGTCCGACCAGTCCCAGCACTTCGCCGGGCGCTACCGAGAACGACAAATCCTCGACCGCGACGAGCTGGTCGTACAGGCGGGTAAGGCCGCGGACCTGGAGCATGGCCCCGTCAATCTAGGCGGGGCGGGGACTTGCGGGAGGCGACATGTCGTTTATATATTAACAGTCAACATGTTAACATTCGCTGACCTTCGGTGCCTCGTGGGTGTCGCATGAGTGACCGATCGGAGCTGGCCCTCCAGCTCACCGACGCCGTGACCGCGGCCCAATCCGCCGTCGAGCGGTCGGGGGACCGTGCCTTCCGCACCTACGGGCTCACGCATCGGGCCCACACGGCCCTCTACGCCGTCGATCAGGGTGGACCGGACGGGATCAGGCCCCGGGAGGTCGCGGAGGCCCTCGGGATCAGCAGGGCTGCGGCCACGACGTTCATCCAGCGCCTCGAAGCGAAAGGCCTGGTTGAGACCACCCCAGACCAGGACGATGACCGTGGCGTTCGCGTCACCCTCACGCGGCACGGCCTCGAGGTGCTCCTGCGGGTTGGCCAGCTCGAGCGCCGTCTCTCGGCTCGCACCATCGAAGGCATGCCCGCCACCGCCATCCAGCGGACCATCCACGTGCTCCAGGAGTACCGCCGCAGGCTGGAAGGGCGCCAGATCGAGGTTCTCCGGTAGGCTCTATTCACGTGTGCGTATCTTTATACAGGCGTATGCAGGGCTATGCGGCGTGAGAAGTCGCATGAACGCCGTCGTCGCACGGTTTTCTTGAACAACCACTTACGCACTCGTCACGTGCCTATTCTTCCCGGTCAACAAATCGTCACCTGAACCGCGAGTTATCCACACCTCGCCGATCTGGAAGGAATGTTGAAAACCCAAGCTCCGAGTCCTCCCTCCACCCTCCTACGAGCCAAAATGGTGCGCTCAGCCGGGGTCACCGGCGACGCGGTGTGGTGGCGCGGGGGAAAAATCGAAGCGGTCAGCACCTTCGCGGACCTGCGTAGCGCCGCCGCCGTCGCCGGTGGACCGCCACCCACCCTGATCGAGCTTCCGGACTGTCTGGTCACGCCGGGGTTCGTGGATGGCCACACGCACTTCGCCGAGTGGGCCATCGGGCGCCAGCGGGTGAGCCTGAACGGGTGCCGGACCCGCGCGGAGGCAGTGGCTCGGGCGGCGAAGGGGGTTCTCACTGATGGGTGGATTCAGGGTCAGGGGTTCGACCCCAACGGCTGGGAGGCTCCTCCCACCCGCGACGCTCTCGACCAGGTCCTCCCCAACACTCCGGCTGCCTTCGACTCGCATGACGTGCACTCGCTTTGGGTGAACTCCACCGCGCTCGCACGGTGCGGGATCGACCGCAACACTCGGGATCCCGAGGGCGGACGGATCGTCCGCGACGCTGCCGGGGAGCCAACTGGTCTCCTGCTGGAGCACGCCGTCCGACTGGTCCACCGGCACCTGCCCCAGGTCGGTCGGGAACGCGTGGTGGAGGCGGTCCGGGGGGCCCAGGGGGCCGCCCACCAGCTCGGCGTCACGGGGATCCAGAACGTCGAAGGGCCCGACGCGCTGACCGCCTTCCAAAGACTCGAGGAAGAGGGAGCCCTGCGTCTCCGGGTTCTGGCCCACCTGCCGGCCGACGGGCTCGATGCCGCGCTCCGGGTGGGTCTGCGGAGCGGCTGGGGGTCCGAATGGCTGGTGACCGGCGGGGTGAAGCTCTTTCTGGACGGGGCGCTCGGGAGCCAGACCGCGCTGCTCCTCGATCCGTACGAGGGCTCGGCCGACCGCGGCATCGCCCTGATGAGCGAGGCGGACGCCCGTGAGGCCCTGACCCGGGCCGCGCGGGGGGGAATCGCCGCGACGGTTCACGCGATCGGGGACGCGGCGGTTCGGCGGGCGCTGGACATCATCGAGACGCTGCCCCCCGTGGCGATCGCGCACCGCATCGAGCATTTCCAGATGGTGCACCCCGCCGATCTGCAACGGGCCGCCCGGGCCGGGATCGTCGCCTCGATGCAGCCGGCACACCTCCTTACCGATATTCCTCTTGTGGACAAGCACTGGGGTGAGCGGGGCGCCGGGGTTTACGCCTTCCGGTCTCTCCGCTCGGCCGGGACGGCGCTGGTATTCGGGAGCGACGTGCCCGTGGAAACCATCGATCCTCGTGACGGCGTGTACGCCGCGCTGGACCGCGTCAGCCGGGATGGTCTTCCGGCCGGCGGGTGGCGTGCGACGGAGCGGCTGTCGTTTGACGAGGTACTCCATGCCTACACGGCGGCGCCCTGGGTGGCAGCGGGGCGGGGTGGGGCGGGTGGAACGCTGGCGCCGGGACAGGTGGCCGACCTGGTCGCCTGGTCGCCACCGGCGCTGGCGGGTGTGGCGGGAGATGGGGCGGCGTTCCGGTCAGCTCAGGCGGTGCTGACGGTGGCGGGAGGGGAGACGGTATGGCGGGCGTAGAGGGGCTGGCAGAGCGGCGGGGCCTCCCGGCCGCGAGGGGGATATCTTCCCGTCCGGGAGGAACCGTGATTCGACGCACCAAGATCGTCGCCACTCTGGGTCCGGCTACGCAGTCGGACGAGTTGATCGGCCAGCTCCTCGATGCGGGCGTCAACGTCGTGCGCATCAATGCCTCGCACGGCACACCCGAGGTGCGGGGCCAGTGGATGAAGGCCGTCCGCCGGATCGCCGACCAACGCGGGCTGGCGGTCGCCATTCTGGTCGACCTGCAAGGACCCCGCATCCGCGTCGGTGACTTGAAGGCACCCGTCGAGCTCGTAGCGGGGGCCGAGGTGGTCTTCGCGCCGGAGGACGTGGCGAAGGGCGCCGAGATTCCGACGACCTACGACGAGCTGGCCGCCGACGCGCGGGTCGGTGCGCGCATCCTGCTGAACGACGGTCTCCTGTCGGTGGAGGTCACGAAGGTGGTGGCGCCCCGCGTGCAGGCGCGCGTGGTCGACGGCGGGACCCTGACCAGCCACAAGGGCATGAACCTGCCCGGGCTTCAGGTCAGTGCTCCCGCGCTCACCGACAAGGATCGCGAGGATGTGGCGCATGCGGTTCAGCATGGCGCCGACTTCCTGGCGCTGTCGTTCGTCCGGCGCGCCGATGATCTCGCGGAGCTGCGGCTCCTGGTGCCGTCCGAGATGAAGCTCGTGGCGAAGATCGAGAAGGCCACGGCCCTCGACGACCTCCCGCGCATTCTCAGTGCCTGCGACGCGGTGATGGTCGCACGCGGCGATCTGGGGGTGGAGCTGCCCTTCGAGGAGGTCCCGCTGGTGCAGAAGCGCCTGATCCGGGACGCCAACGCGGTGGGGAAGCCGGTGATCACCGCGACCCAGATGCTCGAATCCATGGTGCACGCGCCGCGGCCCACGCGCGCCGAGGCGTCCGACGTCGCCAACGCGATTCTCGATGGGACCGACGCCGTGATGCTCTCCGCCGAGACCGCGGCGGGCGAGTATCCGGTCGAATCGGTGCGCGCGATGGACCGGATCATCCGCGAGATGGAGCGCCACCTCCCGCCCCGGCAGGAGCAGCGTCTGTCCTCGCGGGGAAACGTCACGGTCGAGGACGCGATCGCGCTGGGCACCTCGGCGGTCGCCCGGCTGCTTCGCACACCGCTCATCGTGACGCTCACGTCCGGCGGGTTCACGGCGCGCAAGGTCGCGGCCATGCGCCCAGCGCCACCGATCCTCGCGGTCACGACGCTGAAGCACACGTTCCGCCAGCTGGCGCTGGTGTGGGGCATCACGCCCGTGCTCGTCGACCGCGTGCCCGGATACGATGCCATGCTCGCGGTCGTGCGGGACCTGATCCTCAAGCGGGAGTATGCGCGCCCCGGCGACCGCATCGTGATGACCGCGGGTGTGCCGTGGGAGGTGTCGGGGTCCACCAACCTGATCAAGGTCGAGGAAGTCTGAGTGCGGCTGACCCTCCTCGGCACCGGGACCAGCTTCGGGGTCCCGCAAATCGGCTGTCACTGCCGGACCTGCACCTCGACTGATCCGAAGGACCGCCGCGGGCGCACCGCGGCGCTGATCGAAGACGGCGACCGCCGCATTCTCATCGACACCCCGCCGGAGATCCGGTTGCAGCTGGTCGCGGCCGGCGTCGACCGGCTCGACGCCGTGCTCTTCACGCACGCGCACGCCGATCACGTCCACGGGATCGACGATCTCCGCGCCTTCACCGTCAAGCAGCGCGCGCCCCTCGAGGCCTACGGCTCCCGCGAAACTCTGGCGGAGCTCGGCGCGAAATTCCCGTACATCTTCGATCTCGAGTCGAAGGCGCCGGCGGGGACGTCCAAGCCCGAGCTCGTCGCACGTCCGCTCGTCCCCGGCGTCCCAGTTCGCATCGCCGGCCTCGACGTCGAGCCCTTGGCGCTGCCGCATGGCCGGCAGGAAGTGCTGGCGTACCGGATCGGCCGCCTCGCGTACGTGACCGACGTGAAGGACGTGCCGGAGGCGGCGAGGACCCGCCTGGGGGGCCTCGACGTGCTCGTGCTGTCGGCGCTCCTGTCGCGGCCTCACCCCCTGCATCTCTCGGTACCGGAGGCGGTGGCGGTGGCGCAGGCGATCGGGGCCCGCCGTACGTTCTTCACCCACCTGACCCACGAGACCCCGCATGCGGATTTGGCCGCTTCGTTGCCCGCCGGCATCGCGCCGGCGCACGACGGTCTGGTCATCGACGTAGGCGAGTCCTAAATTCAAGGATACAGGAGGTTTACGGATGGCTGAGGAGCCACAGGACATCCTGCGCCGCTTTGCGTCGCCTTCGGTACGGCGCTCGGATGCCATGGACCAGCTGGTCCGGGACGCGGTGTTCGGGGACCAGGGGACCCGCGACCGGGCGCGCTGGCTGATCTGGGAGATCGGGCAGCAGGCCGGGGCTCGTCCCGCGTCGATCCACGAGCTGTACCTGGCCCGTGGACGCGGGGAGGTCTCGGCGTTCACCACGCCCGCGATCAACGTCCGGATGATGGGCTACGACACCGCGCGCGCCATTTTCCGCGCGGCCGTCCGGATGGACGTCGGCGCCGTGATCTGTGAAATCGCGCGCTCGGAGATCGGGTACACGGAGCAGCGTCCGGCGGAATACGTCGCCGTGATCACCGCCGCCGCGCTGCGTGAGGGGTTCGACCACCCGATCTTCATCCAGGGCGATCACGTCCAGGTCAACGCCAAGAAGTACGCGACCGACCCCGCGGCCGAGCTGTCGGCGATCAAGGCACTGATCGACGAAGAGATTCACGCGGGCTTCTACAACATCGACGTCGATACCTCGACGCTGGTCGATCTCTCCCAGAAGACGCTGGACGAGCAGCAGCGCGTGAATTTCGAGCGTGCCGCGGAGCTGACCCAGTACATCCGGCAGCGCGAGCCGAAGGGCGTCACGATCTCCGTCGGTGCCGAAATCGGGGAGGTGGGCGGGAAAAATTCCGACGTGCACGAGCTCAAGGCGTTCATGGGCGGCTACGAGCGCACGCGCCACCACCTCGGGGTGAAGCACGGCATCAGCAAGATTTCGGTGCAGACGGGCACGAGTCATGGCGGCGTCGTACTGCCCGATGGAACCATCGCGAAGGTGCAGCTCGACCTCGCGGCCTTGAAGGAGCTCTCGCAGGAAGCGCGCTCGGTGTACGGACTCGGCGGCGCGGTCCAGCACGGCGCGTCGACGCTGCCCCCCGACGCCTTCAGCAACTTCCCGCTCTGTGAGGCGGTCGAGATCCACCTCGCCACGAACTTCCAGACCATGGTGTTCGATCACCCCAAGCTGCCTCAGGCGCTCAGGGCCGAGGTGAACGCGTGGGTGAAGTCGGAGTGCAAGGAGGAGTGGAAGAAGGGGGACACCGAAGAGCAGTTCATCTACAAGAGCCGGAAGAAGGCGATCGGTCCGTTCAAGAAGAAGTTCTGGGACCTGCCGGCCGACATTCGTCAGGCGATCGGCGCCGATCTCGAGAAGACGTTCGCGTTTCTCTTCGAGCAACTGCGAGTGGGGAACACGCGCGCCGCGACGGACCGGTTCGTGAGGCCGCCCCTCGACTCTCACGCGGCGCCTCGCATGGCGGCGGTGGCGGCTCCCGACGATCTCGAGGCAGGTGAGTGAGCGACGACGAGGGCACCCCCGACCGCTCGGCGGTCGGCCCGTTTCTCGTCGGCCTCGCCATCGGCGCGGCGCTCGGAGCGCTCTTCGCGCCGGAGTCGGGATCGAAGATCCGGGCCCGGGTCGGGAAGCGCGCGGGCCAGCTCCGCGAGGACCTGGGGGACATCGTCGATGAGCTCAGGACGGTGATGGCGACGGAAGAGCCCGATGCGTCTCCGCGGGAGCAACTGCGCCGGCGCTTGCACGCGGCCCGAGCCGCGCGGCGCACCCTTCCAGGCGCCGGAGCGGGGACTGCGGATACGCCACTCGAGTGAAGGTCGAGGGTGGGTGGCACCAATCGTTCGTGGGGATGGTGCGCCGCACCTTTCAAGCGGCGTTCGAGGACAACGTCCCGTTTCTGGCGAGCGGACTGTCGTTCGATCTCCTGCTCACCGCCATCCCGTTCGCGGCGCTCGCGCTCGCGGTGGTCGGCTACCTGGTGCAGCATCAGATCACCGCGCACCAGATCTCGGTGCACCAGCTCCTGCAGCGGTTTCTCCCGGGCGGGCCGACGGGGCGGGGTGTGGACATCTTTGACCAGGTCGAGCGCGCGCTCGGCGGCATCGTGGCACAACGCGGGCGCCTCACGCTGTACGGATTGCCGCTCTTCATCTGGTTCGCGGCCCGGTTCTTCTCGGGCCTGCGGATCGCGCTGAACGAGGTGTTCGACACCGAGGAGGTTCGTCCCTGGCCGGTCGCGAAAGGCACCGATCTGGCGATCATGCTGACGACCGCGGCCCTGGTGGTGGGCAACGCGTTGCTGCCCGCCTACGAGGTCTCGAGCGCCGGCACCATGACCAATTCCTTCTGGCTGCTCTGGTCCTGGCGCTTCGGGCTCGAAGTGACCGCCTTCGGATTCAGCACCGTCCTCTTCTTCCTCATTTTCAAAGTGTTGCCGAGCCGGCGAATTCAGTGGCGCACCGCCCTGGTCGCCGCCGGGTTCTGCTCCCTCGCGTTCGAGGTCGCGAAGCGTGCGTACGCGCTCTATCTGGCGCGCTTCGTGACTCTGGATCGCGTCGCGACGGACGCGAACATCATCGCGTTCTTCCTCTTTCTCCTGTGGATCTACTACACGGCGTTCGTCTTCCTGCTGGGAGGCGAAGTGGCCGAGACCTACGACCTGGTGCGCATGCGACGGGCCCAGCGGGTGCGCCTCGAATGAGCGCGATCGATCTCCGGTCCGACACCGTCACCAAACCCTCCGCGGCGATGCGGCGGGCGATGGCCGACGCCGAGGTGGGCGACGACGTCCTCGATGGCGATCCGACCACCCGGCGGCTGGAGCAACGGGTGGCTGAGCTGCTGGGGAAGGGGGACGCCCTCTTCTTCCCGACCGGCACGCAGGCCAATCAGACGGGCGTGGCGATGTGCACCACGCCGGGCACGGAGCTCGTACTCGAGGCCAACGCCCATCTGGTGCACTACGAAATCGCCGGTGTCGCGCTCCTCGCGGGCGTCCAGATCCGTCCGGTCACGACGCCCGACGGCCTGCTCTCCCAGGATCTGGTGAAAGCGGCCCTGCGGCCGGCGTCGCCGCACGTTCCGCGGGTCAGCGCGATCGCGATCGAGAACACGCACAACGCGGCGGGGGGGCGCGTGTTGCCCGTCGACCGCCTGCGGGCGATCACGGCGCTGGCCGCCGAGCGGAACCTGCCGGTGCATCTCGACGGGGCCCGGCTCTGGAACGCGGCCGCGGCGCTGAATCAGAAACTGTCGACCCTCACGGCCGGCGTCGCGACCGTGATGGTGAGTCTCTCCAAAGGACTGGGCTGTCCGGTGGGATCGTGCCTCGCCTTCGACGCGGGGCGCCGGGCGGAAGCGTGGGAGATCCGGAAGCGGCTGGGGGGTGGCATGCGGCAGTCCGGCATTCTGGCGGCGGCCGGGTTGTACGCGCTCGACGTCAACCTCCCGCGCATCGCGGAAGACCACGCGAATGCGAAAACGTTCGCCGCCATCGTGGCGGAGAACCAGGCACTGCGCCCGGTCCCCCCCGACTCGAACATCGTGATGGTGGATCTCACGCGCGAAGAGGATGCGGCCGATCGAGCCGTGACGGGCCTGGCGGCGGCGGGCGTGCTGTGCACCGCCTTCGGGCCCCGCCGTCTCCGCTTCATCACGCACCTCGACGTCTCGCGCGCCGACGTGGAGCGGGCGGCAGGCATCGTCGCCACGGTGCTCGCATGACGGGCCGCCCGACCCCGAGTGTGCCGCATCTGTCGCAGGTTCTGCCGACGGCGCGTGCCATTCTCTGGAATCCGATTCTCCAGGGGACGGTGCGGCGGACGCCGGGAGGCGCGTATCCGATCTTCATCGATCAGAAAGCACTGACCGCGCTGACCGATCACTTCGCCTCCATTCCCAACGACCAGGCGGTGTTCGGATTTCTCGCGGGCGACCTGTTCGAGTGTCCCACCAGCAAGGTGCGCTACGCGGTCGTCGATTCTACCATCCGGCTGAATCAGCCGATCTACGGTGACAAGACCGCGGTCGTAGTGCAGCGGCTGTGGGACCGCATTCAGGACGAACTGAAGAAGATCGAAGGCCAGCTCATCGGCTGGTATCACAGCCATCCCGGGTTGTCCTTGTCCCTCGCGCCGGAAGACGTCAAGGCGCAGGAGACCTACTTCACGTCGCCCTGGCACACCGCACTCGTCCTCGGCGCGCAGGGGAGCGACAACGTCGCCGGATTCTTCCGCCGTTCCGGTGCGCCGGGGTGGACGACGACGCCGTTGCCGTTCTACGAGCTGCTGGACGAGGCGACGGTTGCGACGCGCGGAAAACGCTCCATCCTCCCGTGGAAGAACTTCGGCACCGACGAGGCGACGGCCAGCCGCGCGGCTGCCGGCGCGCCCGCGAAGGCGACGCCGGCGCGGGTGGGGCCGCCCCCCAAACCGTCGACGCCGGCGCCTCCGCCGACCAAACTGCCGTCACCGGCGCCTGCTCCCGCCGCACCCAAAGCCGCGGCTCCTCCGGCGCCGCCACCACCGGCACCCAAACCGCCGCCGCCAGCTCCGAAGCCGCCGCCACCGCCGCCACCTCCGCCTCCTCCGCCACCGGTGGAGGAGCCGTTGGCGCCGCCCCCGATTGCGCCACCGAGCCGAAAGGCTCCGGACGCGATGGAGGTCGAGGCGTCGATCGCGCCGGCACCCCCAGCCGCGGCGCCACCGCCTCCAGCGCCTCCTCCGCCTCCTTTGCCGCCACTGCCCGCCCCTCGGCGCTCAGGTGGGCAATCGATGCCGCACCTCGCGCCGGTGCGTCAGCCCGACCGCACTTCGACGCCCGTGCGGCCGAGCTCTCGGCGGCCCACGGTGGGGAAGCTCTACGCCGAGGAGCCGAAGTCCTGGCGGGGGCGGATCATCCTCGGGGTCGTCGTCCTCGCACTACTCGGCGGGTTGGGGTACTGGTATCAAGTGCTGCGCCCGACGCCGGGGTGGGAGTATCCCTGGAGTCC
>Ga0070730_10002981_pt1 | contig 15318 bp, 11 predicted proteins | sample Coa_R1_3_FD_66447 | JGI IMG/M metagenome (GOLD analysis project Ga0070730, IMG submission 66447) | Surface soil microbial communities from Centralia Pennsylvania, which are recovering from an underground coalmine fire - Coalmine... | ecosystem: Environmental > Terrestrial > Soil > Unclassified ...
CAATCTCCTCTTCAGATGGCTCAAGAAAGCATAACCGAGCAGAAAGGGCGGCAAAAACACCCCAAAGCCTCCAGTCGTACCGATGAAGACAAAAACAAGGCAAATGCAGCGATGGCGGGTGGACTGGTGGAACCAAACGACGAAGAGCTAGCATACGCGCTGGAAGAAGAGAAACTTTCGCCATTCAGCAGTTTCCTGCGCAATATACTGCGTCGTGATCGTTCAGAGATCATTCGTCTGGCCGGAGAGTTGGAAGTGAGCGAAAATACGATTTATCGATGGATGAATGGTCGTACAGAGCCACAACCAACGCGTCTGAAACAGCTCCTGGAAGCGCTGCCTGAACACCGTGGCAACCTCACCTATGTGATCAATCAAACATTCCCCGGCATCTTAGCTGCACCATCTGCGCGTATTCGCGAGGTTCAAAAAGATATCTATCGTCGCATCCTGGAATTAGTTGCCACCAATGACGATGATGATGTCTGTTTCTGGCAGGTTTCGCAGGCCCTTTTCGAGTACGCGTTGCTGCACCTCGATACTGAACGCCAGGGACTATGTATTATCTACGCCAAACTTATGCCTCTACAGAAGGATGGCGTTATTCACTCACTACGTGAATTTACGATGCGTGGGAGCGCACCCTGGGTCTATACCAATGACGTCAGAGGTTATCTTGGCGGGACCACACTGGCCGGCTATGCCGCATCATATCAGAGGTCACAAGTCTGGAGCAATGCGGAAAAGAATGGTCGTTTACCGGTTGAGGTTGATGAATTCGAGCGCAGTGCCTGCGCTGCTCCAATTGTGCGAGGAAGCTCGATTAGCGGAGTATTGATTGTGTCCAGCACACAACCAACATTTTTCAACAATCCCAGTGTATGTGAAGCCGTCGTTGAATATGCTCAATTATTGTCTATCGGCCTGCGCGAAAAGGATTTTCAGCCTGTCTCACGATTGAGTTTGCGCCCTATGCCACCGTTATCGGTGCAGCGTGAACATCTCACACATAGCTATGCCAGCCGAACGGTTGCCCACATTCGTAAATACCGCACCTCCCGCCAGGAGGCAGAAAGACATGTACAGCAGGAAATGGAGTCGGAGTTCGAAGCCATGGCACGCGAAGCAAGAGGTCTCCCGCACACAATGAGTGAGCAATTCCAGCGCATCGCTGCTAAAAATCCGTGGTTTTCAGATAACTGATTCAAAAACGCCAACATGCTCCAGATGTTGGTAAACACTGAGAATGGTATAACCGCAACCCTCAGAACGATTAGCTGATAACATTGGAAAAGCACAAGAAAAAGCGCCATCAGACCCAACTTCCAGGATCTGATGGCGCTTTTTTAATCTTACACAGGAGCCGTCTTGCCAGAAAACACTTTTTCCTAATAAAACAATGAAATGAAAAATAGAGAAAAAAATACAAAGACGGTCTAATAGAACATCAATTGGTCTCTCTGGTCGCTTCTTGTATACTGTTTCGCACTCCTCAGGATGGGAGGCTTACCCATGATTGTATACATTGCAGGCCCGCTTTGAGCCACTAACTCATCATAGCACTCGTTGGGAGCGCCGAGAGCGATATTCCACTGCTGACACAGGCACGAAGATCTTCACGATAGAAGCGCCAGGTACTTCCTACTTTATGACCAGTAAGCTGCCCGGACCACATGAGACGATAGAGGGTCGAGCGACTCACCCGCAAATAGCTCATTGCTTCCTTGAAGGTTAAAAGGACATCGTCTTGAATCATTTGCATGACCATGTAGTTTCTCCTTAAGAAGTATAAATAAGTACACTTGACACTAACGATATAGTGTGAAGGACTGCGACATGAGATAAAAATAATTGTCTCATCGCATACTATAGTAACCAATGGTGATGCACTTTCGTGTTGAGGAAAAGTTGCAATCTGGTTAATTTTAGGAACGCTCAGGTTGGATATTCGTTACCATAACCAGCAGAGGCGAGGCGGCGCTACAGATCACTGCCTCTTTTCCCACTGTTTATGGCGTATTAAAGAGGAATATGGAGGAAATATATCCTACCATGCCTGCGCTAAAAGCACGTTGAGATCTTCCTCCTGGCAGGAAACGGGGAAGATCGTCAGACCAGTCACTACTTCTAAGAGGTGCACGCTCTCCGTATTGAGAGGATTCGCCATGGCCACGGTGAGATACTGGTGATCACGGCCCACAGGGGCACAGCTCAATTTCAAAGCCAGATCATAAGGGATCAGATGGGTTAAACGTTTCGGTAACAATCTGGGGAGTTCCATAAATGGCACACATGGATAATCACTGCCAGTTTGCTGACTGATACCTCCATTCGATGATCGCACAAGCTCTCTTCTGGGGACCGGCTTCATGGCAAGAAGGTCCGCGGTAATGGCCGGGCGCAAGATGAGACGACGCGCCACCAGCCCAGCGCGATACAGCAGTGCATCCATCGAAAGATCGACATCTGGATAGGTCCCGACCCCTAGCGTGATGGTCGTCTCTCGCGTCAATGGCGGCACAACCGTTTCCGCCTGCAGGAGGCCGATAAAGTGATAGACACGCTCCAGGATCAAATGGGCTCCTTGTTGATCAACATTAGGTAAAATAATTGCGGCACCGACCCCCTCGTGCAGTATGACCTCATCATCAATGCGAATAGCTCGCCTGGCGTTGATCAGGATCTGTTCAAGCAAACCAGGAGAGGCATGATAGCGGCGCCGTTTATATGATGATGTTGAGGCCGTTGACAAATAAACCTGTTCCATCTGCGATACATGTAGTAATAAGAGACTTAAAGGCTGAGAACGAGGAAAACTCTCTGCCAGAGCCATATGGAGCCTTTCGTGCAAGTTGGGAGGAGCCAGAACCCACTGGTCATAATCATGCACATCCTCTTTCTGCTCGGTTGGGACCGCGCCATTGAGCAAAAAAAGAGGTATACAGGAGCATAGTTCAGGATCTACATTATGGTGCTGCGCGTGCAACGTAGCCAATCTTCTCTTCTGACGCATAACCTTACTCACAATATCTATAATCTCTCTTACAAATGATTATAGGTGAGCGGAGATAAGGAAAAGCTACCTGTTTTGTTGTAGTATGGTTAAGATGTTTACAAGAAGGTTGAGAGGCTTTCGTGGCAGAGAGGAAGAGCCAGAACCTGGCCGCACAAGCAGGTAGTATGCTGTTCGTGCGGGCCATTCTGGATACTATGTATGAAGTACGATTATGACTCGATAGTAACTGGAGCAGAAAAGGTGTAGCCTACGCCCGGGACCGTCATAATATACTGCGGACTGTTGGGATCAGGCTCAACCTTCTGACGCAAATGGCGAATATGAGTTTTTACCAGGCCAGAGTCGCCGGCCTCATCATATCCCCATACGCGCTCAATAATCATATCTGTTGTTAGCACTTGACCTGTATGCGTTATTAAGAGATGAAGCAGGCGACTTTCGGTAGGAGTTAAGCGAACCTTGACCCCCTCTCTGGTAACTTCATGACGCATAGCATCTAATGTAACTGGCCCAACTGTAATCGCTGATGACCCCGAGGTGCCCCTTGTATTAGAAGAGCGACGCATAATAGCCTTGATACGAGCCAACAATTGCCGGGGACTGAAAGGCTTGCGCAAATAATCGTCTGCCCCCATCTCCAGTCCACGTACCTCGTCATCTTCACGATCATGCGCGGTCAGGATTAAGACCATCGAGTTTGTTTCCGTTCTCATCTGGCGACATACCTCGAAACCATCGAGTTTGGGCATTTGAATGTCAAGTATGACAAGATCAGGCAAGGTCTCTCGCCAGCGCTTCACTGCCTGTTCACCATCGAACGCGCGGATCACATCATACCCATGGCCCTTGAGCCAGTAGCTCAACATGTCTACCATGTCGCGGTCATCGTCCGCCACCATGATTTTCACTCGTATTCCTCCTACGGGGTTACATTACAATACAAGGATGTACCAATTTACCAGGTAAAAAAATAGACTTGCTTTGTATATCCCTCTTCTTAAGTAACGCGACGTGTATGACGCAGTAACATTTTGACACAGTTTGGGCTATAGGAGTACACTACACATCCCATGCCCCATTCAATCAATGTCCGCTTTTATCTATCGACTTGACGGAGTACTCCAACAGGGGTAAACTCGTTGCATATCTTTTATTCGAAGGAGGCTGACCTGTGGAACGAGAAGCATTGCTGGCACTGGCGCGCACAGCAGCCCTACGCGCGCACGCTCCCTATTCACATTTCCGCGTGGGGTCAGCTCTGGTCGCGGGAGGAAAGATCTATGTGGGCGTGAATATTGAAATCTCAAGCTATGGCCTTACACTCTGTGCTGAACGTTCAGCTCTGGCGTCCGCGCTCTCAGATGGCGCTGGCCCCATTACTCAGATCGCGGTCGCCTGTGTCGATACCCCACCAGACGCACCTCTCCAGCAACGCACTCCCTGTGGCGCATGCCGGCAGTGGATTGCAGATCTCGCCCCCCATGCCGTGATCTTTATTGACGGCGTTGACCGCGACTTCCACCTAAGCGATCTGCTCCCCCACGCCTTCAGCCTGTAGGCCCTCTCAAGAGTGGGACTGAGGTGGAGCATAGTGAGCCTCTTCCAGGAGCGTGGTTCTGCCCTTGCGCTCTCTATTGTAGGATTGCCCTCTTGACAGATAAGGCAAATCTTGTGTACGCTATAAGTCCTGGGTCTTTTCTGCGGTAATGCTATCCATTAGTGCGACTTCTACAGCAAGGCGTTCACTAAGAGGTGCCTCTATGCGTTTTTGCGCACTAGCGCACCACGGGCCGCCAAAAATACTTCACACTCCTGTGGCGGTACCGTGGGATTTCTCATTTCCTTTCCTCATTCCTTGTGTTTCTGCCGTTCCCCGTATGCTCTGCTCTCTCTTTCATTCCCTATGTTCGATATTCGTGCACTGGCATACCTTCGGAAGGAGAACGTAATGACCTCGCGCTTTACCCTTGGCGTCGAAGAAGAATTTCAGATAGTAGATAGGAATACTGGGCAGTTAGCTTCATACGTTCATCCCATTCTAGACCGGGGTATACCTCTCCTCGGAGACAATATCAAAGCAGAAATGTTACAGTCAGCCGTAGAAATTGCGACCAATGTCTGCCCAAATATTGCCGCGCTACGCCTCGATTTACAGCGTCTCAGAATCGAATTGGCACAACTGGCGGACGCGGAAGGGCTTGCGATCATCAGTGCAGGCACTCATCCAATGGCTCGCTGGCAAGATCAGCTCCGGACACGCAATCCTCGCTATGAAGAACTGGAGGAGGAATTTCAAGATGTTGGGCGCTCTATTCTCATCTTTGGACTCCATATTCATGTCGGTATAGAGGAACATGAGCACGCGATTCCGTTGATGAATCAGTTACGCACCTGGCTGCCTCACCTCCTTGCCCTCTCCTGTAACTCTCCCTTCTGGAATGGGCGCTACTCGGGGCTACGGTCGTATCGCTCTATCGTCTGGAAACGCTTCCCGCGTTCTGGCATCGCCCCCCTGTTCTCCTCCACTGCGGAATTTGACCGCTATATCGAGGACCTGATCGAAACAAAATGCATTGACAATGGCAAAAGAATCTGGTGGGATGTGCGACCGCATCCATTCTTTCCCACAATCGAGTTTCGCATCTGTGATATGCCACCGACACTGGAGGACTCCCTCGCGTTGGCAGCTCTCTGCCAGGCCCTGGTCGCGAAGTTGACCTGGCTGCTGAAACGCAACCTCACAACCTGTGTCATCCCGACCCAGTATATTGACGAAAATAAATGGAGAGTGGCCCGTTATGGGCTGGATACTGAACTGGTAGATTTTGCGCAGAAGCGCTGCCTGAGTGCACGTGATGCCATCAACGAGTTGCTGGACTTTGTTGACGATGTGCTCGATGATCTGGGCATCCGTCGCGAGATCAACTATCTGCGCGCCTTCCTCGAAGATCCTGCTGGCACTGGTGCTGATCGTCAGATCGCCCTCTACCACGAAACCGGCAGTGTCCATGCTGTTATCCACCACCTGATGCAGCAGACGATGCAGGGGATCTCCCTTTCCAGGGATCTACAAGGGAAGGCGTCTTATCCTTCGTGATGCTTTTCGGGGTAAACATTTTATGTGGCAGAAGCCAGGTTGATGATGAACCTGGCTCCTGCTCTTTTAGATCACCCATTTACTTTTGCTGTTCTGGACACTGCTCAGCAATCAACAGCTCATATACCTATTTACAACAACCTACTATTTTTCTCCAGATAATCTGCAACCGTCGCCTCCCTTTTCGTATTCTATTGTATAGAAGCATAACAATAAGGCTGGTTTTCAAGAACAATCACCTGATGCAAAGGGGATGTATTTGCCTGATTTAGCAGAACTGCTTGCAACTGATCTGGATCACGCTTTTCAATATTTGGTGTTGAGCTTTCAACAGCGGCTCTATACTTTTGCCTTGCGCCAGACTGGGAGCCCACAAGATGCTGAGGATATTACGCAGGAGGCATTTATACGTGCCTATCATGCCCTGGCAGATTATCCCCCAGAGCGTATACGCGCGATGAAGCTACAGCCCTGGTTATACAAAATTGCTCTGAACGTCTTTTTTCGACAGCGAGAAGGAGTTCGGCTCCAATGCACGCCATTGGATCAGTCGGATGAAAGCATCTTCCTGGAGATCGAAGATGATGAGCGAGAACAACCAGAGTACATCATTGAGTGGAAGGAAGATCTGCGCGAGTTGGAAACGCTGATCGCCCGGCTTCCTGAACAGCAGCGTATAGCGGTCAGTTGCTATTATTTTGATGAGCTGAGCTACCGTGAGATTGCGGAACTGCTCAATCAGCCAGTCGGAACGGTCAAATCCCATGTGCATCGCGGCACGCTGCTCTTACGCAAGCAGATGCAACTACAGCGCCCGGTAAGAGGTTAAAGAGATGGAATACGAAGAGAATATGTGGCCCAGCCGCCCAGATAAAGAGGAGACAAGAGGTGCTCTGGAACAACCTCAGGTTCCATCTACTCTCTTACCCACTGTTCTGCAACGCCTTGGACTGGCATCTGATCAGCCGCAAGCCGAGCTGACTATGGCTGATCTGGCAGCACAACTGACAAGTGAGAGCTGGGAAGTGCGGGCAGCCGCGGTTCGGGCCCTGGGGAAACGACAAATAGATGAAGCATCAATGGCACTGCTCGTCACAGCTCTCGACGATACAGATGAAGCTGTCCGAGCTGCGGCAGTCTCTGCGCTGGGCAAAAGAGAAAGGCACGCTCCGCTTCACTACCTGCTAACCGCATTAAACGATAGTAGTTGGCGGGTACGAGAGAGCGCCGTATGCGCACTCGCCAGCCAGGGGCCGCGGGTCCCGAGGGAGGTCCTTGTGACGGCCCTGCACGATACCGATGGATCTGTTAGAGAGGTTGCCAGGCTCGTTCTGCAGCAGGACATGGCCACGCAGAGCCAGGCAGCCTCATATGGAAAACTATGGGAGCAGAAACCTATGCAACAGGAGAGCACGGGCTCAAATGAGCAGACATATCACACATCCTTTGAAACCGAACCTCATAATATTCCACCAGGCACAGCCTATGATGGCGATTCCGCCAGTGCGTATGCGATGCGAGAACAGGCACAAACCTATGCTCCATCAGCCCAGGAATATGAACGCCCATTCTATGATGGCGATGCGATGTCTCCACGCTGGGAGAAGGCTACCAGTTACCCACGCCGGAAAGTACAAAAGGGCTGGTGGGCTGCTGTCGCTCTTACCGCGCTCATTTTTTTCGTACTGGGTGCTCTGTTTGCAGGAGGATCAGTAGCAACAGTGATGCCGTTCACAACGCATGTAAAAAGCGTGCAGTCACAGGCTATGCCTGGCCCACCTACCACTTTTAACAATCCTCAATTTACTTCGATTGCGACCAATGATATTGCTAACAGTCTACATCTCGATCCCTCGCAAATCACAGCACAGTTGCAAGCCGGGAAGAGCATGACCGATATTGCAGCAGCTCAAAACGTTTCCGCAGATCAGTTGCATGCAATTGAGTTGAAAGCGCTGGATGATATGCTCAATCAAGAGGTGAAAGCCGGGATCATTCCTCAGGAGGCTGCCACTGGGATGTCCATGCCATTCCAAAAGGACCCCCAGATGCTAGATAAGCTGGTGGCGGGTCTGTTTCTCGATAATTCTTCTGGTAAATAAGACATCGCCATCTCACATTGCAGGCCTCTCGACCCTCTCAGTGTTGCAAATACTGAGAGGGTCGAGAGGCCTGCAATGTGAGGATAAAAACCGCCGATAAGTAGTGCTATACATATTGTTACACAATAAATGCATGTAAAAATCGGAGATAGGATATGTAGCATTTACCGATGAGTAGTGCTATAATTTAGTCGAGGTGAGGGAGAAGTAATGAACACCTTTCACTACTTGTTTTGAATCCCATGTCTCCGTTCCTTTACTTTCCTCCCTCCTCTTTTGCCTCTATCCCTCTCACCCTAAAAGGATAGCCATTCTGATACCCAAAAATATCCAGATATTGATATTCTCATCATAATATGCTATAAGATGGAGTGTATTCAAAAGGGATTACAGCCTATCAGCTGTAACACAAGATAAGGCTTTTAAGAAGCTAAAGGGGTGTATATGTTGGCAGAGGATTCAGGTATAAAGCTTTATACCACACAAGAAGAGTTCACACTCACGAAGACTATTTGCGAGCCCCCGCTCAGCAGGTGGGCCTACACTACTTATCCGCCGGAGGAGCGGCCATGGACCGTTCCATATCAACGCAACGACTCCTTCTCCGAGAGTTGGCATCTGATTACCTATCTGCACCACGTGTTCAGAAACAAGATCTGGGATGCACAGACGCAAGGTCGGCCTGACGAGCCCGCCCCCACTACTCCTCTCTATACCCATATCAGAGGTCAACATGGCAGTGGCAAAACCCAGCATGCTATCGAATATGCCTACAGATACCGGGCGGAGTACGATAGCGTGTTCTGGGTGAATGCCGCCTCCCGTCAGTCGTTGGCATTGAGCTTTTACGACATTGCGTATGCCTTAGCACTACCAGAGCGTTTTTCGCCCATCCAGGATCACGTTATCGCGGCCGTTCTTCACTGGTTGCACATCCATGATCAATGGCTGCTCATCATTGACAATATCAACATGCTGGAACAGGTGCGCACAATTCTCCCTAGAAAAGGTCAGGGTCATATCCTGCTGCTACTCCACACTCCCATAGAAGATACAGCAGAACACAAAGTTGCCCGAAGAGACGACCTCCAAACCTCCATCTCCACGAGGAGTATAGCAGGAGGCAGCAATCTACACTGGTTGGAACCTCGTCAGTGCCAGCAATTTCTGCTCCAACGCACAACAGCGGGCACAGCTGTGACACCTCTTAAATTGTTACCTCTGGAAGCACGCCAGGCTTTACGATCGTTAGTGACAACCATTGGGAGGCTCCCTCTTGTGCTCGATATGGCTGGGGCCTACATCGAACATACACAATGCAGTCTGCGAGAGTATCAGCAGCATTACCAGGCACAGCGCCCACGCCCATTAAAGCGTGAGCAGTCCGATAAAGACTATGACAGAGCGGCCCATACTGCTGTGCGTACCGCCTTAGCACGGCTCCAGGCTAACAGCCCTCTTGCCGTTGAACTGCTGCGACTCTGTGCATTTCTGCATCCCGACGCCATTGCGCAGGAGATCCTGGTCGCGAGCAATCCTGAGCCGCCAGCACGAACATATACCAACCTCAAAGAGACATTGGAGGTCAACCAGGCCATAGCAATGTTGCAACAATATGCCTTGATCAGCTCACTCCCTGGCCACGCCAGAATGCTGAGTATTCATCGCCTGACGCAAGTTGCACTCAAAGCAGAGATGTCACGCGATCAGCAAGGCATGTATGCCAGACGAGTAGTACGTGCGATCAGTCTCCTCATCCCCACCATGTACGACGAGCAGCAACGCCCTTTATTTGCACGCTACCTGCTGCATGCGCAAATCTGTGCCGTCCTTATCAAAGAGTGGGAGATAACCACCCCGGAAGCGGTCGATCTGCTCCAACGAATTGGGATCTACCTCCAATATCACGCGACCTATCAAGAGGCTGAGCCGTTGTTACAACAGGCATGTCTGCTGGCGGAACAGGTCTATGGGCCTGTACATGAGAAAGTGGGCATTCTGCTTGGTAACCTGGCCGATCTCTATGCTACTTGCGAAAATCCTGAGCGAGTTGAGTATGCTGAGGAGCTATATCTACGCTCAATCGATATATTTGATGCCACCATTGGCCCTGATCAGCATCGAGCGGTCGTAGGGCTCACCAATCTGGCCCATTTGTACAAGCATCAAGGCAAAGCTCAAAGGGCTGAGGAACTACTGCGGCGTGCCCTCACCATCGCAGAGGACTTTCTGGGTCTGGATCACCATTTGCTGGCCTTCAATATCACCAACCTGGCGCAGTTCTACAGCGAGCAGAATAAACCACACCTGGCCAGGCCGCTCTACGAACGCGTGATCTCCTTACTCGAAAAAAAATATGGGGCACATGATCTGGTCGTGGCCCAGGCACTCAACAATCTGGCACACTACTATATGAAATTTGATCAACCAGAGCAGGCCTTGCCGCTCTTACAGCGCGTCCTCTTGATCGCTGATAGCGAGGACGAGTCTGACCCTATCATTGTGGCACAAAGCCTTTGTAACCTGGCGCAACTCGCTATGCAATTAGGGCAACTCGACGAAGCCGAACCGCTTTTACAGCGATCACTGGCCATTCATGAGCATGTGTTTGGAGCCAACCATCCTGAACTCAGAGGCATCTTGATCCAACTTTCCGTGCTCTATACAGACATGGGCAAATACAACCAGGCCAATGAGATCCTACAACGCACCTTGGTCACCTGGCAGGAAGAATTGAGCGCAAGTGCTCCTATCACTCTGTTGTTGGAGACGGAACCTCTACAAGTCAAACATCCATCTCCTTTTTAGAGCATGGACTTGTGAATGAATATACGCGGGTCAAGTGGCTGCTGGGGAAGGTTGCCTGTGCCTCTTCCCCCACAAGTCCCATATATTTGCTCAACTTGATACAGGATGATATCATGCTGCTTAAGATCCTCAGAGGTGACTTGTGTTGCCATAATGCAGAGGCTGATAATACTGATGAGCAAAAAATATATATTCCTGCTCCTCATCCTTGCCATACTCACCATGCTCTCTGGCGCTTACGTGGTAGGTGGAACTCAGGCCTATTCTCGCTATCAGCAAAGTAACCTGGCAAATCAGGAACATTGTGGTGGAGAAGCACCTGTACATATTTGTGTGCGCACGCCTCCAGCAATCTTTAGCGCATTCTATCCCTCTTATCTCGCCAGCCAATCTCCTCTCTTCAGCATTGACTACAGTAGTAGCAGCCCTCGAACCCTGCTCATCAGCCTGTCTATTGCCAGATTTAGCCAGACGGAGACACAGACAGTCGGCGCTGTAGCTACTACACAATCCAGCAGCTTTACGCCCCCATTACTGGACCAGATTTTACAGAAACTGACCACAGACGAAACGACCTCACTGCATGTGGAGGTAACCGATACTCAGAGGCACCCCTATTATCTCGACGACATACCAATTATCCTACATTCGCGCTGGCTGATGCAGTGGGTAGCAACCAATCGCTTGAAAATCGCAGCCTGGGTGACCCCCAACGATACCAGTGTGACTCAACTATTGACCAGGGCCGCGAGGCATCTACCGGCACAACAGCCGCCAGTGCCACAAGGGATGATAGGCTATAAGACCGCTACCCCCCAGCAAGTCATTGATCAGGTAGATGCTATTTACGAAGCACTGCGATTGGATTATGATATACACTACATTCAGGCAAGCGTGCCATATAGCAGCTCTGAGGCCGACAGCGCATCAACACAGGAGATTAAGCTGCCGGGAGAGGTGTTACAACAGCGTAGCGGGATGTGTGTTGAGCTAACAACGCTGATGGCCTCAGCCGTTGAACGCATTGGGTTGCATGCATCGATTGTGATTATTCCCGGGCATGCCTTCCTGGGTGTTGCGGTTACTGAGGATAACAGGCACATTGAATATTGGGACGCAGTAGATGTCAATAACCAGGTCGCGGCAGACTCCGCCAACGTTCACGCAGATAATGTCTACAAACAGAACGCGCAACAGCATACGATTGTAGATACGATTCTGCTGAGCGAGGCCCGCGCCGCGCATGTTGGTCCCATGCTCTAAGAGAGAGGTGTAAGACGACGAGTTCGGTAGATTTTCCCACATGGTTTAATCTTGGTTGCTACGGAGGCCTGGTCTGTTGTATGTTTTCCATTGCGGCCAATGCCCTGTATACGACGCTGCGTCACCGTGGAACAACACGGCAGCTCGCCAGCGCAATCATCACCTGTGTGGTTTCGGCCCTACTCCTGCTCCCCGCGGTTGTCTGGTTCACTATGCGCTTTAGCGTCAAACAAGCCGTTATTTCAACTGCAGAGATCGAAGTGGCCCTCGCCTATGTTGCGCTCTGCGGGTGGTTGCTGCCACTAAGCATTACTGCTGCCTACTATCTCTTTGCCTTGCCTCGCTCTACAAACACCGCCTTGCATATTCCACGCCAGAAAGGGACACCGCTACAAACGACCGCCAGATCCCAGCCCCCCAGGTCCCAGGCTGGTATAGTCGTGCCCTTTGTCTTTAGCGAGGATACACCATGGTGCTGGCTGGAGTACCGCTCAGGCAATTTTCAGGGGCAGCGCCTGGCCCTCAAGCGCGTCATTGCCACCATTGGACGGGATGAGCAGTGTGACATCTGGCTCGATGATGACATGGCCTCACGGCATCACGCAGAGCTATCCTGGCACGAGGGTCAGGCCTACCTCACGGACTGCGAAAGTATGAATGGGGTGCAGCTCAATGGAAAGGTTGTGCGAGGCTCTGTCCCTCTTACCTCGAATGACATCATTGAAGTAGGTTCACATCGCTTCCTCTTTACCCTGACCGAACACACAGCCGCTTCTGCTGATGACGACCCTCTGGTTCGCCACAAGTGGCGCTCCTCTATGGATGCGCTCAATCAAAGTAGCACGCATTTGCCATCCACAACCCAATTGGGAATAGGCACGCCAAACCTGAAAATGCCATCCCACGAAGCTACGAGCGATCACAGCCAGCAGACAGCAGACGAAATAAAGAGGCACCCACAATCTCCGTTTGCCTCGCGAAGGGGAACGCTGCTCTTCCAGAGCGGTGAGTTAGTAGGGAAAAGCTTCTTGTTGAACCAGCCAGTCATCACGCTTGGGCGAGGAATCGAGTGCGACATTGTCATCAACGATATCGGCATGTCCCGCTGGCACATTCAGTTTTTACACCAGCTTGATGGTGATTATGTACAGGATCTCTCCAATCAGAACGCCGCTTCATCTACCTCCAACAGCAGCGCCAGTGAAACATCTGCCGCCATAACGGCAACCATCAATAATCAGCTGATTGCCAAACCTCAGTTGCTTCAGACAGGCGACATTATCCGTGTAGGCAGTATACAAATGACGTATATAGCTGGCCAGATGGCGCGTACCACTCCGCTACCTCCGACTTTCCTGCCATCCTCATCTCCTCTTCAGGGGATGCAACAGTTTCCATCCAGTCAGCCAGGAAGTTCTCCACGCCATGGTCCAGTGCCGTTACGTTTGCCCAGTCGACCAAGAGAGCAATGAGGCTCAGAAGCGGTTGCGGATAGTTATCGAGCCCGTACCACCTCGCGCCGGGATACGTTTCACTGCCAGGGAAATGCGATTCGCACTATCCAGGGCACGCCAGTAAGTTTCAAGTATCTCCTCGACACTCCCCTGACATGGGAAATAGAGCGGATCACCGACCCAGCTGGGCAGAGGATTGCCATCACCAGTATAGGTTGTCAGACCCAGACCCAGACCAGCCGGAGGCAGCGCAGGACGGAAGGTGTAGCGATCAGTGAGAGCAGGATCGGCTAGATTGGCTTTCAGAATACTGAGCACCAGTGAGCCCGGTGGTGTGCGCAGATCGAGAAGCGCACTGATACGCGGCGTGTAGTTTGGCGCATCGGGCTCGCGCTCGCGCTGCGCCAGGGCAGCATCAAAGGTGCCTCCCTGCTGCAGTGTTTCCGCGAGTGTGCGCGTCTGATCGCCATTACTGACCAGGTACAGGCCAGGTAATTCCAGCATAGCCTCATAAATAATTAAAGAGGGATCAGCCACTTTGCTGGCATCTACCGGCTCAGTTCTCAGCACGCCGCCGTCGACAACAAATCTGCGGTTACGACTATTGGCACTGCGACCCATGATCCAATAGAGCATCAACCAGGCCTCTTCCTGAGAAGAGCGGCCCACGATCAAGCCCCGACCAGGATATGGATTCTGCCGCACGTGCTGCTCAAAATTCCTCACAGCGATTTCATGTATATTCATACGAAATGATTAAGGCTCCTTATTTGTAGCATCAAAGCACTCACCACTCGACGCCTGCGTTCGAGAGTGGATGTAGGGATAAAATCGGGCGACCATGACCGGGATAGAGATAGTGAACCTTCAGGCTGCGCAACGTTTGTAACGTCTGATCCAGATGTACCCGGTCACTACTACCGCGCAACAAAGGCGCCCCACCCACAACCGTAATCACCGTATCTCCACATAAAAGTTCTTCTGTGAACGGGTTATACAGGCATAAACTTTCAGGTGTATGGCCGGGGCTGCTAATCACACGCCAATCGGGGTGTTCTGGTAAGCCCACCACATCATCCAGCCAGAGGTCTATCAACTTTACCTGCTGCTCATATGCCGGGGGAAAAATATCCAGGTGGTGCAACGTCCCGGGCAGCACCTGTCCCGCGAGATAAGAGAGAGAGGGCAGTCGCGAGGTCTGGGGCCTGGACCGTGCTAAGCGTTTTGCCAGAGAGGAGGCCGCTACGGGCGCATTGCAGACACGCCTGAGCGCCTCTACGCCCGCCGTATGATCAAAATGCAGGTGCGTCAATACAATCAGGTCGATATCGGCAGGAGAACGATGCAGGAAGTGTTCCAGATACTGACACAGCAACTGAACATTCAGCTTCGAGCCGGGATCGACTACCACCGGGCGTTCATCATCAATCAGATAGGTGTTGGCCATAGAAAAACGATCAGTAATGGTGTGAACCTGACGAGGCCGCAAAGTAAGGTGAGACGGATGTGGTCTGTTCGCTGAAGCAAGATTCAAGGGCGGCCTCCGACGATCGCAAAACGTTTGTATTTCTATCGTAT
>Ga0070730_10002982_pt1 | contig 15317 bp, 13 predicted proteins | sample Coa_R1_3_FD_66447 | JGI IMG/M metagenome (GOLD analysis project Ga0070730, IMG submission 66447) | Surface soil microbial communities from Centralia Pennsylvania, which are recovering from an underground coalmine fire - Coalmine... | ecosystem: Environmental > Terrestrial > Soil > Unclassified ...
CTGGGTTTGCGGTGAGGCTGGCGGAGCGACCGTTTCCGAAGCGCTACGATGCAGATCTGCGGAATGCCGTGCAGGCAGTCGTTGCAACCCCCGCTCCCGACTCCCGGATCCCCGCTCCGGGTTTCTTCAGCCGAATCGTCCGGGCGATCAAGAAGATTTTCAGCGCATAAGCTTCACAACCAATCCCACCAACAACACGAGGCCGACCGCCACTCCCGCGACGACCAGCCACGTCGGCCGCGACTGTGGATCCTTCAGCGCTTCACGCTGCGAGGTGCCCATTGGCGCGGCGCCCAGCGCGACCGTCGGCCGGCGCTTCTCCTCGACCTCGTCGAGATCGGCACGCAGCTCGGCCGCGCTGGCGTAGCGGTCGTCGGGATGCTTGGCGAGGCACTTCATCACCACGCGCTCGAAGCGCTTGGACAGATCGCCCCGCTTTTTGCGCAGGGAAGGAGGCGGATCTTCGACATGCATGCGCGCGAGCTCGAACCAGTCGTTCGAGCTGAACGGGACCTCGCCCGTGGCCGCCTTGTACAGCGTGACCCCGAGCGCATAGAAGTCCACGCGCTGATCGAGCGGCCGGCCCTGCGCCTGCTCGGGCGACAGGTACTGCGGCGTGCCGATCGTCATGTTGACGCCGGTGGACGCGACGTAGCCGGAGACAGCGCGCGCGATCCCGAAGTCGGTCAGCACGGCGCCGCCGTCGGAGCGGATGAGGACGTTGTCGGGCTTCAGGTCGCGATGGATCACGCCTTGCTGATGCGCGAATTCGAGTGCCGCGGTGATGTCGCGGGCCAGCCGCAGGATGTCTTCCTCGGGGAGCGGCCCTTCGCGCGCGATCCGCGCACCGAGGCTGTCGGCGCAGAGATCCATGGCGAAGTAGACATGCTCACCGCTCTTCGCGACCGAACGAATCCGGATGATGTTGGGGTGTTCGAGCTTGGCCGCGGTCTCGCTCTCGTTCCGAAACCGGCTCTCGAACTGGGCGTCCCCGGCGTAGCGGGGCTTCAGCACCTTGATGGCGACCGGAGTGCCGTCCGCCGCGCGGCCAACGAAGGCCCAGGCGAACCCCCCTTGGCCGAGCAGGCGCTCGAGGGTGTAGGGGCCAAGGGTTTGGCCGACGAGATCGGTTGCCGCGTTCGTCACTTTACAATTGAGGGCAAGTCGGTTAACCTACGGCGCTTCCAACGATTAGGGAACAGGGAACGATGTACGACAAGACGACGCCGGTCAGGAAACACGGGCTGCACGACCGCGATACCGGCTCCAGCCGGGTCCAGGTGGCGCTGCTCACCGAGCGCATCAACAGCCTCACCGAGCACTTCCGGGTCCACGCCAAGGACTTCCACGGGCAACGCGGCCTGCTGCGCATGGTCAGCCGCCGCCGCCGCCTGCTCGAGTACTTGAAGCGCACCGATCTCGCGAAGTACCGGCAGCTCATCGACGAGCTCGGTCTCCGACATTAGGTCGCACAAGGCGTCGTGCTGGGCGTCCCGGCGAGAGCACCGGGGGGCTCGGCACATTTTCAAGTGCTCTAGACAGGCAACGCAGTGAAGCGCGTAGAAACCAATTTCGCCGGCCGCACCCTCAAAATCGAATCGGGGCGACTGGCCAAGCAGGCCGCAGGTTCATGTCTCGTGCAGTTCGGGGAAACGGTCGTTCTGGCCACCGTCACCGTTTCGGACACGCAAGCCAACCTGCCGTACTTTCCACTCACCGTCGAGTACCGGGAGAAAGCCTACGCCGCCGGCAAAATCCCCGGCGGCTTTTTGAAGCGCGAAGGCCGGCCATCCGACGAGGAAATCACCTCCGCACGCGTCATCGACCGCTCCGTGCGGCCGCTCTTTCCCGAAGGATTCAAGAACGAAGTCCAGGTCTTTGTCTACGTCCTCTCGGCCGATCAGGAAAACGACGCCGATGTGCTCGGCGTCGTCGCCGCGTCGACCGCCCTCTCGATCTCGCGCGTGCCATGGAACGGGCCCATCGCGGCGGTACGCGTGGGCCGCGTCGAAGGCGCCTGGATACTCAATCCGACGTTCCAGCAGCTGGAGTTCTCGGACGTCGATATGACGGTGTCGGGCTCCCGAGACAGCATCGTCATGGTGGAAGGCGGCGCGCTCGAGCTCACCGAAGCCGAAATCATCAAGGGGCTCGAGGTCGCGCAGAAGGGAATCAAGGAGCTGCTCGAGGCCGCCGACGAAGTGGTGGAGGCGGTGCGCCAGCCCAAGATGGAATGGGTCAAGGCCGAGCCTCCGGCTGAGCTCGTCGCGCGCGTGAAGGAATTAGCGGACGACAGAGTGAAGGAGGCGCTGACCTTGTCGGAAAAGTCCGAGCGGACGCAGGCGTTGAGCGCCATCAAGGCCACGATCGGCGAGCAGCTGGTCGCCGAATTTCCCGATAAGCTGCGCGAGATCACCGAGGTCATCGAAGGAATCGAATACCATACGATGCGCGAGCGGGTGCTGAGTGCGGGCGAGCGCGTCGACGGCCGCGATCTCGACACCGTCCGGCCGATCACCTGCGAGGTGGGATGGCTGCCGCGCACCCACGGCTCGGCGCTGTTCACGCGCGGGCAGACGCAGGCGCTCGCGTCCGTCACGCTCGGCACGACCGACGACGAGCAGCGCATCGATTCGATCGACGTCGCGCAGGAGACGACGAAGTCGTTCATGCTGCACTACAACTTCCCGCCGTTCTCGACCGGTGAAGTGAAGCCGGTGCGCGGCACGTCGCGCCGCGAGATTGGGCACGGCGCGCTTGCGGAGCGGGCGCTGCAAGCGGTGTTGCCCCCCTACGAACAGTTCCCGTACACGATCCGCATCGTGTCGGAGATTCTCGAATCCAACGGCTCGTCGTCGATGGCGACGGTGTGCAGCGGCTCGCTCGCGCTGATGGATGCGGGCGTGCCGGTGAAGTCGGCGTGCGCCGGCGTCGCCATGGGGCTCATTACGGAAGGCGGCCGGACCGCCATTCTTACCGACATCCTCGGCACCGAGGATCACCTCGGCGACATGGATTTCAAGGTTGCGGGAACGCGCGATGGTGTCACGTCGATTCAGATGGACATCAAAATCGAGAAGCTCGACTTCGGTGTGATCGGCCAGGCACTCGAGAAGGCCCGCAGGGCCCGGATCCACATTCTCGACATCATGCAGCAGGCGATGCCTGAGCCGCGCTCCCAGCTTTCCAAATACGCCCCCCGCATCATCACCGTGCAGATCCGTCCCGACAAGATCGGCGACCTCATCGGTCCGAAAGGCAAGACGATTCGGGGCATCCAGGAACAGACGGGCGCCGAGATCAACGTCGACGACAACGGCCTGGTCACGATCGCCGGCGTCGGCGAGGCGGCCGAGCGCGCGCGCGACATGGTGTCCGGCATCGTGCAGGAGCCGGAAGTCGGGAAGGTGTACGAGGGCGTCGTGAAGAGCACGACGGCGTTCGGCGCGTTCGTCGAAATCATTCCCGGTGTCGAAGGCCTGCTCCACATCTCCGAGCTGCAGCACGGCCGCACGGAGAAGACCGAAGACGTGGTCAAGAAGGGCGACCACCTGAGGGTCAAGCTGCTCGAGGTGGACGAGCGCGGTCGCATGCGGCTGTCGCGGAAAGCGCTGATCGAGAAGAACTAGCGTGGTCCACACGCTAGACACGGTCCGCCTGGACCGTGAAATCCACCGCACGGCCGCTCCGAACGGAGTGACCGTGTTGAGCGAGCGCGAGCCCAACGTCCGGTCCGTCGCGATCGGCGTCTGGGTTCGTACCGCCAGCGCGCACGAGCTCCGGCCCAAGATGGGCGTCTCGCATCTGCTCGAGCACATGGTGTTCAAGGGTACCGAGCGGCGCACGGCGCAGGAGATCGCGCTGTCGCTCGAATCGCGCGGCGGCTCGCTCGATGCCTACACGTCGCGCGACTCGACCGCCTACCACGCCCGCGTGCTCGACGCCGACCTCCCGCGCGCGCTCGACGTCATCACGGACATGGTACGCACGCCGCTGCTCCGCGACAGCGATCTGTCGCTCGAGCGGCAGGTCGTGCTCGAGGAGATCAGCACCGTCGAGGACACGCCCGACGACGAAGTGTTCGATCTCACCTACGAGACGATGTGGCCCACGCATCCGTATGGCTTCCAGATCCTGGGTACGAAGGAAACAGTGAGCGGCCTCTCGGCAGACGATCTGAAGCATCTGCATGCGCGCGCCTATTTCCCCGGGAACTGCGTCGTCGCAGCAGCGGGGAATCTGACGCACGAGGCGCTGCTCAAAGAGGTCGAGCGACAGGGTTGGTTCGACGGCGATGCGAGAGCTCCCGCCCTCGCGCCGCCGCCGGTGCCGCCGGTGCCCGCGGCCGTCCGCGGCGTTAACCGCTCGTTCGAGAAGGACACGGCCCAGACGCACATCGTGTTCGCGACCGACACCCTCCCGTTCGCCGACCGCCGCAAGTACGGCATGCTGGTCATCTCCAACATCTTCGGCGGCGGCATGTCGAGCCGGCTGTTCCAGCGAGTTCGCGAGGAGCTGGGTCTCGCGTATTCGATTTACAGCTTCACATCGTTTTACCGTGCGGTCGGAATGGCCGGCGTTTACGTCGGCACCCAATCCGGTCGCGCCGAGCAAGCGGCGGAAGCCATTCGCAGCGAGTTTGCGCGAATGGCGCGCGAGGGGCTGCGCGGCGAGGCGCTGGAAGACGCCAAGCAGCAGACTCTGGGACAGCTCATGCTCTCGCTGGAGAGCCCCACGGCGCGGATGTATCGTTTGGCAAGCACGGCGGTATACAGCGAAGCGTATCGCAGCCTGGACGAGGTGCTGCGTACCGTCGAGGCACTCACGGCAGACGAGGTATCGGCGCTGGCGGCGGAGTTCTTCGCGCCCGAGCGGCAGACAGTGATTGCACTCGGGCCGAGGCCCAATGGAGGCAAACCGTGATCGTCGGCGTTCCGAAAGAAATCAAGACCGCGGAAAACCGCGTCGCGCTCGTGCCGGCCGGCGCCCACTCCCTGGCAAGCGACGGACACACCGTGCTCGTCGAGCAAGGCGCAGGGCTCGGCTCGGGCTTCAGCGACGACGCGTATCGCGCGGCGGGGGCTGAGATCGCACCGTCGGCCGACGCGGTCTGGTCGAAGTCGGAAATGATTATGAAGGTGAAGGAACCGATCGAGCAGGAGTGGCCGCGGCTGCGCAAAGGACAGGTCGTCTTCACCTATTTCCACTTCGCCGCCTCCGAGCCGCTGACGAAAGCGGTGATCAAGTCGGGGTGCGTCGCGATCGCGTACGAGACGGTCGAGCTGCCGAGCAGAGAGCTGCCGCTTCTGACGCCGATGAGCGAAGTCGCCGGCCGCATGGCGGTGCAGGAAGGCGCGAAATATCTCGAGAAGGTTTTCGGCGGCTACGGTATCCTGCTCGGCGGCGTGCCGGGCGTCCTGCCCGCCGACGTCTTGATCATCGGCGGCGGCGTGGTGGGAACGAATGCGGCGAAGATGGCCGCGGGGCTGGGCGCGCACGTGACCTTGCTCGACATCTCCCTCGACCGACTGCGATACCTCTCCGATGTGTTGCCACCCAATGTCGACCTGCTCTACTCGAACCGCCACAACGTACTCGAGCAGCTCTCCAAAGCCGACGTCGTCATCGGCGCGGTACTGCTGACGGGCGCCAAGGCGCCCAAGCTCGTCAAACGCGACGATCTCAAGGTAATGAAACTGGGCTCCGTCATCGTGGATGTGGCGGTGGATCAGGGTGGATGCATCGAGACGACCAAGCCGACGACGCACGACCATCCCACCTACGTTGTCGACGGCATCATTCATTACGCCGTCGCAAACATGCCCGGCGGCGTGCCGCGCACGTCGACCTTGGCGCTCACCAACGCCACGCTCCCCTACGTGCAGAAGCTCGCGCGGCTCGGCTGGAAGCAGGCGTGCACGCAGGACCAGAGTCTGTTCTTGGGCCTGAACGTGATCGAAGGAAAGGTCGTCTATCCCGGTGTCGCCGAGGCGTTCGGGCTGGCGCTTGCCGATCCCAGGTCTCTCATCTAATTCGAGGTTCTTATGACGCGTCCCTTCGTGACCGCCATGTGCGGCCTGGTTCTCATTGCGCTGCCCGCACGGGGTCAGGATTCCACCAAGCATGTCGATGCCGCAACGGCGGCCAGCGCGCGGAGGCTGCTGGCGGCAACAGGCGCAACCAAACTCATGCTCGGCAACCTCGAGACCATGATCGCGTCGCAGCGGCAGGGCAATCCGCAGATTCCGCCCGCATTTTGGGACGCGTTCCTTGCTCATGCACGGCGCGACACCACGCGTTTGGTCGAGCTGCTCGTGCCGATTTATGCATCGCACTTGACGCAAAGCGAGCTCGAGGAGCTGCTCAAATTCTACAATTCACCGATCGGCCAGCGGCTGACCGCCGTGCAGCCCGAGATCTTCAAGGAAAGCATGGCAGCGGGTGAGCGCTGGGGCGAGGTGATTGCGCGCGCGGTCAGCGACAGCCTGCAGCAGGCGCAAGGCAGCCGGCCGCCGGAGTAGCATGATTCCCGCCCCTCTGGCACTGACGCGCCTCCGGGAGGGCAACCGGCGATTCGTGGAGCACGGCGGCGGTCCCATCAGCCCGGGACGACCGAGTGCCGCGCAGCAGCCGTTCGCCATCGTCCTGGGCTGCTCCGATTCCCGCGTACCGGCCGAGATCATCTTCGGGCAAGGCTTCGGCGATCTCTTTGTGATTCGCGTGGCCGGCAACATCATCGCGCCTTCGCAAATCGGCAGCGTCGAATTCGCCGTCGAGCGGTTCGGCATCCGTTTGGCGGTCGTGCTGGGCCACACGCAATGCGGCGCGGTCGCCGCCACATTGGAGGATCTGCGGCAGCCGCAGGACCAGCATTCGCCCAATCTCCGCGACATCGTCGATCGGATCCGGCCCGCGCTGGAGCCATTACTCGCGACGGCGCTCGCCCGCGATCCAGTGTCGCTCTCAGCGGCCGCCACGCGCGCCAACGTTCACGCCTCCGTCAACCAGTTGCGGCACGGTTCGCAACTGTTGGAGCGCCGGATCGAGCGTGACGGCCTGATGATCGTCGGCGCGGAATATTCGGTCGAGTCCGGCATCGTCGAATTCGTCGACGGAAATGACTGAGACTTAATCCCGACACCGTGCCCAACGTTCGGGATTCAGGGCATGGCCACCGCCGTCACAACACAGTTCGCGCGCTACGGCTCCGTTTGGCCGGCTAGCATGGGTCGCGGTTCGATGAGAGCGGGGAAGTCATCAACGGGCCGGCGAACGTCGGTCTGCGATCGCTCCTGACCACGAAGGGATAGGTCTGCGAGGCACAAATCCGGAGAGCCCTTAGCTTTTTAACTCGATGGCGCGCTCCTCCGACAGTGCAACGACGCGTAACATTGCCGGGCACGAGGTGACGATCTCGAACCCGGAGAAGATCCTCTTTCCCAAGCCGAAATACACCAAGCTCGATCTCGTCGACTATTATCTCGCGGTCGCCGCCGGTGCGCTGCGCGGAGCCGGTGGCCGGCCGAACATGTTGGTGCGCTTTCCCAACGGCATCAGCCAGTCGTCCTTCTACCAGAAGCGCGCGCCTGAATCGCGGCCATCCTGGATCGAAGTGGTGACGTTGCGCTTTCCTTCCGGCCGTACCGCTGACGAGGTAGTGCCGCGCACCGCCGCGTCGCTGGCATGGCTCGCGAATCTTGCGTGCATCGAGCTGCATCCCCATCCCGTCCGCGCCGAAGACCTCGATCACCCGGACGAGCTGCGCGTCGATCTCGATCCGGTGCCGGGGATCAAATGGCCGCAAGTGCGGCAGGTGGCGCAGGTCGCGCGGCAGGTGCTCGACGATATGGGCCTCGTCGGATGGCCCAAGACGTCCGGCTCGCGCGGCATGCATGTGTACGTGCGGGTCGAGCGGCGCTGGGGCTTCGACGAGGTTCGGCGCGCAGCGCTGGCGCTGGCACGCGAGGTGGAGCGTCGCGCACCCACACTCGCGACGAGTAAATGGTGGAAGGAAGAACGGCAAGGCGTGTTCGTCGATTACAACCAGAATGCCAAAGATCGCACGATCGCATCCGCCTACTCGGTTCGCCCGCTCCCCGATGCGCGCGTCTCGGCGCCGCTCGATTGGGACGAAGTGGAAGCGGCCAACCCTGAAGACTTCACGCTCGGGACCATGCCGGAGCGCTTCGCGCGGATCGGCGACCGCCACGCCAAGATGGACGAGCACCCCGGATCACTCGCGAAGCTGCTCGAGCTATCGGCTCGGCAGGAGCAGGAAGGGCAGGGCGACGCTCCGTGGCCGCCGCACTATCGCAAGCAACCGGGCGAGCCACCGCGCGTGCAGCCTTCCAAGGCGCGGGCGCGCGCCGAGAAGTACCCGCTGATCGAGGTGAGCCGCGGGCGCAGTAAGAAGGAAGCACTCGCCGGCTTGGCAAAATGGAAAAAGCGGCACAGTCGAGTCGCCAGGCTCCTCGAGCCGGCGGACGTGCTGGTCGATCAGATGCGCGGCCGGTCGTCGGCGTGGTACCGGATTCGCATCAATCTTCAGCACGTGCCGGCAAAGCGGCGGCCGCGTCAGGAACGCTTGGATCCGGTCGAGAACACCTTTGCGAGCTCGTAGGCGGGCGTCACTTCCAGCTGGTCGTAGCGGCAGTCCTGTGGTTCCTTGTCCGGTCGCCAGCGTTGAAAAACGGTCGCGTGACGAAAGCGATCACCTTCCATGTGATCGTATTTCACCTCGCAGACGCGCTCGATGCGCAACGGCTCCCAGGAAAGGTCTTTCCCCGCGCTCCAGCGACTCTGGCCGCCCGGCATCCGGCTCGACCCGGCCTGCGCCCCGGCCCACTCGCGCCAAGGATGATGCTGCAGGGCGTCGTTGCGCAGCGGCGCCAGTTCTTTCACGAGCTGTTTGCGCATCGCCATCGTAAAGGACGACGTGACGCCGACGTGCTGTAAGGTTCCTGCGTCGTCGTAAAGGCCGAGCAGCAGCGAACCCACGGCATCCTTTCCGCTTTTGTGCCACCGAAAGCCGGCGACTACGCAATCGGCCGTGCGCACGTGCTTGATCTTGAACATGGCGCGCTTCCCCGGCTGATACGGCGCGGCCAGAGGTTTGGCGACAACACCGTCCAGCCCGGCGCCCTCGAAGCGCTCCAGCCAGTCCACGGCGAGCTTGGCGTCGCGGGTCGTGGGAGTGAGGTACAACGGCGGGCGGACTTTCTTGAACAGCTTCTCGAGCTCGGCGCGCCGGTGCTCCTGTGGCGCGGTCATGAGGCTCTTGCCGTTCACCGCGAGCAGATCGAACGCGACGAAGGCGGCCGGCGTGGCTTTGGCCAGCATTGCGACGCGCGACGCGGCGGGGTGCAGTCGCATCTGTAAGCCGCCGAAATCGAGGCCGCGCTTGGTCGGCATGACGATCTCACCATCGACGACCGCGCCGCGCGGCAACTGAGCCAGGAAGACGGCATGGAGCTCGGGGAAGTAGCGATCGAGTGGCCGCAGGTCGCGACTCTGGATGAAAACGTCGTCGGTGTTCCGAAAGACGATTGCGCGGAAGCCGTCCCACTTCGGCTCGTACAGAAACTCTCCGTCCGGAACCTGCTCGGCGATTTTGGCAAGCATCGGCTCGACCGGCGGCGCGACCGCAGGACTCTTGGGAGCGGCGGGCATCACCCAAAAGTACGACGAGAGGACCCCGCCGCGCGATTGGGTTACAAGCGGGACGATGAAGATCGCCCAGGTTGCGCCATTATTCGAGAGTGTGCCGCCGAAGTTCTACGGCGGCACGGAGCGCGTCGTCTCGTATCTCACGGAAGAATTAGTCCGCCAGGGTCACGAGGTTACCCTGTTTGCGAGCGCCGATTCGGAGACCGCCGCGGAGCTCGTGCCCGTGACGCCGCGATCCCTTTCCTCCGTCCTTCATGCGCGAGGTGCAGATCCGCGGCTTGAGCGTAGGAGACGGGACGATTGACGTAATCCTGACACGGAGCGGCCAGTCCGTATCGGCGGAATGCTCCGGTCCGACGGTGTTTCATTTCTCAACCCGGCCTCGGGTTCTCGTCAGGAGATGGATTCCCGCTAGCTTTAAGGCCGATGAACAGACGAATCACCGCAGTTGTGGCGCTCGCGACCATCTGCGCATGCGCCAAACATCAACCGCCGCCGTCCAACGACGTCGCACCCGCTCCGCAGCCCGCCGCCCCGGTGGCCGCCGCAACGCCCCCCGCCGCGGCCCCGAGTACCAAGCGCTACACGCCGGCCGACGTGCACTTCATGGCCGGGATGATCGGCCACCACGCCCAGGCAATCGAGATGGCCAAGTGGGCCCCATCGCACGGCGCGAGCCCGGCCGTGCAGCGGCTCTGCGAACGGATCGTCGTGGGGCAGACCGACGAGATCGCCATGACGCAGCGTTGGCTGCGCGAGCATGGCGAGTACGTGCCGCCGGCGGATCCGCGCGGTCACATCATGCCGGGGATGGATCAGCCTATGCTCATGCCCGGTATGCTCACGCCGCAGCAGATGGCGCAGCTCGATTCCGCGCGCGGGCCGGACTTCGACCGGCTGTTCCTCACGGACATGATACAGCACCATCAAGGGGCGATCACGATGGTGCACGACCTGCTCGCCGTGCCGGGAGCCGCGGAAGACGGCCCCGTGTTCCGATTCGCAAACGACGTGAATGTCGATCAGACCACCGAAATCAACCGCATGCAACTCATGTTGAATGACTTGAAACGGAGCTCTCAGTGAGATCACGGATTGCCTGCTTGGTTCCTGCCGTCGCCCTCGTATTCGCCGGATTTGCGGACGCGCATGCACAGTCCCGCTATACCGCGACACCGACAAGAACCCGGACCGCTACGGATACCACGCGTCCCGATCCCCGCATCGGGCTCAAAGCCGGCTGGTTCGATGCCGGTCAGGCCGCGTGGAATATGGAGCTCGTCTCGACCACGCAGCCCTCGGATTCGTTCATCAATCGGTCGACGCCGGGCGATTTCGCGATGATCAATTCCGATCTCACGATTCGCGGCAATTACGTCATCCAGGGCAACTTCAACGGTGTGCAGGTATGGGATGCGTCGAATCCGAAGAGCGTCAAGTTGTACAAGGCGTTCGTTTGCCCCGGCTCGCAGAGTGACGTCTCGGTGTACCGGAATCTGCTGTTCGTCTCCGGCGAGGCATTGAACGGCCGCGTCGACTGCGGCACGCAGGGCGTCTCCGACACCGTCAGCCATGAGCGGCTGCGCGGCATCCGCATCTTCGACGCCACCGACCTGGCCAATCCGAAGCACATCGTCGACGTGCAGACGTGCCGCGGCTCGCATACGCATACGATCGTCACGTCGCCGACCGACACGGCGAACCTCTACATCTACGTCTCGGGCACGGCGCCGGTGCGCTCGCCCAACGAGCTGGCCGGCTGCTCGAGTGCGCCGCCGGATTCCAACCCGAACACCGCGCTGTTCCGCATCGAAGTCATTCAGGTACCGCTGGCGCACCCCGAGCAGGCGCACATCGTCAGCTCGCCGCGCATTTTCGAGAACCTGGCCGCCCCGCCGCGCCACGGTGAGGCGCCGGAAGACATTGCCGCCGCCAAACATCAGGTCGATTCCGCGCGCACGGCCGGCGGCTACATCGCCACGATTCGCGGCCAGGAGCAAATCGCGCCGCCGCACTTCGTCATGTCCCAACTCGACAGCATCGTCAAGGCGCGCGGTGGCACCGGTGCGCCGACGGCGGCCGACAGCGCGACGCTGCGCGCCAATCTACAGAGCATCGTCGATCGCATTGTCGCGGCGCAAACGGCTCGTCAGGGACCGCCGCGCGGTCCGACCCAGTGCCACGACATCACCGTCTATCCGGCGATCGGCCTGGCGGGTGGCGCGTGCGCGGGTTACGGATTACTGCTCGACATCCGCGATCCTGCAAACCCCACCCGCGTGAGTGCCGTGTCCGATTCAAATTTCTCGTTCTGGCACTCGGCCACCTTCAACAATGACGGGACGAAGATTCTCTTCACGGACGAGTGGGGCGGCGGCCTCCAGCCGCGGTGCCGGGTCACGGATAAGCCCGAGTGGGGCGCGGACGCGATCTTCACGCTCAGCGGCAGCCAGCTGCAGTTCAAGAGCTATTACAAGCTGCCGGTCCCGCAAACGCAGTTCGAGAATTGCGTGGCGCACAACGGGACGCTCATTCCTGTGCCCGGGCGCGACATCATGGCGCAGGGCTGGTATCAGGGCGGGATTTCGGTGTTCGACTGGACGGACGCCAGCCATCCCAAGGAAATCGCCTTCTTCGACCGCGGGCCGATGGACTCCACGAAGCTCGTGGGCGCCGGCTCCTGGTCGGCGTACTGGTACAACGGCTACATCTACAGCTCCGAAATCGCCCGCGGGCTCGACATTCTCGAGTTGAAGCCGAGTCCGCTGCTTTCACAGAACGAAATCGACGCGGCGAAGCTCGTGCGATTCGATTACCTGAACGCCCAGGACCAGCAGAAGCAGGTCTGGCCCACCAGTTTCGTCGTCGCGCGGGCCTATGTCGACCAACTGGAGCGCTCGAACGGGCTGTCGGCCGCGCGGATCAAGGCCACACGCAGCGCGCTGCAGCGCGCGGAAAAGGCGTCAGCAGCGGCACGCCGCACGGCGCTGCGGCAGCTCGCGCGGCAGTTGACCACCGACGCGCAGAAGTCCAGCGACGCACCGAAGGTGCAGCTGCTGATCGCTGAAGTGAACGACTTGGGGAAATAGTTACCGGGTATTGTCAGCTTGCCGGTAGGGGCGCAGCATGCTGCGCCCCTCGTATTCTTTTCCTAGATTTCCGTCGTGAGCCCCACGCGTTCTTCCCGGAAGCGCTACCAGGAGTTCGTCGAGGACTATAAGCACCGCCGGCTCGACACACTCGCCGAGCAGGACGGGGGTCCGCCGCCGACCCCGCAGCAGCCGGGGCAGCCGGCCAGGCGCGGCGCCCGCCGGGCATATCTTCGCGAATATCTCCGCTGGTTACGGCCGCACCGCTATGAGCTCAGCGCGGTGTTCGTGCTGGCACTCGTCGTTGCGGGCCTCCAGATGGTCGAGCCGTTGTTCATGCGGTTCATCGTCGATCACGTCATCCTCGATCGCACGCTCGATCTGCGCTCGCGGCTGACGCGTCTCAATCTCACCGGCCTCGTGTTCCTCGGCGTCATCGTGCTGTCGCACGTCGGCGGCGGCTACAAAGACTACCGCCAGCGTATCCTCAACGTGCGCGTGATGCTGTCGTTGCGCCGCGCACTCTACGAACGATTGCTGCACCTGCCGCTGCCAAAGTTGTGGGATATGAAAACCGGCGGCATCCTGTCGCGCCTGACGGGGGACGTTGAAACGACGACCGGTTTGCTGCAGATGGCGGTCATCTCGCCCACCATTTCGGTGATCCGACTGGTCATCGCGATTGGGATTCTGTTAACGCTCAACTGGCAGCTCGCGGTCACCGCGCTCGCGATCATTCCGGGCGTCATGGTCCTGAGCCTGATCTTTACGCGCCGTATCCGCCCGATCTATCGCTCCGTCCGCAAGGACGTGGAGATCGTGGACGGCCGCGTCGGTGAGACGTTTTCGGGGATTCGCGTCGTCCGCGCTTTCCGCCAGGAGATTCAGGAGCTCATCAGCTTCATGCTCGGGCGGCACACGGTTCTGCGCAAAGAACTGTTCGCGCACCGCCGCGAGCTGTTGCTCTGGACGTCGTGGGGACTGCTCGAAGCCGGTATCAGCGTGGTGATCGTGTGGTTCGGCGGCTATCTGAACATTGTGGGCCGCGCGTCGGTCGGCGACATCATGGCGTTCCAGTGGTACATGTTCCTGTTGCTCAATCCCGTCTGGAGCATCGTCAACTCCTTCTCCGAAATGCAGCGCTCGCTCGCCGCCATGGAGCGCGTGTTCGAAGTGCTCGGCATGGAGCAGGACAAACCTGACCGGCCGGACGCGCGGGTCGCGCCGAGCGACGTGCGCGAGATACGGTTCGACAACGTAGGATTCGAGTACCGGCCTGGCTTGCCCGTGGTGCACGACTTCAATGTCGTGGTGCCGGGCGGTTCGGTCGTCGCGCTGGTGGGGCGCAGTGGGGCGGGGAAGACGACCGTCACCGATCTCGTCGCGCGCTTTCACGACCCGACCCGTGGCCGGGTCGTGCTGAACGGTGTCGATATTCGCGACTTCCAGCTGCGGAGCTATCGCGACCTGCTCGCGATTGTGCAGCAGGATGTCTTCCTCTTCGACGGCTCGGTGCGCGAAAACATCGCCTATGGCCGCCATGACGCCACGGACGCCGAAGTCGAAGACGCGGCGCGCCGGGCAAACGCGCACGAATTCATCGTGCGGCTGCCCCAGGGCTACGAGACGACGATCGGCGAGCGTGGCGTCAAGCTCTCAGGCGGCCAGCAGCAGCGGCTCGCGATCGCGCGGGCGATTCTCGCATCACCGCAGATCCTCATTCTGGACGAGGCGACCAGCAACCTCGACACGGAGAGCGAGCAGCTCATCCAGGCGGCGATGGCGGGCTTGCTGGCCGATCGCACGACGTTCGTCATTGCGCACCGGCTGTCGACCATTCATCGGGCGGATCTGATTCTGCTGATGGAAGAAGGGCGCGTCATCGAGCGCGGCACGCACTTGGAGCTGATGCGCGCGCGCGGGACCTACTACGAGATGGTGCGACGGCAAATGGAGTCGCATGCCCGCGATGGAGACGAGGTGCTCAGATAATGGATTAACCCTTTCGACGGATACGACCTCCGCTGCCGCCTTCTACTTTGCGAGCAAAGGAGGTCGTCCATGGTTTTGTCGCCCGGCACCAAAGCCCCCGATTTCACACTCAAGCAGACTTCCAAAGAAACCCTCAGCCTCGCCGACCTGAAGGGCAAGCCAACGGTGCTCGTATTCTATCCTGCGGATTGGAGTCCCGTCTGTGGCGATGAGCTGGCGCTTTTCAACGAAGTCCTGCCTGAGTTTCAGCGCTACGACGCCCAGGTCGTGGGGATCTCGGTCGACGGACCGTGGTGCCATAAGGCCTACGCCGAATCCCGCAACCTGCAGTTCCCGCTGCTCTCCGATTTCGAACCAAAGGGCGCGGTCTCTCGCAAGTACGGCGCCTATCGAGATCAGGACGGGTTCTCGGAGCGCGCGCTGTTCGTCTTGGACGCGGATGGGGTCATTCGCTGGAGTTTCCTGTCCGACATCAACAAGAACCCCGGAGCGGACGGGGTGCTTTCGGCGCTGGAAGACCGGGTCGCGCAGCGCGCATGAGCCGGCTGACTCCGCCAGTCAGCCCTCGAG
>Ga0070730_10002983_pt1 | contig 15313 bp, 9 predicted proteins | sample Coa_R1_3_FD_66447 | JGI IMG/M metagenome (GOLD analysis project Ga0070730, IMG submission 66447) | Surface soil microbial communities from Centralia Pennsylvania, which are recovering from an underground coalmine fire - Coalmine... | ecosystem: Environmental > Terrestrial > Soil > Unclassified ...
GGGCGCGGCCCAGGGCAAAATCCACCTGCTTGCCCAGCGCCAGCATCAGCCGCAGGTCGGCTTCGGTGAGCGGGTGGCCGTGGGTGCTTTCCAGGTTGAGCACGCCGGCCACCCGTTCCTGGTCAAACAGGGGCACGCAAATCTCCGACGTGATGCCCTCCATGGCGCCCAGGAAAGCGGGGTCACTGCGCACATCTTCCAGCAACACCGGCTGGCCGGTGCGCACCACGCGCCCGCTCACGCCGGCGGTGATGGGCACGCTGTCGATGACGTGATCGTAGCCCACCTGGTGCTGCAGGCGCAGCGTGTCGCCGTCGAGCAGATACAGGCTCACCAGGGTGTAGCCCATCGTGTCCGCGATGCCCGGCACCAGGATGCGCAGAATCTCGGCCAGTGGCAGCTCGCGCGCCAGGGCGGTGTGCATCATGTCGCGCAGGGTCAGCTCTTGCGCCTGGCGGCGCTCGGCCTCAAACAGGGCCCGGTTGCGCTGCTCGCCGGCCATCAGCGCCGCCTCGGTGCGCTTGCGCTCGGTGATGTCGTAAAACAGGCTCAGCGCAAATGGCTCGCGGCCAACCGTGATGATCTCTACCGACGCCAGGATCGTCTTCACGTCGCCCGTGCGGGTGGTCAGGTCCAGCTCGTATTCGCGCGCCCGCCCCAACTTCGTCACCTGCGCGCTCAGACGCTGGCGAGCCTCCGGCTGGAGCAGGCCCAGCTCAGGCGTGGTGTGCCCAATCACCTCCGCGCGGGTGTAGCCCGCCAGGCTGAGGAAACTGTCGTTCACTTCCTGGATGCGCTCATCGCTGAGGCGTGTGATGACGATGCCGGCGCCGCTGGCGTAGAAAGCCTTGGAGAACTTTTCTTCCGACTCGCGCAGGGCCGTCTCGGCCTGCTTGCGCTGCGTGATGTCGGCGGAGACCACCACCACGCCCAGGGCCGGCACCGGCAGAGGCGCGGCGCTCACGTCCAGCCACAGGGTGTCGCCGGCCTCGGTGACCATGCCCGTTTCCACGTTCAACACCGGCCGCTGCGTTTCAAAGGCGCGCGTGCTGGCAAATTCCGCCGGCGGCATCGGGCTGCCGTCGGGCCGGATGTAACGGCGGCTGGCATAGCGCCCGGCGGCCAGCCCGCCATCGGATAACTGCATGATGCGGCTCAGGGCCGGGTTGGACTGCACAATGCTCCGCTCCTGGTCGAGAATGGAAACGCCCACCGGCAGCACGTCGAACAGGGCGCGCAGCTTGGCCTCATTGGCCGCCAGCTCGGCCGTGCGCCGCTCCACGCGCGCCTCCAGCTCGGCGTTGAGCTGGTGCAGCGCCTCGTCGGCCCGGCGGTGCTCGGTGTTGTCAATCAGGGTGGCCAGGATGTGCGGCTGGCCGCCCAATTGGATTTGTTCCATTGAGAAGAGCACGCTGCGCTGTTCGCCCAGCTTCGTGCGCACTCTGCTCTCGACGTTCTGCACTTTGTCGTTGGCCTGCAGCCGCTGCACCATCGCCGGGCGGTGGGTGGGGTCGGGATACAAGCCCAGCTCGAGCGCGCTGTGCCCGATGACTTCCTCGCGCGCATAGCCGATCAGCTCGAGGAAACGGTCGTTTACGTCCACGAAGAGGCCATCGGCCATTTGCGACACCATCATCGCGGCCGGGCTGGCGCTAAAGCTTTTTTCAAAACGCTCTTCCGATTGGCGCAGCGCGGCCTCGGTGCGTGTGCGCTCGGCAATATCGGCCCGCAGCCGCTCCTCGCTTTCGCGCAGCGCCTGGTTGATGGCCTCGCGGCGGGCCTCGGCCTGGTTGATTTGCCAGGCGACCCAATAGACCAGGCCCGAGAACACAAAAATGTTGCTGGCGGCATACAGCGCGCCGCCGATGCCAATATCCACCAGCCCGCGCCGCAAACCAATCAGCCGCAGCCAACCCAACACGAAGGGCAGCAAAATCGCCGCCGGCAGCAGCCTGCGGGTGACCGAGCCCCCGGCCTGGGTGGTGATCAGGTTGGACACCAGCGGGCCCTCGGGCCGGGCGGCCAGCACGCCCAGCGCCAGCAGCGCGCCGGCCATCACCGAGCTGGGCTCGACGGGCAGGGCGGAGGCCGCCGGGCCGATGGTGGCCGCTTCATAAAAATAGCTCAGCAGCGCCAGGCTGGCCAACGCCAGCGCCACCACCAGGCCGGCGGACACGAACCACGCCGCTTGCCAGGCGGGCAGGCGCCGCGCCAGCGCGTCATCCAGCGCCAGGAGCGCTAGGCCCACCAGCAGCAAGATGCCGGCCGTGGCCGGGCCGGGGCGGCCAGAAGAAACCGCGCTCCCTACCAGGATGGTGGGCTGGCGCAGCGGCAGCGCCTCATCCAGCCCCAGGTTCGCGCCCAGCAGGTATTCCAGCAAAACCAGCCCGCCCACGGCCACGACAACCCCAGCGCAGATGAGGCCCAGCCGGCGCTGCCAGGCTCCAGCAGCCGGGCGGGCGCCAGCGGCCGCGGGCAGCAACAGCCACAAGGCCGCGCCGCCCAGCAGCAGGCCCAGCGCCGTCAGCGGCTTCAGGGGCGATTGGTCCCGCAGCAACAGGCGCTCTGGATCAACGCCAATGGCCCAGCCGGCCAGCACCAGCGCGCCCAGCAGGGCTGTCAGCACAGCCGTGGCCGCCGAGAAGCGGCGCACAACGGTTACGAGCCGAGGATCAGAATGAGATGGGTTGGGCGGCATGCGCGCCTCGTGTTCGCAGCGAACGGAATCGAACCCCCCGAGGGGCGGCCACGACAGACTGGGCACCCGAGATGCCAGGCAACAGATTTGAGCCAGGCCAGGCTGGTGTTCGGTAGCGCTGATTATAGGCCCGCGGGGTGAGGAGGCAACCGCGGCACTGGAGGTGGAGGGCGCCCCGCCCTCAAAAAAATCCGAGCTGGCCTCCGCGAAAAACTGAGCTAGACTTAACCCCAATGATGCCCCAACCCGCCAACCCTCCCGTGGCCCTGGTCACAGGCGCCTCGGCCGGCATTGGCGCGCTCACGGCCGCGGCGCTGGCCGAGGCCGGCTACCGCGTGTTTGGCACCAGCCGCCAGCCGGAGGCGGGCGGCACGCGCGGGGTGGAGATGTTGGCGCTGGACGTGCAGTCGGATGCTTCGGTGGCCGCTTGCCTGGAGCAGGTGTTGGGCGCCGGCGGCCGGCTGGACCTGCTGGTGAACAACGCCGGCTTGGGCCACAACAGCCTGATTGAAGAGACCAGCCTGGAGCAGGCGCGCTTTGTGCTGGAGACCAACTTTTGGGGGACGGTGCGTGTGACCACGGCCGCGCTGCCAGCCATGCGCCAGCAGCGCACCGGGCGTGTGATTGTGGTGGGCTCGGTGGCCGGGCTGATTGGCGCGGTGGGCATGGCCTATTACTCGGCCAGCAAGTTTGCGCTGGAGGGCTGGGCCGAGGCGCTCAGCTATGAGGTGGAGCCGTTCGGGGTGCGCGTCTCGTTGGTGGAGCCGGGCTACTTCAAGACCCACGCCGGGGCCTCGCTGCTCACCGCGGCGCACACCATCTCGGAATATGACGCCATCCGCCGCGAAGTGCTGGCGGCCATGGCGCGCGCCCGCGACCACGGCGGCGACGCGCACGCCGTGGCCAAAGCTATCGTGCGCATCGCCCAGAGCCCCAGGCCGCGCCTGCACTACCGCGTGGGTCTGGCCGCCGCCTGGTTTCCCCGCTTCCACTACTTTGTGCCGGAGAGGATCTTCCGCTATTTCTTGAAACGGAATTACCGTTTGCCGTAGAGCAAAAACTTTATAAAGGAGCGTTATGAACATTACAGTCCTCGGCTGCGGCAATATCGGCGGCACGCTAGGCAAGAAGTGGGCGGCGGCAGGCCACACCGTCACCTTTGGCGTGCGCCATCCGGATGACGCCGAGACGCAACAGCAGGTAGCGTCCTATGGCCCCAACGCCTCGCTGACCAGCATCGCGGAAGCCATCCCGCCGGCGCCGGTGGTCCTCTTCGCCATCCCCGGCAGCGCGGTGGAGGCGGCCGTGGCCGAGAACGCCGCCGCCCTGGCGGGCAAGATCGTCATCGACGCCACTAACAAAATCGGCCAGCCGCTCACCCACAACCTGGCCGCCTTCAGCGCGCACGCGCCCAGCGCCCTGTGGTTTCGGGCCTTCAACACGCTGGGCTGGGAAAATTTTGAGAACCCGCGCTATGGCGACGAGGTGGCCGACCTGTTCTTCTGCGGCGCGCCCGGAGCCTCGCGCGCGGTGGTGGAGGGGTTGATCAGCGATGTGGGCCCGCGGCCGGTTTACATTGGGGGCCCCGACCAGGCCGACAACGTGGATGCGCTGCTGCGGCTGTGGATGGCATTGGTCCGCGGCCAGGGCCTGGGCCGCGGCGTCGCGTTCAAGATGCTGCGGCGCTGATAATGATCCCGGAACAAGCCGGCGCGTCACGCAGTGACGCGCCGGCTTGTTCCGGGAAACCTTTTACTTGCCGCTGCTGGTGCCTGGCCGGCGGTTCATCAGCCAAATCAGTCCCACGCCGATGGCCACTACCACAATCCCGCTATAGGCGAACTGAATTTGATTGGCCATGAACCCCACCGGCACAATGCCGGTGCCTTGCAAAATGTTGAATATGCCAAACACTGCCAACAACCCGCCGAAAATGCTGACCAGCAATTTTACCCACTTCATAGGTGTCTCCTTAACCTGAACAGGCCGCGCAGGTGCGTGGACAATAGCACTACGGCCCGAACAGGGATGTGCATTTTCAGCCGGCGCGTGCTGGGCCGTCCAACAGACCTAACCCCCCATCCCCATAGGCGTTAACTTAGCGCTCGCGTAGATATTTTTCCGGAAATTCATAGGGCCGCGCGTGGACGAAGTCCACGCGCGGCCCTATGAATTTCCGGCTTTTCTCCCCCTTCCCCATGCGGGGGAAGGGGGTCGGGGGGATGAGGGAGAGCTGCCCAGACCTAAAGTTTACGCATATGGGCCGGGGGGGTTAGGTCTGCTTGTCGCAGTAGATTTCAATGGCCGCGCGCATGAACGGCGCCAGCTTCGGGTCGATCTTTTGGAAGTTGGCGTTGAACTGCGGGTCGTCGTTGTACAGCGCGCCCAGCCCGCGCAGCACCTCGGTGGACGGCTCGAAGAAGTAGCGCAGGTGCTGGTGCCAGCGGGCGATGTTGGCCTGCACCGCCGGGCTGCCGGGCGGCGCATCGAGCTGGGCCAGCAGGTCGCGATAGACGGCTTCACCCTCGGTCTTGATCTGCGCCTTCTGGGCCGCCGAGTAGGCTTTCCACTTGCGCGCTGAGTCGCGCACGCCCTGGCCCCAGCGCGCCTCGGCTTCTTTTTCGTACTCCGCCTGCTGCTCGTCGCTAAAGGCGGCGAACAGTTCCTGGTTGTCCATGTTGGTATCTCCTTTTAGATAAGCGATGGTGCGGTCAACCGTGTCGATCAGCCGCCGCAGCCGCCCCAGGCGCTGCTCCAGCGCGCGCCGGTGATCCTCCAGCGCCGTGGCTACGTCGAACTCGGGCTGGTCCAGCACCTCGGCAATCTCTTCCAGGCTCAGCCCCAGCTCTTTGTAGAACAGGATCTGCTGCAGCCGCAGCAGGGCCGGCTGGCCGTAGTACCGGTAGCCGTTGGCGCCCACGCGCCCCGGCCGCAGCAGGCCGATCTCGTCGTAAAAGTGCAGCGTGCGCACGCTGACCCCGGCCAGTTTGGAGAGTCGCTTGACGGTCAGGTCCATCGTAATTGCCTTGGGCATAGATATACACTATCACGTACCGTGAGAGTCAAGGGGTCATTCCGCATCTTTTTCGGCTATCATAGTCAGCGATGCCCGCCGAGACCGTCATCTTCCTGTTCACCGACATTGAAGGCAGCACCCAGATGTGGGAGCGCCGCCAGCAAGCCATGCAGGCGCCCCTGGCCCGGCATGATGCTCTGTTGCGCCAGGCGGTGGCCGACCACAACGGCCACATCGTCAAGATGACCGGCGACGGCTGCCACGCCGCGTTTGCCGGCGCGCTGGAGGGCGCGCTGGCCGCCTTGCAGGCCCAGCAGGCGCTGGCAGCCGAGGCCTGGCCCGAGATTGCGCCCGACGCGCTGCGGGTGCGCATGGGGCTGTATGCCGGCGAGGCCGAGGCCCGCGCCGGCGATTACTATGGCTCGTCGGTCAACCGCGCTGCCCGGCTCATGTCGGTGGCGCATGGCGGGCAAATTCTCATCTCGGCCGCCGCCGCCGACCTGCTGCGCGACCGGCTGCCGCACGGCGTCGCCTTGCGCGATCTGGGCGAGCACCGCCTGAAGGACCTGTCGCGGCCCGAGCGCGTGCTCCAGCTCACCGCCGCCGGCTTGCGCGCCGACTTCCCGCCCATCAAATCGCTCAATAGCTTCATGCACAACCTGCCAGTGCAGCTCACGCCCTTTATTGGGCGCGAACGCGAGCTGGTTGAGATCGACCGCCTGCTGGCCGGCACCCACCTGCTCACCCTCACCGGCTCGGGCGGCACCGGCAAAACCCGCCTGTCGCTCCAGGCGGCCGCGGCCCTGCTGCCCGACTTTGCCGACGGCGCCTGGCTGGTGGAGCTGGCTCCCCTGGCCGACCCGGCCCTGGTGGCCCAAAGCGCGGCCACTGCGCTGGGCGTGCGCGAAACCGGCGGCCGGCCCATGTTGGAAGCCCTGGCCGATTATCTGCGCGCCAAGCAATTGCTGCTGATCCTCGACAACTGCGAGCACCTGGTGGCCGCCTGCGCCGGCCTGGCCGAGCAGTTGCTGCGCCAATGCCCGCGGCTCAAGATCCTGGCCAGCAGCCGCGAGGCGCTGGGCATTGCCGGCGAGACCACTTACCCCGTGCCCTCGCTCTCCCTGCCGGCTGCGGCGGGTGGGTCAGGCGCTGAGGCTCTGTCGCAATCCGAAGCCGCTAGCCTGTTCGTGGACCGGGCCCAGGCCGCGCTGCCCAGCTTCGCGCTGACGGACGACAACGCCGCCGCGGTGGCCACTGTCTGCCGCCGGCTGGACGGCATCCCCCTCGCCATCGAGCTGGCCGCTGCCCGCGTGCGGCTGCTGCGCGTGGACGAGATCGCCGCCCGGCTGGACGACCGCTTTCGGCTGCTCACCGGCGGCAGCCGCACCGCCCTGCCGCGCCAGCAGACCCTGCGCGCGCTCATCGATTGGAGTTATGCCCTGCTCTCGGACCCCGAGCGCGCCTGCCTGCAGCAGCTCTCGGTCTTTGCCGGCGGCTGGACGCTCGCGGCGGCGGAAGCGGTGTGTGGAGAGGACGAAAGACGAACGACGAACCCCCTTGGAAAGAAGGGGGCAGGTGACGAATTGATTCGTCCTTCGTCGTTCGTCCTTGGTCTGTCAGACACGCTTGACTTGCTCACCCAACTCTCCAACAAATCTCTCCTCCTGGTCGAGCAGGAGAACGGCGGCCAGACGCGCTACCGCCTGCTGGAAACTGTGCGCCAGTACGCGCGCGAGAGACTGCTCGAAGCGGCCGGCGACCCGTCTCCCTGGCGCGAGCGGCACGCACGCTATTTCCTCCGCTTCGCCGAGCGAACCGATCCAGACATGCGTGGCCCGCGGCTCGTGCTTTGGCTCGATCGCTTCGAGCTGGACCACGATAACTTCCGCGCGGCGCTGGCCTGGCTGCTGGAGAGCGACCCCCTGGCAGCGCTGCAATTGGTCACGGCCCTGGGATATTTTTGGTCGCGGCGGGGTTATGTCAGCGAAGGCGTCGGCTGGGCGGAGGCCGCCCTGGCTGCCGCGGATGGCGTCACCCTCGTCAGCGCCGATGAGGCGCGCAACGCCGAGCAGGCGCGCGCCTATCAGTTAGCGCGCGCCGATGTGCTGTCTATGCGCGCCCTGCTCGATTTTGGGACGATGAACAATGTGCCGGCGATGCTCGCGGCAGCCAATCAGAGCGTTCAGTTGGCCCGCCCCCTGGGCGACGCGCGGGTATTGAGCTTTGCTTTGGCGGTTCAAGCCCTGGCCAATGTCTACTGGGGCGACGCGCACCTGGCGCGGGCCGCGGCCGAGGAGGCCCAGGCCCTGGCGCGGCCGCTGCACGACATGGAATCGCTCTTGATGGCACTCGGCGCGCTGGTGGTTGTGCTGCTGACGTTTGACCATCAGCCAGCCGCGGCGGGCGCCCTCGCCGCGGAAGGCCTGGCCCTGGCGCGCGAACAGGGCGACCCGTGGGTAATTGCCCAACTCACGCTGGGTCTGGGGCGTTTCGCCGTTGCGGCGGGTGATCTGCCCCAAAGCCGGGCGTATGTTGAGGAGGCCATCGCGCGGTTTGAGCAAGTGGGGGATGTGAGCCAGGTTAACCACGCCCGCAGTGACCTGGCTCACGTGCTGCAGCGGCATGGTGAATTGCGCCCGGCCATGGAGCTGTATCGCCAAACCCTGCGCGACTGGCAGCACATGGGGCATCGCGGCGCCGTCGCGCAGCAATTGGAAAGTCTGGCCTTCGTCGCCATCGAATTGGGGCAGGGGGCGCGCGCCGCCCGGCTGCTAGGCGCCGCCGAAGCCCTGCGCGACCTGAGCGGCGCTGTGCGCTTGACCCAACTGCATGACGAATATGAGCAGGCCCTGGCCGCCCTGCGCGCCCAACTGCCCGCGGCCGAGCTAGAGGCCTCCTGGGCCGGGGGCAGGGCCATGACGATGGATGAGGCCGTGGCCTACGCTATGGATGAGACCACCACGTAGGCGGAGGAACGTGTCGAGGCGGAAAACTAGATGCATAAAACCAAGAAGAGACATGCCATGAGAAAGACCCGGAAATTCATGGGGCGATGACTATGCTTCGCATGGTCATCGCCCCATGAATTTCCGGGAAAAGGTCTGGCCGGGCCCATTTGCCAAGCATATTGGCCAGGCGGCTTTCCTAACGAAATGCTTATCTAGCCAATCGGCGCGGCTACTACAATTATGGTTACACCAGCCGCCAGGCGTGGTTGGGAGTGGCTGCCCGGAGTGGCAACCACGAGAGTTAACCGGCGGGTTGGCTGCATAAATCACCAGGTGTGTCCGTCACGACCGCACCTAAGGAGAACAAGATGGATATCGGCGCTCCGGAACTGATCATCATTCTGATCATCGTCATCGTCATTTTTGGCGTGGGCCGCGTGGGCAAGTTGGGCGGCGAGCTGGGCAAATCTTTGCGCGAGTTTCGCAAGGGGCTGCAGGGGGATGACGCCGACAAGCCGGCCGGCACGGCCAGCACTGCCACCACGAGCACTGCCAACCCCAGCCCAGCCGCGCCCGCCGAGCCGCACGACAAGCAGCCCATGGGCTAACGCTCGCACGCGCGCGGCGATGCGGGCCTAGCCCCGCTGCAGCACCCGCTCTTCCTATTTTTTTAAGTAGGTTACTGGCGCCATTGCCCTCCGCGCGACCCCCGGCCGCCGCCTATTGAATTTTCGGTCTGTCGCCCCTTGGCCCGCCCGCGCCGGCCAGGGTTACGGTGTGCCCTTCAGATAGGTGAACTGCCCGGCCATCGCCTCGAACAGCGCGCGGTTGGCCTCGAACTGCGCCTCGGGCGCCGAGAAGTCCAGGTGGACGCGGTTGAGGCTGCCCACAAAGATATATTCGATATGGCCGGTGGTGACGATCTGCCCCTTCACGCTTTGGTCTGACAGATATTCCACCACGCCAATTGGCGCGCCCACCGGCGCGTTCCCGATGCTGCGCTGATTGGCGGTAACGTTTCGATACTGCGGCTGGCGGGTCAAGCTGGCGGCCAGGTCAGCCGCGTATTGAGCGGCGCTGGTGTTGGGACTCAGGTCGTAGACCGCCGCGTTCAAGCCGGCGCAGCCCTCGGCCTGGCCGCAATCCAGCGCGAAGCCAACCTGGCGCTGAGCAGCGTCCCAACTGCCGGCGTGCCAGGCGCGCGGATAGCGCACCACGAAAAAGAAGTCCGGCTGGGCGTAATCCTGCATGGAGGCATCCGTGTGGTCCACGCTGCCGAGCACGGTGGCCTGGTTCAGGTTCGCCTGCAAGCCGGCCTGGTCCAGGCTGGCCGGCCCCAGCTCGGTCACCCGCGTCTCGGCCAACTGGCCCGTGCCGGCGCTGCCGAGGGTCAGGCCGGTCAGGCGCAGGCTTTGCGCGTCCAGGCTCAGCCGCGCCTGAGCCTGGGAGGGCGCCGTGCCCACCGCCGTGAAGACCCCGTTTTGTTCGTAGCCGCGCCAACTGGCCCCGGCCTTTGCGCCGCCGGCCAGGGCATCGGGCAGCTTGAAGGCGGCCGGCGGCAGCGCCGGGTCGAGCAGGCTGCTCACGGCCGGCCGGCTGGTTTGGGCCACGCGCCCACCGTCAAAGTCGGTGAACACTGTCCCGCCCAAAACCCACATGTGGCGCTCGGTCTGCGGCGTCTGCCCCGGCACCGCGTACCGGTACACCACCACCAGGTAGTCCTCGCCCACGCGCGTCACCGTGTCGTCGCGCTCCAGGTCCCCGTTCTGGTTCGTCACCTGAAAGCGGTAGGTGATGCTGTCGGCCACGCTGGCTTCATTCAGGGCATTGCCCGCCTTCTGGGCCACGCCGATGCCCAGGCGATCTTTGAGCAAGTCGGTGCCCACGCTAAAGGTGGGGCTTAAGGCCAGGAACGGCCCGAAGAACAGGGTCAGCACCACCAGGATGACGCCCAGCATCAAGAAACTGACCACGTTGGGCACGATCAGCCGCGAGCGCTCGGCGGTGAAACCGTGATAGACAAGCGTGCCGGCCAGGTACAGCCCCACCAGCGCCGCCAGGTCCACGATGACGATATGGATGTAAATGCCATCGGGGCTGAAGCCGGCCAGCAGGCTGAGCAAAAACACCACCGGCGCGCTGACGGCCAGCACGATGGCAGCCGTGGTGACGAAGGTCAGCGGCACGGCGGCGATCTGCGCCGGCCGTTCCTCGCGGCCGAGCAGCCGGAAGGCCAGCCAGAAGATGGGCAGGCCGAACAGCAGGCCCAGGGTGACGATCAGCCCCAGCTTGAGGGCGTCTTGCAGGGCGGTTTCGGGGCCCAGGCCGATGCCCATGGCAAAGCCATACAGCACGCCGCCGATCACCGAAACCAGCACCGCGGCGGCGGTGAAGCCGCCCAGCGGACGGCCGTCCTTAAGAGTGGCCACCAACCCGCGCTGCCGGAAGATGCCAAAGAGCGCGGCGAAGACGTTCATGCCTGCCAGCTCTTCCATTCTTTACCCAGCGCGCGGCGCGCCGTGAGGATCTGCTCGCGGCGCAGCAGCGCGGCCAGACCGCCGCCCAGCAAGATTGTGCCGATAGCGCCGATCTGTATCCAGCGCGGCAGCTCGACAAAACTTGGGCCCAACTGCGCCACCGCGTTAACGATCAGGGCCAGCCCACCCAACTGCACATAGCCGCGCGAGCGCGTGCGGATGCCCCAGGCCACCGCCGCCAGGCTCTCCACCAGCAGCAGCAGCGCGTAGCCCGATTGGCTCAGCGATTGCTCGAAGGCCGTACCCATCAGGATGACCAGCCCCAGCAGCGTCGACCAGCGATAGCCGAGCGGGTGGCCGCGCCGGCGCTCGTTCCAGCCCAGCACCAACAGGAACACACCCGGTGGAATGGCGTAGGCTTGCTGGTTGCTCACCCGGAAGTACAGCAGCAGCCACCAGATCACCACCACCAGCGCGGCGGCGCCCAGGTAACCCAGCCGCCAACTGCGCCGCGCGGCGCCATCGGCCGCCAGGGTGAAACCGGCGATGGCGTAGGCCACCGCGCCAATGGCGGCAATGGGGGGGTTGATCAGGCGCGGGGCGGCGGGCGGTCCGTAGAGATAGACCACGGCCACCAGCGGCACGAGCAGCAGCCACAGACCCGCGCGCCGCAGCGGCGTGCTGTACAGCCGCAGCAGCGACGGGCCCCGCAGCAGCCCGGCCGCGAGCACCAGCAGCGCGCACAGGCCAGCGGTGATGTCTTGCCACACGAACCACGTCTGGCGGGATAGATGGATGACGTAAAAGTGCCCGACGAACAGCAGGCCGGCCGCCAGATAGGTGAACACCGGCGGGAGCTTAGCTTCGTCCAGCGTCGCCCGCTCAAACCAGGTGAGATACAGCGCCAGCAGCACCAGCGCCGCCGACAGCACAATCGCCAGCGTTCCGCCCAGGAACAGCGCGGCCACGTAAGCCCCGGCCAGGTCGAGCGCGGCCACGAGGTACAACGGCCAGGCCCAGCGCCGCTGCGCCCCGCGCCGCAGCGCGATGCCGCCCAGCGCCACCACCAGGCCCAGGGCGCCATACGTGATGGTCAGGGGCGGGCCAGGCGGCGCGCCGGTCGGCGGCAATGAGCGCAAGATCGTCAACGCGGCCAGATTGATCGCCACCAGCGCCGGCAGCAGCAGCCAGATCCAGTCCACGCCCAGCCACAGCGCGCCCAGCAGATACAACAGCGCCACCACGCCCAGCACGAAGCTCACCAGCGCGGCGTTGCCCCACGTCAAGGCCACCACCACCACGCTCAGGCCGGCGGCGGCGGTCAGAAACGGCGCGCCCCAACGCAGCTTACGCCGGCCCAGCGCATATCCGGCGGCCGCCTCGTTCAGCATGAGAATACCCAGCACCAGCCCCTGGTTGGCGAGGCCCGGCAGATACAAACTGGCATAGATGAAAACCGGCACGCCCAATAGCCAGACGGCGCCATACACCCAGCCATATTGTTTATGCACCCACGCCGAGACAGCCAGCAGGATCACATCCCCGATGAGCGTTTTCGCCAGCCCGTCCAGGTCAGTCCCAGCGCCGGCCACGGCCTGCAGCGTGACAAACAGGGCCAGCGCATAGCCCGCGGCGTAAAGCGGCGAGCCCGCCGCCGGCTGCCGGGCGCGGTCCTGCAGCGCGTAGCCCAGCAGCAGATAGGCCAGCGCCAACACCATCAAGGCGATGCCGCTCAGTTGGCCCGTTACCCCCAGTTGCGTGATCAAGAACACAGTTGCCAGCGCGAAGGCAAAGGCCCCCGCCCAGCGCGCCAACCGCCAGTGCCAGACGAGGTCGGTGAGGATATAGAAGCTCACGCCCACCAGCATCCCGGCCAGCGGCAGCCAAGGACTGCCGGCGTCGAGGGACAAGTAGCCGCTGGTCACGGCCATCCATTCGAAGGCATTCACGACAAACAGGCCCACGGCCGCCGCCTGCGCCACGATGAGCAGCGGGAGGCGGGTGAAAGGCGCCAGCCGCGTGGCCTGGAGGGCGCGGGCGACGAGCAGCACCGCCAGCGCCAGTACGGAATAGACCAGCCCAAACGCGAGCAGCGGCGCACCCAGCAGCACCATAGCCGCCGTCGCCGCACTCACCAGCGCTCCCAGGCTCAGATAGGTGAAGAAGTCGGCCTGGGTCCACAAAGCAGTCAGCGCATACAGCAGCAGCACCGGCAGGCTGCCAATCAGCCACATGGCGTTCGCGCTCAGGCCCTGCGCGCTGAAGATGTAGATTTGCAACACCACAAAGTTCAGCGGCAGAAAGCCCGACGCGACCCCCAAGACGGCCACACCGCCCAGCTTGAGGCCCGGCCGCTGGAAGAGCAGATAGCCCCCCAGGTACATCAGGCCGGTGGCCAGCAGCGTGACCATGAATTTGGCCGGGCCGGGGATGCGGCCCCAATTGACGCTCACAAAGATCAACCCGGCCAGGATGAGCAGCGCGCCGCCCGAGTAGAGCGCGGCTTTGATGGTGCCCTCACTGAGCAGCCACTGGTCGAACGGCACCGACTCGGGCCGGGGCGCCGCGGGGGCCGGCTGCGCCGGTGCTGCGGGTGGGGTTGCTGCTGCTGACCCGGCCGCCGCGCTCGGGGCTGCCGCCAGTCCAACGCTGGCCGTGCGAGCCGCCGCTGCCCGCGCCATCACCGGGGCCGTCACTGGCGTGGCTGCCGTTGCCAGCGCCGTGACCGGCGTCACGGCCGGGGGCACCAGCCGCGCCCTCAGGGTCGCCAGCCGGTCGCCATAAGGCTGGCGGCGGGCATCGGCCTCGGGCCAGGCCGCCGTTTCTTGAAGCAGAAACTCAAGCTGGCGCAATTCCAGCAGGTCTTCCGATGCATAGGCGGTGCCGCAGCTCTGGCAGACGCGCGCGCGGGCGTGTTCGGGTGCTCCGCAATTGGGGCAATTCATTCGTCCCTCCTTCATAAACTTTCGACCAGCCCGGCTTGTTCCAGCGCGGCCAACGCCGCCTGGCGGCGCAGGGGGTCAAGGCTAAAGCGCAACATGGCCACCAGGATGTCGGCCGTCTCGGAGCTGCCGGCCTCGCCGGGCAGCGGCAACGCATCGGCGGCATCGCGCTTGATTTCTGGCGAGGCGGATGAGACAAGCAGTTGGCGGAATAGCCGGTCCGCCTCGGTGTAGCGGTCGCGATTTTCCAGATCGAGCGCCTGTTGATACAAGGCCGGCAGATTGGTGGGCGCACCAGCTATGGTGACGGGCGTGGCCGTTGGGGCTCGCAGCGGCAGCGACGCGCCGTGGCCGGCCCAGCGCATCAGGCCGCACTCGCCGGCCGCCGCCTGGCCTCGTCCCCACAGGTTTCCGAAGAACCACAGCGCGAACAGGAGGGCGACGCCCGAAAATGTGGTTGTCACCCCAAAATTGGTGGCAAGGAGCAGCGCCAGAACCAGGGCCAGCGCGGTGCGGGCACCGGCCAGGAGCAGCGCCTGCCGCCCGTGCCAGCGCACAAACTCGCTCTTCCGGTCCAGCGCCCAAAAAAGCAGAACGAGATGCCACAGGCCAGAACCCAAAACCGCCAGGCCGAGCAGTATCAGCGCGATTGGCGTGTTGTAGGGGTTTGAGTCGTAAGAATAAGGTGTAAACGAGCTGACCAAGGTCAGCACAAAGCTGGCCAGAAAGCCCAGCGTCGGCAGCGTGAGTATGGGGGATAGCCACAGCCAGGCATATAACCCCTTGGCCCGGCGTATCTGCGCGGCGGCGTCGGGCGCCGCGGCCTGGCCCAGAGACTGTGCAATGGTCATATTCACCCTCCTGTGCGGGACTGCCCTGGCCCATCCGCCAGCATGGACCTATCATGGCAGGCTTGTGACGCCAAAACCAGACCGGTAACTGCCAAAAACCGCCAATCGCGGCCAGTTCAGCCACGACGGGCGCGCCGGCCTCGGCCTTTCTCCCCCTTCCCACCATGGGAAGGGGGCTGGGGGGTTAGGTCCGCCTCAGCGCAGGAGCAGCGGCAGGTAGAGCTTGAATGGGTTGACCGTGATGCGCGCCATGGCGGGCGGCGAGAACAGCAGCCATCGCTGGCTCGGTAGGTAAACGTCACCAGTCCACTAAAGCCAATCGGTGGCGTGTAAGTGAATGCCCCGGTGGGTGCCAGGGCGAGCGTACCCGTGGCTGGACCC
>Ga0070730_10002987_pt1 | contig 15299 bp, 13 predicted proteins | sample Coa_R1_3_FD_66447 | JGI IMG/M metagenome (GOLD analysis project Ga0070730, IMG submission 66447) | Surface soil microbial communities from Centralia Pennsylvania, which are recovering from an underground coalmine fire - Coalmine... | ecosystem: Environmental > Terrestrial > Soil > Unclassified ...
TCCAGTCGCAACCCGTTTTCAGGGCGACATGATAGCCAATGCACCACGAGTCCACTCGGGCATCGATCGTTGCATGCAATTGTCATGCCGTGCTCGGAAAGCTCTACGATGCTCACTTGCTTGTAGGTGTGTTTTATACCTACCCGAAAGAAAAGAGAAGGGCCAGAGATTGCCGGAATCCAACGGATTTGGATCTCTTGTTGTTCGGTGACATTAACCACGGCAGCCTTCTTTTGGCTCAAATTACAAACTGATGGCCCACGAAGGATGCGCTGACGTAACCGATCACCTGCACAATCAATCGCAGCGACGAATATCACCATTATGGCTAAAAGTACAGTCAAATCACCGATGTGAAAAAGAGCAATTGCGTTATTCAGTGCATCACCTGCTCCTCCTGCACCAACAAAACCTATAGTAATTGTGGCACGCAAATTAACCTCAAAGCGGTAAAGGGTAAATGCTACTAGCCTTGGCACAACCTGTGGAAGCACACCGAAGAGCCATATGCTGATAGGGCCAGAACCCGAGGCTTCCAGTGCCCGAGGGGGGCCCGGCTCAACCTCTTCGTAAACATCGGTATAGAGCCGCGAAATAACTCCGATGTTGTGAACAGCGATTGCAAGGATACCGGCGAAAGCGCCAGGACCTACCCAAACTACGAATAGCAAAGCCAGCGTTAGATCCGGCATCGCCCGCGCTATTTGCAGCGCAAGCTTCACGGCCATTCGTAAGGCGCGCCGAATCACACGTGACCAGCCGCGCCGCTCATAGGTATCCTGTAAATAGCTTTTGTCAACCAGCACTTTTGTTGATAAGGGCGCTGCAAAAAATGCAACGATGGCAGCAAGAACGGTAGCTGCCCAAGCCATCAATACAGTCCTAAGCATGAGGACGGTTACGTGACGCAGATATGGAAAGCTAAGACCAAATGTCGCAGGTTCTTTAAGCCCATTGAGATTACCGGTAAAGAGATCAGCCCAAGGGATATCGAGATAATGGAAGCTGACAAGACCTCCAATCGCAAAAAACGCGAGTGACCATTTCACTGAGGTGCGTCGCAACCAGCCACTCAGCATTTCCAGCGCGATCACAAAAACAAGTATGGCCAAGAGAGTTGTTGCTAACTTGTCGAACTCGAAATATCGAATACTGAGAGCGATTTCGCTGCCCAATCCCCCTGCGCCTACGACACCTAAAATGGTCCCAGTACGTATATTGCACTCCATTCGGAATAAGGCGTATGCAACCCATGGTTTTCTGACTTGCGGCAAAATCCCATGTAGGATGATGCCCCAACGACTGACCCCGGCTGACCGCAATCCGCCGATAATCTTAGGATCAACCGCTTCAGCTAGTTCGGAAAATAACTTTCCGATCGATCCCCCACCGGTCAAACCAATCGCTAATACGGCTGCTCCAGGACCAAGGCCAAGTATGCGCACGAAACCAAAGGCCCATACGATTTCTGGGATAGATCGAAGGAAACCCAGAAGGAACCGGGCAACCCATCGAATGGAGGCTCCTAAAATGAACTGCCAAGTATTCCCTTGGTTGGGTGGATCCGGCAATTCCGGCACCCTCATTGCTACGAGCGCAAGAGCCATGCCAATAATGCCAGCAAGAACGGTACCAAGCAGACCAACAAAGAGACTTTCGCAGGAAAGTTGGGCTACGCGCCACAGGAAATCGGGCGAAGTGTTTGGCGGTAGAAAACCATGTAGCATGTCGGCTGCGCTCTTCAGGCCTTCTCGATCAAAGAGCGCATTTAGCCGCGCATGATTGACGCTCAGGCTCAATGAGAGTGAGATGCCGACAGCCAACCACACAAAATAGCGCCGCAACTCTCGGTTGCGATCAAATTCTTTCACGGCTGCCCTCATAGACATAGTCCAGCGCAGTCTTTGTAAGTTCCGAAGGTTTAGCATCCAACACTAAGCATCCTTCCCGGAGGCCGATCACACGATCCACGCGGTCCAGCACCATATCTAGCCAGTGTGTGCAAAACACCAACGTCACATGACGTTTGCGGGCTTCGGTGAGAATAATATCTGTTACCGACTTGGCGGTTACTGGATCAAGAGAGGCGGTAGGCTCGTCCGCCAATAACGCAACAGGCTCAGAAATGAGTGCCCGGGCAATCGTGACACGCTGCATCTGGCCACCACTTAACTCGCTGGTAAGACGCCATTGATGCTCTCCTATGCCTAACATGTCCAAGAGAGATCTCACCCGTTTCTTTTCGAGAGGCCATAGCGCAGAGGCAGTTACTTTGTACCAGGGCCAATAAGGCGTCTGGCCGGCCACTGTGTTCTGGTGAACACTAAGTTGAGGTACAAGTAAATGGTTCTGTTCGACGATTCGGCACATCGCGCGATGCTCTCGAAGTTCTTTGGAAGAGAAAGTTGAAATGTCGCGATTGTCAACGCGGACTGTTCCTTTACTGGGTCGCAGCACTCCCGCCAACATGCGTATGAGGGTTGATTTACCGCCGCCGCTTGGGCCAACTAAAGCTACAATTTCACCTGGCTTGATGTCGAGCGATAAGTTCTTCACGGCTATGCGTTCTTCCCACTGCCGGAATACGCCTTCTAGACGAAATGAGGGAACAGGCGTCCCGCTGGCACAAACTCCGTTAGCAGAATTCATTTGAGACTCCCTCCCATAGCCACTTTCCGTTCGAGGAAAGAAGGAAACCTTATCTGCTTAAGTACTGCTTGTGCGAGGATACAACTACCGGAAAGAGATGTCTCCCGCTAATAAAAGTGAAGATTCAATTCATGGACTGAAGACATTTTCTCCGCCGTTGAATTGAGTAGTTGAAAGAAGGCAAAAATTCTAAAACACTAATACTCTATCCGCCCACAGCGTCCATTCCGTAACCTCTTCCAATGAACCGCGATGCGATCCTGCTGCCAGCTCATCCGCAACAATGCCACGAGCATCCATGCACGATCCGCATACACCCACAACTCCGCCTTGGTGTGTCACAGTTCCTAACATGATTTCCACATTGTAAAAACCTTTGGGAACCGCCTGTCCCTTTTTAGCCGATGATGCCGCATCGCCCATCAGAAACACACGCACCTCGTGCCCGTCGCGCTTAGAAAGAGATCCAGCCAAACGTAGGCCGTTATAAGTATGTTCGCTTCCATAAGGAGCGCCATTTAGAATCAGAAGAGTTTTGCTCATTTATTTCTCCTTGGTATTTGCACGGCCAAAAACAAATGACTATGCAGTCTCGCCTCTATTCAGTGGAAATCCCCTGGCTAGCCAATCGGCCACGCCCTCCCCCCACCGAATGGCACGGAATCCCCTCTTGCGCAAAAGATTCACAGCCTCGATGGACATCACACAGAGAGGCCCACGACAATACGCCACAATCTCCCGATTTTTAGGAAGATTGGAAATGCGTCGCCTCAGTTCATCCAAAGGGATGGATATGGCCCCCGGTATGTGACCTGCCCCGTATTCTTGAGTCGGCCGGACGTCAAGTAGCGTAACCTCTCTGCGCCGTATTCGCTGAACCAGCGTCTTATAATTCACTTCCTCTAGCAGATGCCGTTCCGCCAGAAATGCCCGAATTAAAGCCTGAATCTCAGGCAGACGTGAATTGCCAATACGGTGGAAAGAACTGGCCAGCACCAGCACCTGTGGGTCAGCAATTGAATAGGTAATAAAAATCCCATTTCTTTCGGCATCGATCAGTTTGGCCGAACGCAACGCTTGTAGATGCTGGGATGTGTTCGCAATACTCTGTCCAATCTCGTCGGATAGAGACTCCACGGTTCGCGGCCCCTGACACAGCACATCGAGCAATTCCAATCGGACAGGGCTCGACAAAGCCTTGCCGATAACAGCTAAGAGCTCGTAAGTCTTCCTTTTGAGTTGCCTTGCCGATATTTTCATTCCACTCGTTTTTTCATATCTCTTTCTAGTAAAGTTCCCGTAATCGGAAGTTCTTCATAAGAGAATCGTTCATAACCCTACCGAAATTTACTCCCCCTTGTCAAATATTAAATAAGATGCTTGAATGTATCCTACTTCAAGTTCTCGTTGGGTCTCACCAGGATCCAACTCTCAACTGGACTTTGACCATGAAAAAGCTTTTGTTGGTGGACTTCTCGATACGTCATCCTAAAGCGGTACTGATTCTGGCGTTGCTCGTAACAATGGTCTTCGCAGCGCAGTTTCCCAAGATTCAAATCGACACGAACCCCAAGAATATGCTGCCAGCCAATTCTGATGTGAGAGTCTGGAACGATCAAGTAGACAAGACTTTTGGGCTGTATCAAGACATGATTGTTGTTGGGATCGTAAACTCCACTGGGATACTCAACCGCGAGACATTGTTGGAAATAAATGACCTCACCACGAAAATAGTTTCTCTACCCGGTGTCGCCAGCAGGGATGTTGCCGGTTTCACCACCATCGACAATGTAACTACGGGAAACGATGGACTTTTGAAAGTGGGCCCACTCTTATCTAAAGAACTGAATTCCGGGCGAGATATCGATGCTTTGCATAAGGCATTGTTTGAGAATCCTTTATTCTTGGGCCGCATTATCTCCAAAGACGGCAAAACTGCCGCGATTTACGTCCCTTTGGAAAAGGGATCGAATGGGAAACTGATTGCTGACGAGATTCGTGCCATTGTGAGGAGTAAAAATGGACCGCAGCGTTATTACGTGGCGGGGGATCCGGTAGCCCGCGACACGTTCGGGGCTCAAATGTTCCGTCTAATGGGCATGTTCTCCCCGATTGCTGGCATGATTATGTTCGTGGCGATTTACATCATCTTTCGCAGTCTGACGCTGGCCATGTCCATGATGGCTGTGGCTATGATCAGCATCATTTGGAGCATGGGCTTATTGATTGGGCTGGGATTCCCGGTCCACATCATGAGTTCGATGGCGCCGGTCTTCCTCATGGCGATTGCTACTGACAGCATACATATCTTCAATGAATTCTACTTTCGATATCGTAAAGAGAGTGACAAACGTCTGGTTGTCAGGCAGACGATGGAGGCCGTTGAACGCCCCGTCAAATACACCGCTCTCGCGACGGCTGCGGGATTTGGTGTTTTGCTTTTCATGCATATTGTGCCGGTAAAAGTATTTGGAGGTGTGATCCTCTTTGGTACGTTAGTGTTACGGGTACTTAGCTTCAGTTTCATTCCCGCGGTCCTCACGCTTTTGCCCGAATCCAGAATTACGAAGCTCATCAAGAACCCACGGGATCTCAATTCCGCAACGAACCGGCTCGGCCGGACGGCTGCCTTGGCTCTGCGTACTCCGAAGGTAGTTGTGCTGGCCGGAACAGCATTACTTTGCGTTTCTATCTTCGGGATCACAAGGCTGGTCGTGAATAATAACCAGGTGGAATGGTTTACGCGGAGCAGCGATGTGCGCATTGCGGACCAAATCCTCAATAAGGCTCTAGGGGGCACGGCATTGGGTTATATTGTTGCCGTTTCTGATCAGCCGGAGATGATAAAAACTCCTGAGGTCATGCACTATCTGGACAACTTGCAACGCCGTCTCGAAAGTATGCCCGAGGTAGGCAAAACTGTGTCGGTCGCCGACTATGTCAAGCGCATTAACCGGGTCCTTCACGACGATGACCCCAGCTATGACCGTGTTCCAGATACCAGCGATATGATCGGCCAATACCTCTTCCTGTTCGGAATGTCCGCTAAGCAATCAGATCTTGACAATGTGGTTGACTACCCATTTCAGAGAGCCAATATTTGGGTTCAACTTAAAACCTGGGATGCGCAGGCGATGCGCAACGTTATCACCGCAGTCGGAGAGTATCGGAAGGAGCATCCCACCAGTCTGGATTTCAGGCCGGCTGGTACAGCCTACTTCAACGTTGTATGGAACAACGAGGTCCTATGGGACATGGTAAAGGGGTTCATCCTGGCGCTCATTGTCGTCTATGTGATCTTGCTGATCAATTTCCGCTCGTTTAAGTGGGCATTCATAGGCTATGTTCCCTTGCTTTTCACAATCGGGCTAATCTTTGGTGCCATTGGATTTGCAGGCAAAGACTTTGACATGCCAATCTCAGTGCTGTCGTGCCTGTCTTTGGGGATGGCAGTCGATTTCTCCATTCACTTCATTAGCCGATTACGGCAACGCGTGGATGAAGCAGCCTTGATGGACGGATCTGCCCCTAATGGAGACGAACTTCTCAAGGCCCTCATGTGGACCATTGTGCGTCCAGGGAAGGGAATCATACGGAACGCTACGTTATTTGCTGCAGCATTCAGTGTAATGCTCTTCGCTCCGCTTACGCCATATATTACAGTGGGAGCTTTCATTGTAAGCATGATGCTGTTGAGCGCAATGGCAACACTAGTATTGTTGCCAGCTCTTGTGGTCTTGCTGCGGAATCAGCTCTTTCCCGGCTTCCCGGTGGAAGCGCCGGTTTACTCCCTGCAGAATTCTTAAATATAGTTTATGGAGAGACGAATGATTACTCGCGCTTCGCATCTGGTCTTCATATTTATTACGGTTGTTGTCGCTGCAGCCCAACTGTCTGCCGACCTTCCTGCTGAAGAAATTATCCAACGATCCTTGAATACCAATTATTACGGTGGCAAAGATCAGCGTGTCCATATTTCAATGAAACTGATTAATTCCCAAGGAAATATACGGGATCGAGAAATGACGATGTTGCGATTGAATCAATCGGACGGCGAACAACGTTACTACATCTATTTCCAGGCTCCCGCGGATGTGAAAGGCACTACGTTCATGGTTTGGAAGCATGTCGGAAAGGAGGCAGACCGCTGGATTTACATACCGGCCATTAAGCTCACTCGCCGTATTGCTGCGGACGATAAAAGATCGTCATTTGTGGGTTCCGACTTTGCCTATGAGGATGTTTCTGGTCGGCAGGTAGCAGATGAGACCCATCGGTTGATGCGGAGGGAAGAAGTTAACGGACGCCCCGCGTACGTCATAGAAAGCCGCCCCAAGGTTTCCCTGGATTACGCGCGGCGCTTGTCATGGATTGACGGCGAGAGATGGATACCGCTCAAGGAAGAATATTACGACTCACGAGATCAACTCATCAGAGTATTCACAGCCGACAAGGCTGAACAGGTGAGTGGTCATTGGACGATTATGGCGCGCACAATGAAGAATATGCAAACAGGGCATCGGACTGAGGTGATCTTCGACGAACCCGCCTACGACGTGGGCCTTACGAGCGACATCTTCTCCGAGCGATATCTCCGCGATGCTCCACGGAAATGGATTCACTAGATCATGTGGTGCATCCGATGGAGTCTAAACAGTGTAACCAAGTCGTTTGCTCTATTTCTCGCAGGCGCAGCTATTGTGTCGTCACAATGTTTGGCTCAAGATAGACCGCTTGACTTTACAGGATTTGTCCAAGGGCATACGGCGGTTCGAGCGGTTAGCCCAGACTGCTCTCCCGGAACAGAATGTGAAGTGCTTGCCGGCGAGTTACGCGCTGAGATTAAGGTGGACAAAACCAGTTCCAGCGGTCGCTTCGGCTTCGCCGGACGTGCCGATATGATACGTGATTTAACATTTGGTGCGACTGTTGGACAAGTACGAGAACTATATGGAGACATCACATTCAAAAAAGCGTCAATTCGCATTGGACGGCAAATTGTTACCTGGGGTGTAGGAGACTTATTATTCATTAACGATACGTTCCCTAAGAATTTTAATGCATTCTTTACAGGTGAGCCTGTTGAGTACCTGAAGGATGGAAGCGACGCCATTAAGATCAATATTTATCCTGGGAATTGGTCGATCGAGATGATTGCAGCCCATTTTGGTTGTGATACGACGCCGGAGGCGCGAAGATTTGTTTTGCCGAGCTTTCCGGCAAATGAATCAATTGAATTTCAACATCCTGATGGTTATGGCAGTGATATTGAACTATCTGCCCGGCTCTCCCGCACTATCGGCCGGTGGGAAACAGCGGCATATGCCTCCAGAACTCATTATCACAGTCCCGATTTCCTGCCTGACAAGAATAGTGTTGTTGCTGTATATCCACGACTTAATGCCTACGGGTTCAGCCTCACAGGACCCTTAGCCAAAGGGGTCCTAAACCTTGAATCCGGGTATTATGATTCCGCTCAAAACCGCAATGGAAAGAATCCATTTCTTGAAAATAGCCAAGTGCGAATATTGATTGGTCACAATCGACAGATTTGGAAGGATGGCAATTTCGGGGTTCAGTTTTATGGTGAGAGGATTCAAAATTACGACAATTATCAGACTGGCCTACCGGCAGGTTTTCCCTTGAGGCCACGATTCAGGCAGGTTGTTACGACCAGATTCACACAACAATTACGCAATCAGACCCTTACCTTCAGCGTGTTCTCTTTTTGGGGACTATCCGAACACGACCGGTATCTGATTCCTTCTGTGCGCTATGCGTTTACCGATGCACTTTGGGGGGAATTTGGCGCGAATATTTTCGCAGGCGATCGGCGCGGAATATTCGGTTTTCTGGATGACAACAAAAATACCTATCTTACGATTCGCTATAATTTCTGAGTGCTTTTTTATGAGTGAGATGACGCGACCTGTTTATCTCGATTACAACGCTACAACACCTGTTGCCCCAGAAGTTATGGATGTAATGATTCCTTATTTCAAGGAGCAATACGGAAATCCTTCGTCCAGTCATGTTTACGGCCAAACCGCAAAAAAAGGTGTGGATCTGGCTCGCGAACAGCTTGCTGATCTCATTGGCGCTGACCCATCGGAACTGATCTTCACGGGCTGCGCAACTGAATCCAATAATCTGGCTCTATTCGGGATTGCTCAGGCTGCTCCATCCAATAAGAGACACATGGTCACCAGCACGGTCGAGCACCCTTCTGTCATGCAGCCTTGTTTGAGACTTCAGCAGGAAGGATGGGAGATAACGTTTGTGCGAGTGGACCAGCATGGTCAAATTGATCTGGATGCATTACAGCAGAGCTTACGTCCCGATACCGCGTTGGTTTCGATCATGCACGCCAACAATGAGATCGGCACAATTCAGCCGATACCAGAAATTTCAAGGTTGACGCGGGACCGGAATATCCCCTTGCACATTGATGCGGCACAATCGATTGGAAAGCTGAAGGTTAACGTCAAGGATCTTGGCGTAGATCTGCTTACGATTGCGGGCCACAAATTCTATGCACCGAAAGGGGTCGGAGCACTATATGTTAGGAAAGGAATTCGTCTACGCCCTCTGACATATGGAGCGGATCATGAACAAGGTATGCGCCCCGGAACCGAAAACGTGATCTTGATAGTTGGACTCGGCGAAGCTTCTCGTCTGGCGAAGCAGCGGCTGGCCTCCGCCGGGTCAGATCTTATCAAGCTGCGAGACCGGTTGCACTCCCTGTTGTCTGAATCAGTTCCAGGTTTAATTCTCAATGGCCACCCAAAGGCGCGCTTGCCAAATACGCTGAATGTTTCATTCCCTGCAACTTCAGCGCGCCAGTTGCTCCAAACGATCGAATCTGACGTGGCTGCATCTCTGGGGTCAGCCTGCCATTCGGAGGAACATGCCGTGAGTGGCGTCCTCTCGGCGATCAATGCAACTCGAGACCAAGCGATGGGGGCGGTTAGATTCTCGCTCGGAGAGCCAACGACAGCGGCCGAAATCTCTAGGGCTGCACAGGTAATCATCGCTGGCTGGAAACTACTTCGACGCATCAATCCCCGGCTATGCTAAGGAATTTCAGAGCTTGGAATGATTTCAATATCTTTGCGGATTAGTTCAATAGCTTCAGCTCTCTGACCATCTGCCGTATGCTGCCATATTCCTGGTCATTTGCCGGTATGAATTGCTTTGCCCGAAGGATCCTCAGGATCTGATCATCTTTGCCTTCTTTCAACACCTCAAGCGCCTTGGAAAATTTTGCGCGTACTGCCTCCGGCACGTCTTTTCGAGCTGCGTATACATAATCCACAAAGGGTTTACTGGTATAGAAAATGCGGACTTTGGTGCGGTCAAGCTTGCCACCATCAATCATGGACTTATAGACTTGCTCGTCCAGAGAGCCGGCGTCCACAACTCCGCTTTCCACCAGTTTGGCTGTATTAGGGTGGCCTCCGGTATAACGAAACTTGATATCGGTGTCCTGGTTGATTCCCGCCTTCTTCATTTCCAAGGAGGGAACCACGTGGCCGCTGGTGGAGTAGATGTCTCCAAACGCAAACTGCTTGCCCTTCAGGTCTTTCAGCGAGTTGATGGATGAATTTGTGCCGGTGATGAAGACCGCATGGAATTCCAGATCAGCGGTGCGCTGGACGAGGGGGATGACGCCGTGCTTGGCATGGGCACGCACATAGTTCACCGCTCCCAAGCTGGCAAAATCAATGGTTCCATCCGCGAAGCCAGCAAGATACTCATTGTAATTATTGGGGATGACGAACCTCACCTCTTGTCCCATTTGCTTTGTGAGATAGACTCGCAACGGCTCTCTCTCTACCATGGAGAGACCATCGGGACTGAGTGCGAGAACGATTGGCTTGTCTGCGGAAGACAGGGACACAGTAGTAAGAACGCAAAGCAGGGCCAAAACAGCGACTCGATTGTGCAAAGCCATGTTCGTACCTCTTTTTTGTCTAAAAAATTATTTTCTTAACACTTTGGATTTTAAGAACCAATTATAACCAAAAGTGCTATAATTTCTTTACAAACTAAAGTAACGCGTACTCTAACAGTCAACGGGCACGGCCCGAAGTGTCTTTCGCCCTATGCTCGGGCCGATTGTCGTAATGCGCTCACAATGAATCTGAACGAGAAAATATAATAGTGACCGAAATCATGTCCTTCATTTGATTCACAATTTGAAGGGTGTTGCGATGCTCTCGACCGGAGTTTTTTATTGCACATGAGCGGCGTACTTACATTCCTCATTCGATCCTCTATCCAAATCACCGCATGTGCGGCTGCGACGTTTATCTCGGTGGAGGCAACCAGCCACTCTGTCCAAGCCTTAACCAATATTGGGTGCCCCTCTGTCATGCTCATCGCAACAATCCAGAATAGAACGGCGGAAGAACACTACAAACTCGGCAGTTTGCTTGTTGCGAAGGGTGACTTGGATGGCGCGATCGCTGAATATCGAATGGCTCTTCGGCTAAAACCAAATTTTGCCGAAGCGCATTACAACCTCGGTGCGACCCTTGATCTCAAGGGCGATCTGGAAGGCGCGATTGTTGAGTACCGGACCGTTCTCGAGATGAATCCGAGATACGTGGCTGCGCACGATAACCTTGGCAATGCGCTTGCTATGAAAGGGGACTTAGAAGGCGCGATCGCTGAATATCAGGTAGCGTTGGGGCTTGATGCTAATGATTCCGACGCGCATTACAACCTCGGCAGTGCGCTCGACGAAAAAGGCAACCTGGAAGGTGCAATCACTGAGTATAAGGCCACGCTGCGGCTCGATCCCAGTCACGTTTACGCGCACCACAAACTTGCTGGCGCGTTCTATAGTAAAGGCGATCTGAAGAGTGCGATCGTTGAATATCGGATAGCTCTGCGGCTAAATCCCAATTTTGCTCAGGCTCACACCAATCTCGGCAATGCACTACAGCGTAAGGGCGACTTAACTGGAGCGATTGTCGAATATCGTACTGCCTTGCGGCTTGACCCCAAGCTTAGCGAAACGAGTTACAACCTCGCCAATGCTTTCCAGCTTAAGGGCAACTTGAAGCCGGCGATCACTGAATACCGGAGGGCTGTGCAGCTAAATCCCAATTTTGTCCAGGCGCATTCCAACCTTGGTGTGGCGCTCCAGCGTAAGGGCGATCTGGAAGGTGCGATCTCAGAGTATCGGACCGCTCTCAGGATCAATCCCGGCTATGTCCCTGCACACGAGAGACTCGGCAGTGCTCTGGCTAAGAAAGGCGACCTAGAAGGTGCGATTGCGGAATACCAGACCGCGTTGCGGCTCAATCCAAATTACGCGCAGGCGCATTCCAACCTTGCCAATGCGCTCGAAACAAAGCGTGACCTAGTGTCAGCTCTGGAAGAGTACAAACGCGCATTCTCATTGGATCCGTCTAATTTGCGAGCCAAGGCTGCGTTGGAACGGGTCACAAATAAACTCTCAAAAAAAACAAAGTCTCCGTGAAACCACTCCGATCCGATGCCTGTATGGTTATGCAATCGCAAAGGGGGACATGGGAGGGATTCTGGCAATTTGACACCCTAGCATTCGTCAACGAATGATTTCATTTTTGTTGGTGTCCAGGGCCTCTTGTTCAAAAAATCCCAACGTTATCGACCTGCTGAGAGTTTTAGTTCCAAAGCTGACAATTTGTCATCTTGCGTTCCTATGTAGATGTATTTTTGATCAGAAGCAATTACTGTGATGGGATCCTTCCACTCAACAAATTTGAAGCTCCAATCCAGGGTACCGTCTGACAACCTGAACGCCATCAAGTGCTTGGTCTCGTCAGCGACGACGATATTTCCGCTGATGAAGAATGGACCATGTGTTGTGAGGTTGGCATTGGCTTCTTGAGACCACTTCGTCTTGAGTTTTCCATCCGTGCTGAATAATCGCACCGTATGGCCCTGAAATTCGATCGGATTTGGGCTCAACTCCCGTTCTATTCCAATGAGGTGACAGCCATACATGCGTAGACCCTTCCGAAGAGCTTTTGCAAATGGCTCGCAAGACAGCGGGATCTGTCACCGTTCCTGTCCAGTTACTGAACGGCTCAACCAAAATTTCCGCCCCGCTGGACCGGGCCTTTCACTGTCAAGTGAAGAAGCGGTGCTATACAACAGAGCGGATCGAGACAGTCCGGACGACCACCGAATTGGAGGACCTGGCGCCGGTTCCGGATTGGACCGCGAAAAGTTGACCGGGAGCTGGATTTGCGAAAAACCCTGCAGCATCTAAGTCCAAGAAGTTGTAGTATATTGTGGCTTCGGCACAATGGGCATGACTGGCAATACATAGCCAATAGACTCGGAATCGCTCTATCAACCGCTCGGAATGTATTCTGGCGAGAGATCAAGCAAGCGCGACTAAAACTGCAGTTTGTCCCTGATTCCGAGAAAACCGATCAAGGCGGCTGAGATTCCAACAGGTGAGGGCCTTTGTAAGATGAAAGAAATAAAGTCTCATTCGTACAACGAAATGAAGGCCGGGGTCACTGAGCAAGAACTGATCCGGGCGGCTGAGCAGATGATCGATGATTATCTCCTGGGTAATGTTCCCCGCTCTGAAGTAACGCCTTTGGTTGATGAATTCGAACGATTAGTTAGTGAACAGTATCCAAATCCTGAAGGGCGCGGCTGTCCGAGACCCCAAACGTTACGGGAGCGGAATGCCGGAAACATCGCCCATATTAAGAAATGCTGGCCCTGCCTGAAAGAATACCGCCAGTTCCTGCACTAATCTCAGCTAAATTGCCGATCCGTTTGTAGAAGAAATCGCATCGCCTTGGTAAATATCACTGCCAAGGTGTGTCCGTGGCGTCTCACATCAAGGAGAGTGCACTGGAAAATCGGGACATCGCGCAAGGCCTACAAAAAGCAGTGGTCAACAAGTAGCGCAGTCTTATGACAGCCAGATCTTAAATTTAGTACTCCAGCCACTCCAGTATTTCCGATCCTTGATATTCGTCTCGTTCTCCGACCTCGGCAAAAAACTCAACATGATCCTGCTCATGCCGCCGAATTTCGGCAATGGCCGCCGCTTTCGAAACAATCACTTCCATTGCCTCTTCGTATGTCATTCGCTCTTCTCATCGAGGTAGAGATAGGAGCACTCCTCCGTGTTTCGGTTAGACAGGGGCTCATTCTTCACTTCACAGTGAGCAGGATCTGTCCGGCATGCGCAAGCGTTCCCGACTGCGATTGCACCTGGATCGTGTAGGTCCCCGGTGGCGTATTCGCACTTAGAGAGCTGGTTGCAAACCTCGTGCTGCCACATCCAACCAACAGCGCGGTCAATATCGTAAGCCCAATAAGCTTACGGCGCTTTTTCCCGGAACCCTGGACTAGAAGGCAGCCGAAAAGTACCGGGAGCAATCCCAAAGCCAGCCCGGGAAATAAGTTGGGCCTTCGCGTTTCCATGGTTGACACAGTGGCAGCTGAGCTGATTGGAGTCCCTGTGGTCGTGATGACCAAGGTCGCAGTGATCGGGTTCTTGCCGTCGAAGGTTGAGGCATCCGAATTGATCGAGCAAGTGCTTGCGGTGGGAGCGCCTGAGCACAGCGTTGTAACGCTTCCCTTCAGTCCATTGACCGGAGTCAGAATTACCTGAGTGCTGAAGGTGCTGCCGGCGCTGATCTGCGCCGTGGGCCCCTGAATTGAAACAGTAAAATCCTGACCGTTTCCACCAATGATGATGATGGGTAAATCGCGATTGATAGACTGAACAAGAGCCAGCGAGGCGCCATCGAAAGGACCGGGCGAACTCCCGGCTTGGAAGGTGGCCACGATCTGATGGTCCCCTACCGCCAAAGTCCCGGTCGTAAAGCTTGCTGTTGAATTCGAAACTGGGACAATCGCCAAGATTTGCTTCCCATCGCTGAAACTGATGGTTCCATTTGTTGCCTGATCACCCAGAGCAGGGGTAACCGTTGCAACAAAACTCACGGCTTTGGTGACAGTCTGGGGATTGGCCGAACTCGCAAGTGCCACCGCACTGTGAGAGTCAACTACTGCTTCTCTCACGGATGGAGATTGGGAACTCGAGAAGTTAGCATCACCGTTGTAGAGGGCGTTGAGGTTGTGGACTCCGGCAGGAAGATTCGCTACCCGGAACACCGCGCTCCCACCATTGTCCACCGACGACGATCCTATTGCCTGCGTTCCATCAAGAAACGTGACGCTGCCAGATGGTACACCCGGAGCGCTGGTTACGGTTGCCGTCAACGTGAACGTGGAGGCGTTGGTGGTTGGATTCATGGAACTGATGAGCGAAGTTGCAGTTCTTGCCTTGGTGACCGTATGGGTATATGGACTGGATGAACCCTCGGAAAAATTTGCATCACCCGTGTAGCTAGCCAGCAGATTGTGGACGCCAACTGCCAACGCAGAATTCGTAAGCGTTAGCTTGCCGCCACCGTTTAAAGGTCCTGCCGCCAGAACGACTCCTCCGTCAGTAAGAGAGAGCGTTCCTGTCGGGACCGCAGTCCCGAGAGCACCCCCGGGCTGCGCCGGAGCCACTTGCGCGGTGAAGGCGATTCCCTGCCCGAACGTGGAAGGATTGGGACTAGAAACAATGGTTATCGCAACGGTATTCTTGTTAACTGTCTGGAGAATGCGCGTGG
>Ga0070730_10002988_pt1 | contig 15297 bp, 13 predicted proteins | sample Coa_R1_3_FD_66447 | JGI IMG/M metagenome (GOLD analysis project Ga0070730, IMG submission 66447) | Surface soil microbial communities from Centralia Pennsylvania, which are recovering from an underground coalmine fire - Coalmine... | ecosystem: Environmental > Terrestrial > Soil > Unclassified ...
AGAAAAGGTGCGGAGCATAAGTGTTTATCGTGGCTCTCACCGCTCATTAATCAACTCAACTAGACTGTATATCTGACCGATTCGCGCAGCCGGGGGATATGCATCCCCCGGTTTAACATGACTCTGTCTCCCCTCGCCAACGGCGAGAAGAGTTGGGGATTATGATCCTTAGCGCCGTCGTCCGTTGCCTTGCAGCGCCGCGCCGCGCTGCTTCTGGATCTCCGCATAGTGGCAATTCTTGAACTTCTTGCCGCTCCCGCACGGGCAGGGATCGTTGCGCCCAACGCGCGACCACTGATCGGCGACCGCAGGCTCATTCGCGTTTTCCCGAACTGGCTTGGCGCCGGTCATCGGGTTTGGGTTGGCAGCGGCGATCTCGCGCAGCCCCGGGCGGACGTTGCGGGCTATCGGCGTCGGCAACTGGGGGGCTACTTCGACACGAAAAATGGTCTGGACGATGGTATGCTGCATCTGGCTTTGCAGTTCTTCCCACATACCGAATGCTTCGCGCTTGTATTCGACCAGCGGATCGCGCTGGCCGATGGCGACCAGGTAAATCCCTTCACGCAAAATGTCGAGATCGGTCAGGTGTCGAATCCAGAATTGGTCAATGGCCCGTAAGACGATGTGCCGCTCGGCCAGGCGCATTATTTGCGGTGTGAGACGCGCTTCGACTTTATCGTAGGCTTCGATGGCGCTCTTGGTCAGTTCGAGGGCGATCTCGTCTTCCGGCATCCGGTACCAGTTGTCGGGGAGAAATTGCACGGGGAACAGTACCAGCGCCGCGCGATACAGTTCATCAGGCTCCCAATCCTCCCGATCCGTTAACGGAGGCACGTGCTCTTCCACCAGGGCCTGGATCTCTTCGGAGACCATGCGCTCGATCTGCTCACGCAAGTTGTCTGCTTGCAGGGTCTGCTTGCGCTGCTGGTAGATCACCTCGCGCTGCTTGTTGACCACGTCGTCAAATTCAAGCACTTTCTTGCGGATGTCGAAGTTGTAGCCTTCGACCTTGACCTGCGCCTGTCGGATTGAACTCGTGATCAGCCCGTGTTCAATCGGCTCCTCTTCGGGCATGTTGAAGCGCTTCATGAAGCCCTTCACGCGATCCCCGCCGAAGCGCCGCATCAGGTCATCTTCCAGGGACAGGTAAAAGCGGGACGAACCAGGGTCGCCCTGGCGGCCCGAACGGCCTCGCAACTGGTTGTCAATGCGCCGCGCCTCGTGACGTTCCGTGCCGACGACGTGTAGGCCGCCCGCCTTGACCACGATGTCACGGTCACGGGCCACCTCGCTGCGGGCCTGCTCAAGCGCATTTTGCCATTCTTCTGGCGTTGCCTTGGTGACCTCGATCCCCTGTGAACGCAGGTTTTCGCGGGCAAGCCCCTCCGGGTTGCCGCCGAGCAGAATGTCTACACCACGCCCCGCCATATTGGTTGCAATCGTCACGGCTCCGGGCTGTCCGGCCTGCGCGATCACGATGGCCTCGCGCTCGTGCTGCTTGGCGTTGAGGATGGTGTGCGGCACCTTGGCCTTTTTGAGCATCTCGCCCAGGCGTTCGCTGGTTTCGATGGCAACCGTACCCACCAGGATCGGCTGGCCGGCCTCGCTGCGCGTCTTGATCTCCTCCACCACCGCGTTCCACTTGGCCCGCTCCGTCATGTACACAAGGTCTTCGAAGTCCTCGCGGACGACAGGCATGTGCGTGGGGATGGCGACGACGCCCAGTTTGTAGATCTCGTCGAACTCGTCGGCTTCAGTCATGGCCGTTCCGGTCATACCGGCCAGCTTTTCGTACATGCGGAAGTAGTTCTGGAAGGTGATCGTCGCCAGGGTTAGGTTTTCACGCTGAATCGTGACACCTTCTTTGGCTTCAATGGCCTGGTGCAGACCTTCCGAAAAACGGCGACCGTACATCGGGCGGCCCGTAAACTCGTCCACGATGATGATCTGGCCGTGCTCGATCATGTACTCTTTGTCGCGCTCATAGACGACGTAAGCGCGCAAGCTGTTGTCCAGGTACGGGATCATCTCCGAGTTGGCCGGGTTGTACAGGCTGTCGCCCTGGATCATCCCCTGCTTGCGCAGTTCGTGCTCAACCTTCTCGACGCCCGCCTCCGTCAAGTAAACGCCTTTGGTTTTGACTTCCTCGATGTAGTCGCCGTCTGGCTCCTCGGCTTCGACGCTGTCCTCGCTGCTGGGCTTGAGGATTCGCACGATCTTGGCGAAGGTGGCGTACAGCGAGCTTGGCGCATCCGCCGTTCCAGAGATGATCAGCGGGGTTCGGGCTTCGTCAATCAGGATGTTGTCTACTTCGTCCACGATGCCGAAGTAATGCTCACGCTGCACCATCTGCTCCAGGTCGGTGACCATGTTGTCGCGCAGATAATCAAAGCCGAACTCGTTGTTCGTGCCATAGGTGACGTCGGCGTGGTATGCCTCGCGGCGGGTGATGGGCCGCAGGTTCTGGTAACGCTCATCGTCGCTTGCAAAGGTCGGATCGAACATAAACGACCCCCGCGTGGGGTCTGCTGCCGCGTTCTGGATCACCGCAGAGGTCAGGCCCAAGAGGTGATAAATCGGCCCCATCGTCTGCAAACCGACCTTGCTCAGATAGTCATTGGGCGTCACCAGATGCACGCCGCGCCCTGCCAGGGCGTTCAGGTACAATGGCAGCGTGGCGACCAGCGTCTTGCCTTCGCCTGTTTTCATTTCGGCGATCTTGCCCTGATGCAACACGATGCCGCCAATCAACTGCTCGTCAAAATGACGCAGTTTGATAGTGCGCACCGACGCTTCGCGCACGACGGCAAAGGCTTCTTCCAGGATGTCGTCGAGTTCTTCGCCATCCACCAGCCGTTTCTTAAATTCAGCGGTCTTGGCCCGGAACTGCTCGTCGGTCAGCTTCTTCATCTCCGGCTCAAGGTCGTTGATGTCATCCACGGTAGCCCGGTAGCGTTTGACCTCACGCTCGTTCGGGTCGCCGACCACTTTCTTCAGGATATTTCCAATTCCCATGTTTTTCTTGTTCGCTTTCGCTCTCTATCAGCGATATACAGTGCTATACACATAGAAGGGCGGAACGGGCCGCCCCTTACAATTCGGATATTCATTATATCATTACGCGATCAGCATGGGTAGAGAATCCTTTCGCCGGATAGATGTTCCTAAAAACTTGACAGCGCAAAAATACCTGTATATACTGGTATCCTATGCTCGAAAAGAATGCCCATCCGGATTTAGGTTCCTACCAACACGTTGTGACCGCCTGCGCCTGCGGGAATCTGCGTAAGACCTCGCGGGCGATCACACAGTTGTATGACGGGTTCCTGGAGCCGAGTGGATTGTTGTCCACGCAAATGATGCTCCTGGGCGCCATCGGCACGAATCCCACGATTACCCTGAAGCCGTTGGCTGAACGGCTGGGCATGGACCCGACGACGCTGGCCCGCAACCTGAAGCCGCTTGAGCGCGATGGGCTGATCGCGATCTCAAAAGGGACAGATTGCCGCACGCGCGAAGTCAGCCTGACGCAGCAGGGGCAGAAGGCGCTCGTCAATGCCTATCCGCTATGGGAGCAGGCGCAGGCTTACGTCAGCAGCCAATTCGGGGCGGATCGCCTTCAGGCAATGCTGGACGATCTATCAGAACTCACGTCAAAACTGCGTTAACCACCATTTTTGTTTCCAAAAAGCTGTATATACAGCTTTCCATTCCAATCACATCACTCGGCGTCACGCAACCGCCAGGAAACGCCTCACACCAGCTTGTCTCGTCCCTCTGACATGGGTGATGAAACTAAAAGGAGTCTGGATAGGATGGATGCTTACGACACTTACGCAGAACTTGACAGCCCTATTGCCGTCGAGTCTACCGCCGGGAATGCCACGCGCTGGCGGGCGATGATCTTTATATGCATTTCTCTGATGGTGATTAGCATTGATGGCAGCATTCTCAATGTGGCGCTGCCTTCAATTTCGCGCAGCCTGGGGGCTGGCGCCAGCGAACTGCAATGGGTCGTAGACGCTTACATTCTGGTCTTTGCCTCGCTGCTGCTGACAATGGGCGCACTGGATGACCGCATCGGGCGCAAACGCGGCCTCCAGATCGGGCTGACGCTATTCGCCCTGGGTTCCCTGGGAAGTGCGCTGTCAACCACGGCTGGAGCGCTGACCTTGATGCGCGCCTTCATGGGGATCGGCGGGGCACTCATCATGCCTGCAACACTGTCGATCATTAATGCGAGTTTCCCGGCCCACGAACGCGCGCGAGCCATCGCTATCTGGGCTGCCATCTTTGGCATGGGCGCTGGCATTGGGCCACTTTCCGGTGGCCTGCTTCTGCGGCTTTTCAGTTGGCAATCTATTTTCCTGGTCAACCTGCCGGTGGTGGCTGTGGCCCTCATCGGTGGTCGCGTCTTCATCTCAGAATCACGAGACGAACACGCACCGGCCTTTGACCTGCCGGGCGTACTGCTATCGATCGGCGGCCTTTTTGCGCTGGTGTTCGCCATTATTAGCGCTGGTGACGCGGGCTGGACAGCGCCCCAGGTGCTGGAATCCTTCGGGCTTGCGGTGGTGCTGCTGGCCGCCTTCGTGTACTGGGAGAGCCGCACCCCAAACGCGATGCTGCCCTTGCGTTTCTTTGCCAACCCATCCTTTAGCCTGGCAAACGTTGCGGTCGTGCTGATGACCTTCAGCCTGTTCGGGACGATCTTTATGCTGAGCCAGTACTTCCAGTCTGTCCTGGGCTATGACCCGCTGACGGTCGGGGTTATTCAGCTTCCGGTGGTCATCGTCATGACTTTCATCGCAACGCGGTCGGCTGCAATTGCACAGCGTTTTGGTACCAAGCGAACCGTCGCGATGGGCGCGCTTCTGACGGGTCTTGCCTTGCTGTACCTTCGCCTGATCGCCGCCGTGGATACGCCCTACACTTCGATATTTCTCATGCAGATTTTGTTCGGCCTCGGTCTGGGTCTGACCACCAGCCCGGCTACGAACTCGGTCATGCAGTCGCTCCCAATCCGTAAATCCGGCATTGGTTCAGCCATGAATGACATGACACGGCAAATTGGTGGCGCGATGGGTGTTGCTATCCTCGGATCAATTCTGAATGGCGCTTATCGGGCCAGCCTGAGCCAACCACTTCAAGCGGTGAAAGAGATTCCAGACACGGTGCGCGAGACCATCTTGCGGAGCATTCAAGGGGCGAATCTTGTGGCGCTACAACTACCCGGCAGCGCCTCGGCGATTGTTGGCCCATCGCGAGTCTCTTTTGTGCTGGGGATGCAGCAGGCAGTATTGCTTGCGGGCGTCGTAATGCTGGTCTCGGCGGTGGTCACGTTCGCGTTCCTCCCCGACAAGGTTCAGCGCAGTTCCGATACAAACTGAGGGACGAGCCTACAATTTTGAGTTGAGCCGGGGGAATATCTCCCGGCTCATTTCAGGCCGATTTCCAGAACGGTTCAAGCGCTTCAATAGTCCTGTCACGCTGCTCCCAGTGCGGCAGCCCGCTCGTAGGCGAGATGCGCACCGCGTGCCAGTTCTTGCGCTGTTCGACAATTTGCGGGAGCCGGTCAAAGCGCGTGAAAGCGTCTTTGTCATACAGCGCCAGGGTGGGCACTTCAAGCTGCGAATAGGCCTGTTCGTAGATGTCAGAGGTAAACATGCCGCCGCCAATGAATAGCAGTGGCGCGTAGCGCGCTCCTGGCTGATGGGAGGTGGCATAAGCATAGTCCAACAGGCCGCGATCCACTTTGCCCAGGAAGCTCTTCTTGAGGAAGAACCTGAGACTGGCCGGGGTGACAATCAGGTCGTAAATGGCCTGGCTCCACAGCGGGAATGCGATGAGGTTATAAAGCTGTCCGTTACTGGTCCCTTCTGTCTTGCCAAATCCGGTTGGGGAGATCAGAGTCAAGGAGTGGAATAAATCGGGATTCTCGAAGGCCGCGCGTGCCGCGAACTCACAAGAGAGCGAAAGCGCAACCACGTCGGCAGGGCCATGACGCACCTGTGTCTCCAGGAAATCGAGTATGGTGTCTACATACAGGACTGGAGAATAAGTGCGCGGGGAGCGATCCGAAAAGCCGAAACCGGGCAGGTCGGGCGCGTACACGCTGCGCCGTGAACGGTAATACTCGAACAACGGGCGCATTTCGTAGGCTGAAGCGGCAGCGTTGATGCTGTGGATCAGCACGAGGGGGCGTCCGCTGGTGGTGCGATCCACGTAATAACTCACGACGCCGGTCTTCGTACTCGCAAAGGTACGCCGCTCGGCGGAAAGTGCGTCGGTCAGTTTGGCGCGATGGTTGATGCCCAGCGCGCTATAGCCGATCCACCCGCCTATAGCTGCCGCGACGGTAGCCAGGATTGTCCCGGCCCCAATCGCCCCAACGACCAGCGGGTCGTTGTTCTCTTGCAGTTTCCGATTTTCCCCCTTACCCATGCTCAATCGCCTTTCCTTGTTGGAGGGACAACACTGGCGCTGTCCCTACTATCGTCATTCTCAGGCGGTACGCTGCTCGGAGATCAAGCGGCCTATCAGGATCAGGACACTCGCGCCAATCGTCGCCACGACCAGATGGCCGATGCAAGCGATGGGGTTGTAGATCGATCCCCCTCGGAAGCCGATACCGATCAGGTTCAGAAGCACTCCGCCGACCACCGCGCCAATGAGGCCCAGGATCACGTCCGGCAGGAAGCCATCCGAGCGACCTCGTCCAACAAGCTGATGGGCCAGCGATCCTGCGATTCCGCCGACGATGATCCACAACAGGCAGGTAAGTGGTGAAAAAATAATGCCCAGTAAGGTAGCCATAGCATATCGCCTTTCGTGTGCGAATGTATTCAAAGGTCAATACGCGCCCGTCGGTCAAAAAGTTTCTAAAAAGTATCTACGGGTAGACAGCGGTTTCTACGTGTCTATCGATAATGTTAGGCGGATAACCCCGCCACAAGCAAATCCAGCGCCAGCGCGTCGGAAACGCGCCCCGTCTTGATGCCGTGGTCGGTGTCGAGGAGATAGCGGTAGATGTCTTCAAGCTGTTCCATGGTGAAGTTTCGCGCCTGCTCAATGGCCTTTTGAGCCACGAAATCGCTGCGAAAATCAGGCAGTTTGAGCAGATCGCGCTTATCACCGCCCGCATCCAGCGCTTCGCGCGCCTGGATCAATAGACGAAACTGGCGGTAGATCATGGGCAGCAGTGACAGCGGCTCCTGGTCCTTGAGCAGACGTTGAAGGAGAATCGAGGCGGTTTTGCCGTCACGTTTGCCAAGGGCGTCTACCATGTTCCAGATGACGGCCTCGGCCACGTAGGAGGTCAGCAGAGTCACGTCGGCCTCCGTAATCGCGCGCTGACCGGAGGTATACAGGCTTAACTTCTGGCATTCGCTGTCGGCGGCTCGCAAATCCGAGCCAACGACGGCGGCCAGGGCGGCAGCCGCGCGCGGTTCGATCTTCCCGCCGTAGCTTTCGACCTGCTTTATGATCCAGTTGGTGGGGTTGCCTGGCGGGTTGAAAGCCCTGGCAAAGCCGCGTGGCTCCTGCTTGACCAGCTTCAGCACCGGATGGCTGTCGCTGAGCGTTTCCGGTTCGACAAACACAAGCCGCGCGCTGTCGGGCAGGCCGGGCAGCGCCGCCAGGAGCGTTTCCAGGTCGGCTTTGGCCGATTTTGGCGCGCCCTTGCGTGCCATCCACGACAATAGGCCGTCTACGATGATCAGCCGCTTGTCGGACAGGAACGGCATGGCGCTGGCCGCAGCCAGTACGTCTGCCACCACGGCGGTTTTGCCATCGAAGATTGCAGTGTTCAGTTCGGCAGTGGCAGGATCGCCCATACGGGCGCGCATATTCTTGACTTCGGCCTTGCGACTATATTCGTCTTCACCGTGCAGCACATAAAACGTTGGCGCGCTCTGGCTCATCACGAACTTTCCATGTTAACTTAAGATTGCGCGGTGCTGACACGATGAACGGTGATCGGGCGGCCCAGGAGGCCTGTCCCCGTACTGTGCGTAATGCCGGTGACGCGCAGATCGCCGGGATCGCCCAGGGTCGTGAAATGCTCCTGGAGTTGCAGGCCCACAGGCTGCGAAAGCACAATAGCGCCGATGGTTAGCAGCACGATAGTTGGCATCCGCGCGGCATAGTTGCTCAGGTCGCGTTTAACGCCGATGCTGCCGATCATGCCTGCCATAGTCGCCATCACGCCCGTCGTGACCAGGCCTGTACCGCAGTTAGGATGTACGGCAAGCTGGTGCTCGCCCGCGCGCAGCCGCTCCAACGCCTCGTTGACCGCCGATTCGACTTCCGACGTTTCCACGTGGCCCCACAGGAAGAATCCCCCCGTATCCGAACGTCCTGCGATGGAAAGGTTCGGTATGCGTGCGCTGAGGATGTGGACGGTTGCATGTTCCAGGCCATGATTTCGCCGCGTGTGCCGCACGAAATCGGTATTCAAGACGGGCTGTGCCAGTTCCGCAAGATTTTCGATCACTGAATTCTGCCTTTCGCTCGAAATCAACTCAATTCAATTCTACTACGCGAAATCGGCGGTTGCGTTGCCGGGTTCTGGCGACGGAGCACCGGAGTAGGGTCGCGCAGCAGTCCCGACGATCAGCGACAACACGTCCTCGGTATCGGTCAGATCGTCAAGCACCGTCACCGGGGGATGTTGTTCGAGTTCTGCACGTGCCGTGAATCCGGTAGCGACGGCGATGATCTTTGTCCCGATGCTGTGCGCGCAATCAATGTCGTCTAGCGTATCGCCAATGATCATCACTTCATGGGGCGCGAAGGCCTTGCCGCTGTGTACTTCGGCCCGCGCGAGGGCCAGTGGCACGAGTTCCCGCCGGATACGAGCTTCGGTGCCATAGGCGCCGATACGGAACACGGAGGGATCAAAGCCGACAATGCGCAGTTTGAGCGTCGCCATCTGCGGGACGTTGCCCGTCAGGATGCCAAGCACCACGTCCTCCCGCTGTGCCAGGGCATTCACAAGCGCCAGCGTCCCTGGCAGGGCATGGACGGGATACTCGTTGACCACCTGCTCCATATGTCTCACCAGCACGTCGCTGTAGTGGGGCAGCGCCGCTCTGATCTCGGACTCCGTGATGCCTTCTGGGGCCAGCAGTTCGACCAGCGTATACAGGTCGGTTTTCCCTGAGAAGTGATAAGATGCCAGCGCGCCGACTGTGCCAAAAACGTCGCGCATGGCCCGCTCTGTTGCGGCGCGTCCGCTGCCTTTGCCTAGCAGTAGCGTGCCATCAATATCAAAAAGTACCAGATGTTTGGGTAGCATTGTTAAATTATAACTGTTCAGTTTGGACATTGCCCTATCGCCGGGAACAAAGGATGTCATGAATATCGGGATCATTGGCGCTGGCGCAGCCGGGCTAACCAGCGCTTGGCTGCTCAACGACGAGCTTGAAGTCGTCGTATTTGAGAGAGAAGATCGCCTGGGCGGCCACGCCCACACCATTAAGGTCAAGGCGACGACAGAGACAGGCGAAATATGATCACGTCAAGGTCACGCTGGACTATTTTGACGCCCAGGCGGAACTCAAGGCGCTGCAAAGCCAGCATAACTTGTCGCTGGCTGGCCCGCATACTCATGATGTGGATTCGCACGAAATCGCGATAGGCTCGGCAGTGACGATTGCTCAACGACTTATGCCAGAATCCACTCGGCTCGAGCAACTACTGGAAAGCTAAGTGAGCAGCCATTACAAACGGCGGCAATCCCTATTTCGGCTGCACCCCATTGCACGACGACGGTGCGGAGATGTCCAGTGCCACGTTCTGGCCGGTCAAATCGTAGGTCAAGGATTGTGTGTAGTTGCTCAAGCCCACAGCCTGCCTGACCTTCGGGTCCTGGATGGCTTTTGGATCCAGTTTGGTGGTGATGGTGATCTCGACGGGAATATGATTATCAACGGAGATGTACACGCTGACGGTTTGCTGGAACTGGTTGTTGTCACCCGTGGTGCGGCTCCCCGTGTAGTGGACGGATGTCGTTGAATTGACCACTGATTGGCCGCCGGCCAGCGTCAGGTTCAAGGTACTCAGGTCGCCGAACGAGACATCCGAGAAGAGCGACAACGTATCGGGCGTGAGGTTGAGTGCGCGGCACTGTCCCGGCTTTGTCGGATTCACGACGGTACCCGTCTCATAGATCAGGTGGTTGGCGATGACGTACGCCGAGGTACCCGGTACATACAGCGATCCCAGGTAGGATTTGAAGAAAGTTAACGTGTTGATACCTTCGCTCACCGTGACGTCATACTCCGCCGCCAGCGGAGTCTCCTGGCGCTGGACGCGGAAGTCCAACCTGCCAGCGAAAGTTTTGCCCGTCAGGAGCGTTCCGGAGGTCGAACCCTGGACGATGTAGGTGAACGATGGTAAGGCACTCAGGTTCAGGCCGGTCAGGTTGTACGTCGTCGCCAGTGCGCTGGTTGCGGAAGCAGTGGCCCGCGCGGTACCTCCTGCCGCTGCGGTTCCACTCGCTGCGCCTGTAGCAGCACCAGGTGGTGTCGTCGGCGTGAGCGCAGCAGGCGTCGGAGTCAGGCTGACGACTGGCGTTGGCGTCGCTGGGGATGTGGTCGCTGTGGGCGGAACGGTTGGAGTCGCCGTAGGCCCGACGGTTGGCGCGGGATGCTGGATCGCCTGCTGTAGCGCTGCATCGGCGGCGGTCAGGTCTTTGTTGTTGATGTCATCCGCCGCGATGATCTGATTGGCAGGATTAAAATCCTTGAGCTTTGACGCGAACTGCTGCGCATCAGTAAGCGCGCAAAGGGCAGTGTAATTGCCTTGAAGGACGAACAGTTTGGGCACGACGGCGTTGATCAGGTCATTGACCCGTTTGAGATCGGGATAAGTTCGACTGTCAATATCGGCGAGAGTGACCGGGGTCAGAGTGTTGCCGGTAAGTTTCTGGCACAACGCCGAATCGAGTCCGGCCTGGCCCATTCCTTGCATCGTGCTGAAGACCTGGCGAAGGGCTTTGTCTTCATCGTGGGCGTCGTTAATGCGCTTGGCGAAAGCGGCAACCAGGTCGGCACGTGCAGTGGGGCCGAGCGGCGTGGGAGTGGGCGCATTGGCGCTCAGCGATTTGCCGATTGAGGCGCCGATGAACACAAGGTTGATCAGCACCGTCAGAGCCAATACAACGATCAGGGCCAACCGCGCCTTGCTCAGGATGGGCGTGAGATCAGCGCCCTGCTGAACATCTGCTTCGCCCTCGCCGCTGAGCCGCTGCTCCATCCGGCGAAAGATACGCAGGGCATCGCCCGCCGCTTTACGGACGTTGCTATCCGGGTCTTTCATGTAGACATTCACCAGGTCGGCAATCGCTTCCGGGCGACCGAGTTCTCCCAGTCGCTTGACTGCCGTGCGGCGTGCCCTGGCATCTTCGCTGCCCAGTTGATCAAGTAATTGGTCGAGTTCAGTTTGTGACATGCTTTGCTGTCCTTGTGAAGCAAGCGCTGGCGCGGCTGTCGGCTCCGATTAAGCTGCGTTCAAGTTGACTGCGAGAGCGCCGCTAGACGTTGGCGCAGTCGTATATTGACCAGCGTCAGGGCAGCTTGCGGAGCCAGCATTTCCAGTAAAGCCTGGTCTCGTTCGGAGAACGTACGACCCGGCTTAAGTTCCGCTACGAGCAAAACGCCGAGAAGCTCGTCGTCAAAGATCATCGGCACACCCATGACCGCGTACATTTTGATGTCGGTCATCGCCGATGATTTGTTCTCCCACGTACTGTAATTCTGCAAGCGGAAAGGCCGCTTGGATTCGAAAATATGCCCGGCCAGGCCCGACCGGGCAGGCATTATCCGCCCGGCCAGCCCATCCGGGCCACCATCCTGCGCCGCGATGATCGTATCCCCGCCCGATTTGTCTTCCTGCGCGTGCCTGCGAACGACAATGGTGGACATGTCGCTACTGAGAACTTTCCGTGATTGCTGGACAAGGGCTTCATAAATCTGCGCTTCGCTGTGTTTGCTGGTCAGCGCACGGATCATGTCCTGGAGGGCCATGAGCTGCGTCCAGTGCATCCGTAGGGGGTTGAACAACTGCATCCGGGCCAGGCGATAGCCCAGGATTAACGTGGCTACGATGGAAAACAGAGAAGCCGCTCCGAGTTGGCGCCAGGTCGGATCGATGATCGCAAGGCATTGTCCGGCCAGTAGAACGACGACTCCTAATACAATCAGCAGATCGAGACGCTGCCGGTAGGCCACTATCAGACCAATTGTGAGCGCCATATAGATCGCGCCGACGGCGACGGCGACCAGGCCCGCCGGGGCATAACTGGACATCATGTAGTAGGGCGCTTCGATACCAAAGAACTTGCCCGTCCATAAGGGCCATTGCAGCACGATAACAGTGACAACCCCGGCCCGTGCTATAACCAGCCAGGCCTGTTTCATCATCCCGGCCAGGCTGACCAGCAGCGAAAACGACGCCACGATACACAATGCGAATCCGAGCACAGTCAGGTTGACGACGATGGTCTTAACGTCATCTGACAGGTTGAGGATCAGCACGCCCATTTGCAGCAGAACGGCAAGGTTGTAAAAGCCCAACACGATGAGAAATTGGATGACAGAGTTTCCCTGCCGGTTGGCGGGGAACTGGCTGAAGGCCAGCACAAACACACTCAGCGTAATGGAGAAAGCCATTACGTTTGCGAAAAACAGCGCTGTCGAAAGCAGCAGGTTCATGCCCAAGCCTGTTGACCCAATTGCCCTATTTGATGGTGAAAACGCAGCTACCGATGTCCTGTTCCTCGTCCGTGCCGGGACCGTATTTCTTGTAGCCGTCGCTAATCGCCTGCTGCCAGGTCAATTTGAAGTCAATCGTATGTTCGCCGGGCAGCGGCGTCCCTATCGCAACGTACCAATATACGTAGTAGTTACCATCTGCGCTGTTGCGGATCACATCGGTCTTATAGTTCCGCCAGTCTTTGAGCAACTGCCCATCCACATTGACTTCGTAATTGCCATAGCTGATCTGGTCGGCAAGTTCACTGGCAGTTTTTGCGAACCATGACCAATATACCGTTACCGGCGTTCCTGCGGCCAATGTCTTGCGTGCTTCGCCGTGCGTTTTGCTGTCACAATAGGCCAGCACGTCGGTCTTGGAGATGACACCAGGCTTGCGCGACGCAACCGGCGTACCCGATGTGTCTGTCCCACCTGAATTTCCTGCTGATCCAAGGGCAGTTTGTGTATTGGAGATCTGTGTCCGCTGTATGAAATCGTCGGTGGACAGGATGGGCACACCTGTGCCAGAGACCGTGACCAGATTGATTGAGAGCCAGCCCTCGTGCGAACCATCTTCCAGACGGACGTTATACCAATCCTTGTCTGTGTTCGTGCCCAGGACGATCAAGCGAGTGCCCGCTTTGATGCCAGCGACGACGGAGTAACTCAAACCAGGCCCGGCCCTCAAGTTGGCGGCGTTGGTCGAGAAGTTCACCGTCCCCAGGATAGATGCCGTGGGCGTCAAGGTGGGGAGGTCAGTCGGCGGCTCAGAGGTGGGCGTCTCCGTACTGTCTGGCGTCTGGCTGGGGATTGGCGTCTGTGTTGGCGGAAGGGTCGCCGTAAACTGCGGCGTAAAGGTGATCAGTGGTGCTAACGTAGCCGTCGGCGCGGTGGTCACCACCACGGTCACGACAGTCGGTTCGCTGTTGGTTCTACAGCTTGCCAGCAAAACGGTACACATGAGGCTAACGAAAAGGACACAAAACCTTCGCACACTACGCACCAACTAGATTCCTCCGGCGTGCCATCCAAGAGTCGATTGAAGCGAAAAGTCCTTCCAGATTAGCAGGGAATCGCTGATCGCACAACAGCGCACCGGGCGCTGCCATTGCATCGAGAAAAAAAGTTGCGCTGCCCGGCAAATTCGTGTCAAGTGGTGCGCCCGGAATTGAGCAGGGTCTGTACGCGCGGCACCAGGCTGGTTGCCAGGTAAGTCTTGGTAATATAGCCGTCGGCGCCACTGTCGAGAGCCGAGCGGATGGTACCTGGGTCGGCCTTGGCGGACAGGATTAGCACGGGCATGGCATCCATTTCTTTGCGCGTACGAATGCGGCGCAGCACTTCCATGCCATCTATGCCCGGCATCATCAGGTCAAGGATGACCAGGTCGGGCCGGTTGGATTTGTCCAGCCAGTTCAAGGCCGACGCCCCATCGTTCACTGGAACGCTGTCCACATTAATCCGCTTAAGCAATATTCCCACCAATTTCAGCAACTCGGTTTCGTCATCTACGATGAGGACGCGCGGATTAACTTGTTGAGTCATGTAGAGTGGTTCCTCCAGGTGGTTTCGATTATAGCGTAGTTTTGTTTTAGTACATCCGGTCTGCCGTCGGCTCCAGAGTTCCGAAGTTTTAAGCTCCACAGGACGAAAAAGAGACCCAAAAGTCAAGATTTAACATATCATTAGAGCGCCCTTAATATTCGATTTCCACACTCTAGGCCTTATTCAAGTCAAATCGTCGCAGTTTACGACGAATACTACCCTCATGGAGGATAGACGCGAGCATGTACAAGAAAGTATTTTCGGCATTTGTTCTGGCCTCTATGGCCCTCACGCTGGTGGCAACCAATGCTGGCAGCGTCAGTGCTCAGCAAGCCACTCCCGCCCCGACGGCGGCAGGGACGATGACGGCAGCCGTTGACAGTTCGTTGAGCATCCCCGGCATGGGCAAGGTGACTGGCCCGCTCTCCGGTGAAGCCCAGCAGTTGAACGGCGACGGCGCTACCTTCCCGCTGTTCCTATACAACGGCAACAAAGACCTGGGCCTGATCGGCTGGAACCAGGCGTACTCTGCCCTGACCAGCGTCAAGGTCAGTTACCAGGGTGTCGGCTCCGGCACGGGCAAGAAAGATCTGATTGCGCAGTCTGTTGATTTTGCTGGCTCCGATTCGTTCATGACCGATGCAGAACTGGCGAGCGCCAAGGCTGCTGGCGGCGATGTGGTGCATATTGCTTCCACCGTTGGCGCCATCGTTCCGGTTTACAATATCCCGGAACTGAAGTCCACCATGAAGCTGACCGGCGAGAACCTGGCCCTGATCTACCTTGGCACCATCAATATGTGGAATGATGCCAAGCTGGTGGCCGATAATCCCGACCTGGCGAACGTTGCTCAGCCCATCGCCACCTTCCACCGTGGTGACTCCTCCGGAACGACGTTCAACTTCACGACCTACCTGAATGGCGTCAGCACCGAATGGGCTGCTGGCCCCAAGGCTGGTCAGGACGTCAAGTGGCCGACCGACAGCGCAGG
>Ga0070730_10002989_pt1 | contig 15290 bp, 12 predicted proteins | sample Coa_R1_3_FD_66447 | JGI IMG/M metagenome (GOLD analysis project Ga0070730, IMG submission 66447) | Surface soil microbial communities from Centralia Pennsylvania, which are recovering from an underground coalmine fire - Coalmine... | ecosystem: Environmental > Terrestrial > Soil > Unclassified ...
TCCAGCACGGCGTGGACAATCGTTTCATTGGCTGCCAATCTGCCTGCGCCCACCATGCCGCAGGCCAGATAACCGCTGTCTGGCTCCACTATACTGATACGCCGCGATTTCAGCAGCCGGATATTCTCCTGGGTGGCCGGATTGTCCCACATATTCACATTCATGGCCGGAGCCACCACCATGGGAGCTGTGGATGCCAGAAACAAAGTGGAGAGGAAATCGTCGGCCAGTCCGTGGGCGAATTTGGCAATCGTGTCTGCTGTGGCCGGAGCGACCACCAACGCGTCAATCGATTGGGCGACCGCAATATGCTCTACGGCAGATTCGATGTTGGGGTCCTGGGCACCCTCTCCGAAAAGATCGGTAATGACCTTCTCGCCGCTGAGCGCGGCAAATGTAAGAGGACGCACAAACTCCTGGGCAGCGCGAGTCATAACGACCTGCACGTGCACGCCCCGGTCTTGCAAAAGGCGCACCAATTCTGCGGCTTTGTAGGCGGCGATGCCACCAGAGACACCCAGAGCGATCTTCATGAGAAGATTGTATTCCGCTTGCCGCCGCAACCCAAGTCCGCAGATTTTAGAAACACTCAGGCCACAAAAACGGCGCTACTCAGGAAGCTGCTCCGATGGAGCCGCCTCGCTCTTCATGATGTACTGGACTTTGCCTGCGGCAATCTCATCTTGCGCAATCCGGCAAGGTTTGCGGGCGTTGGTGTTGACCAGCGGAGGCGCTCCCCCGCTGATTTGGCGGGCGCGGCGCGCAGCCACCACAACATAACGGTAATTGCTGTCGAATCCTTCCATCAGCTTCATAGGCTCTCGACCTCGGTGTTTACTTTGCGGTGGAGGAAGAAACGTCGCAGAAGGTGGCCAGAATACTCTTGATCTTTTCTTCCATATTCGGCTTCAGGCATTTCTCCGCCGTTTCCAGGTACCGTATGTCTTCAGGTGATAGCGGCTTCCCGGAACGCTTGCTACGTTCACCCAAGACAATCGCCTGCAACTGGTCAACCGACTGCTCCAGGCGGTCATTGACCAAAATATAATCGTAATTGGGATAGTTCTCAATCTCTTTTCTGGCCCGGTCCAGCCGCTGGCGGATAGTTTCTTCTGAACGGACATTTTCGCTGAGGCTGCGCTTGCGCAAGCGCGACTCCAGCTCCACCCGGCTGGGAGGCAGTACAAAGATACTCACTGCTTGCGGCATTTTTTTCTTTACCTGGCGCTCACCCTGCACGTCAATATCGAGCAAGACATCATGCCCGCGCCGGAAAGCCTGCTCCAGCACTGATTTGGCAGTCCCGTAATAGTTGTCGAAGACCTTGGCGTACTCCAGGAATTCGTCGCGGGCCAGCATCTCCTCAAACTCCGGGCGAGTGATGAAGTAGTACTCCCGGCCATTCTGCTCGCTGCCGCGCGGCGAGCGGGTGGTGAAAGAGATCGAGAACTCCAGGTTCGGCACAAACTTACGCATCTCGTTGACGAGCGTGGATTTCCCCGAACCGGATGGGGCAGAAATGATGTAGAGAATCCCACTCATTCGATGTTCTGCACCTGCTCCCTGCATTTCTCAATGTCGGATTTCATTTGCAATCCCAGGTCCGTGATGCGCAACGCCTCACCGGCGATGCCGGATGTCTTGGAAAGCACCGTGTTGGCTTCACGATTCAATTCCTGCAACAGAAAATCCAGCTTCTTCCCGACCTCCCCGCCCAGATCCAGCAAGGTCACAAAATGCTGTATATGAGTGTGGAGCCTCACGATCTCTTCCTGTATATCACTGCGCTCCGCCAGCAGAGCTGCTTCCTGCACGAGGCGGTCTTCTTCCACGCTCACGGCCAGCTCCTGCATGCGCGCCCGTACCTTTTCCATGTAAGCGCGACTCACCGCTCCGCGCAGATGCTCTACCTCCCGGGTGACCTCTTCCAGGGCCTTCATCCGGCGCCGAAGTTCGGCTTCCATGCTACGGCCCTCTTCTTCCCGCATGACGTTGAGTTTCTCAATCGCCTGCTCCAAAGTAGCCAGCACCGTTGCCTCGAAGCTGCCATCCAACGGCTCTCCCGCACCCATCGCCCCCGGAATTCTCAAGATCACATTGAGATCCGGTTCGCCTGGAGTGCCAAATTCTCGGGCCGCCTTCCGGAATGCCTTTACATAGCCCGCCACTAGGTCGCGGTTAAGTTCGAATCCCTCGCCTGTTCGCCGCTCCACATTCAAGGTCACATCCACGTGGCCGCGGGCCAGCCGCTCCTTTAACATCCGCCGGATCTTGACCTCCAGCCCGTCCAGTTCTGACGGCATGCGGAGCTGCGGATCGAGGAACCGATGATTGACAGACTTCAGCGACAGAGTGAACAGGGTCCCATCTTCGACCTGGGATTTTACCTGCGCGTATCCGGTCATAGAGCGGATGGCCATATTTTGTTATGAACCTTTATGCGGGGGAGAGATTAGTTTACAACTTGTCGTTCAAGCCGAGGGTTCGCCGGTGCCCACCTCAGCCGTGTGCTCACTTATTTTGGGCTCTAAATCCATAAACTGCAATTCATATAATTTGCGGTAGGTCCCCAGTCGGGTCAGCAGGTCGTCGTGGGTGCCGGAATCGGTGATCCAACCATTTTCAAGGACGACGATCCGGTCTACGCGGCGTACGGTGGTGAGCCGGTGCGCAATGACAAATACGGTTCTTCCATTGATGAGATTTTGCAGGGCGGATTGCACCAGAGCCTCAGACTCGGTATCCAGGGCGGAGGTGGCTTCGTCAAGGATCAGGATGGGGGCATCCTTCAGCAACGCTCGGGCGATAGCGATACGCTGGCGCTCGCCACCGGAGAGCCGTAGCCCCTTTTCCCCGATGATAGTGTTATAGCCCTCCGGCATTCTTTGAATGAAGTCATGCGCCAGGGCCGTGCGGGCCGCTTGTATGACTGCTTCCTGGCTGATATCCGGCCGGCCGTAAGCGATGTTGTTGCGGACGGTATCGTTAAAGAGAATGGTTTCCTGCGTGACCACGCCAATCTGCGCCCGCAGTGAAGCTAAAGTGACATCACGAATGTCATGGCCATCAATCTTGATGGATCCCGCAGTGACGTCAAAAAAGCGCGGAATCAACTGCACCAGGGTGCTCTTTCCCGCCCCGCTTGAGCCCACTATGGCTACTACTTCACCCTTGTGAACTTCAAGGCTCACATTGCGCAGGATCGCCGAGGGCATGCTGCCATTCGGCCCCGCATACGAGAACATGACATTCTCCAGCCGTACCGTGCCCTGGAACGGAGGCAGGACAGTGGCCGCTGGGCGTTCCCTTATTTCATCCTCTTCATCCATGAAGCGGAAGATCTCGTCGGAAGCGCCCAATACCTGCTGAAAGCTGTTGTTGAAGAGGGCAAACTTGCGCACTGGATCGTAGAGTTTGAAGACGGCAACGATAAAGCCAAAGAAGACGCCGGTGGTGAAGTAGTGGGTCTTGATCTGGGTGCGCCCCAGCCAGAGCAGGACGGCGATGGCAGCCGCACCGATAATGTCCATGAGCGGAGAGCTGAGCGCCCAGGCCCGCACCGACCGCAGATTGGCTCTGAAGAGCTTCCTGGCTGCACTGAAAAAACGCCGGCTCTCCCACGGCTCCATGTTGAAAGCCTTTACGATGCGGTTGCCGGTAATGGTCTCGTGCAGAATGTTCTGTATATCGGAAAGCTTGTCCTGCCCCTTGCGCGTGGTATGGCGCACGCGCAGCCCAATCCTTCCCGCCGAGAAGACAACGAACGGGATGAAGATCACAAGCACCCAGGCCAGCTTGCCTCCGAGAGCTATCACCACCAGGGCTGTGAAAATCAGGGTAAAAAACTGCTGCAGGAACTCCGAGAGCACCGCGGAGAGCGCGTTTTGAATTTTCTCAACGTCGTTGATTACGGTGGAAACCAGCTTCCCCGTGGGATAACGGGAGAAAAAGCTGGTGGAGCGCTGCAGTATCCGATGGTACAGATCGTTGCGCAGGTCGGTAACCAGGCCGTAGCCCGCATAGCTGACCAGGTAAGTTCCCAGGTAGTCGCACAGGCCTTTGATGATCGTTGCTCCGACTAGAGCTGCGGCCACAACGCTCTGGGGATTGTGCCAATACTTGGGTATGAATTGCTGTAGATACACCGCATGCTGGAATCCCGGAAATCGTTGGAACAGAGTGATGTTCTGCGGGGGCGCGCCGGGGTTCAACACCTGGTCGAAGATAGGGCCGATCAGAAGGACCCGGAAGGCGTCGAGCAGCCCTACCACCGCCATCAGCAAAACCGAAAGAAAGAACTGCAACCAATACGGACGAATGTATTTCAGCAACCTCATCAGTTGCGGCATGAATCACCCATGTCCGTTGGAAGCATCGGCCTCTATTTTAATGGAGCAATCTGAAATGGGCGATTGCCTGGCAGAGTACTAAGGTAAAGTATTGTTAAATCAGAGCGTTCATTCATGCCCACATAAGCATTCTTAGAAATACAGGCTGGCCAGAACATGCCCACGTTGCCGTATGTACCTTGGCCTGAAGTGCACGGACTGAATGTTGAATGTTCTATTTAGGACTGTCGCGGTGCGTGACTTTAACCGTATATCCCGCTTTGGCAAGCTTTTTTTTCACCTCTTCGGCAATCATCACTGAGCGATGCTGCCCGCCGGTACAGCCCAAGCCGATTGTCAGGTAGCTTTTGCCTTCGCGAATATAGTGCGGGATCAGATAGATGAGTAGCTCAGAGATGCGCTGAATGAACTCCTGCGTCTGGGGAAATGAACGGATATATTTCGCGACCTGTGGGTGGCGACCTGTTAAATGGCGAAAGGCTGGAACGAAATGAGGATTAGGCAAGAACCGGACATCAAACAACAAATCAGCTTCGATCGGCACGCCTGCTTTGTACCCAAAACTGACACAGGAGATCAGTATGTTCTTGTCCGTTGAGCCGAGCAGGAACTTCTCCGTAATATGGGCCCGAAGCTCGTGGACATTGAATTTGGAGCTGTCCACCACTAAGTCAGCCATCACTCGAATCGGCCTCAGGAGCTTACGCTCCTTGGCCAATGCGCTCTTCACACTTGCTTCTTTGCCCAGAGGATGCGGCCTCCGGGTTTCGCTGAAACGGCGCAGGAGAGCGTCGTCGTCAGCCTCCAAAAAAAGCACCGTAGTGTTGACCTGCTTTTTGATCGCACGGATGATGACGGGAAGTTTTTTGAGCTGGTCTCCTTCACGAATGTCCACGACCAGGGCAGCCTTTTCAATCTCCGAAGACTGCTTGGCCAGCTCCGCAAAACGGCGAATCAACTCAATGGGAAGATTGTCCACACAGTAATAACCAAGATCTTCAAAAGCCTTGAGCACCGAGGCCTTACCGGAGCCCGACATGCCGGTAATAATAACGAGTTGGGTCGCGGGCTCATGCGGCCTGTCGCCAACTATGCTCCGGGACCGGCGCGCGCTCCCTGTGGATTTCGAAGTGGGCACCAGCCGATACTACCACGCAGCAACAGCAAAATCGTACCGCGGATTACTCGGATGCACACTGATTCGGACTTGAGAGTATCTTTGGTGAAGATGTGAAGATGTAAGGAAGCAAGAAACATGAGCGCCTGAATCTATTCCGGGCTTAACACACCCTGATCATAGGCGCCACTGGCTTCGCTTGGAACATGCAACGAAGCTTGTTCCTGCCAGGCACTCATGGTTGCCCATGCACCCGCAACCATGCGTGACTCCATTTGCGCCTTCCATTCCAAGACGCCTTTTTCCGCCAGATCTCGTACCGAGGAGTGGGGCAGCTCACGCACGCGCTCAAGGTATTCGCCTAATTTTTCCCAGGCTACAAAGGACCGGCCTTCCGCCCACAACAGGGCTATTTCCAGGCGCAGGTTTTGCAAAGGAGAGAGAGAATTCTTGTTGCCGATTTGAGAGATCCAGAATTGCGCTTTCGAAGCGCTGTGACGATACCAAGCCTGAAAAACCGCCGCTTCCAGGAACAACTGATCGCGCAGGCTGCTGGGCGACGATCCCATCACTGCCAGCGCGTCATCCAGATATTTTGTGGCCCGGGTCAGCTCCTGCTGTCCAGCCGCCCAGAGATAACCCAGCCAGTTGGCGACCACGGTATCGAGCGAATCGTCCTTGACTGCTATGGCGCGGTTCACAAGGCTTTCGTCCCAGCTTCGCGGGTGCTCTCCCTCGTTGAGCGCCAATTGCAACTCAATAATGGCAAGCCAGCGGGCCGCCCGAAGGTCATTCTTAAGGAGCATGACGATCCGGGCTCCGTCGGAAAAGTTCCCGCTCGCATTGGTGTCCGGCAAAAGGGACGCAATGCCAAACAGGAGCGCCACCACTGAAAACACGTGTACCCCAAAGGCAGCAAGAAAATATCCCGATCCCCAGGGCACCGGCAGCAGGTAGAACGCCGCTTCCAGCAACAATGGAACCAGGAGGTTGGCCAATGGCCCACCCAGCACCAGGTAGAGAAGGCGACGCAGCAGATGCTCCTTGCTCTTGGGCTTCAGGACGGCGAACCCCAAAGGCAAAATCTCCTCGCACCGAAGTTTCTGGCGCCCACCCTGAGCAGTAAAAGAGAACGGGCCTACCTTAATGCGGACCGGCTCGAATCCTGCCATTCGTCCAGCCACCAGATGGCCTGCTTCATGGGCCGCAATCGCAGCCAGAAATGCCAGGAAGGGCAACAGGAAGAACGCCATCCACAGCATAGGACCCGACTGCACAACCGCAATAGAGTCTGCAAAAGAACGCAGGACGTAAATCTCACTGACGCCCAGGATAATCGCGCTGCTGATGAGGAAATAGCCGCCTGTGCTCAACCGGTCGCGTGGCTGCATCGGCAAGGGGCGAAGGACATCCAATATGGGGGTCGAGGTTGGAAAGTACTGCGCTGAAAAAACGAGTTTGTCGTCTGCAATAAGTTGCATGGGGAGCAAAGATGTAACTTATCTCTGCCTCATCATAATGGCCAATTAGCTATGCAGATACGGCCCTTAGGTCGATGGCCTTTGGTCACAGGTCACATAGAAAGGCACTATGTCGGGTTGGTGAAATCTACCTATCGAGCCACGCTGGAGCGCCGCTGGTTGCCGTAAGCAATTTGCCGAACCTGGTTTTCCCCCGTCACCATGCCCGCGGCGCGATCGACAATCCGGGCCAAATGATTGGAGTACTTAGGCAGGCGACGTTCAGACAAACGTTTCTTGGCCTCGTTGGGGCTGAACCAGGTTGGATTTCTGTCAGCTTCTTCCGGAGCCGCCACACTCTCCACCTCCAACAAATAGGCGCCGATTCGAATTTCGTAACTTGGATAGCCCTCGCCGAAAGTCCGTTTTGTGTCCAGATAAAAATCAAAGTGGCTTGGCTCGATTCTGCCTATGGCTCCAGCCTCTTCCAGGGCCTCACGAGCTGCTGCTTCGCTGGCGGAAAGATTCGGATCAAGACGGCCTTTCGGGAAAGTCCATTTCCCCGCGCTGGTATTCACTAAAAGAAATTCAATGGAAGCCCGTCGGATGCGATAGCAGATGGCTGCCACCTGGGCTGGCTTGACGGTTCTGCGGGTCGTTTTCGCCACCAGTTTGATAACGCGCCTCCCGATGGGTCTGCAAGAAGACCGCTGAGTGACTGCACAACTTCTGTTGCAATCTCTACCTTATCGCCAGCCGCCGTTGAATCGCAAGGCATTAAATAACTATTTCATCATTTTTTAAAACAATATTAACGAGTTGGTAATAAAGACCCGCCCTAGCCTAGCTTCCCCTCCAACTCTGCCCAGCGTGCATACAATTCATCTACAAGCTTCTGTGCCTGTTCCAGTTGCTGGTGGGCATCCAGAAGCCTGGGTGCGTCGCTGGCAATAGCTGGATCGTCAGCCCCCTCACGCGCCCTCTGCAGGACCTGTTCGGCCTTTGCAATTCGTTCTTCCAAAGTCGCGTACTCCCGTGCTTCCATATAAGAGAGCTTCTTCTTTGTCTCCGGGCCCGGCGAGCGCGCAGACTGGGCGGAATCCGGCTTGACCGTGGATCGGGCCAATTGCTTGCGTTCAGCCTGCCAGGTCTCCCATTGGGAATAGTCGGCAAAAGTCCCGACTTGGCCCATACCATCAAGCCCCAGCACCACGTTGGAAACTCGGTCCAGCATGTAACGGTCATGGGTCACCAGAACCAAAGCCCCTCGATACTCGAGCAGACTCTCTTCCAGTATCTCCAGAGTAGGAATGTCAAGATCATTGGTGGGTTCATCGAGCAACAGGACATCTGCCGGCTGAAGCATGAGTTGGGCGATCAGCACGCGCGCCCTTTCTCCACCAGAGAGCCGTCCAACAGTCTGGTTGAGCTGCTCGCTGGTAAACAGAAACCTTGCCGCCCAGGAGGCCACATGAATCACACGCTCCTGATAGAGCACCGAATCGCTGTCCGGCGCCAGCACCCGCCGCAAGGTCACGTCGGGAGCAAGCACGCGGTTCTGGTCAAAGTACACCACCCGCAAGAAGTCTGCTTTGCGAACCTCTCCGGCAGCCGCCGTTATCTCGCCCCGCAACAGGCGCAACAGCGTGGTCTTGCCGCTTCCATTGGGCCCGACCAGGCCCACGCGTTTGCCGGCAGTTATGGTGAAATCCAGATTCTCAAAGAGTGTACGGCCCTCTATGGTGCAGGCCACGTGCTCCATTTCGATCAATCGTTTGGTCTTGCGGTCCGTGGCGGAAAAATCAATCTTCGCGCTCGTGGTACGGGTTCGGGAACTCAAGTCCGCCAGCTCCGAGATCAACTGGTTGGCAGTGTTGATTCTTGCCTTGGCCTTGGTCGTACGAGCTTTGGCCCCGCGACGCAGCCACTCGATTTCGTTACGGACTCGGTTTTCCAGCGATTCCTGGTGCTTCGCCTGGGCATGCAGAAACTCTTCTTTCTTTTCCAGGAAGCTGCTGTAATTGCCGGAAACGCGCAACAGCCCCTCGGGATAGGCTCGGTTAAGCTCCACCGTCTCGCTGCCTACGTTCTCCAGAAAATAGCGATCATGGCTGACTACCACGCAGGCGAAGGGCGCATTCTGAAGAAGCGCCTCCAGCCACTCAATTCCTTCGATGTCGAGATGGTTGGTAGGCTCGTCGAGCAGCAGGATATCCGGCTTCTGCACCAGAGCTTCGGCGATGGCCAACCGCTTTCGCCAGCCGCCCGAGAGGGTAACTGCTTCCTCTTCGAATCTCTCAAACCCCGTTCGTCCCAGCGTCTCAACCATACGCCCTTCCCGCTCGGCCTCAGGGACAGCGCTACGATCCAGTGCCTGTGCGATGACGGACCGAACGGTGGCGCCGGGCGCAAACTGAGACTCCTGGGTAACGCGGCTGAGCTTGATGTGTTTGCGAGTGGCGACCTCGCCACTGTCCGCCTCCACGTCGCCGGAGATGATTCCCAGCAGAGTTGACTTGCCCGAGCCATTGGGGCCAATCAGGCAGATTCGATCGCCTGCAGAGACGGTAAAAGAGATGTCCTGGAAGAGAGGTGTGGCCCCGTAAGCCTTGGAAAGACCCTGGGCATTGATCAGCGGCGGCAATGGCTCGATGTTCCCTTGTGGCCGTTATGCCGCTCTAGCGAGACTTTAATCCCGTTTTGATGCGAGCGACATTCGCACCTTAAAAAATTTCGTAATTGGTAATTCTACGCGGTTACTGTTTGATATTCCTCGTAAGAGCCCTTGAAGTCCTCGATTTTGTGGTCGTCGAAATGCCAGATCCTGGTAGCGACCTCATCAATCAAGTCGTGATCGTGGGAGACCAGAAAGACTGTTCCCTGGTAACGTTGCAGCGCGATATTCAAGGCGTTGATCGATTCGAGATCGAGATGGTTGGTCGGCTCATCCAGCACCAGCACATTGGGCTTTTGCAGCATGAGTTTGCAGAACAGGATGCGCGCCGCCTCGCCGCCCGAGAGAACGTCAGTCCGCTTGTTGGCCTCGTCGCGGGCAAAGAGCATCTGCCCCAGCAACCCTCGAATCTCTTCGTTCGACACCGACGAATCCCACTGGTAGAGCCATTCAAATATGCTCATGCCCTTGTCAATCAGGCTGCGGTGGTCCTGGGGAAAATATCCGACTGCTGCCTCATGGCCCCATACCACCTTCCCGGCATCGACATATGGCCCGGGGTAGCCACTGGTCTTGCGCAGTTCGTCTTCCGAGGTCGTTGGCGAGTTCGCCAGCAGAGCGTTGACCAGGGTCGTCTTGCCCGCACCGTTTCGGCCCATCAGTGCGATCTTTTCGCCACGAATTATGCTGGCGGTAAAGCCTTTTACGACCTCATTGTCGCCATAGGACTTGGCGATGTCCTCCACTTCAAGAATGTGTTTTCCCGAGGGCCGCTTGGGCTCGAACTTAATATAAGGGCGCGCGATGTTCGATCGTGCGAGATCGGTAAGTTGCAGACGCTCGACTTCCTTGCGGCGTGACTGCACCTGGCTGGATCGCGTGCCGGCGGCAAAACGCGCAATGAACTCGTTGAGCTGGGCGATCTTCTTTTCCCGTTGCGCATTCTGCCCCTCGATCTGGGAGCGTATCTGCGTCTTGGCCATCACCATGTCGTCGTATCCGCCGGTATACGTGATGATGGTCTCGTAGTCGATGTCGGCGATGTGGGTGCAAATGCTGTTGAGGAAGTGGCGATCGTGCGAGATGGCGATCAGCACGCCGTCATAGCGGTTCAAGAAATCCTGCAGCCAGTGGATCGAATCCAGGTCGAGGTGGTTGGTCGGTTCGTCGAGCAGCAGGGCTTGCGGATGTCCAAATAACGCCTGCGCCAGCAGCACGCGCACTTTCTGCCCGCCTTGCAGCTCGCTCATGGAGCGCTCGTGCAGTTCGTCTGCGATATCCAGGCCTTGCAGCAGGATGGCGGCCTCGCTCTCGGCAGTGTAGCCATCCTCTTCGCCTACAATGCCTTCCAGTTCGCCCAGTCTCATGCCATCTTCATTGGTCATCTCGGGCTTTTCGTAGATCTTGTTGCGCTCTTCCATGGCCGCCCACAGCCGCTTGTTGCCCATGATTACGGCATCGATAACGCGATAGGCGTCAAAGGCAAACTGATCCTGGCTCAACACGCTGAGCTTCTTGGGACGCACGACCGAGCCTTTCTGGGGCTCCAACTCGCCGGCCAGCAGTTGCATAAACGTCGACTTGCCGGCGCCATTCGGGCCAGTGAGGCCGTAACGCTTGCCCGGCGTGAACGCCGTGGACACATCTTCGAACAGTATTTTGGCGCCGTAGCGCATGGAAACGTTGCTTACTGAAATCATTAGTTTTTAACGGGAACTGCGGGGAAAATTCCGGCCAGGCGGGAACGCAGCTAACTCCAATAGGATATCACGTTCGAAGCACTCAGCAGTCAGCATAAGCATTCAGCCAGAAGACTGCTGCTAGCTACTGGCTTCTAGCTGCTTGCCGGATTGGAAACAACCTTACTGGAACCATTTGTCATGGACTGGCTCACTTTATTCTTCTTGTCGATCATCCGATGTATATCCTGCACTGAGGCGCGCCAAAGTGATCACCCGATTCCCTCACCTTATTCCTTCAATACCTCCTGCGGATTGAGCCGCAGCAGGCTTTGCGCCGGAGCCAGGCTGGCGATCAACGCCAGCACAAAAATAACCGCGGCACAGCCAAAGTAGATTGAAAAATCAAAGGAGCCAACCCCAAACAGGAATGCAGACAAGAGGCGAGTCAGGCTAAGGACAACCGCTGAACCAACCAGAACTCCAGCCAGCGCGCCAATCAGTCCCAATTTGGTAACCAGGATAATTGTGCTTCTCACGGTTGCTCCCAGGGCCATGCGAATGGCGATCTCGCGCTTCATGCGCACCACCGAGTTCGATACTACTCCGTAAATCCCGATCATACCCAGCAATATGCCGATCGCCGCAAAGCTGCCCAGCAACAACACTGAGACTTTGCGGCTGCTCACAAACATAGAAAAAAGATCTTCCATGGTCCGGACGTCGTCGAGAGGAAGGTCCTTGTCCATCCCGTGGATCACCTTTTGCACCGCAGACACAGTGCTGCCTTCGTCTGCCTGAAAATCAATCACAAATGACATCGCTGGCGTGGGGCGCGGAAGCTGAAACAAGGGAACATAGACCTGTAATCTCGGGACCTCCTTTTCCGGGCCGTAATGCTTCATCTGGCGAACCACGCCTACAACTTCGCGCCAGGGCGGCCCCTTGTCCCCTTCGTCGGCCAGGCGTATACGCTTACCCAGAGGATTTTGTCCGGGCCATGCCCGAGCCGCCAACACGTCATCCACAATCGCGACCGGAAGCGCGTTGATGCGGTCTGACATATTGAAATCCCTGCCATGAATAATCGGGCATCGTACAGTCTCAAAATAGCCAGGCAAGACTGCTGGACTGTCCACTAACGGGTGCTGGCTCCCAACCGGCGGGCGCTCCCCTTCCACCTCAAGATTAATGAAATGATAGTTGCTGGAGAGCGGCAAAGTGGAGACTGCGCTGGCCGATCGTATGCCTGGGAGGCTTCTGATATTTTGCGCGGCCAAGTCGTAAAATCCGGTTATCTTGTCCGGTTCTTTATAGCGAAGCGCGGGCAGAGATATCTGGAATGAGAGCACCCGCTCCGGATTGAATCCGAGGTCCACTTGTTCAACGTTATATAGACTTTTGATCAGCAGTCCGGAAACCAGCGACAGCGAAAATGCCAGCGAAACTTCAAAAACTATCAAAGCACTTTGCCCGGCGACCCGGTACCGGGCGAGCGAGGGCCAACTCCAATCTCCTTTGAGTTCGCTATTGATATTAAGATTGGCAGTGAAAAGCGAGGGCAGCACGCACGCCAGCAGGCTCGCGCCCAGCGTGGTGCCCAGAGTAAAGAGGACCACCGAACCATCGACTGTGGCCTCCTGAAACCGGTTCACGGCGTTTGGAAAGCGGCCCATCATGAACACTAAACCGGCCCGTGCCAGCACCCAGCCGATGCCACCGCTGATGCCTGCAAAAATAATGCCCTGAACCAGGAACTGTCGCAGCAGGACGGCACGGCCAGCCCCCAATGCCAGCCGTACGCTCAATTCCTTGCGCCGCTCCATGGCGCTGGCTACAAATACCGTCACTACGTTGACACACGCAAGAAGCAGGATCAGGCTGGAGGCGCACAGGATGAGCAAGAGAGGCTTGCGTCCGGATTCCGAGGACATCCTGGCGATTTCCATTACATTGGCATGTATGTCTTTGTCACTTTGTGGATACTCTTGCGCAAGCCGCCGGGAAATCATACCGATCTCCTTGCTTGCCTGGTCACGGGTCACCGATGGATTCAGTCGTGCAATCACCGCGTCATAACGGTTGTTGCGATTCATCATGCTTGCGTCAAGGAATAATCCGGTGGGAACCCAAACATCAAAGAATCGAATGTAGCCGAACTCGTTGGCCGGCATCACTCCAACGATGGTATACGGCTGATCATCAAGTATCAGGGACTTTCCTAAAACAGCAGGGTCTGCCCCAAATCTCCGCATCCAAATCCCATGGCTGATGATGACGACGCGGTTGGCTCCGGGCTTGTCGTCGTCCGCGCTAAAGTCCCGGCCTATTTCCGGAGGCACGCCTATTACTTTAAAAAACGAGGCTGAGACGCGGATGCCTTTCAAATGCTCAGGATTCCCGTCGCCCGTCAGGTTGACGCTGAGCATTCGCACTGCTGCCATTTCCTGGAACGAACGACTTTGCTTTTTCCAGTCCAGATACTCCGGATACGAGACCGCAATGCCAGAAGACTGTTGAGTCGTCGCCAGAATCAGCACCAGACGGTCGGGGTTCGGGACAGGTAAAGGGCGAAGCAGGACGGCATTCACTACCGTAAACACGGCACTATTGATCCCGATGCCCAGGATCAAAGCGGCAATGACCAGAAAGGTCATTCCAGGCCGCTTCCGCATGAGCCGCAAGCTGAATTTTATATCTTGGATCAGGGAATGCATGGCCTAGGAACCCGGTAGCGCATGGGTTGCGCCGCCTTCGGCTTTCCTCTCCGGGTCCTGCGGAACGAGCATGGGGCCTAAGCCCATCCCTGCGTCAAAAATCCCCTTTGTTTCTTTGTGGCTGGAGGCGCTGGTTGAGCAAGTCGATGCAATGCCGAAAAGGCCCTTGCCCGCATCCCGCCGATAGCTCAACAACCTACACGCCTGCCCCATCTAAATCCCTTCTGCAAGGGCACATATTATTGAGCGTTCAATGGTAGTTGTCAACAAAAGATATGACCTTCCATGGCCTTCGCAAAGTCAAGTTACTTAAGGTTCCAGAATGGGAACCACCACACCAGAATGCATCGGAAAGAACAAATGTGGGAACCAGTTGCTGAGTTAAGCCGATTCCTGGAGCGTGTTACATAAATAAGAATGATTCGCCACCAGGGCTAAAAGCCCGTTTATTAAGGGCCAATCACGCAGGCCTAAAGGCCTGCTCTTCCACCCAAAGCACTCTGAACGGTATTTATGAAACACGCTCTTTTGGCAGCAGAAGTACATTCCTCATATTTCTTTACTGACTTCAGCTCTCTTTTCAAGAAATTCTTCGCAAGCCGGTGACTCCTGTAACGTTCTTTACTCAAGAATCACTTTCTTTATAGAGCCAAAAGGAACAGTATCAGAGTCAAATAGGTATTAGGTTAGTAGGCACTAAAACCCGATTTGCAGTGATCGTAACCTTGCCCAGGTAGCGATCAAGGATGGTTCATCATGATTGTCCGTTTGGACGAGACGTCTGTCTTGAAGGAGATCGTGTATCTTGACCCTGAACTCAACCGCGACGCGGAATATTTCCGTGTACGCTTTCCGCCGGCAACAGCATGGATCAGTATCCGCCGGTTCGTTTTCTCTCCATGCGTCGTTACACTGACCGGATTTCTGGTGTTGATGATCATAGGCGCGCACCAATGAGCCTGACGCTTGCACCGGGTGCAGTTAAAAATGCGAGTCAAAACGGCCTACCGCTGTGATTCGAGTGCGGCCCTGAAAGCACGCGCTTGCCTGAACGCTTGACTCGCCGCTTTTAAATTACATTCTCAAGACCCAAGAAAAAATTTCTGACTTTTTCGGCGTTCAGTCGGCACAAACGTTGAAAACATTGGAGTTCCATTTGTAAATGTTTGTAAAGGTGACGACCTGACCCCCTGGGGTGACGACCTGAGGGCCTGGACTGAACCCCAAAAGTGAGACAGGGTGAGACGTTACACTTTGCAGGGGAAAGGGAGTGCAAAGTGAAACGGAAAGAGGG
>Ga0070730_10002990_pt1 | contig 15287 bp, 12 predicted proteins | sample Coa_R1_3_FD_66447 | JGI IMG/M metagenome (GOLD analysis project Ga0070730, IMG submission 66447) | Surface soil microbial communities from Centralia Pennsylvania, which are recovering from an underground coalmine fire - Coalmine... | ecosystem: Environmental > Terrestrial > Soil > Unclassified ...
CAACCTGATCTTTGTAGTGAACTGCAACCTTCAGCGCCTCGATGGCCCAGTGCGTGGTAACGGCAAGATCATCAATGAACTGGAGGCTGCCTTCCGCGGCGCCGGCTGGAATGTGATCAAGGTAATCTGGGGCTCGGGGTGGGACCAGTTGCTGGCCCGCGACACCACAGGCCATCTGCTCAAACGTATGGAAGAGTGCGTGGACGGCGAATATCAAAGCTTCCGCGCCAAGAATGGCGCCTACATCCGCAAGGAATTTTTTGGGAAGTATCCTGAATCGCTGGCCCTGGTCGCCAACATGACCGACGACGATATCTGGCGGCTGCAGCGCGGCGGGCACGATCCGCAAAAGGTCTTCAACGCTTACAAGCGGGCCGTAGAACACACCGGCGGACCCACGGTAATCCTGGCCAAAACGGTAAAGGGTTATGGCTTGGGCACGGCCCAGGCGCGCAACGCGACGCACCAGGAAAAGAAGCTGAACGACGAAGCTCTGGCTGCCTTCCGCATGCGCTTTGAGATCCCCCTTCCAGACAAAGCAGCGCAGGATGGAACGCCGTATCGTCCAGCGGCTGACAGCGCGGAGATTGTCTATTTGCAAGAGCGGAGGCAGAAGCTGGGCGGATACATACCGGCGCGTGAGGTGCCCAAGTCTGATTTTGAGGCCCCGCCGCTCGAGTTCTTTTCTGAATCCCTGGAAGGATCGAAGGGCCGGGCAGTCTCCACGACGATGGGTTTCGTCAGCATATTGCGCCACCTGATGAAAGATCCGAAAATCGGCAAGCTGATCGTGCCTATCATTCCCGACGAAGGCCGAACCTTCGGCATGGAGTCCATCATCCGCCAGGTTGGAATTTACGCCAGCCAGGGGCAGCTCTATAAGCCTCACGATCAGGACATGCTGCTCTATTACCGCGAGGAAAAAGATGGGCAGATACTGGAAGAGGGAATTACCGAGGCCGGCTCCATGTCCTCATTCACCGCAGCGGGCACGGCGTATTCCAACTATCGTGTGCCTACGATTCCGTTCTTCACTTATTACTCCATGTTCGGCTTTCAGCGGATCGGCGACATGATCTGGGCCTTCGCCGATTCGCGTGGCAAAGGCTTTCTGATGGGCGGCACCGCCGGACGGACCACCATGCTCGGCGAAGGTCTTCAGCACCAGGATGGACATAGCGTCGTACTCTCGAGCACCGTTCCCACCTGCGCCACCTATGATCCCGCTTACGTCTATGAGGCGGCGGTCATCATTCAAGACGGACTCCGGCGCATGTATCAGGAAGGGGAAGACCTCTTCTACTACATCACGCTCTATAACGAAGATTATCCGATGTCCTCTATGCCTGAAGGTTGCCGCGAAGGCATCGTGCGCGGCATCTATAGGTTCAGCGCTGCTCCCGGTGGCAATGCTGCGGTGCAGCTCTTCGGCAGCGGTCCCATCCTGAATGAGGCCCTGCGCGCCCAGAAGATTCTGGCTGAGGAATACGAATTGCAAGCTGATGTCTGGAGCGTGACCAGCTACAACGAGCTTCGCCGCGACGCGCTGGCTGTAGACCGATGGAACCGTTTGCATCCTGCTGAGACGCCCCGTCGTCCCTATATTCTGGAAGCGCTGGACCCCGCCGGAAGAGATGCTTCTGACGGTGGCGGCAAATCGGCAGCCGGCAGCGCAGAAGCTGGAGGCAAATCCAAAACTGCCAAGACCAAAGCCGGAGGCAAATCCAGCAAGGCTGCATCCTCTGAAATTACCCCGATCATCGCGGCTACCGACTATATGAAGATTGTTCCCGACCAGTTGTCACCCTGGCTGGGTTCGCGGCTGGTAACGCTGGGGACAGACGGATTCGGACGCAGCGACAACCGCGAGCATTTGCGGCGTCACTTTGAGATCAATGCCGAATCGATTGTCGCGGCAGCCCTCTCGCGCCTGGCCCGCGACGGTAAATTCGATGCCTCCCGCGCAGCCGATGCCATGAAGGAGCTGGGCGTGGACGCGGAAAAGGTGGATCCGGCAAGGGCGTAAGGGCTGCAAGCCACGCGGCCTTGCTTTTCGGCTATACTCCACTTCTTCCATGAGGTTTTCTATGAGCTGGCTCGATCCGGAAGAGTCCCATGTGCCTAAAGAGTTTGAAGACCTGAAGGCGCAGTTTCTGGATTTGGAGCTTCGTACCCGCAAGCTCATGGATGAGCTGCTTGCCCACACCACCATCACCGACGTCTCCGGCAAAACCTACCGCTCCGAGACCTTCAGCCACTATCTGACCGTAAGCATCACCTCGGTGATCATCGCCTTCATGGCCCTCGACGATTGCCCCACCCTCACCAACTACCGCATGTTCTGCGAGGCGCGCGATCTCTTCCAGGCGGAAAAACAATACGCCGGGGCCAGCGATGAGCAGCTCCAGAGCGCCTCAGGGAGCTTTCGCAAAGCGGTCACGCCTATTCCGCGCGTGGAGGCCGAACCTCTTCCGGCAGTGCAGATCCTCGAGCAATACGACGAGGCCAATCACACCCATGAAGCGCAGGCGGCCAAAGAGGCATTCTATAAACTTGCAGAAGTCGTGGTGAGCCAGCTTACCCCTAACGCCCGCGTCCCCAAGACCTATCTTCAGATGTTTCGGGAGACCCTGGGGTTGAAATCGCAATCCGGCTCTTCTGCGAACGGAGAGGCCCCTGAACCCGACTTGAATGCCTTACTGGCCCAACTTGATGCGCTGACCGGCTTGAAGAAGGTAAAGGAAGATGTGCACCAGCTCACCAACTACATCAAGGTGGAGCAGATGCGCAAAGCCAAAGGGCTCAAGACATCCGATATCTCGCTGCACATGGTATTTTTTGGAAATCCAGGAACAGGGAAGACCACGGTGGCCCGGCTCGTCTCTAAAATCTATCGTGCCCTGGGCGTGGTCACCAAGGGACACCTGGTTGAGGTCGATCGCGCCGGATTGGTGGCCGGATACGTGGGCCAGACAGCCATCAAGGTAAGAACCGTAGTGGAAAAAGCCCTGGGTGGCATGCTCTTTATTGATGAAGCCTACGCCCTGCAAGGCGGCGACGGCAACGATTTCGGCCACGAAGCCATAGAGACCCTGCTCAAGATGATGGAAGATCGTCGCTCTCAGTTTGTCGTGGTGGTGGCTGGCTATCCGGCAGAGATGAAGCGTTTCATATCGTCGAACCCCGGACTCAAGTCGCGGTTCAGCAAGTATCTGGAATTTGAGGACTACAGTCCAGAAGAACTCATGGCCATCTTCGAAGACTTCTGCCGCTCCACCGATTACCAGATCAGTCCCGAAGCAAAAAAAATAATTCAGAGCCTTTTTCTAAAAGCATTCGCTCAACGCGATAATACGTTTGGCAACGCTCGCTTCGCCCGCAATCTATTCGAGAAAATCTTAGAGAACCAAGCCAATCGAGTAGTCTCGCTCGACGCCGCCGACCAATCCGCGCTGATGCTGATCACCCCGGAAGATGTGCCGGAAGCAGGAAAGACCGCACCGGCTTGATGCACCAAAGGCATTGCACCGCAAAGGACGCAAAGGTCGCAATTCAGATCAGTGGTAGCAGGTCTTGATCCGCGTTCCTCCGCGTTGACCCGCGGTAGAAAAGGTTTTGGTTGCGGCTCTGCTGCTCTCCATTCTCTGCGATGAGCCTTTGACTTTCCTTTGCGACCCTAGCTCGCCCTTTGTGGTGAACCTGGATTTACTGCTTGGCAATCGCCGTGGCCCTGCCGCGCAGGACATATTTCTGGATCTTGCCGGTCGCGGTCTTAGGCAGTTCAGCGATGAAAGTGAAGCTTTGCGGCACTTTGAAGTGGGCCATGTTGGCGCGGGCGAACTCCCGCAACTCTTCTTCGGTCGCGCTTGCGCCTGACTTGAGAACTACAAAGGCCCTGGCCGCCTCTCCCCAACGCTCGTGGGGGAAGCCGGCGACTGCTACCTCCTGTATGGCTGGATGGCGCAGCAGGATGCTCTCGACCTCTACGGAAGATATGTTTTCACCGCCGCTGATGATCACGTCTTTCAACCGGTCCCGAATCTCGATGTAGCCATCGGGATGGACGACTGCTCCGTCCCCGGTATAAAACCAGCCGTTGCGAATGACCTTGGCGGTGGCCTCCGGGTCTTTGTAGTAGCCCTCCATAATCACGTTGCCAGCGGCTGCAATTTCTCCCATGGTCTCGCCGTCGTGCGGAACTTCTTTTCCGTGTTCGTCCATTACGCGCACGTCGCCGGAGGTTATCAGCTCCACGCCCTGCCGCGCCTTGAGAATACAGCGGTCGCGAACCGAGAGGCCCTGGTGTTCAGGCAGGGGTTCGCAGATGGTGATAAAGGGAGATGTTTCGGTCAGGCCATAGACATGGTTCACGGTCCAGCCAAACTCGTTTTCGATTCGCTCAATCGTCGCGGCTGCTGGTGGAGCGCCTGCGGTGACCACCCGGATACCCGGCCGCACGCCGCGCCGCAGCTCTTCCGGGGCATTGGCCAGAAAGATCAACACCGTGGGGGCGGCGCACAAGAATGTGACCCGCTCCTGGTTGATCTTTTCCAGCGCCGTACGCGCCTCGACTTTGGGCAGGCAGATGTGGGTTGCACCGGCTGCGGTCACTGTCCAGATGAAGGTCCAGCCGTTCGCATGGAACATGGGCAGGGTCCACAGATAACGGTCGGCGGGCGTCATGTGGAAATGGACGAGCGTGCCCACCACGTTCATATATGCGTTGCGGTGGGTAATCATCACCCCTTTGGGGCGGGAGGTAGTACCGCTGGTGTAGTTGATCGTGGCCAGATCGCTCTCGCGGATCGTGGGACGGTCGAACTCAGTGGGCGATGAGTTCAAAATGGTTTCGTAATCCAGCCAGTTGTCGCGGGCCTTGGTGGCACTTTCATTCAGGGCCACAAAGTGCTGGACCTCGGGCGTCTGTGAGCGAATGGAGTCAACGGCATTCAGATAGTCAGGATGGGCGCACACCACCTTGGCGCCGCTGTGCTGGATGAGATAGGCAAAATCATCGGCGGTCAGCCGGTAATTGATAGGAACCAGGATGGCGCCCATCTGCAAGACGGAATAAAACGACTCCAATTGCGCGTGGGTGTTGGGGGCAATGTAGGCGACACGGTCTCCCTGGCGAACGCCCAGCCGCTGCAGGGCCGCCGACCAGCGGTCGCACCGCTCGAAAAACTGCCGGTAGGTCAACCGCAAATCATTGTCGACAACGGCCTCGCGATCTGGATAGAGACGGCGTGCGCGGCGGGCGAACTCCAGCGGAGTCAGAGCGATTTCCATGTGTGCCTCCCAAGTGGCTGCAATGAACCGCGGTTCACAAGCAGTGCGCCGAAATTATACCGCCTGCGCGAAGCTGGCTCCGCAAGAATGGCGAATCCCAACATTTGCCCTCAAATGTTGCACGCTCACGGAAACGCACCTCCGGAGTGGGACATTGAGACAAGCCTCAATTTTGGCGGGTCTGAAGCAGTCAGCCCTCAACATTCGGCATTCAGCCGGCCCCGATACTTCTTAACCCATAGGTTTGAACTGGGGTATTCCGCCTGAGTGTTCATCGCTTAGCGCCACTACTAAGCATACGGCACCAATTTTCTTGATACTTACTTCCGAAGTGGGACATTGAGACAAGCCTTTATTTTGGCGGGTTTGAAGCAGTCATCCGTCAGCACCCGGCATTCAGCCAGAAGTTAGAAAAAAATAACCAGATTCTATGCTCATCGCCCAGCAGGATCGAAAAAGCAGGATAAAAGTTACCTACGGCGCGGGGGTACGCCCAAAAAGGTTTCGAGGTACTAATTTGTTAGTCGCGGGGCAGAAGGAAGCATTTTGAGCACAGCTTCGCTTAGCAGGAAATAGGCCACGAAAGTTAAGGTCCTCGCGGATGACTACGGGTTGTCGATCCCTTCGGCTTCACCTCAGGGCAGGCTCTTCGCTAACGCTCAGGATTTCGCCTCGCGGCTCGGACGCCGCGAGAACGGCTCAAGTTAGAGTCCTCGCGGATGACACCAAATTAACAGGCTCAGAGTAGCATTGTTAAAGTATCCTGTCAACGTAAATTTCATGAGCTGGGCGCTCACCGGCCGATGGCGAATTCCAGCATCTCTAAAGACTCAGTAACTGCGAAACGCCTCGCCTTCGGGTCATCAGTCGCACTACACGAAATCGAAAGAAATTCCTTGACAGCCATATACTATGTGATACATAGTATATGGCATACACTGTATGAAAAACAGTACTAAGTTCGACTCCGATCTCTTTGAAAACCTTCGACTGGAGCTGCGCCGCGGCTGCCTGATCGTGGCTGTCCTGGCACATCTGCGCCAAGAGCACTATGGCTACACCTTGCGCAAGGCCCTGGCCGACCATGGACTGGATATTGATGAAGGCACGCTCTATCCGCTCTTGCGGCGGCTGGAGACCCAGGGTCTGCTGGCCAGCGAATGGCGTGAAGAGAACAAACGCAACAAGCGCTTTTACCGTCTCTCGCCGCAGGGGAAGATGATCCTTGCGAAGCTGCTGGACGAGTGGCAAAACATCAACGCGTCGTTAAACCGAATTCTGCAGGAGGCGTAGGCCATGGAACTGCTCGATCAATATCTGAAAACTATTAAACCCTTTCTGCCCAAAGGGCAGCAGGACGACATTATCCGGGAGCTGTCGGAAAATCTGCTTTCGCAGATGGAAGACCGTGAGGCCGAACTGGGCCGTCCTCTTACGCAAGCTGAACAAGAGGCTATTCTTCAACAGCATGGAAACCCTATGGTGGTAGCCGGCCGCTATCAGCAGCAGAAGCGCAGCGTGGCTTTCGGACGGCAACTGATCGGCCCCCTGCTGTTTCCGCTTTACCTCAGAATTCTGTGTTTGAATCTGGGACTTACGGCAGCCGTTGTTCTTACCATTGGGTTTGCCAAGGGCCATGGCGTCGACCTCAATGCACTTCTTCTGCACAGCTTCATCCAGTTTGCAATCCTGACGATCATATTCGCCGTGGCTGAAAAGCACCTTTTCAAATCCAAAGACCGGTGGGATCCCAAGGACTTTGGATTGGGAAGGAAGGAGAATGCCATGGCCGTGGTGTGGAGGGCGGCATTTTCGACGAACTTGCCCGGCAACGACGAATCGAAGGTTCCACGCTCCGAGTCCATCGCCCTGATCATTCTCAATCTGGCCTTTGTCTCGTGGTGGATCGCCATCCCTGCTTATATGGGACATGCGCTGCTGAGGGGCGCAGGGACCATTTTGAAGCTCGGGCCGGGCTGCGAAGCGCTCTACTTGCCACTACTGTTCCTGGCGGTGGCCGGGTTTGTGCAGCCCTGTGTGAACTTGTTCCGTCCTCAATGGACATGGTTGCGGCGTGCGTGGCGGACAGCATCTGCCGCCATCTTTACGGGAATTTTGTGCTTGTCTCTCAAGGCCGGCAACTGGATCATTCTGGCGGACGCGTCGGACAAAGTGGCGCAACATCACCGGGCGATTGAAGTCATCAACCGTTGGTGTCGTATTGGGGTCACGCTAAGCGCAGTTATTTCCGGCGTAATATTTCTGATGGAACTGCGGCGGTTGCTTCACCGCCGGAGTAATCCCGAGGTGAAAGCCACGCGCGCCAACGGCATGCAACTGTCTTGATTCTTCAGCAGGAGGTGTCAGGCAGACTACAGCTTGCCTCGGGCGATGTCTGCCAGCACAGCGTGGGTCGCCCGCAGGTAGTCATCCGGCTTCAAGATGATCTGGGTCCCTCGCACACCCGCCGAGACCGAGACTAAATCCCACAATTGAATGGTTTCGTCGGCATAGACGGGAAAGTCTTTTTTCGCGCCCAGCACGGTGACGCCGCCGCGAATATAGCCGGTCAGAGGCTGTACCTCTTTCAACGGGACCATCTCCATCTTCCGGTTGCCGGAAGCCGACGCCAGGGCCTTAAGGTCCAGTTCTGTATTTGCCGGGACCACGGCAAAGCAAAGGCCGTTGCGGTCGCCCCGCACCACCAGCGTTTTGAAGACCTGCTCAGCAGGCATGTTGATCTTGGCCGCAACTGACTCCGCGGCGAGATCTTCGGGATTGACAGCGTATTCGCGCAATTCGTAGGGAACGCCCAGGCCTTCAAGCAGGCGGACTGCATTGGTCTTCACGATTCCAGTCTAATGGCTTCGGCTGTACTCAAAGAGCAAAAGACTTCTATAGTAGTGTGCATGAACGCAGTTTGCATAAAGCTGCTCCCGCGCAAGTTCTTCACCGATTTGCCGCAGGCAGGTGCTCGATGATCTCCTGCCGCGAGGTAACCAAGAGCTTCGAAGACCTGGTGGCGGTTGACCATGTATCTTTTGAAGTCTCTTCCGGGATATGCGCCTTGCTGGGTCCCAACGGCGCAGGGAAGTCAACATTACTCAAAGTGCTCACAGGCTTGCTGCCGCCGGACTCCGGCGAGGTTCGAGTTGCCGGCCTGGATGTTGCAAAGCAGTCTCTGCAGGTGCGGCGGATCATCGGCGTGGTGCCCGAAGATCTTGGGTTGTTTGACTCGTTGACGGTGCAGGAGCATCTTGAACTGACCGGCCCGATTTATGGACTCAACGCCACTGAAACCCGGGACCGTAGCGACTCGCTGCTGCGGGTACTGGGTCTGGATGACGCGCGAGACACTTTTCTCGATCAGTGCTCTCATGGCATGAGAAAAAAGACCGCCCTGGCCGTCGCCCTGCTGCACAATCCGCGCGTGCTTTTTCTCGATGAACCCTTCGAGGGTATTGATCCTGTAGCTTCCAAAACCATCCAGGATCTGCTGAAAGCCGTCGCCAGCCGGGGCATCGTCGTCTTTCTCACCTCGCACATACTTTCTATTGTCGACCGTCTGGCCACGGAGATGATGATGATCCGCGATGGGCGGATTGTATGGAGTTCAGCTACGCAAACGGTGTCGCGACCCCTCGAAGAAATTTATTTCGAGCTGGTCGAGGCAGCGCCATTGGAGGAGTTGGCTTGGCTGCGATCATCGCCATCCTGAAGGCGCTGGGGCGGGTGGTCAAGCGGGACCTGGGTACGCTTCGCTCCATTCAGTTCAACAACTTCTTTTTCTTTGCCATGCTGCTGACCTATAGTTCGCTGGCCAGCGGACGGAAGCCTGCGGGTGCAGCGCCCTTCTTAGTGCTGCTTGGATTTGTTCTTCTGTTTCCGCTCTCCTCCGATCCCCTCAGCAAGATACCGGCCATCCGTCTGGTGTTGTGGCCTCTCACTCGGGGGCAATGGTGGAGATTACGCCTGGCCAGCCTGGGCCTGAGCCCCATCTTCTGGATTACGGTGTTGATCCTGGTGACTACAGGCAGTCCGGCGGCGGCAGGCATGTTGGTTGTGGTTGCGATGGTCATGCAGAGTTTGCTGATGTTGGCCGGTTGGTTAGCGCGGCGGGCACCACGCTGGAATCCATATCGGTATGTGCCGCAATTACCGGGAGCTCTCGGCGGGCTGGTGCGCAACAATGTGCGACAGATGCTCACCCTACTCGATCTATACGTGGCAATCATGGTGACGATCGCCGGGAGCGCGTATCGATGGTTCAGTCCGCATCCGGAGCCACGGGCGCTTCCCATCATGGCATTTTTAATTGGTCTGGCGTTAAGCACGCACGCGCAGTGCCTGTTTGGACTGGACTCAGCCTCGGGGCTGACACGCTATCGTCTGCTGCCTGTGCGCGGATGGCAAATCCTGCTTGCCAAGGACATTGCTTTCCTGGGAATTCTCTTGGTTCTGGTTCTGCCTTTGAGTCCGATGGCCGGATTGGCGTTCGGATTGGTGGTAGTAGCCATTGGCCGCTATCCTTCGGTCGTATTGCGTTTGCCCCAGAAACGCTGGCGCTTTACCAGCGGTGATTTCCGCTTCGGCGCCCTGCAGATGGTATTGGGTACGGCGCTGGGATTTGCCGTGTATGACAATGGAAGGTGGTTTTTTGTCGCAGTGGTCGTGGTCTACTTGGCTTCGCTTTTCGGCGGCGGATGGCTTTGGGAGCGAGAGTCTCGGCAATCGGCTCTTTGAGCTGGAAGAAAACATCGATGCATCCCAAAGCTATCTTTCTTGTGAGTTGTTGAATACGGCTTAGGAATAGGTAGTGGATGTTCGCCTGAGGATGCCGGCAATTATGATTGACCGCTTTGTCACGTGAAGGTCGTAGATGATGCGGTAATTTCCGACACGGCGACGCCACGCAGTCGGCTGGCCCTTAAGACGCTTTATGTCACCTTGAAACGGGTCGTTCTGCATGGCGATCAGGGCCGGCTTTAACGCGCATTTGATCGTTGCGCGGTAGCTTTTGGAAGTCTTTTTGCGCGGGGCCGCTTAACTGGAGATTCCAGGTCATGTAGGAATTTCTTTAATGATACGACATCTCCGCGACGAGCGGCAGCCCGGCCGCGACGGAGCGTAGCAAGCTCAGCTTTTGTGGGCAGTACTTCGGGATATCGGCTTTCAAAGTAGGAGCGGAGGGCTTCACGTACCAATTCCGAACGGGTACGGGATTCCACTCTACACACTGCCTCGAACCGCCGTAACATTGCGGGAGGCAGGGAAATTGTCAAGATTCGGGTGGTTCTCATAAGATAAGTATTACTGAGTAATACTTACTAAATTTTAATCCTCATGTTTTGCGACTGTCAATTCAAATGACCTGGTTCTATTTTCCATTATCATCTAACGGGAGAACTTCAAATGTCTTATGAGAGAAGGCGGAGCGCGGCGTGGGCTATCCATCCGGGAGAAATACTAAAAGAAGAATTCCTGACACCTATGGCCTTGAGTGGATACAAACTCGCCAAGTCCTTGGGGGTCACTGTCCAGAGGATCAGCGACGTGCTGCTTAAAAAGACCGGCATCAGCGCGGAGATGGCAATCCGGCTGGCCAAGTTTTTCGGCACGTCTCCAGAGTTCTGGATGAATCTGCAAACATCGTATGAATTATCAATTGCCCACAAGAATCTGAAGAATAAAGTTGGAAAGATCAAGCGGCATTCCCACTCAGCCTAATTACCAAATCCCCCTCACGACATTCCACGACAACCCCCACCTGCCGCTTCATGCCGCTTGAGGGCGGCATAGCGCTCTGGCTACCTTGGATTCTGCGCAGCTTGCACAGCAGCGTACTTCTCGAGCGAAAGACCAGAGCCAGGTGAGCCACGATATGAATACTTCCAATCGTCTTCAACTCTCGCGTCGCAGCTTCCTCAAGACCGCCTCAGTGGCAGCCGGAGGCTTTTGCCTGACCGGCTGTCTTGAAGAGGCAAGGCAAACCCATCTTTTTCAACCGCCAGCGGTGACCAACCGTGGAGCCACGGCGGTGGCGGTAAATGACATACATTCGCAACTCAATGCGGCCCTCGTCCAGGAAGTTGTGAGACCGGCCTCGGTGGATGAGTGCCAGGAAGTTGTGCGAAAAGCCCGTAAGCTGGGTAGAGCGATCTCGGTCGCCGGTGGCCGCCATTCTATGGGCGGGCAGCAGTTCGCAGACGATTCGGTATTGATGGACACTCGCCGCATGAACCGGGTCTTGAACTTCGACCGTCAGAAAGGCCTGTTGAATGTGGAAGCCGGCATCCAGTGGCCGGAACTGATTCAATATCTGCACGACCAGCAGAAGGACGTGGAACACCAGTGGGCAATCGTCCAGAAACAGACGGGCGCCGACAATTTCACGCTGGGAGGGTCGCTTTCCTCCAACATTCACGGACGCGTACTCACGGAAAAGCCCATCATCAGCAACATAGAATCGTTCACCATTCTCGACCACGAGGGAAAGATCCATGAATGCAGCCGCCAGCAGAACCCGCTGCTCTTTCGTCTGGCCATTGGCGGTTATGGACTGTTCGGGCTCATCACCTCCGTCAACTTGCGGCTTCGAGACCGGGTGAAAGTTCGACGGGTCGTAGAACTGCGTGACACCAAAGATATCCCTGCGGCCTTTGAGCAGCGCATCGCCGATGGCTATCTTTATGGAGACTATCAGTTTGCTATCGACAGTAACCGGGAGAGCTTTCTCCGGCGCGGAGTCTTCTCCTGCTACCAGCCGGTTTCCATGGACACGCCGTTGACCGAGAATCCCACCAGGTTCAGCGCAGAGGATTGGGCCCGGCTCACCTACTACACCCACAAGTACAAGCGCCGCGCGTTTGAGATTTACACCAAACGCTATCTGCAAACCTCTGGCCAGATTTACTGGGCGGATTCACAGCTCTTTGGCCGGTATCTGGATAACTACCACGAAGAGCTGGATCGCAAACTGCATGCCAAAGTGCCGGCCACAGAGATGATTACCGAAATCGATGTTCCAAGAGCGACCTTAGTAGACTTTATGGAAGAGGCCAGGGTGGTGTTGCGCAAGGAGAGAGCCAACGTCATCTATGGAGTGGTGCGGCTGATTGAAAAGGACGATGAAAGCTTTATGCCCTGGGCCAAGGACCGATATGCGTGCGTGGTCTTCAATCTGCACGTGTCTCACGACACCCAGGGAGTTGAAAATGCAGCCCGCAGCTTCCGCTCGCTGATTGATCTGGGCGCCAAGCGCAACGGAAGCTACTACCTGACCTATCATCGCTTTGCCACGAGGGACCAGGTGGAGCGATGCTATCCGCAATTCAAAGAGTTCCTGAAGCTCAAGCGCGAGTATGACCCGGCAGAAGCTTTTCAGAGCAACTGGTACCGCCACTATCGGGAGATGTTTGCGTAACGTGGAGGCAAAAGAAAATCTTTACCGCGGATTGTCGCGGATCAACGCGGATCAAGACTCGGCTTACAACTGATAGATGAACGTATGGCGGACATTTGCTATGAGAAGGGGAGCCGACCCATTGATGGTTGACATCTGAATCCCCGCTACAGCGAACTTCCGCCCTTTGCGCTCGAAGCATTCCTGGATCAGCCCGCTTACTGTAACCTCCTGCCCGCAGCCAGCCAGATGATAATGATGCACCTCGCTTGCAGCGTGAATCCATGGACTCATGACAAAATTCCGCACCAGGATTTCATTCGCCATACGCAGCAAACGCTCGGGAATGGCAGCGGCGTCCTCCACATCGAGCGGTGCATGAATGCTGCCCAGAGGTGTGCCCGGCAAAATGGTTGCGGACGAGGCTGTGGGCCGATGGTCCATTTCCGGCAGGGGATGAAGCGGGAATGAAACTACGTTTTGACTCTCCTCAACTGTGACTACACCTGACGCGTAGAGTGAGCCGTCTTCGTGCTTCGCGTTCACCTCTGAGCCGTCGCAACAGGCCACGACCGTTTCTCCCTCGTAGCAAGGCGCGTGAAACCGCACCGCCATACCACCACGCTCGAGCCAGCGAGGTCCAAACCGTTCGAGCACCGGTGGAATCAGGTAGCCATACATCGTCACGCCCGGCACCAGGCCGCCGCGAAATCCATAGGCAGATGCGACCCTGTCGTCGTGAATCTTGTTCTCGGAATCAATGGCGCTGTTGCGCGCTTGGACGCGAAAAATGGATAGAGGCTGGTTGGAAGCGGTCATCGTTCTATTTATGATAACCCTGCCTACGGGTGGCCCAAGCCATTGAGGTATTCGGTGATCTCCTTGTACGGTTTATCTCCTGACTGCGATGCTCCACGGTTCGACGAGCTGGGTGGTTCGGAGCCAATGAAATTCCTGCTGACGCGAAGGGGCGCACCGGTGGCTTTGTCCCATACCACGATCCGGCACTCCCATCGATATGCTCCTCCGCCGGACGCACCGTAGTGGCCGATTCTATGTTCATTCCACCAAAGGGCCGCAACCGTGCCAACCTCTTCTGGGCTGGCGGGGCGCAGCTCTTTCGAAAGCTCGGTAAGCACGGGGTCGATTTTCTTGGTCTTCATATCTACCGGGATCAACTTGCCTTTCAAAGGCTGGCCGTCGTTGGTCGCGGCGTCGGGATTTTCCGATGCAGCAACGGCGATATATTCAGACAGGTGCGCTGTGAATGGCCTGAAGGTCATGAGCGGCCCGCCAATCCAGATGCCGGCTGGAATGATGCCCACAATCAATCCCAAAGCTCCCCAGCGAGAATCCTTCTTGTCCTTGATACCGGCCAGTAGCACGAGGATCGATATCTCTACGATAAACACGCCAATCCCTACTGCCCATCCGGCGAGGGTGCTGGAAGTGTTTAAATTGCCGGCATAGATACCGGCGATGATGCACGGAGCCAGCACCAGCAAGAAACCCAGATACCCACCTATGCGTTTCAGAGCCCCCATAACGCCTCCAATCGAACGGGCCAGTTTCGCCCCTAGGTGTTCTCGCACGATTGAAAATTTCAGAAAATAGGCAACTCTGTTTGCTGGAGCGATTCCAATGCCAGAGTGCGCAATTACCGAAATCTTCAACCGCGTGAATGCTACCCAACGAAAACAAAAGTTCCCGTAAGCGGCGGCAAAACTGGTTCAACGTTGTGTGATTTTGAACGAGCGTACATCAAGCGCCAGCAATCAGCAAGTTACAAATGTCATCGTGCTCTTCACGAATGCCGCAACACGATCTCAACTCGATGCCGAAGCTGCAGATGATTTTGACTTGAACTGCTGGTACCTCGAATCAACCAGGGTGATGACACTGCCGGGATCTTTAGTCCAGGCGGTCTCCAATTGCTTTTCGAAGCCATAGATTGCCCAGGGCACGCGTGCGGCGAGGTCCGCCAGCAGCTCGTTCGTCCGCTTTTCCGGCATGGATACTTCAACGCGCTGACGGTGCCGTCCCAGAATGATGACTGAGTATGACTTGCCGGTGGGAATGAAGTTGACGGAGTGCTTGGTCACCTTCTTATATACCCAAGCCACGTCCCCGACAGGCGAAACCCAGGTAGAAAACAAGCTTTTTTGCACCAGCCATGTCCCGGCAACTTCCAGTTTGCCGTATTTTGTCTTCGGCCCCTGTCGTTGCTGTTCGATCTCCGACGAGAGTTGCTCGACCACGCCATAGTTGGAGACCTGCTTCCAGATAGGTGTTGTCTGGATCTCACCATAGCGCCGCACAGCCTTGATGCAATTCCAAAGAGCCAGCAGAAACAAGAGACCGAAGATGAGCAGCGGCCAGAAATCCTGCGAGTAATCAACAGCCTTGATATTCCCGATGGCGGCGCTGGCCAGGACCGCTACAATGAGTCCATTGACTACCAGGAGATTTCGGTTGGCCCTCCTGGCTTCCCCTTCAACCCAAGATGACATACTGCCTCACTATTGTGTGTGTTGAGCAGAGCTTATCACGTTACAGCCGCTTTGCCGGAGATTTCAGACGAGGCTTTCAGGAGGGG
>Ga0070730_10002992_pt1 | contig 15283 bp, 14 predicted proteins | sample Coa_R1_3_FD_66447 | JGI IMG/M metagenome (GOLD analysis project Ga0070730, IMG submission 66447) | Surface soil microbial communities from Centralia Pennsylvania, which are recovering from an underground coalmine fire - Coalmine... | ecosystem: Environmental > Terrestrial > Soil > Unclassified ...
GGGTTCGGCGTGGCCGCCTTGATCGCCAAGATCTGGGCTGACACCAGTTCTAGCCAGCTGACTCAGCGTATTCGTAACCAAGGCTCAGCCTCAGGAGTCCCACTATCCATGATCTAGTTGAGGGGCGAGATGATGCGCCCGAGCCGGCCACGCGAGCAGTTCGAGTGCGGTGCCTGAGAAAGATCGCGATGAGTTTGCAAAAGATCTCGATGACCTGCAGTTGTAGGGCGAGAACATGTCATGTAGCATGTGCAACTAAGTAAAACGGCTGGATCGTTACTGCCGATCTAGCAGTCCTGGCTTTGGTCATAACTTCCAGTTATTCAAGGGAAGCCTGACAACTATATACGGTAACCCTTTCCCGGCTTATCCGTCCCGAGCCAGGAAGCTTGTTAATCATATGACTGTGACTAGTCGGTTGGACCATTCCTCATGTGAAGGCTCGACCGGCAGCATGCATAGCCTTACCCGGGACGACATCGGTATCCAGCCTGCCGCGGCCACCGTGCACCGGCTGGACATTGATAACGCTGCTGCCGCGGGGATCGTTGTGGTCGCGGCGAACCCGTTGTTCTGTCAGGCTCTGGCGACCACTCTCGGACAGCAATTCACAGTGCTCGGCACGGGAAGCACGCTGAGCGAAGCGGAACAGGCGCTCGAACAGTATCAGCCGCAGCTCAGCCTGCTGGTTGCCGACCCGCCGTTCCCCCAGGCCGCGTTTGCCGACATGTGCCGGACCCTGGTCGGCCGCCATCCGATGACCTGTGCGCTGCTGGTCGTCAGGGACCGGCGGCCGGAAGATCTCGTTTTGGCCTACCAGCAGGGGGCCAAGGGACTGCTCGACATGACGACCAGCGTGGATCGGCTGATCAACGGGCTGGAGCGGCTGGCGTGCGGAGAGGTGGTGATGCAACCTGAGATTCTGCGCGACATGATGCAGGCGCGAACATGCGCCGACCCACCAGACCGTGACCACCAGCAGCTCACGGCCGCGCAGACCCGGATGTTAATGCTGCTCTCCCAGGGCTACACCAGCAAGGAGATCGCCCGCCTGGTGCAGAGCAGCAGCGCATCGGTCAACCATCACATCGAGCGCGCGTCTCAGCAGCTCGGCGCCCGGCACCGGACCGAGGCGGTGGCTCGCGCCCTCCGCCTCGGCATCATCACCTGATTCACCGGCATCGCCACCTGGCCCGGCACCGCTGGCTCAGGAGCAGGAATCGCCTTGCGGGGGCTGGGAGATTATCGGCAGGTAGCGCCGGGACGGCGCGCTGTCTGCTGATCCGCTGGTCGTCGATCCGCTGGCTGTCGATCCGGTGGCTGTCGATCCGTTCGTGCTGGTCTGGGCCGGGGGCTTAACGGCCGGCGGTCGCGTCCGCGGCGCACCGGATGGATATCCGCCGCCCGCCAGGATGCGGCGGACCGTCGGCGTGGGCGGCCGCAGCGACGTGCGGCGGTAGCGTACCCGGAAGTAGTCCCCGCCCTTGCGCTGCCGGTCGTCGGTGCCCCAGTTTACGGTCTTGTCCAGCTGCTTCATCAGCGGGATGTGCTTGGAGCAATGGATGTAAGCCTCTTCCACCTCGATGCGGACCCAGACCTCCAGCCGGTTTCCGGCTTCCCTGGCCACCTCGGCCAGCAGTTCATCCCGCCCGGTGAGCTCGGCGAGAATGCCGTCATGGGTGACCAGGCAGGCACGGCCATTCACGTGCAAGCCGACCGTCGAGTCGCAGAAATCCCCGAAGAAGATGCCGACGTGCGGATTCTCCATGATGTTGCCGAGGCTGGCCATCACCCCGTTTCCCCGGTACTCGGGATAGATCACCGTGCGCTCGTCCACGACCCGCATGATCCCCGGCTTGCCCGTGCGCAGGGAGCAGTCACAGTTCCCCCGGCTGTCCGAGGTGCCCAGGAAGAACAGCGTCTGGCGCGCGATGTACTCCTGCATCAGCGGATTGAGATGATCGAGCATCTGGTTGTCGTAGAAGGCATACGCCCGGGCGATGTGGTTGAACCGCTCCTGTAGCCCATGCTCGCCGCGCGAACCGGGGCGGGTACCGCCCTCCTGCTTGGCGCGGAGGTCGACGCGCACCAGCAAACCACGCTGTATCAGCGCGCGGATGATGCCGAGCATCTGGTCCTGGGCCGCAGCGGTGAGGGGGCCGGTACCGGTTGCCGTCAGCAGATCGCCGACCCGGTGGGGCCGGCGGGCCTTGGTCAGGATCTGGGCGGTACGCTCCCCCACCTGCAGGGTGGTCACGTCCTCGCCCTCGATCTTGGCCAGGACCACATGGCGGCCGGGCACCGCGCGTGCCTCCCCGCCGCTCAGCAGCAAACCCAGGTCGTAGGCCACCGGGCTGATCATGTAGTCACAGCCACGGGTCAGCACGGTGTCCTGAGTCAGGTCGCTCTCCAGCCGTGCCTCCAGCTCACGGCCCGGGTAGTTCCTCAGCTCGGTGCTCGCGCGGGCCTTATCCCGCTCGTACGCCAGCAGCGCCGCCAGCGGTGAGTCCGTCAGGCCCAGACGTCCCAGCTCTTCTTCCAGGAACGTCAGCACGTCCTCGATCTCACCGTGGAACGGCAGGCTGGCAGAGGGCCGGTGCTCGGCGTTGTAGTTCTCGATCCAGTCGATCCACCGCTCGTACCAGTCCAGCGGCGTCGCATAATGATCGAGCAGCCGGGGCAACACCGACTTTAGCGCTACCAGCCTGGATGCGATCTCCTCGGTCCCGTCCACGAGGCGGTCAGCGACCTTCGGGGTGGAGAACCGCAGCAGGCTGGTGAAGACGTCCGGATGGCTGGTCCGCAACTCCTCGCCGTGCCTCGCGGCGGCCTCGGTCAGCGGCATCTCAAAGTACGCCGCCCGGCGTTCGATGTGATAACCGTCCGCATACATCGGGGCTTCGTGAAACGGGCACAGCGTGAAAACGTGCGCGCGGTAGCCGCCGACCTGGAGAAAATCAAAGAACCTGGTGAGCGTGTCGTTGAACGTCTCTGGCGTCTCCATCGGATATCCGACGATGAAGCCGGTTACCGGCCTGATGCCCACGTCGGCGGTGATCTCCACGATTTCCCGCGACCGGTTCAGGTCCAGGTTCTTGTGGATCGTCTTCTGCATCTCCTGCGAGCCCGTCTCGATGCCATAGTAGATCTCGACGCAGCCGGCCGCCGCCATCGCCTCAAGCATCTCCTGGTCGATGACGTCGGTGCGGGTGCTGCAGGCCCACGTCATGCCGATCGGGTGGTCGATAAGCTGACGGCAGAACCGCAGCGTCCACCCCTTGTTCGTGGTGAAAATGTCATGCGAGAAGCCAACGTGATTACGGTTGTAACGGTCGCGCAGCAGAAGCAGTTCGGTGACGATACGATCGATGGATTTCATCCGGAAGCGACGGCTCCAGAAAGGCGCTGTGGCGCAAAAATGGCACTTGAACGGACAGCCGCGGCCCACGTCCATATAGAGGGCAGCGTCCGGGTCCATGCCATACGCGTCGAACTCCGGTATCGGCAGATCGTCGAGTTCAGGCAGAACCTTCCGGCCCGGATTACAGATGATCTTGTCATCGGCTCGCCAGGTCAGCCCCTGGACATCCGCTGGCGGGCTGCTGCTGGTGAGGTGCTGCAGCGTCTCGGCGAAGGTCAGTTCCCCCTCGCCGCGGATAACCATGTCGATGAACGGGAACCGCTGCAGCATAAGCTCGGAAATCGGTGACGATGCGGGGCCGCCGAGGCATACCAGCGTCCGCGGTGACCGCTCCTTTACCAGCCGGGCCATTGTCACTGTGTGATGCAGCGAGTCGGCGTCTGTCATCAGGCCGACCATCCCGTCATCGGGCTTCAGGACCAGGTCGGTGAGCCGGTCGTAGAACGAGTCACCGTTGGGAGCAAAACCCGCGTTGATCAGGCCGTTCAGCTCCGTGACCCGGATGTCCGCGTCCACCCCGGCATGCTCGGCGTACGCCTTAAGGCAAAGCAGCCCGGTGGGCATGAAGGTTTGCATCGGTGGCGGGTCGCCGGGCTGGTGGTCGAGCGTCATCGCACCGTGATCCAGATGCAGGCTGGTGGCCAGGCTGACTTTCATAGAGGGGTTCCCTCCCGGTTGAGAGATGGATCACGCCCCGGCCCGGCCCGCACAATCGAGATGCCGGCCAAACTGATCGTAACCCCGCATCTGCCAGGGACAATGCCCCTGACCAGCGCTGGTGATTTTTCGCCACGCCGTGGCTGTGGCCACAGCTATCTTGGCCGTATGGCACCAGCTGACTTAATTGTCTGGCCGGGTATATGAGCCGGATCGTCGCGGTGGCGCTGCCCGCCGGGGATACGGCCGGAGCCGGGAATATTGCCGACGAGCTGATCCGGCAGGTCCGGGAGGCCGCGGCGGCCGGGGTGACGTCGGTCTGGTTCCACCAGCGATTTGACATCGACGCGATCACACTGGCCGCGCTGGCCGGGAGGGAGGTGCCCGGGGTCGAGGTCGGCACTGCTGTGGTGCCGCTCTACCCGCGGCACCCGCTCGCGCTGGCGGCCGCCGCACAGACCGCCCAGGCGGCCACGAACGGCCGCTTCACCCTTGGCGTCGGCCTCGGCGTCCAGGCCCTGCTGGAGCCGGCCTATGGCCAGAAGTACCCGCCACCGATCCAGCATCTGCGCGAGTGCCTGACCGTGCTGCGCCAGTGCTTCGACGGTGGGCCGGTGGGCTTCGAAGGCCGGACGGTCAGCGCGCATCCTCCGCTCCCGACCACGGTGCCCGGCAGCGGCGGCATCTCCCTGGTCGTGGCGGCGATGGGGCCGCAGGCCCTGCGGGCAGCGGGTGAACTGGCCGACGGAACCGTGCCGTTCCTGGCCGGGCCGCGGGCACTTGCCGGGCACATCGTGCCCACGGTGCTGGAAGCGGCCGGGGCCGCGGGCCGGCCCGCACCACGGATCATCGCGGCGGTACCCGCGGTGGTGACCAGCGACGTCGGCCCGGTCCGCCAGATTGCTGCCCTGCAACTCGGCTTCTACAGCGGACTGGCGTCCTACCAGCGGATCCTCGCGGCCGCAGGAGTGGCGGACCCGGCCGAGCTGGCCCTGATCGGCGACGAGGAAACGGTGGCGGCCGGGATAGACAGTTACTTCGACGCGGGGGCCACCGAGGTGATCATCGTCCAGGCCGGGATGCGGTCGGGCCGGGAGCGGCTGCGCACATGGCAGCTGGCGGGCCAGCTCAGCAAGAGGTGAGCCCCAGCCAGAAGACCAGCCCGAAGATCAGCCTCAGATGAGTACCTCGGGCGGGGCGGGATGGCTGAGAAATGCGGTTGGGCTGGCGGTCAGACCGTACGCCCCGGCCTGGAACACCGCGATCAGGTCGCCGGGCTGGGCCCGGGGCAGGATCACCTTGTCGCCGATCAGGTCCAGCGGCGTGCACAGGCAGCCGACCACGGTGACGGTTTCGGCCGTGTCCGGGTCCGCGCGGCTGGCCACGGCGACCGGGTAGTTCCGCCGGACCATCTGCCCGAAGTTTCCCGAAGCGGCCAGCTGATGATGCAGGCCGCCATCCACGACAAGGAACGTGGTTCCGCGTGATTGCTTGCGGTCCACCACCCGCGTCAGGTAGACGCCTGCCTCGCCGACCAGATACCGGCCCAGCTCGACGACTACCCGGGCGGCGGGCAGCCGGGGCTGGATCGACGTCTTCAGCAACTGCCCCAGGTTCTCGCCGACCGCGGCCAGGTCGAGCGGCCGGTCCCTGGCGGCGTACGGGATTCCGAAGCCGCCGCCCAGGTTCAGGTAGCGAACCGGGGCCGGGGCCTTGGCGGCCAGCCCGGCGATCAGGTCTACGGTGGCCCGCTGCGCCTGGCAGATGCTCTCCGCGTGCAGGTTCTGCGATCCGGCGAACACGTGAAAGCCCTGGAAGTCGAGGCCTGCCGCGGCCAGCTCGGCCAGCACGGCCGGGGCCTGTTCGGCGTCGATGCCGAACTGCTGGGGGCCGCCGCCCATCCGCATCCCGGAGCCGCGGACCGCGAAATCGGGGTTGATCCGGACCGCGACCCGGGCGCCGATGCCGAGCTGGCTGCTGACGTCGCGCAGCCGGGCCAGCTCGTGACCGGACTCCAGCTCGACGAGCACGCCGGCAGCCACCGCCTGCCTCAGCTCGGCGGTGCTCTTGCCCGGCCCGGCGAAGCTCACCTGACCGGCTGGCATGGGGGTGTCCAGCGCGTGCCGCAGCTCCCCGGCGGAGGCCACGTCGAACCCGTCGACCAGCCCGCTGAGGTGCTGGAGCAGGGCCGGCATCGGGTTGGCTTTGACGGCGTAGCTCAGCTCAACCGGTTCGGGTATGGCGGCCCGCACCGCCGCCACCCGCTCGGTGACCAGCCGGCGGTCGTAGGCGAAGAACGGGGTCATCCCCACCCGCTCGGCGACCCGGTCGGCCGGGATGCCGCCGATCAGCAGGACGCCGTCCCGGCGGCCGAACCGGCTAGCCGGGCCGCAGACCGTCAGCCGGTGCGGCACTCAGCTACGCTCCCCTTGGACCTGAGGTTCACCGATTCTGGCGCGGATCCGGTCGGCCAGTGCCTGGCGCCGGGCCTGCTCGGCACCGGGGTAGCTGCGGGCGTCGGCATCGGTGAACGCCCAGAAGTAAGCGGCGCGCCACTCGCCTGCCGTGTAGGAGTCCAGCGGGCAGGTGACCTGCCGGCGGGCGGCCACCAGCTCGGCCGACTGCATCATCAGGTTGTGGTCCAGAACCTGGCTGACCACGACCCGCATGTTCAGCTCCGAGCGCAGGTACTCGTGGAGGGCGACAGCGGCCAGCGCGCCCAGGCCGCCGCGATAGCGGGGCAGCACCCCGAACGAGAGCTCGCAGCACTGGCTGTACCAGTCGATCGAGCTGATCCAGGCGAAGCCCGCCACCTCGCCGTCCGGCCCGCAGATGGTGAAGATCCGCGCAATGTGCTGTTCTTCGGCAATCGTGCGGCGCTGGCTGGCCGCCAGGTCGCCGTCGCTGATGGAAGCGGCGAAATCGCTGAGGTTGGCCTGGAAGTCCGGATCCCGCATGTGCTCGATCCGGGCCGGGATGTCCGCCTCGGTGAAGTGCCGAACGGTCATGACCTGCATGTGTCTGCTGCCTTCGCGAAATAGACCAGCACGTCGTGGTACCCGCCGGACTGGTAGCGGTGGTCACGCAGTACGCCCGCCGGACGGAAACCGCAGCCTTCCAGGGCCGCGATGGTCACGCTCCCGGCTGGCACCAGTGCCAGGAAGGACGTGGACCGGTGGTGGATGCGCAGGAAGCTGAGCAGGGTGGCGACCGGCTCGGCCCGGGCCGAGGTGCTGGCCACCAGGGCCTGGCGGGGCTGACTGGGACGGTGGGCATATCCGACGAGGGCGTCACCGGCCCGGCATACCTGGGCGCCGGTGCGGGTCAGCTCGGCGGCGATCAGGGCGCAGTTCTGGGCCACCGGGTCGATGCCAAGGAAGCCGCGGGCCGCCCCGGCCGCATCCGACAGCGCTTGGGCCGCTGCGGCTGCATCCAGCATCTGCAGGTCAGTCAGGGCGGATCACCGCCCAGATCTGCCGTTCGACGGCGCGGCCAGCCAGCCAGATGCCGTCCGGGACCGATGCCTCCCGGCGGAAGCCGGCCAGCTCGGCGGCGGTGGCCGCCACACCGGTCGCCGGGGTGACCCAGCCATGCAGCTTGTGCAGGTTCAGATCCCGCAGGCCGTAGGCGACGGCCGCCTGCAGAAGTGGCCCGGCCGCGTCGGCATGGCCTGGCTGCAGGCCAGTCTCCAGCCGCGCCCGGCGGTGCACCCAGTCCAGTTCGGTGTAGCGGACGAACCCGGCGCCGGGTGCGATGCACCACTCCTCATCGGGGCCGGACGGCGGCGCGACGGTGCAGCGATCGGCCAGCGCTGGCCAGTCAGCCAGCGGCAGCCCGGCCAGCTCGCCGTCGAGCCAGGGGCCGGACAGCAGGCAGGAGTCGCTGCTGCGGTAGCCGCGGAGCATCATGTGGACGGCTCCCAGGTCTGGGCGAAGAAGACCTGGCCGCGGTGCCGCCCGGCATGGACGATGACCCCGGCCAGAGTCCCCTCGTCGGTCAGGCCCGCGGCGCGGGCGAACCGCAGGCCGCGCTCGTCGAATTCGGGGAAGCGCATCGCCAGGCGGATCACCTCGCGACGCCATCGGATGGCGCGGACCACCTCCTGGTAGGCGCTGATCCACCAGGCCAGTGGGGCGGCCGCCTGCAGCCGGAGATGCAGCTGGTAGTGGCAGATATGCGGCAGGCCGAGGGCCTCCACCGCGAACAGGCCGGCCAGCCGTCCACCGGCCAGCAGCAGCCGGGTGTCATCGCCCAGGAACTCCAGGATCTCCCACTCCGGACGGGTGTCCGGGCGTTCGGTCCGGTAGTAGAAGTCCGGCTCGGTGAACAAGGCCAGGACCTCGCTCCGGTCACCGGCCGCGAGGGCACGGCTGGACCAGCACGGGACGCTCGCGCCCGGCCCGGCCGGGACGGGTAAGGCCGGGGCAGTCGCGGTCATGATCTATTCCGTCCTAGAATTGGCAAGGCTGCGGTCGGGCGCTGATAAATTCAATGCATTTAAGCTCAACTGCGTTTTAGTAACTAGTTCTGGAATATAAGTTACACGGCGGGGCCGGTGCCATGCATTTATGCGGCCGGATCGGGCGAAATTCCTCGCTTGCTTAAAGGGCGTAACACGATGCTGACCTACATGAAAGGTCATGTCAAGGGGTCCTGATCGGGGCTAATTGCATTACGATGACAGCTTTTGCACGGCCACAAGGTGCCACCGGAGGCTACTTACCTGCCTGCCGGGCCGGCGGCGATTATCGGCATACGCCTACGTGCAGATGGAGGTCAGATGCCCGCCGCGAAGAGCGCTGACCTGGGCTGGGGACAGCGCCACCATCTGCTCCGGTATCACCAGGTGCCGGCCGCGGACCGGCACGAGGCCCATATCACGGCCAGTTACCCGCTGCCCGCGGGCTGTGGCACCAGCCATGTCCGGGCCGCGCTGAACCACCTGGTCCGCCGGCACGAGGCGCTGCGGACCGTCTACGACCTGGACGCGTCCCCGTGGCCACGGCAGCGGGTCGAGCCAGCCGCGCCGCTGCCGATCCCCGAGGTGACCGCCGAGGACGACGGCACGCCGGCCCCGGCGCAGGTGCTCCTGGACCTGGCTGAGCGCCCATTCGACATCGGCCGGGACTGGCCGATCCGGGCTTGCATGGTTACTGCCGGCGGCCAGTTGCGGCGGCTGCACCTGGTCTTCAACCATCTCTCCGTCGACGATGTCAGCCTCGATGAGCTGCACCGCGAACTGGATGCCCTGCTGGAGGCGCGGATCGCTGGCCGGGCGGTTACCCTGCCGCCGGTCCTGGACCAGCCGGTGGACCTGGCCAGGTACGAGATGTCCCAGCCTGAGGGCACGGTGGAGGCGGCCCTGGCGCCCTGGCGGGCCGAGGTGGCGCGCCTGCCCGCTGACGTCTACGCGCGGCGGCGGCGCCGGTCTGCCGGCCCGGGCGCGACCGCGCACAGCGCGTCGCTCACCGTCTCATCGCTGCGGCCGGACGCAAGGGCCGTTGCCGCCAGGCACCAGGCCTGGCCGTCCGCGGTTCACCTGGCCGCCTACGCGGTGACCATGGCCGGATACACGGCCGAGCCGGTGATCCCAGGTCGGCTGTATACCAGTCAGCGGGAGGCCAGCGGGTTCCGCTCGGTGCTGACCTGCATGTCATACCCAGCTCTCATCAGCCTCGACCTAGCCGACGACCCGCCGTTCAGCGAGGTGGTGCGGCGCGCCGCTGAGCGGGTCGGCTGGCTGATGACGCACGCTCACATACCGCACGACCGGGTCGTCGAGATGATCTCGCGGGAGAGCTCCCGGCGCGGCCAGCCACTGCGGGTCGCCTCCGAGCTGAATTTCCTGGACAACTCGCGCTGGTCGTGCCGGGCCAGCCGGGACCGGCTGACCTGGAACCCCGCTCCCACGCAGTGGGCCAAGGCCGGCTCGGATCTGTACTTGCGGATCTATGAGTGGCGTGACGGCATCACCCTGGCCCTGCAGGTGATGGACGAGGTGATGGACCGGGGCGCGGTCGAGCGGTTCTTGCGGGGCTATGCCCGGTTGCTGGCGGCGGTGGCTGCCGGCCCGGCCGCCGACCTGCGGGTCAGCCAGGCCGCCAGCCTCCCGGGCTTCCTGCCGCCCGCGCCGGGCCCGATGCTGCGCATCGGCCTGGACGCGGTTGATCCCAGGCAGACGGAACTGGCGCTGCGGTCCCATCCCGCGGTCCGCTCAGCCCGGCTGGGCTGCACCGGGCCGGGCCTCGTGGCGCACGTCGTGGCCGGCCAGCCGGTAACCCCGGCCGAACTGCGCCAGGCGGCGCTGGGCGCGGTGGCGGATTACCCGGCGGCCCGCTGCCCGGACTGGTTTGAGGTCAACTGCCCCGGCGGGCCGCCTGCCGCGGGCGACGGCCGCCCGGTGCCGCCCTGGCCGCTGCGCACGGCGGCCGAGCGGGCACTCGGGGAGGCTGTTGCCACAGTGAACCAGCTGTCATCGGTGGACCTGGCCGACAGCTACTGCCTGGCCGGCGGTCGCGTGCTGCGGCTGCCCCAGGTGCTGGCTGTGCTGGCCTGCCAGGGCTGGGAAGGCGCGGAGCTGCGGGAGCTGGCCAGCCTCCGGCCACTGTGGACCATCGCCGGCCGGCTGCGCAGGCAGCCTCGTGTGGCGACCGCCGCCTGACGGAGATTGCGAGGAGAAGGTGTGCTATCTCGAACGAGTGGCCGCCTTTGTGCCCGAATCGACCGTGCCGGTCCGCAAGCTAGGCGAACTGCTCGGCCTGAGCCGGGGCGACCTGCGGATGTTCACCCGGTTCCTTGGCTTGGACCAGGTCGCGGTGGCTGATGGCCTCGAGCTGGGTGACATGCTGACCGCGGCCGGCGAGGCGGCGCTGCGCGGCACCGACCGGGATTTGGTCAGTCACCTGATCCACGCGCACACCATGCAGCATGCCGCAGTCACCCGGCCGCATCTGCTGGAGGAAGTACGACAGCGGCTCGGGCTGCGGCACGCTTCGGCGTTCGCCATGTCGCACCTGAACTGCGTGGTCGGCCTCTACGCACTGCAGGTGGCCCGGGCGCTGCTGGCTGGGGCCCCGGCGGGGGAGAAGGTGCTCATCCTGATCGGCGACAAGGCGCTGGCCGACCAGGCCAGGCTGATACCGGACACCACGATCCAGGGCGACGCCGCGGCGGCCTGCCTGGTTGGCCAGGATCCGCGGGGCGACCGGATCCTGGGCAGTGCACTGCGCGTCGATGGCCGCTTCTACCAGTGCCTGGACTGTCCGGCGGAGCTGCTCAGGGAGTACCGGCAGCTCTACCCCGGCAGCCTGATCCAGGCCATGCGGGCGGCCATGAAGAATGCCAGCACCGACCCGGCGGACATCTCGATGATCCTGCCGCACAACGTCAACACGTGGTCCTGGAAGCAGATATCCATGATCGCCGGGATTCCCGACGGGCAGGTCTACCTGGAAAACGTGCCAAGAATTGGCCACTGTGGCGGCTGCGACCCCTTCATTAACCTGGCCACTGCGCGGGACAACGGTGATGTGGCGTCCGGGGACCGGGTGGTGTTGGCCGCGGCCGGCCTCGGCGCGGCATTCGCCGCAACCGTGATCGAGATGGGAGAGGTTGAAGCCGGGGTGAGAGAGGCCGGGAAGGGAGCGGTCAAGGAAGGAGAGGCCGAGATGGGAGGAGGGAGCGCGCGATGAACCGTGGTGAGATCATTGACCATCTGCAGGTCTCCTTGTCGGCGGTGCTGAACCGGGAGGTGACCAGCATGACCCCGCAATCCCGGCTGGGCGATGACCTGGGTATGGACTCGACCAGCGTGATCCAGTTGCTGATGAGCCTGGAAGACACCATGGGCCTGGAGATGGACATCGACGCGCTGCGGCCGGAGGTGTTCCGGACGATCGGCAGCCTCACCGACTACATCGAGGCCCAGTTCGCCCGGACCGTGGCGAACTGATGCCGGGACCGGCGCCGTGATGCCGGGGCCCGCGCTGGCCCGGCCCCGCCGGGCTGCCTGCCCGGCCACGGCGGCTGGCGTGCACGTGTCCAGGGTGGTCCACCGGGTGTTCCCGGAGCGGACCCAGCCGGTTTTCGGCATGGACGCCGGGCTGGCCCGGATGCTGATCGAGGACCTGGGGCGAGGTGGCGAGCTGGACTCTTACCTGACCAGCAAGGGAAACAGCTTCATCTCGATGAGCGAGGCGCTGCTCGTCGAGCTGCCCGGTGAGCTGCCGGACCTGGACGCGGTGCTGCTCGCTTATCACTCACCCGACCTCTACCGGGCCGATCTGGCCGGCTGCTACCTGGCCAGCCGGCTGCCCGGGAACCCGGTCCCGTGCTCGCTGGCCGCGCCCGGTCCGGGCGCCGTGTTCCTCGCGCTGCGGGTCGCGGACGGCATGTGCCGGCTCGGCGAGCTGAACTGGGCCGTCCTGTTCGGGTACGACCAGAACACGGTCGGGTGGGAGACTGACGGCCCGCCGCGCAGCCGGCCGGACGCGGCTGTGCTACTGCAGCTGGGTTCCAGCGGCGAGGCCGCGGTGGCCGAGCTGGACGAGGTGGCAGCGGGCGGGCCGGGTGACCCGAGCCCGGCCCAGGCCCTGGCCGGGGTGGTGGATCGCCATCCCGGAGCCTGGGTCGTCGCGGGCGCCGGGCTGGCGGCACCCGGCACCGATGGACGAGGGGAGACGGTGACCGTGCCGTGGCGAACCGGGGTATGGTTCCACGTGGCCCGGCGCTGGCCGCTCCGGCAGCCCACGCTGGTGGCCGACTACGACCCGGCCGGCGGACGCCTGCATTCGGCCCTGCTGGTGCCCGCCGGGCAGGTATGAGTCAGCCCGGCAGACTGAAGCGGGTGGCTGCCTGGACTCCGGCCTGGAAGCGGCTGATCGAGCCAAGGTTCGCCAGCAGGACGGCGATGTGACGGCGGCAGGTCCGGACGGACATGCCCAGGCGGCGGGCCACCACCTCGTCGGTCAGGCCCTGGGCCATCAGGCGGGCGATAGATTGCTGCAGGTCATCGACGGCGTCGGCGTAGCCCGGCTCGGCGACGGCGAACGGGGTGGCCGCGTCCCAGAGCTGGTCGAACAGGCCGACCAGGAACTGGGCCACGTCCGGGTCGCGGACCCGCCTGCCGGTGAGGCCGCCGCCGGGCCTTGAGAGGCTGAGCGTAACGGCGATGGTGCGGTCGAATACGACGGCAGCGTGCGGCACCTGGCTCAGTGTGCGGATCTGGGCCCCGCTGTCCACCAGCCGCCGGACGGCGGAGCGGGTGGCAAAGCCGGCCCGGTAACGGTGCGGGCAGACGACGCGGACCGTGACATCGCGGTCCAGCACGCTGTAGCACGGCTCCAGCAGGTCGTCGAGCAGGTCGCCGTCGTCCAGGCCCGGGCGCAGCACGACAACCTCGCGGCGGCACACCTCGGCGGCCAGCTTCAGCAGGCCGCGGATCGCGGCCACATCGTCGAAGGCGTCGATGGCACTGACCGGCGCCCCGGCGCCGGTGCGCGTGATCGCCTTTATCCGCTCGCTGAACTGGTCGGCGAGATCGCGGCGCTGATATATGTCCCGCTCCAGCGGTGAGATCAAGGACGCCGCGGCTGCCTCGGCGGTTATCGGCACAAGGCGCTCACCGCTGGTCCGCAGCAGGTGCAGCCCGGCCAGCCGGGCCACCGACACGGCAACCTCGGACACGGACAGGCCCAGGTGGGCCGCGGTCTCGGCGATGGAGGAGATTTCGCCCCGCCGCGTAACATACTCATAGATCCGGATTTCCCTGCCATCGGCCCCGCCTTCGCCTTCGTGTTCGGGGAGGCCGCCGTCGCCACGGGCTGGATCGCCGGCGAGAGGGGCGGTCCTGGGCTGGGCGAGGGTAACCGGGGTCATGTCGCCTCCCGAAGCTGGGACGGTTCTGACTGCCTCACGGTGGCCGGCCCGCGCCATCAAACCGCTATCGCTGTGCCACTACCGGGCTCGTGATAGCGAAATGGTGGCGGGCTGATGCCGGGGGCTAGTGGTCTTCGGTATGTGGCGCTGTCTGCCGGCGGCAGCCACCCCACCGGGTGAGTCACCGATGAAAAGCCGTGGTGCCGACGATGAATATGCCGTCCAGTTTCCGGAAGATTCTGCTGGCTCACCTCCCTTACGCGGCCAGCGAGGAGTTCAGCCCGGATGATGACCTCGCGGCCCTGGGGCTCGACTCCATCGGCATGATGCATCTGCTCGTCGACCTGGAGGAAGCCTTTGGCCTGGAGCTGCCGGACGAGGTGATCACCGAGGAGACGCTCGCGACGGCCGGCTCGCTGTGGCAGATGGTGAGCGGCTTGATCGCAGCTGAGCTGCCGGTCGATGCCTGAGCTTCGCCACGGGCGGCTGCCCGCGATGCCGGTACGGGTCGACCATCTGCTGAGCTTCGGCGCGGCGGACGCCCCGGCCGTAACCTTCCGGTCGCACACCCTCAGCTACAGCGAGCTGCGTGACCGGGTGAGCCGGGCCGCCAGCGGCTTGCACGCGCTGGGCGTGCAACGCGGCGACCGGGTGGTGGTGTACGCCGAGAAGCGGATCGAGACGGTGGTCGCCCTGCTCGCCACGGCCGCCGCGGGAGCGGTGTTCGTGCCGGTGAACCCGCTGTCGCGGCCGCGCCAGCTAGGCCACGTGCTCGCCGACTGCGGCGCCCGCGTGGTCATCACCACGGCCGAGCGGTGGGCAACCGTCCGCGCCGTGCTCGTCCCTGACACCCCGGCCGGGCACGTCGTGCTCATCGGCCGTCCGGCCGGGCCAGCCGTTCCTGGTCAGGGTCCGGGTGAGGCCGGCTGGCGGGTGCACGACTGGGCCGCGCTGGCCAGGGCGGCGCCGGTCCTGGTGCCCGGCGCCGCAGCGGTGATCGATCAGGACGTCGCGGCCATCCTGTACACCTCCGGCAGCAGCGGTCAGCCCAAGGGCGTGGTCCTGTCCCACCGGAACATTCTGGCCGGTGCGGCGAGCGTGGCCTCCTACCTCGGTCACGGGCCGGACGACGTGCTGCTGGCCGTGCTGCCGCTCAGCTTCGACGCCGGGCTCAGCCAGGTCACCACGGCACTGATCGCCGGGGCACACGTGGTGCTGATGAACTACCTGCTGCCTGCCGGTGTGATCCGGCTCTGCGCCTCGCACCAGATCACTGGCCTGACCTGCGTGCCCCCGCTGTGGCTGCAACTGGCCGGGCCGGACTGGCCA
>Ga0070730_10002994_pt1 | contig 15277 bp, 12 predicted proteins | sample Coa_R1_3_FD_66447 | JGI IMG/M metagenome (GOLD analysis project Ga0070730, IMG submission 66447) | Surface soil microbial communities from Centralia Pennsylvania, which are recovering from an underground coalmine fire - Coalmine... | ecosystem: Environmental > Terrestrial > Soil > Unclassified ...
CGAAAGCCAACGAGAGAGGATTCAACTCGTCGTTGTCGGAGCAGAGCCGAGCAGCAATACGATGCGCGCCGAATTTCCTTGGGCGGAGTTTCACCATTGTTCCGGCGCGCTGGTTCCTGAACTCTGGCGGGAGGGAATTGCGCGTTGCCGTGGCCGCATCGTGGCCCTCACGATCGGGCAGATGGTCCCTGCCTCGAACTGGGTCGAGTCCATTCTGCTCGCTCATCAGGAGCACGACGCGGTCGGAGGCGCGATAGATCCTGGACACGACCTGAGGCAGAGCGATTGGGCCGAGTATTTCTGCCGGTACGCGCGAGACATGGCGCCGTTTGAACCCAACGACGGCGATGACCTCCCGGGAGACAACGCATCCTATAAACGCAATCTGCTGGTCGAAGAATGGGAGCACCTCCGCGATGGTTTCTGGGAGCCCGTGATTCACCCGGTCCTGCGCCGCCGCGGAGTTCGGTTGTGGCATACTTCAACGATGTTAGTGCGGCAGGGGCGATCGAGTGGATTTGGCGCGTTTGCGCGCCAGCGCAGCGTGCATGGACGTCGTTACGCGGGCCAGCGAGGAGCCCGCTTCAGCCGGACGCGTCATGTGCTGGGAATATTGGGATCCCCGGCTGTGCCATTCCTGATGACGGGCCGAATGCTCCGCCAGGTGGTCACCAAGCGACGTTATCGGCTCCGTGCGGTCGCGGCGCTGCCGCTGATCTTCGCGCTCAACGCCGTCTGGGCTTTCGCCGAGGCCCGTGGTCACCTCGAGCTGCTGTTTGGGGAATGAAATAGCGGTGCGGGTCGGTGTCGACGCTACCACTTGGGTAAACCGCCGTGGCTACGGCCGCTTTGCTCGCAATGCGGTTCGCGCACTCGTCGAGCGCGATCGCGCGACCACGTACCTCATGTACATTGATTCGCTGACGGCGGAACAAGCCGACTTGCCAAGCTGCGCCGAAACCCGACTGGTCAATCTCCGGAGTGCCCCCTCGGAAGCGGCGTCCGCAAACTCCAGCCGCGGCATCGGCGATATTCTTCGGATGAGTCTCGCAGTGCGCCACGACCGTCCGGATGTGTTCCTCTTTCCGTCCGTCTATACCTACTTTCCGGTCATCGACACACCGACAGTCGTTGGAATCCACGATGCGATCCCATCCGAATTCCCGAGGCTAACTCTGCCGGGGCTCCGGGCCCGGTTATTCTTCCGGGCGAAAGAGCGCCTAGCGCTGGCCCTGGCGAGGCGTCTGTTCACCGTTTCCGAGGCGTCGCGCCGAGCCATTGTTACGGGCTTGGGCATCTCGGCGGAGCGGCTGACAGTGGTGCCAGAGGCGCCGGACCCGGTGTTTCGCCCCGCATCGCCCGAGGCGGTGTCGGCGGCGAAAGCGTCAGTCGGCTTGGAGCAGGAGGAGCGCTACCTGCTCTACGCCGGGGGCATCAGTCCGCACAAGAACCTCGGGACGCTGATCGCGGCGCTGGCCCGGCTCACCCCGCCGCGACCCCGCCTCGTTGTCGTCGGGGATCTCGAGCGCGAGACCTTTGTTTCGGCTGCGGCCGCCGTCCGGTCCCAGATTGCCACGCTCGGCCTAGGATCGGACGTCAAGCTTCCGGGCTTCGTCTCCGACGAGACCCTAGCGGCGCTCTACACCGGCGCGGGCGCCGTCGTGCTTCCGTCACTGGCCGAGGGGTTCGGACTCCCCGCCGTAGAGGCAGCGGCCTGCGGCGCCCCGCTCCTGCTCAGTGACATTCCCGCCCACCGCGAGACACTGGGCGACGCCGCCGTGTTCTTCCCGCCGCTGGCGGTCGAGCGCTTGGCGAGTGAGCTCCGTCGGCTACTCGCTGATGAAGCCGCCCGGGCGGAGATTGCCCGGCGGTGTGGCGAAGCCGTAGCCGGCCTTTCCTGGAATGCCACGGCAGACATCCTGGGACGACTCCTGCGCGACGCGGCTGGCCAATCGTGACGAAAATGACCGAGCGTCCCCTGAACTTCTGCATGATCACGACGTTTTATCCGCCCTACCACTTCGGCGGCGAAGCGATGTATCTCTACCGTCTGAACAACGCCCTGGCGCAACGTGGCCACCGCGTCACGATCGTCCACTGCGTCGATTCGTATCGCCTGCTAGGCCCGGCGGGTTCTCGGGGCCAGTTTCCACATCACCCGAATGTCACGGTCCACTCGCTACGTCATCCCTTGGGGTGGTTATCGCCCCTGGTGACCTACCTGAGTGGAAGACCCGGATTGAAGTCAGCAGCGCTTGATCGAATCTTTTCAGCTGAGCGCTTCGACGTGGTGCACTTTCATCTCGTCACGCTGTTCGGGCCCGGGGTCCTGCGATACGGCGAGGGGTCGTTGCGCGTCTACACGACCCACGATCATTGGCTGGTCTGCCCGATGTACGATTTGTGGAAGCAGAAGCGTGAGCTCTGCGAAACGCCAGCCTGCCTGCGGTGCACCCTGAGCAATCATCGTCCTCCCCAGCTTTGGCGCTACACCAATCTGCTGGACCGCACGCTGCCGCGGGTCGATCTCTTCCTGTCGCCCAGCCGCTCTACCATCGAACAGCATCGGCGCCGGGGATTTTCCTATCCAATGCGGCACCTGCCGTACTTCCTACCTCTGGCCGAGAGCACTGAAGTTCCCGAGCCGGCCGACTCGCCGACCGGGCGGCCTTATTTCCTGTTTGTCGGCCGCCTCGTGAAGATCAAAGGTGCTCAGACACTCATCAAGGCGTTTCGCCGGTATCCGGATGCGGACCTCCTGATCGCGGGTGACGGCCTCTACGAGCCGGCGTTGCGGCAACTCGCCGAAGGAATGCGAAACGTCCACTTTCTCGGACGCATTCAGCCCGACGCATTGCGGCGCCTTTATCGCGACGCCATCGCTTTGCTGGTCCCGGCAATGGTCTATGAGACGTTCGGATTCATTACTCTCGAGGCGCTCGGACAGCGGACTCCGGTCATCGCTCGCGATCTTGGTGCGGTGTCGGAGGTGGTCCAGGAGACGGGCGGCGGCATCACCTATCGCAGCGAGGACGAGCTCCTCGACGCGATGAAGCGCCTCCAGGGGGACCGCGCGCTGCGCGATGAGCTCGGCACCACAGGATATGAGGCCTACATTGCGCGATACTCCGAGGACACTCACGTGAAGGCCTACATCGAGGCGATCGACGAAGCACAGGCGGTCAAAAGGGGCCGGCCAGCAACCCCGTGACTGCATTATAGTGAGTCGTCATAATTACTGACGGTCTCGCACCGCCACCATTCGGCGACGCCGGGCGGCAAGGTCCGCCCTAGATAACTGGCCTGCGCGCCCGCGTTTTCCATCGCCGCAAGTAATAAGCCATTACGCCGAGGATCACGGCCGTCACTGACACGAGGTGATGGAGAATATGCAGGGCTACTCCTGCAACCGCTCGAGGAAGCCCTTGCCGGCGGACGAGCAGTCGATAGAAAGGGAAATTGAGAGCGACCAGCAGCGCGAGTGCCCCGAGTGCAATCCAGGCATTCCGAAGAGGCACTGCCACCAACAGGGCCACGCTTGCGAGCGCGCTTAATCGATGGCGCCAGCCGAGGTTTAGCGTGGACATCGAGGCTGAGCCACGATATTTGAGGAGCAGCCCCACCCACGGAATACCACGAACAAATAAATCAGTGCGGACCATGTTATACAGACTCCAGTCCTTAAGGTGGGTTCCCTGCACCGTCGGATCGAGCAGGATGCGCGCGCCAGCTTGCGAAAGCCGCATCCCGAGCTCGATGTCCTCTATTGGGTGCTCGACGAATCCGCCGCAGGATTCGAAGGCATGCCGCCGCACCGCTCCCAAACCGGCCCAGAAGGTACTCGCGAGCCCGGCGCCGTTTTGATGGACGTGATGATGAAGCAGGTTGCGGAAGACCGACACGATGCCCGGCGCTGCCGGCGCGTCATCGTAGGAGCCAAACAACCCGACGAGGTTCGGGTCGGCGTCGAATGCCTCGCGAATGCGGAGAAAGGCATCGGGATGGACGGTGACGTCGGAATCCACGAAAACCAGGATGTCGCCGACGGCCTGACGAGCGCCAGCGTTTCGCGCGAGACCAGGGTGCCGGATGGAGGCGTCCTCGACGACGATGACTTGGTCTGCTGTGGGCGAGGCGTGGGCGATCGCGGCAAGACAACGAGGGAGGGTTTCAGGGCGGTTCGTCGCCGGCACGATGACCGTCAGCCGCACTGTTGCCGGATGCGGAATGCATACGCCACCGCTGCTGCTTGCGCTGGTCACGGAGTGGTCACGTCGGTCAAGGCGTTAATAAACAGTCAATAGAAAAGGTACTTGTAGGCACAGCCCGATTCCCACTGACCATTCGGCCAATTACAATCTTCGCCAGACCGGCAAGGCTGCGCGCCTTGAAGGTCAAGAGACGACGATTCACTGTCCAAGTCTTTTGAACCTGATCTTTTTCTCATACGTAATTCATGCCCGACAAACTGCGAGGATAAACGATAATGTCACCTTGAACCATGGTCACGACTGAGCCATAGGGTTGTTCGTTGCCCATATCCGGTCTGCGAGTGGGTCTTGTTTTTGCAATGCAAAAATAAAATATTTAGGAAACGTTGGACATTTGCGCGAGATTGGTGCTCATCGACCATTGCCTCAAGGGGCTGGATTTCTCGACGTCGTCCGGCGGCATGAGTAGCGATCTGATGTAAGACGATCATCCGATCGATGCCCTCAGCCTGTTGCGCGAGAATCCGTTCCCAAGCGGCCAGATGGTCAACGATGGCGTGGTCAGCGAGGACGTCGCGAAGGAATTCGCGACGGCCATCGTTCGCATTACGGGGCCCGCGATCTGCCTGCTCGTGGGCGCGCCCTCGCGGCTCATCGAAGTGGAGCAACTGTATTGTTCGACACACAAGGCCGCCGCACGGCTCTGGTGGGAACCCGCCGTGACCCTAGATCAGCAACTCAATCGCACGACAGCGTGGTTTTGACAGCAAACATCGGCCGCATAGGTCCTGGAGCCCCAGTCAACGGATGAAAAGGAACGAGATAATCGCATGAACGAGAAACCCGGAGCACTTATGGACTTCAAGCAGAGGGATGCGTCCAGCTATGATGAACTTACCGACGAATTTGATCGTTTCACCGAACAATTCACGGGCGCCATCGCGGCCCGCGTCGTCGAACTGGCGCAACTGAGCCCTGGCGAGCGGGTGCTGGACGTCGGTTCGGGAACCGGCGTCATTGCGTTCAAGGCAGCAACGAAGGTGGCCGCGGCGGGAAAAGTGACCGGTATCGACCTCTCCGACGGAATGTTGAGAAAAGCGCAGGAAAAATCGGCCCAGGCCGGCAGCACCGGGCAAATTACTTTCCTGAAAATGGATGCGGAGGCGCTCACTTTTCCCGATGCCTCCTTTGACTGTGTGCTATCCCTGTGCGCGCTGCGCCATTTCCCGCGGCCTGATGTGGCCCTCACTGAAATGCGGCGTGTTCTGAGGCCGGGAGGCAGGGTTGTCGTGGCGGTAGGGAGCGGACCGGCGCTCTTTTCCAGGCATGGTTTATCCGCAGCGTATCGGCGAATCGGGGTGCTCCTTGATAGTCTGCGCGGGAAACGCGAACTGCTCGCGTGCGAGCATCTGAACGAATTGATCGAACGGCACTTGCCGATCGCCAAGTCGGATGAAGAGGCCGACTGGACGAAGGAGCACCACGTATCAAGCTCCGTCCCGCGTATGATGCGGGACGCCGGTTTTGGCAGGATTGAGACGACCTGGGCGGGTCACAACAGGATCGTGGATTCCACAGACGATTTCTGGGACGTGCAAGTCACGTTCTCGAGCATAGCGCGCAAGCGTCTCGCGACGGCATCCGCAGACGCTGTCGCGAGGCTTCGCCGGGAGTTCGACGCCAGTTGCATTCGCGTGAAGAAAAGGGGGGGATGTCTGCGTTACCCCACCGGCGCCCTCATCGTCACTGGAAGGACAAGCGGATAGACTTGGTGTTCACCCTCGGGATCGGTGGATGAAATGGCGCGCGATTGTCCGACAAGCCGGCCCGGCTCCGGGACGAAATCATTCCGCTACTTGGTCAATATGAGCGCGCAGATCTGCTGAATTGACGGCGATCGGGAATATGGCCCCGGTGTTGCGCGAACTGGCGAAAGGAATTGATCGGGTCAGATTTGTGGGCCGAAGCGACGTGGGAACCTTGGACCGCTATTATCAACACGCTCTGGCGTAGATCGTGCCGTCCGTGGGTTCGAGACCTTCGGTATCATCCTGATCGAAGCATTCAGTCAAGGCACGCCGGGTTGGGCCATTTGCGGAAATCGTCGAGCGTGGAAGGAGACCTATTATTCGAAGGACCCGGTGGGCTGCCTGCATTGATGGCTCGAGTCCAGGCGGACCCGTCATTAAGGTCCACGTTATCCCAGTCCGCGCTTAAGAGTTTCAAGTTCCAACGTGGTATTCAAGACCAGAGGGGAACATGTCGATATTCCTAGTTACAGGAGGCGCTGGAAACATAGCCAGCGCGCTGGTGAACGCACTGTCGAAAGATGAGGACAACGTTATCGTCGTGGCCGATAACCTGATTACCGGTAACCTGAGCAAGGTGCCGCGGGAGAAGATGAATGTCAGATTCGTCAAGTGCGATGTCAATAGCTATAACGACATTGCCCCGCTGTTCTTCACCTTCCGGTTCGATTACGTCTTTCACTACGCCGCAGTCGTCGGAGTCCAGCGGACATTGAGTAACCCCCTGTGGGTGCTCCGCGATATCACCGGGATCGAGAATGTCCTGAACCTCTCGAAGAACACGGGCGTCAAGCGTGTCTATTTCTCCTCTTCGTCGGAGGTTTACGGAGAACCTTCAGAGTATCCGCAGAACGAGACGACCACCCCGCTGAACTCGCGACTGCCCTATGCGGTTGTCAAGAACGTGGGGGAAACCTACTTGCGAACCTACTACCGCGAGTTCGGTCTGAAGTACCTCATCTTCCGGTTCTTTAACACTTACGGTCCCAACCAGAGCTCGGATTTCGTCGTGCCACGCTTTCTGCGAATGGCGTTGAAGAACGAGGACATCTTCGTTTTCGGAGATGGGTCGCAAACCCGAACGTTCTGTTATGTCGACGACAACATCGAAGCCTGCCTCAATGCACACCGTAGCGACGTAGAATGCGATACCCTGAATATCGGTTCCGACAACGAGATTTCCATCCTGACTCTCGCCCAGAGGATCATCCACATGACGAATTCGAAATCGAAGATCGTCTTCAAGCCGCCGTTGCCCGAGGGCGACATGGCCGGACGCAGGCCCGACATCACCAAAATGCGCAGGTTACTGGGCCGGGAATTAACAAGCCTTGAGGAAGGTGTCCGCAGGCTGATCGCTCACTATGAGAGCAGCCCCCCGGAAAGCTGAACAAACTCTTTTTTCCGCACCTTCAGAGTAGCTTTTCAACAGCCTGCTTGGCACTTGGCGCTAATTTCCTGACTCGTGTGATATCATTGTCACTGGATCAGGCAAGTAGGAATTAGAATATGCGTCCCTCTATCACTGGAAGCTAGCCGTACGGGATCTAAGCTTCAATTTTCCACAGGCGGCTCATGACGCACTCCGCAGTGTTCCTGGTGAATCCACCGAACCCCGCTGGACACGTGTCCAACAAGGATTCGATGGGAGGGTTCGGCCAGCTTTTCCCGGCGCGCGCTTCGGCGTTTCCTCCTCTCGACTTGCCCTACCTTGCCGCCACGCTGGCCGAGGCCAGTATTCCGGTAAAGGTCTTCGAGGCTGGGGCTCTGCGCTGGTCCCTTGCCGATCTCTGCCAGGCCATCGACGCCACCGGGACAGCGAAGGACGCCGTGGTAGTGGTGCGCACCTCGCTACCTACCATTGACTGGGATCTCGAAGTATGTGCGCAACTGCGCGCGCGTTGCTACCCCGGGAAGATATTGTTCTACGGGCCAGTGGTGGCACCGCTGCTCTGGAGGGTCCAGCGGGAAGCCGCAGTCGACTACGCCGTCGTCGGGGATCCCGACCAGCCGGTGCTCGAGCTGCTTCGCGGGACTCCTCTGGGCGAGATTGCCGGGTTGGTATGGCGCGATAGCGGGCAGTGGCGGCGCAACCGGGAGCAAAAGTTCGAAAGGAATCTCGACGCCCTCCCGTTTCCACGCTGGGACCTCTTCCCGATCGAGCGCTACACGATGCCGAAGTCGTCAGCCGCGGGAGTGCTTCGTTTCCTACCCATGCTCACCTCACGCGGATGCCCGTTCGGGTGCAGCTACTGCCCCTATCCGGTGGGACAAGGGCTGCCTTGGCGTGACCGCTCGGCTGGCAACGTCGTGGACGAATTGGAGCATCTCGTCCACCATCTGGGCGTGCAATACGTGATCTTCCGTGACCCGCTCTTCTCAGCCAACAAGAAGCGAGTCGTCGCGATTTGCGAGGAGATTTTGGTCAGGGGTATTTCCATTCAGTGGCGTTGCGAAACGCGTATCGACTGCCTCGACGAGACAACCATCGCAATCATGGCAAAAGCGGGGTGCGTTGGGGTGAACTTCGGCGTGGAAAGCATCGACCCACAGGTGCAGAAGAACGTGGAGCGCAAGCCGATTTCCGAGAAACAGTTCATTGAGACGATGGTACTTTTCCGGAAGCACCACATCGCGACCTTCGCGTTCTTCGTGATTGGACTCCCGGGCGACACGGTCGATACTATTCTCCAGAGTATCCGCTTCGCGCTCAAGCTCGGCGCCAGCTGGACCCAGTTTACGGTGGCCACGCCTTTTATCGGTACCGGGCTGCATGACTGGGCAGTGGAACGGGGATTTGTACCTGCTGACCATTACAGGATCATCAGCGCCCACGAGGGTTCGATCGGCAACGAGAACCTGTCGCCGGCGCAAGTGCACCGGTTGCATCGCTTCGCACAGATCCTTCAACGCAACTTCATCAATCGTAGAGGCATACTCAAGAACGAGTTGCGGCGCGACCCGGCGTATCGGCTCGCGAAAGGCGCGCTCGACCTGCTGATTGCTCCGTTCGAGCGCGCGTTATTCTTCGCCGGTTCGGCGCTGCTTCGGCTCAGCATGCCCCACGCGCGAAGAGGGCCTGCCACTACCGTACCGCACAAAACGCGCAAACCGGTTTTTCGCACAGGGTCGTGATTCTCCTCACCGGCGGCACAGGCTTCGTCGGCCGCCACCTCGTTACTCAGTTCGTCACCGATGGCCGTCGCGTCCGAGTGCTGAGCCGCACTCCGGGGCGCGTCCGGCTTCCCGACGCGATTTTATGGGCGCGCGGAGATCTCGCCGAGCCTGCGACCCTGCAGGCGGCGCTGCGAGATGTCAGTGTCGTCGTGCACGCAGCGGCGGCGATGCCGGACAGGCAAACCCAAGCTGCTCATTTGGAGCAAGTGAACGCGGTTGGCACGGACACTCTTGCCAGGGCTGCCCGCGAGGTGGGTGTCCGACGATTCATTCACATTAGCTCGGCAGGAGTCTACGGCGATGGTTCCTCAATGGCGCCGCATCGCGAGAACGGCGCCTTGAAGCCGGGCACACCGTACGAGCAATCGAAGCTATCCGCCGAGAATGCACTAACCTCCGCGCTCGATGGTTCGAACGTTCAGTGGACGATCCTGCGCCCACAGGGCCTCTACAGCCCCGATCGGCCCGCGACAGCCGACTTCTTCCGGTCGGTGGCTCGGAGGCGGTTCTGGCTCCACGGCCCTACGCGAGTGATCGTCCATCCGACCCATATCTCGGACCTGACCTCTGCTGTGCGGCTCGTCGTGAATCGCGATGACCTGCACCATGAAGTGATCAATGTCGGCGGCGCCCGACCGCTCGAATTCCGCGAATTGATCTCGCTGATCGGGATGCGCGTCGGTCACACCCCGCACCAGTTTTCCGCCCCGCTCCCGGCCGCACCGCTCGCCGCCCTGACCGCGCGGGCGTGGGCAGTCGCCGGAAATCCTCCCGCCGTACTTGCGCGCATTTCCCGCGTCCTGGTCAACCGGGCTGTGAGCATCGAAAAGGCCCGTAGTCTCCTTGGCTTCGAACCGGTCGCGCTTGAGTGGGGACTCGATCGGACTGTGATGGAATTGCGGCAAAAACTGGTTCTCTAGAGAATCGAGCCCCTCCCGCCAACTGCCTTCGCCGTTGTAGACTCACCTAAAAGTACTGAAGTAGCCTGCTGTCGGCGGGCTGACGGTTCATAGTGGCGCCTTCCTATCGGTCGCGGTTACTTGTCATCGCGCGTAACTACCCGAATTACGTGCTGCTGACTTTGGGACTTTGGACGCAACGTCTCGTACTGGCCTCGTTCCAGTCTACAGACGCTACCGTGCTCGCGCCGGTCCCGTATGCGCCACCTTTCCTTCCGGACGCTTTCACGCAGCCGAGTTTCGTCCTGGCGCCAAGATGCCGGCTCTCGAAAGTCTACGGCGACGTGCTGGGCAGGGCTCCCCAGCATTGAGACGCCGCAAACCCTCGAACGACCGTATCTCGCGAGGGAATGCCATTGCCGCGTCGCAAACGCGTAAACATTCCACGCCCGATTGCGCGGCGCCTCGAAAGACTGCTTAAGGTCACGTGATCCGGATGTGTTAGGCTGAGAATGGAGTTGGCGTTAAACGGCATCGCACCCCGAAAAACTTGCCGCACCGCGCGTTTATCAATGACGAACAAGACGCCCTCTCCCTCTACCGAATCGCGACCGCTCGTGTCTATCCTCGTTTCGAGGTATAACGGTGCCGCGTTTCTGCGCGAGGCGCTCGACTCGATCGTTGCCCAGATTTACTCAAACCTGGAGATCATTCTGCTCGATGACGCTTCGAGCGATGACACGCCGGCGATCGCCGCGGAATACGAAGGCAAGATCACCTATGTTCGCCGACCGAACAATCTCGGCATTTACGACATCGAAAACGTCGGAATCACCCAAGCTCGCGGCTCGCTCATCGCGACGTACCATGCGGACGACATCTATCTGTCGACATTCGTCGAGGGGCAGGTCGCGTACTTTCAGGCGCATCCAGAGGTGGGAGCTGTGTTCTGCTCGGACATCTTCGTGGACGAAGAGAGCTGGGAGTACGGCCACCTGTCGCTCGCGCAGGACGTGCGCGGCGAGCAGCCGCTCAATTATCAGGTCGTTCTGAATGCGCTCCTCAAGTACAAGACCGATTCCTGGTCTGTCCGAGCGCAATGATACGTGCCTCGGTACATGGGGACCTGGGCATGTATAGTCAAGCTTGCTATCGCAATACGGCGGATCTCAAGATGTGGCTCCGCATCGCTCGGCGCTATCCGATCGCGGTGCTCGAATCCGATCTGATAAAATACCGGCATTTCCACGGCAATTCATCGCAACGCTACCACCGACTTCGCACCGCGCCGGAAAACTCCTTCATGATTCTCGACGAGTACCTCGCCTCTCGGAATCGCGCGCTCGCCGCGCTTCTCAACGACAAGGCGCACCGATCGGAAGACCGGCTGATGGCGGCGATCAGCCACCACATCCATGGCGAACTTACGAGCGGTAGCGGCACGCTGCGGGAGGTCAGCTTTACCACAATTGCACGAGCGCGCCAGGTGCAGCGCTGGCATATGAAGCGTTCTGCGACGCAAAACGCGTGACTGGTTCCACGCCCTGATGTGCGGAATCGTTGGCGCCGTATCGGACTCGGCCGTGGATCGGCAGACGATCGAGCGCATGCGCGACCGGCTCGTGCACCGCGGCCCGGATCATGCTGGCCTGTGGCACTCGGCCGACGCAAGGATATGCCTCGGGCACCGGCGCCTTTCGATCATCGACCTCGATGTCCGCTCCAATCAGCCGATGCGCTCGCACGACGGCAGGTTTGTCGTCACCTTCAACGGGGAGATCTACAATTACCGCGTAGTCCGCAGGCACCTGGAGAAAGAAGGGGTCCGGTTTCGCACGGAATCGGATACCGAAGTGCTTCTCGAGACATATCGACGTTGGGGAGCCTCTTCGCTCGATCAACTATCCGGCATGTTTGCCTTCGCATTGTGGGATGGACAGGAGCGCCGGCTCTTCTGCGCGCGCGATCGGGCGGGCGAAAAGCCGTTCTATTACGCGTTCGTCAATGAGACCTTCGTCTTTGCATCCGAAATCAAAGGTCTGCTCGACTGGCCGGGGCTCGAACGGCACATCGACTATCAGGCCATGATCGACTTCCTTACGTTCGGCTTCGTCGCCGATCCAAAGAGCATCTGGCGTGGCGTGCGAAAATTGCCCCCGGCTCATGCTATGACAGTCGAGCTTCGTGACGATGGGCGGACAATCGTCAATGAGCCTGAGCGGTACTGGGCGCTGCCCTTCGTGGATCGATCCGGTTACGCGACGGCAGAAGAAATCCGCGCGACGCTTCTCCGTGCGGCGAACGAGATGGCCATCGCCGACGTTCCGCTGGGTACTTTCCTAAGCGGCGGGGTCGACTCCTCGACGGTCACGGCTGCCTTGAGCCTGTCGGGGCACGCTGTTCGCAGCTTCACCATCGGATTCGATGTCGCGGCATACGACGAGCGTAGATGGGCACGTCAGATCGCCGATCGCTACCGTACAACGCACGTGGAGCGGACGGTAGAACCCTCGGATATGGTCTCGGTAATCGACAATCTGGGTTGGCACTACGACGAGCCATTCAACGATTATTCCAGCGTCCCCACTTACTGCCTCTGCAGGGAGGCCCGCCGGTCCATTACGGTGGCGCTGTCCGGCGACGGCGCGGACGAACTCTTCGCAGGATATGGCAAGTACCAGAGGCTCGTCAGGCGCTCGGAGCTTCTGGGTATGTTTCCCGTCGCCCTGGCGCGCGCGATGGCGGAGGTCGCACGGCGCGCACTCCCGGAAGGAAGCCAATGGCGCAGAACGCTGGCGCAGTACGGCATGAACGCGCCCGAGATGCTCGCCGACATGTTGTGCATAGGCTTTCCGCTTCGCCTTCTGCGGCAGGTGGCGCGCGGGCCGCTCGCCGAGGCTCTGCGCAATTACGACCCACATCGATTAGTCGAGCAGCTCCTTGTCGCTGCACCCCCGGGGGAGGTCGGCCTCGTCAATGCAATGCGGCACCTCGATCTTGCCCTAACGCTGCCAGGCGACATTCTGACCAAGGTCGATCGCGCGAGCATGGCCGTGTCGCTCGAAGTGCGCCCGCTCTTTCTTCACCGCGACGTGATGGAACTAGCGGCCGGAATCCCGGCTGGGGCGCTAGCAAGCCATGGCGCCTCGAAACTCGCACTCAAGCAGGCGGTGCGACCGTGGTTGCCCGACGCACTGATCGACCGACCCAAGCAAGGGTTTGCCATGCCGCTGCCGAAGTGGCTTGGCCAAGATTCCGTCATCACCACGGCAGTGCGTGAGGCTCAATCCTCCGGTCCGCTTGCTGAACTCCTCGATATGGGGCGCGTCTCGCAGCTATCGGCCGCCCACATCCAGGGCAAGAGAAACTTCACGGCGGTCTTGTATTCTGCGTTCGTCCTCGACCAATGGTTCACGAGATGGATGCCGGCCTAGCAATTTCCGCCCCCTCGCCCACCCATCAACGAAACGCCACCGACAAGCTCCTGACACTGTACGCGGGAAGGACGGTGCTGATACTGCTGTCTTCGTGCAGCGCCGCCGAAGGTGGAATACACCAGACTGCGGCGGACTCAGGATGAAGAGACGTTTCCGGGTACTTAGACAACCCGCAATAGTCTTCGCCCAACACCCGCGAGTTGCTCCACGCTGTTACGGCATTTGACTCATTCAAGAATAAATACCGCAGTCAAGACACGAATGCAGGTAAGCCCGTTCAGAGAAATGGAACTGCAGCGAATTGCCGATCTTATCCGGATAATGCCCACCGGAGGAGAGATTGCCCTCGACGTCGGCACCCGCGACGGACATGTTGCCAAGCGGCTGGTCGAGCGATTCAAGGCCGTCACCGCGCTTGACCTAGCGGAACTGTCGATCGCTCATCCGACCATCGTCTGCGTCAGGGGTAATGTGACGGCGTTGCCCTTCAAAGATAACTCCTTCGACCTGGTCGTGTGCACGGAGGTCCTTGAACACATCTCGTCCGAGATGCTACGCAAAGCGTGCAACGAGTTGGTTCGCGTCAGCCGAAACCATGTACTTGTAGGCGTGCCATACAAGCAGGACATTCGAGTAGGGCGCACGACGTGCCATTCATGCGGCGCACACAATCCGCCTTGGGGTCATGTCAACATCTTCGACGAACCACGACTGGTCACGCTGTTTGACGATGTTATTGTCGACACGGTCTCGTTCGCGGGCAAGAATAATACCTCCACAAACTTCGTTTCGACGGTCCTCACGGACCTGGCCGGAAATCCGTACGGTACCTACGAACAAGTAGAGCCTTGCATCCGATGTGGAGCCAGACTAAGCGCTCCGCCGAGTCGCACGCTGATGCAGAAGGTACTTACCAAGATCGGATTCCGGTTAGCCAAAGCGACCGGACTGTTTATTCGTTCCCGCCCCTACTGGATTCATCTGCTGTTGAGAAAACAGTAGTAATCGCAGTGTGGCCACCACCGAGTCGCCGGGGTGTTCGTTCGTTTCCGTCCGCTCAGAAAAAAGGAAACATGAAGCGTCTGAGTTGTTGATTCTCGAACCGCCCCGGAGAGTGATACCAAATTTGATCAGCCGGTTGCCGCCTTCTTGAGCCGCTGCGGTACCTGATCGGCGCCTTGCCCGTCACACCGGCTTGATCGAGAGGGATGTAAGGCCGACCGCTGTGAATTGAACGACAACTCGCTCGAAATCGCCGAAATCTACATGAGTGAGACCAGCGATGTCCTACGAATTACCCCGTCTGGCATTCCTGTCACACTTCCCCGACCGGCTTTCAACGGAACTCCACGGACAAGCTCGTGACGCTGTGCCCAGGAAGGACGATGTTGATGCTGTGGTCTTCGCTCATGCCCGCCGTCTCGAGCGGAAGCCAATAGCCCCTGATGGAGGATTGTTCGCCCTTCAGTTCTCCGCTGAACTCAACGCGCTCCGCCGTCCTCAGGGTCACGGACACGGCTTCCCCATGATTGTTGATCACGACCGCGATGATCCTCTTCTGCAAATCGTCGCGGAATGCTGAGGCCAGCACCAGCGGGTCATCGGTTTCGCTGTTAACACGCACGGCACCTCGGTGAATCCAGCGGGCGTAGTGCCCGATCGCATAGCCCATGCCGCTGATGCTGACGGTACCGCGCGCGCGATTGAAGTACACAGGACACTCCTCGCCGCAGTTGCCACGTGGC
>Ga0070730_10002995_pt1 | contig 15275 bp, 13 predicted proteins | sample Coa_R1_3_FD_66447 | JGI IMG/M metagenome (GOLD analysis project Ga0070730, IMG submission 66447) | Surface soil microbial communities from Centralia Pennsylvania, which are recovering from an underground coalmine fire - Coalmine... | ecosystem: Environmental > Terrestrial > Soil > Unclassified ...
TTCGATCCCGCAAAGGTCGCACTTTATACCGCGGAGCGGCAGGCCGAGTTGATGCAGGACTCGGGAATTGTCCGCAATCGGCTGAAGATTGCCTCTGCCGTCCGCAACGCGCAGGCGTTTCTTGCCTTGCAAAAAGAGTTCGGCAGCTTTGACCGCTGGATTTGGCAGTTCGTGGGCGGCGCGCCGAAGGTGAATGCATGGAGTGGCCCCGGCCTCCCGGCCGAAACAGATGAGTCCGCCGCCATGAGCAAAGAACTCAAACGCCGCCGCTTCAACTTCGTGGGCTCAACCGTCTGCTATGCCTTTATGCAGGCCGTAGGCATGGTCAATGATCATTGGGTGCAGTGCTTCCGCCATGCCGAGATTTCAGGCGAAGGCAATCAACCACAAAGGCCACGAAGGAGCACGAAGGGGGAATAGCCACAGCGGGGACACATCTTCCATGTCCTCCATCCAGGTTGCAGGCGGGACTGTTATTGAAAATATATTTTCGCCTTGTATTCGCCTATAACTTATAATCCCGTTCATGGAGAGGGACGAACAGGTCCAGTGGCTTTTCCTGGACATGAATTCGTATTTTGCCTCGGTGGAGCAGGAAGTCTGTCCGGAGTTTCGAGGCAAGCCTACGGTTGTGGCCACCGTGGACGTGGATTCCACCGTCTGCATTGCCGCCAGCTATGAAGCCAAAGCTCTTGGCGTGAGCACGGGAACGCCGCTGGGGGAAGCCAGGAAGAAGTGTCCAAAGCTGAATGTGGTGGTGGCGCGCCACGAACTCTACGTGGAATATCACAATCGGATCAAAGATGCGGTGGAGAGCTGCCTGCATGTATCCAAAGTCGTCTCCGTGGATGAAATGGAGTGCCGGCTGATGGGCCGTGAATGCCAGCCTGCTCAGGCGCGAGCGCTGGCGCAAAAGGTAAAGCAGGCTGTCCGCGAAGTCGGTTCAACTCTGCGCTGCTCGATTGGCCTGGCGCCCAACCGCTTTCTGGCCAAGGTCGCGTCGAACATGCAAAAGCCCGATGGCCTGGTGCTGCTTACGCAGAGCCAGCTTCCGCAAGTCTTATTTCAGCTCACGCCGCGCGATTTGCCCGGCATTGGCGGAAAGATGGAGCAACGCCTGCATCGCCAGGGAATTCACAGCATGGAGCAGCTCTGGCAGCTCGACATGGAGCAGATGGCGCGGCTTTGGGGCGGCGTTCCCGGAGCGCGCTTCTGGATGAAGTTGCAGGGGCATGATTTTGACGAACATGAAAACTCCACCAGCAGCATCAGCCATCAGCACGTGCTGCCGCCGGAGCTGCGCACACGCGAGCAGGCAGCAGCCGTAGGCAAGAAGCTGCTGCACAAAGCCGCGCTTCGGCTGCGCCAGGCCAAACTCTGGACCAACGGTATGGCCATTTTTGTTGTCTTCGCCAAACCCAAAGATGGTGATAAGAAGGGCCAAAACGGATACTGGCTGCACCATGACCGTCCGGTATGGGAGGCAGGGCTGCGCTTCCCTTCCTGCCAGGACACTATTACACTGGTGAACCTTTTTCATGACGCATGGAAGAGCTGCCCGGCATTTCGTCCGGTCATGATCAGCGTGGCCCTGCTGGATCTTGTTCCGGAAAACATGCGCAACCTGACGCTGTTTGACGAAATGTACGGCGCGGAAAAATTCGATCGCCTCACCCAGGCCATGGATGCTCTGAATGCAAAATACGGCTCCACCACTCTCTATTTGGGCGGGATTCATAATGTCCGCGAGGCCGCGCCACCGAGGATCGCCTTCAAAAGCATTCCCGATATGCGTTTGAAGTAAGTTCCGCGAATCAGCAACACGTCTCTTCACAAGCACTGCCGAAAACCCGCGCGCCCCTCTTTACATCCTTACTTTAAGAGGACGGAAAGGAGCGTGCTTATGCCGTACATTACTGTAGGCAAAGAAAATTCCGGCAACATCGAACTCTATTATGAAGACCACGGGACAGGAAGCCCGGTGGTGCTGATCCATGGCTGGCCTCTCAGCGGACGCTCCTGGGAGAAGCAGACACAGGTACTACTGGACGCAGGGTATCGTGTGATCCTCTATGACCGGCGCGGATTCGGCGATTCCAGCCGGCCAGCACAGGGATATAACTACGATACGCTGGCTGCCGACCTGCACCAGCTCATTACCGAACTGAATCTGCGTGACGCAACGCTCGTCGGCTTTTCCATGGGAGGCGGCGAAGTAGCTCGTTATCTTGCTGTCCACGAAAATGAGCGTGTGACCAAGGCAGTGTTTATTTCGGCCATTCCGCCTTATCTGCTGAAGACGCCCGATAACCCGCAGGGTGTGGACGGCAGTGTGTTCAAACGCATTGAACAGGCCGTTATTGCCGACCGTCCCGCGTTCCTCACGCAGTTCTTCTCGGATTTTTACAACCTGGATGTTCTGCGCGGCAAACTCATCAGCGACCAGATGGTCCAGCTAAGCTGGGACATTGCAGCAGGCGCTTCCCCTAAAGGCACTCTGGACTGCGTAGCTGCCTGGCTCACCGATTTCCGTGTGGACCTCAGCCGCATCCGTGTGCCGACTTTGGTGATTCATGGCGATGCCGACCGTATTCTGCCCATCGCCGCCACCGGCCAGCGTACGCATGAACTGGTGAAGGGCAGCCAGTACCTGGTGGTGAAAGGCGGCCCGCACGGCCTTACATGGACGCACGCTCAACAGGTAAATGACGCGCTGCTTGCTTTCCTCGCGCAGGCAAGACGCAGCGTACGGGTAGCATAAATACCGGCGTCAGCTCCAGGATTTACGCCCAAGGGCATTAACCTGGTTTAAAGGGCGATGCCGTGGGTTGTTGTGCATATCCGCCAGGCCCAACCGGGATCTTGAGACTCAGTTGGGCTTCCCCACATCCTCAAACCGCAGGTTCATGATTGGATAGTGCTTCCAGTCGCGGTAATCGAAGTGCCACCACTCGTGGGGATACGCGATAAAACCCTGGGCTTCCATGGCCTGGCGGAGAATCCGCCGTCGTGCTCTCTCTTCGGTCGTGCCGCCTGCATAGTCAGCCCAGGCGCGTTCGGTCATCTCGTCGTATCCACTGGGCATCTGCACCGAAGCGCCGGTTCTTAGATCGTAAAGCGTTAAATCGACGGCGCAGCCGCGATTGTGGCGCGAGCCTGCCGCCGGCCTGGCGACATACATCTTCTTATCTCTGGGAGTGGCGTCCCAGAACATTTTGGTTACATACCAGGGACGGTATGCGTCATGAATCAGCAGGCCGTAGCCCTGCTTTCTCAGCTCCTGGTTCGCGCGGACCAGTGCTTCCGCCGCCGGCCGCTGCAGGAATGCGCGCGCCTGAGTGTACACAGGAGTGCCGAGAAAATTGTTCGTCGTGGCATAGCGAATATCGAGCCTGATGGTTGGATCAAGCCGACTAACCTCGACCAGATCAGGGCGGTGAAAATCTCCGGCTTCGTGCGGAGGTTGTGCGGCCAGCGCTTCACGCTGCAGCTCCGGCACTGGGCGAAGCGGCGTGATGTGAAACGTGGAATCAGACGATGACTGGCCGCTGAACGGCAGAAGATACAGAACAAAAGCGGCGGCAAAAATTCGCATTGTTCCGCACTTTATCATGCGAAGCTCGCCTAAAAACCTGCATGCTTACTCGGGGCTGGCCCAGGCAAACCCGCCTTTGCGAGTAATGGTCGCAAATTTATTGGGAGGGGAAATAACTGCGCGACCTGAATCCAGCTTCACACCCTCGTCCGATTCTGCGGCGCCGAGAATTGCAGAGAAAATCTGCAGATAATCTTCTGTCTGCAGGCCCTGCGTTCCGGAGTTGCGGAGTTTCTGCATTGCAGGGGCAGCTTTGAATTCACCCAGGCCGTGAGACTTTCCATTCAACAGCTCTGGCACCGCTCGTGAGCCGGAAAAAATTCTGGCCTCACTGGCTTCAAGTTCCATGAAAAGATTTTCTGTACGGGGATTTTTCCCGCGCGCCGCCGGAAGATAATACCGGATCGCGTTACACACAGGCTTGTCGTTCAGAAATCCGGCATAAATGAGGGTGAACCTGTACTGGTTGGCCTCCGTGCCGGGATTGCGTACGGAAAAAAACTTTGCCAGTGCCGCCAAAACCTGGGAGTTGATTTGTTCTCTGGCCGTACGGATATCCGCTTCCGGGTGAGCGGACAGCCATGATGCGGCTATACGGGAAATGTTTACCTCTTCCCGGACGGGCTTGCTGACCGGGTCCTGAAGCGAAACCAGTCCGGCGACAAGCAGTGCTCCGTTCTTTCCTACAGGCAGAATCTTTTGGACCGAGCTCAGGGTGCCATCCGCATTGAGCACGGCGCTGTCGGACGCGACTACAAAATCTTCCCCGGTTTGCGCCACCATTACCAGACCTCCACGCCCAGAGACGATGCGGACCGTCTGTCCTAAAGCGGAAAAGCCAGCGAGACAACTCATAAAAACCAAAAGTGCTTTACGTATTTTCAGGACCTCACCTCGTAACCGCAATTGTCGTTCATGAAGTTTAAAACAAAAAAATCCGGGACCCTTACGAGTCCCGGGAGTGCTTACGCTGTGCTACTGCACATTGAGCGCAGTATCGTCGATTACAAACGAGGTCTGCAGGCTGGCGTCTTCCGTGCCGGTAAACCGGATTTGCACCGTCTGCCCTTTAAAGTTCAGGACGCTGAACGAGTGCTGCTGATAACCCGCGGCCGCATTCAGGTTGGAGAAGCTGCCAAGGGTGGCCAGCACCGTTCCTGAAGTGTTGAGCACCTGCACCTGCAAAACGTCGAAGGCAGTGGTGGTTGTGGTTTCCGCCGTGTCAATATGCAGAAAGAAACTCAGCGTGGCAGAAGTCGCTGTAGAAGGGATGGTAACCGTTTGCGTGGCCGTGTCGGTATGGGTCGTGCCGAAGCCGTCAAGCCAGGCGTCCCAGGTTCCGCTGTGTGGCGGCTCGGACGCTGAGTTGTTGATAACGCCAGCCGTCAACGTCCATGGCGCGGTGTTGGTTCCGTTCTCAAATCCCGGATTACCCAGAAGTTGTTGTGGCGCGCTGGAACTTACCGTGAGACTCACGGTAGTGGTGTGAGTCAGACTACCTGAGGTTCCTGTGATGGTGATGGTCGATGTTCCGGTCGCGGCTGTGCTGGCTACCGTAAGTGTGAGCGTGCTGGTACCCGTGGTGCTGGTCGGATTAAAGCTCGCGGTGACCCCCGCCGGCAGACCGGAAGCCGAGAGGCTTACGCTGCCAGTGAAGCCATTGGTTGGATTCACCGTGATCGTGCTGGTCCCGGTCTTCCCCTGAACAATAGTCAAACTGCTGGGTGAAGCAGAGAGTGTGTAGTCGGCAGTGCCCCCTCCGCAGCCAGAAAATTTGAAATTGGCGATGCGGGTGTTCCAGTTGAAGGAGCCGGTCGTCTTTATGTACTCGGTCGTGTACCAGAAAGTGCAGTCATCGCTGGGATCAACCGAGATCGCGCTGTAGTCGCCCCAGCGCGACAGATTACCCGTTTGCGAGCCGGTACCGTTGATGATCGTGCTTTCAGCCTGCATGGTGCTGGGTGGATCGCTGGCCAGCCTTCCGGTGAAAGCGATGGAAGGATTGCTCGAACTGCTCGAGACGCTGTACCCCATGGCCATGTCGCCGGCTTGGTCCGTGGCAATGCTGCCCATCCATCGGAATTTACTGTCCGGCGCGAAGGTGCTTTGCTGGGCCACCGTCACGGTGCCGTTCGGGTTCTGGAGCTCGTACCAGCGTACGCCGCCACCAGTCCCGGCTGCTACCGAATGGTTCACCACAAGAGATTCATGGCTGCCAAAATTCCGGTAAGAGAGGCGGTACATCAAACGATCGGCCAGTGAGTCCAGTTGCTGGGTAGTTCCCGCCTGCGGCACGCAGGTACCTCCATTGCACACTGGAGTAAATGCTGCCACGGGAATCGCGGTTGGTCCGGTGATCGTGGAGTTGGCGGGCGTAGCGAAGTCCACGTGAAATTTAAACAGGTTTAAATTGTTCGTGCCGAAGAAGAGCAGGAAGTTAGGCGATCCTGCCGGAGGCGGTGTCGTGCCTTCCATGTCAGAGGGAAGCACTCCGCCCACGGACGATCCCTGCTGGAAGCACACTTGTGTGGCGGGCTGGCCATTCAGCATGGCGTTGCGATCATAAGCGCAAAGATCGGCGCCCACAAAAGTGTTGCCGTTGAACATATTGAAAGTTGTGTAGTAAGCGTCCGGCCAAATCCCCATTTTGGGATAGTCGTCAAAATTGGAGTACTGGAAAGAGTAGCGGTTGTAGGTGCCGGTGGCGTCGGAAGTAGTGGAGACGGCCACGCATTGCAGAAATGGTGTCGTACTTACAGAGAACTGTGCGAAGACCCAGCGATTGGCTTGTTTGTCGTAGAGCACGATGGGATCGCCGTCATTGTTCGTCTGGCAGCCGCCGCCGAAGCCTGACCAGAGCGTATTTCCCGCTGTGGGGCCGGCGATCAGCGCGCCGGTGGATTTATTGAAGATCGCAAAAGAACTGTTCACCCACTGTACATACTGAGTCAGTCCCGCCGCGCCATTGGTGTCCGGAGGCGCACTGTTCACGGTAAAGCCGAGCGAAGCGTTTCCAAGGCCCTCAAAACCCAGTCCGGAAGTTGGCGCCTGGGCAGTGGCCAGCGACGCGCCAGGGCTCACGACGGTTTGCTGCTGCACTGGATCCGGCTCTTCTGCCGGTTTCAGGCCAGGAGGCAGATTGATGCGGCGGACTTTTTCCGCTTCCTTTGGGCCGCTTTGCCCGTCAGGGCTGTTCGCGTGGCTCTGGATCATCTCGATCAATGGCGCAGAGACGTCCTGATGCACTGAATGTTTTTCAATGGGGCCGACCTGGCCCGAAAGGGGAAGAGCAACCGCGAGAAGCAGAGCTGCCATGCCTGCATACATACGCAGCCGAAGCCGTACTGGCTGAAACATGTACTGATCTCCTTTGCTAAGGTGGAAAGTGAAGGTACGCTTTGGAATCCATCACCAGCAGTGCTGCTGGTTGCGCGAAATTATACTTCGGAAGCGAGAGACCTACTGCTGTTAATAGTAACTTTCTGGAGACAACATATTCCCTAAATGGGAAAAACTGTTTTGGGACGACCCAAGGTCCAAATCATCGGCAGGGGCCGCATGAAAATGGAATATCTCTAAGCAGATGCCGGAATCGTTGTCAGAACTTGTGCTAAGGCTGATGTTGTTCGATCTTTTCATGCGCAGAGTTGGAATCTTATTGGAGTGGGAATACCCCGGCCAGTTCGTCCGAGTTGTGTGGCGAATACCGCCGCAGCAATACTGAACTGGCATCGCCTCTAAAATAAAAAAGCACGAGCGGTTTATTGCGAACTCTATGCACATTTTGGATCAGGAAGCACTCGGCTTTGCCGACAAGCTGCAACGTTTATCGCTAGAGCAGCGACGGCGTATCCTGTCCACTGTCTGCCAACTCGCCAGTCAAACTGTAAGGAACACGGATCCACATTTCCAGGAGTTGGTGAAAGCCGCCGCAACTGGCGTGCTGTCTCAAGCGCAGATAGCAGAGGCCGGATTGCTGGCTGATTTGGCTGACGAGCAATACCTTGCGTTACAAAACAACGGGGCTGTGGAAGCAGAATGGTTCAACTGGTTTTCGAAAGCCCGCCTGCTAACGGCCATTGCGGCCGGTTTTGGCGGGGATTCATGGAGCGACACGGCTGACGCCGTGTATGAGCTTTGCAGGACTCGCGATGACCCTTCGGAGATCCTCAAACAGATTGAATTGGGGATAAAGACTCTTCTATAGCCGGTACTTATTGCCTTGAGCCGTTACTTCACATCCACCGGCGCTTTCAATGTAAAGGTAAGCGTGGTCTCCGCGGGCAAAACAATCTCTTTGTTTCCGGTAAAGGCCGCGCCCGCGGTTCCGGCGCCCGCGCCGGTTGCCGCGCCAATGGCCGCGCCCTTGCCGCCGCCAAAGATGCCGCCCAGAATTGCTCCCGCACCGGCGCCGCCGCCAATGGCTACCGCAGAGCGTTTGCCTTTTCCTTTGAGAGAGCTGCCCGCGGCCGAGGTTTCAATCTTCTGCTCGTGGCCGTTGATGGTTACCGAGGTCAGACGCACATGCAGCAGCGCTCCGCCCTTGAAATGGCCCATGGCTTTGGCATCGACCACCGTACCCTGCGCGTCCGCGCCCTCTTCGATCACGGTTTTGCCGTCCACCTCAACCGGTTTGGCCACTTTGGCGGAGAAGCTCTGCCCGGCCTGGCTGCTCTTCGAGCTCAGCGTTTCTCCGGTGCGCACCACAATCGCTGTCCCCTGGGGAATCACTACCGCTCCACTTTTGCTTTTTGATCCGGAATCGCCTTTGGCCGTGCTGTCGCTGCCGTTGTTGTCAGCGGAACTTGCGTTATCCGATTTATTGCAGCCTACGGACAGCAGAAGAAGAACAGCCAAAGCCAAAAAGGTAAAGCGCAGTGATTTCACAGGAACCTCCACGAAACTTGATTTCTATCAGATAACGGGGAGTTCCAGCAATGGTTTGGAAAAGCGATAGGCCATGTACCCCCGGAGGCCAAATAACCAGGGGAGCTATTTTTCCTCGCCCGCCACCGCCGCTACGGCTTCGGATTCTGTACGTGCCTTGCGGAGATTTTCGAGGAACTTCTTGCTGTTAAGCAACGGACGCTCCAGGCTGGGGTTGTAACCGGTCCATTCCGCGTCCGGCTCGCGCAGAAAGTGCGTACGCATGGACTCAATCTTTGAATCCAGATCGTCCAGATAGTGGAGCATGAGCGCTTCGGGAAACATAGGCAGTTTGGGGCTGCCAAACTCGTATTTGCCGTGATGGCTGATGATCAGGTGCTCCAGCAGGACCTTGTACTGATCGGGAAAGCCCGGCACCAGGGCAATCTTCCCGTGCAGCATCTCCAGCTCGATGATCATGTGGCCCAGAAGCTGTCCGCGCGTGGTGTAGCTAAAGGATCGGGAAAAGGCCAGTTCGTGGATCTTGCCAATGTCATGCAGAAACGCGCCCGTGAGCAGCAGGTCACGGTCGATTACTTCCGGATAATTTCTGCACGCCAGATCGCACAGCTGCATGAGTGAAACCACGTGGTCCAGCAGTCCGCCGATAAAAGCATGGTGCAGCGACTTGGCCGCAGGGGCCGCTTTGTAGGCGCGCGCAATTTCGGGATCAGCCATGAATGCCTGCACCAGCGCGCGCAGATGCGTATCGCCAATCGTCTGCACGAATTCGCCCAGCGTGCTCCACAGGGCGCCAATATCTTTGGTGGTGCGGGGAAGATAATCGTCATATTCCACTTCCGACTCTTCCATGGAGCGCAGCTTTGGATGGTGAGCTGGAAGCGGCCATTGAACTTATTGATCAGGCCGCGGATCTTCACAAAATCGTCCTGCTCAAAGCAGCCGAGATACTCGCTGACGTTGTCCCACATTTTCGCGTCAATGTGGCCGGTGCGGTCCGAGAGGGTCAGCGCCAGGTAAAGCTCGCCGCTCTTTTTGGGCTTAGCCTGTTTGGATGAGACCACAAAAGACGAGGTGATTACCTGGTTCTCAAACTGCGCGGCATCGCCAATGTAGAATTCCTTCATTCAATCACCAGTGATAAGTATCTTACTGCACTCGACAGGCGATCATGTGGGGAAAACTCAGTAGGGATACGGATCGACCTTCCAGCGCTCAAACACTTTGCCATCCCGGAACAGGCGAAAGAGCGCCGGGTCGAGTTCGCCATCTTTGACCGAGAGGTCCAGAATTTCGAGAGCGCGTTCCACCGAAACGGCGCGCTTATAAGGGCGGTCGGCGGCGGCCAGGGCGTCGAAGATGTCCGAGATGGTCATCATGCGCGTTTGCAGCGGAATTTCCGGCGCGGTGAGTCTTCGTGGATAACCCTGGCCGTTCAGCTTCTCATGGTGGCTCAGCGCGATATCAGGAATATTGCGGATTTCAGTGGTCCAGGGAATCTGCTTGAGGAAGTTGAAGGTGTGCATGACGTGCTCCTCGATCTGCAAACGCTCTTCCTCGTCGAGCGAGCCTTTGCGGATGGAAAGCAGGCGAAGCTCTTCCGGCGCCAGCAAGGGCTGGCTGGAGCCATCCGTATCCACGTAAAGAATGCCGGCGATCTTCGCCAGCCTTTCAAAGGTGCCTTCGGGCAGCACGGTGGGCTCATTGTCCTGAACAATGGCCGCCAGGTATCCATCCATCTCTGCCAGCACCTGTGCGAGCTTGCCGTCGAATTCGCGCTGCGAGGCAAGAAACTCGTCGCGCCCTTTCTCCAGCAGATATTTAAGACGTGAGCGCAGTCCCTCGTTTTCAAGCGTCCGCTTCACGTAGCCAAAGCGCTGGCGAATCAGCTCCAGCTGCGCCGGATAAAGCTTTTTTGCCTTGACCAGAACCTCTTCGCGCACACCGACCTTGCCGAAATCGTGCAACAGGCTGGCATAGCGGATCTCCCGCATCTGGTCGCGGGTAAAGCGCGTGCCGGCGTAAGGGCCGCTGTCACTGCGGTCCACGATCTCGGCCAGAGCAACCGTCAGGTTAGCCACGCGGAAGGAGTGACCGGAGGTGGTGGGGTCGCGGGCTTCAATCGCCGAAACCGATGCGCGCACAAAGCCTTCAAACAGCCGCTGGATGGACTCATACAACTGGTTGTTTTCCAATGCCACGGCAGCCTGGCTGGCAAGCGAGAGCACGATCTCCTGCTGCCGCTCCGTGTAGGCCACTACCTGCTGCACCACCGCAGAGAGGGAATCGAGCTTTACGGAAAAATCGCGCTTGGCATTGATGAGCTGCAGCACACCGACAATCTTGTCCTTGTGGTTGCGCATCGGCACGGCCAGAATCGACTTGGTGCGATACCCCGAATCCTCGTCAAAGCTGCGATTGATGCGGTAGGGGATATCCTGCGGAAGGTGATAGGCATCCTCGAGGTTGACGATGGAGCCGGTCTGCGCGACATAACCGGCAATGGATTGCTCGCTGATCTCCATGGTGATCTCGCGAAAGGGGACCGCCACGGAATCGTTCTGCGCCAGCTTGAAGCGCAGCCGCTCGTCCACTACCTCTTCGCGAACCAGCAGAGGCGCGCCTTCTGACGAACGCGATTCCATTGTCTGATCGCATGCAGTCGTCCTCTCCACCAAATAAATGGAGCCGGCATCGCTTCGCGTGAACTCGCGGGATTTCGCCAGAATCAGATCGAGCAGTTTGTCCGTGTCATGCTCGGCGGAGAGGGCCACGCCGATCTGGTTCAGTACCTGTATCTCGCGGGTGGCGCCAGCCAGGCGTTCATTGGCTTCGAGGCGCGAACGCACGAGTTGCAGATGGTCCAGTGCGTTATCCACCATGCGCTCGAGCAGCGCCTGAGGCACGTCAGGAGGAAGATAGGCATAAACCGCGCCATCATTGCGCGGATCCTTAAAACGCTGCTGGCTCAGGGCCAGCACGCGGACGCTGGGAACACGCAGCCGGGCGTAATATTTTCCGACCAGGTCCTCCTGCGATACCAGAACAACGCGTTCGATGGCCGGGTTTTCCGCCTCCGCCGCTTCGAAGAAAATCCTCCGGAACCTCTGCACGCCGAGCAGAAGCCGGGCAGCGAGTGTGTCCTCTTCAAAGGAAGCAATGATCGGCACCGCCTTCATGGCAGCCGGTCCCCGCTGTTTTGGCGATGCAGAAGTGGTCATCAAAAGTATTGTCGCTGCTCGGGGTAGATTTCTAAAAAAATCTTATCAGACCACCGCAGCTTATCCGAACAAACAATTGAGAGTGCGGGAAAGCGGGCGTCCAGACGCCTGCTTTCGCCTGCGAACCCAGTCTTTATCTATTTATTTTTGGTTTCCGCCGGTACGGCCTTCACCGTCTTTCCCTCCATGACGGTATTGAAGTCTCCGCCTTCCGGTGCAATGGCATAACTGAAGGTGTATTCCGTTGGGGAGACAATCTTCATAGTGAAGCGGCCACGGACGGTTTTGCCGCCCATCTTTTCGGTGCTGGTCCAGGTCCAGGTGTCGCCATCCACTGTGCCTTTGGAGTGGCCAGCTTCTCCCAGGCTGTTGTATTCGTCATAGGTATAGACCTTTTCTTCCGGATCATATCCCATCACCGCCATCGTGCTTGATTTACCCAGGGCGCTGCTTTCCTGGGAATGCAAAAGCAAAAAGAAGTGGCCATCCATCCAGTTCACCCGCTCGAGGCTGGTAAACGGGCCGCCCGGACCATAGGGGCTGGGCTTCATATTGGCCGTGGTCTTCCATGCGCCCACAAAATATTCCAGTTTTTTGAGCTCCGGACCAGGCTTGGGCATGGCCGGTGGATTCTGTGCCGCGCCGGTGATGGCGAAGAACAAGGCCACGGCAGCGAGGGCTGATATCCGCCGCTTGAGTACGTGCTTCATAGGTAAATCTCCTCTCCAGGGATATTTTGGATTGATTACGATTTATGGCCGGATAGTACGCCCACGGATAAAGAGAGTCAACGCAACAATTTGCCGGTGTGGCCAGGTGGTTTGGCTAGAATAAGCGTGCCCATGCCCGCCAGGAAAACAGCCTCGAAAAGCTTTGCGGCAGTTCTGGAGCACTCCGGTAACAGCCTGAACTGGGTGATTGTCCGTATACCTCTCGATGTGGCAAAAATCTGGGGCAAACGCGGCCAGCTCCGTGTACAGGGCGAGATCAACGGCTTTGCCTTTCGCAGCTGTCTCTTCCCCACCGGCGAGGGCGGACACTACATGATCGTGAACCGGACCATGCAGAAGGGCGGCAAGGTCAGCGTGAATATGGAGGCGCGCTTCCGCCTGGAGCCGGACGACTCGCCGCGCGAAGTAACCGTTCCCGCCGAACTGCTGCGCGTGCTGCGGCAAGCCAAACGCCTGCAGAAATTTTACGACTCTCTGAATGAATCCATGCGCCGCTACCTCGCAAGCTGGGTCGGCGATCCCAAACACAGCGCCACCCGAATCCGCCGCGCCGATCAACTGGCCGTGAGGTTTATGGAAACCATGGAAGCGGAAATCGAGCTGCCACCGCTGATCCAGACCGCCCTGATGGGCAACCCTAAAGCCCGAGCCGGCTGGGAGCTTATGCCGCGCACGCATCGCCGGCGACATTTGCTGGGCATTTTTTACTATAACCAGCCCGCGTCCCGCGCCCGGCGTCTGGCCAAAGCCATGGAAGAGATGGTGCAGTATGCGGAGAAGCGGGATTTACGCAGGGATTAAACCGTGCCACGACGAGTGGATTAGGGATAATCAGACACTTTCCTGCTGCCCAAATCCGCGTGCTGTCCAACGCGACCTGCTGCTGGATCATCCAAAGAGGCTGAGATATGGCCTTTATGAAGCGTCTGCCGGTTTATGGAAGCCGAATGGTCTTTTTACTCGTGTTATTGGGCCATCTGTTTGAAGCGGGGTGCGCGCGGCCGGGGCTGAAGCAATCGCTGGTGGCGATGCGGGCGCCGGAGGGATCGCCGATGCTGCTGGCTATTTATCAGCCATGGTTTGGCAATGGGGAGCACATTAATGTGGGGTATTCCTGCCATGATCCGGTGGTGCTGCGGCAGCAGATTGCGCGGGCCAGAGAGCTGAACATCAGCGGCTTTGTGGTGAACTGGTATGGAGAGCGCAAGCCGTTTGAAGATCAGGCGCTCACGCTGCTGGGGAAGGCCGCGAACGAGAGCGGTTTCAAGGTAGCGGTGCAGTATGACGAAGCCGCCGACCGTGGCGGGGCGACCACCGATGTGGTGATCACGGAGTTGCAGTACCTCTATGAACGGCACATTGGCCCAAAGGCGGGAGGCGAGCGAGAGGCGTATTTGCGGTACGGGGGCAGGCCAGTGATCTTTATTTTCCCCAAGACGGCTGAGACGGACTGGAACCGCGTGCGCCAGGAGACGCAATCGTGGGCTGATCCGCCGCTGCTGATTTACAAAGATCAGAACGAGAAGTTCCCCGGCGCGTTCGACGGTTACTATGCCTGGGTGCAGCCGGGCAAAGGGGGCTGGGCCGCGGACGGCAGCAACTGGGGCGAGGATTATCTGGATTATTTTTATAAGAACATGAACACGCACTTCCAGAACAAGATCGCGGTAGGCGCGGTGTGGCCGGGCTTTGACGATTCGCAGGCGGCATGGGGACTCAACCGGAAAATAGCGTATCGCTGCGGCAGGACTTTTGAAAACGGTCTGCGCGTGTTTCGCAAATATTATGGAACAGAGAACGCGCCGCCGTATCTGCTGATTGAGACGTGGAACGATTACGAAGAAGGCACGGCGGTGGAGCGGGGCATAAGCCATTGCGGCGGGGCAGCGTCCGGACCATAAATTCGCGAGGTGGGCCATGGCCAGGGGTAAAATCGAGTTGATCCATCGGAGAGTGACGTTGAAGAAAGAAATGCGTGTACTGGTAACCGGCGGAGCTGGATTTATCGGCTCCCATCTGTGCGATGCTCTGCTGGCCGAGGGGCATCAGGTGGTTTGCGTGGACAACCTGCTTACCGGCAGCACCAGAAATATCGCCCATCTCAAAAACGAGCCGCGCTTTGAATTTCTGGAGCAGGACGTGAACCTGCCCTATGACGCGGGCCGTGTGGATTACGTCTTCCATTTCGCCTCGCCGGCCAGCCCGGTGGACTACATGGAGCATGGCATCGCCACGCTGAAAGTGGGTTCGCTCGGCTCTTTCCACTCGCTGGAACTGGCGCGCAAATATCGCGCGCGCTACATGGTGGCTTCTACATCGGAGTGTTATGGCGATCCGCTGGAGCATCCGCAGAAGGAAACTTACTGGGGACATGTGAACCCGATCGGGCCGCGCTCGGTCTATGACGAAGCCAAACGCTTTGCCGAAGCCGTGACCATGGCGTATTTTCGCTATCACAAGGTGGATACGCGCATTCTGCGCATTTTTAATACGTATGGACCGCGCCTGCAGCTGAACGATGGGCGGGTGATCTCCAATTTCGTCACCCAGGCCCTGCGCGGGCAGCCGATTACCGTCTATGGCGACGGGCAGCAGACCCGCAGCTTCTGTTATGTGTCCGACGAGGTGGAGGGCATTTTGCGGCTGGCGGCGGCAGACACTCACGATCCGGTGAACATCGGCAACCCTGCGGAGTTCACCATGCTGGAATGCGCGAAGCTGGTGCTGAAAGTCACTGGGTCAAAAAGTCCGATCGTGCATAAGGAGCTGCCGGTGGATGATCCCAAACAGCGGCGTCCTGACATCACCAAAGCGCGGGAGCTGCTGGGCTGGGAGCCAAAG
>Ga0070730_10002996_pt1 | contig 15274 bp, 13 predicted proteins | sample Coa_R1_3_FD_66447 | JGI IMG/M metagenome (GOLD analysis project Ga0070730, IMG submission 66447) | Surface soil microbial communities from Centralia Pennsylvania, which are recovering from an underground coalmine fire - Coalmine... | ecosystem: Environmental > Terrestrial > Soil > Unclassified ...
GCTGACGGCGGCGGGGGCGCTGGGCACGGAGTTCAAGTTCTACTACCCCAACAACGCCTACGGCGACACGTTCAACGCCTACGCCGAGGCGGCGCGCGGTATGCTGGCCGACGCCGGCTTCAAGTCGCAGCCCGTGCCCGTGGACTACCTGAAGGACTGGATCGAGGCGACGCACGGCATCTGGGCCACGGGCAACCTGCCGAAGGACGGCATCGGCCACGGCCTGCAAACGCCGTTCACCGACCCCGACGACTGGTTGACGGGCCAGTTCACCAAGGACGGCAACCGCAACCATTCGCGCGTGGACGACCCCGACCTGGCCGCGATCGTCAAGAAGCAGCAGGTCGAGCTGGATCCGGACAAGCGGCTGCAACTGGTCTACGACGCGCAGCGGGCGGCGGACGACAAGATGTACATCGTGCCGCTGCACTACACCAAGGCCTACAGCATGCGGCAGCCCTGGCTGCAGAACTACTGGACGGTGGACGACTACGACTTCGCCACCGAGGCCTGGGCGTATGCCTCGGTGAACAACAGGTAGGAGGCTGAGCGGCCCTCATAACCCCCCGTCCCCCTTCTCTCCCAATCCTGGGAGAGAAGGGGGCGATCGTGGGGAGGAGGCGCGTGGCTCGGCCGGGTTAGCGCTGCTGGTTCCTCTCCGCGTTTCTCGTTTCTGCGCCCGCCGCCCTGTCGAGCGGCCGAAGCTGCCCCTACGCCCTCTCGGTGTATCATCGGCGCATGCCCCCGGGGAGGTGTGCGATGGCGCCCTTCGAGTTCGGCATCTTTCATGAGTTCGCCTGCCGCGCGGACCAGGGCGAGGCCGAGGCCTTCGCCGAGGGCTTTGACCTGGTCGATGCGGCCGAGGAGTGGGGGCTGGACGCGGTTTGGCTGGCGGAGCTGCACTTCTCCCCACGCCGCTCCGTGCTCGCCTCGCCGCTGACGCTGGCCAGCGCCATCGCCGCCCGCACCGAGCGCCTGCTGATTGGCACGGCCGTGCAGGTGCTGCCGCTGGGCCAGCCCGTGCGCCTGGCCGAGGAGGCGGCGACGGTGGATCAGATCAGCCGCGGCCGGCTGATCTTCGGCGTGGGCCGCAGCGGCTTCCAGCGCGTCTACGAAAACTACGGCATCTCCTACGCCGAAAGCCGCGAGCGTTTCGCCGAGGCGCTGGACGTGATCCGCGCCGCCTGGACGCAGCCGGAGTTCTCCTACCACGGCCGCTTCTACCAGTATCAGCACGTGGGTGTGACGCCGCGGCCCTACCGCCAGCCGCACCCGCCGATCCGCGTCGCCTCCAACTCGCAGGACACCTTCCCCGCGATCGGGGCGCAGGGGCTGCCGATCTTCGTCGCGGTGCGGCTGGGCACGCTCACCGAACTGGCGCCCAACATCGCCGCCTACCGCGCGGCCTGGCGTGAAGCCGGGCACCCGGGCAGCGGCGAGGTCTACCTGCGCGTGCCGGTCTACGTGGCCGAGACGGAGGCACGGGCGCAGGCGGAGCCGGAAGCGAGCATCATGTCCTTCTACCGCACGCTGGGCGCCCGGTTGGAAGGCTCGGCCACGGGGGTGGGCGCCCGCGCGATCGAACAGCGCGGCGAGCGCGGCCAGCGGCTGCAGAGCGTTTCCTGGGAAGACGCCCAGCGCGAGAAGGTGATCGTCGGCACGCCGCGGCAGGTTGCCGAGCGGCTGGGCGAGCTGCGCGACGAGCTGGGTCTGGACGGCGTGCTGGCCGAGCTGAACTGCGGCGGCACGATCCCCTACGCACAGGTGCGCGAGGCGCTGCGCCTGCTCTGCGCCGAGGTGCTGCCGCGGTTCCGCTGACGCCCGTTCTGCACTGGTGGTCCCGCGTTCGGGTGGAAGCAGGCATTCACACGCGGTGCACCGCCTACCCGTGCGCCGGTCTGCCGCCCACTGGGCAAAGCGGCGGCACCAGCGCCTGACGGATGCTAGGCGGCCGGCATGCGCCCCATCGCCTGTTCGCCGCGCAGGGTCATGCAGGTGCTCACAGCGTAGGCAACGAGGCTGCCCCTGGCGTCGCGCACGTCGCACTCGACCAGGCCCACCGTGCTGCCGCCCTTCTTCAGCCGCGCCTCAGCGGTCAGCCGGCCGCGCCAGACCGGCTTGAGAAAGTTGATTTTCAGCTCCAGCGTGGTGAAACTCTCCTCCTCGCCCAGCGTCGAGACGTAGGCCATGCCCATCGCCGAATCGGCCAGGGCGGTGAGGATGCCCCCGTGCATGGTGCCCATCGGATTGGCGAACGCGGGGCCGCTCTCCATCTCCATCACCAGGCGGCCGTGTTCGACCTCGGTGATGGTCAGGCCCAGCAGTTCGACAACCGGCCCGCCCGGCAGCTCGCCGGTCTGAAACTTGCGGACGCGCTCGATTGCCCTGTCCATGATGGTGTTCTCCTTCCAGATTTACAGATACAGATGGTTTCAATGCCGGCGCGGGTTCCCGCTTGCCGGTGCGCGATGGCACGTGAACGCCGGCTTTGAAACCATGTCTTATTCGCCTGCGAGTTCGCGGGGAAGGGGTGCGTATAGCGGCCCCGCGCGGCTCAGTCCAGCACCGCCGCAGGCAGCGGATCGGCAGCGACGGCCGACGGCATCCACGCCGCCGGCGCGGACTCGGGCGCCGGGTCGCTGGCGGCACGGTGGCGGATGAAAACGGCAGCCAGCGCCGCAGCCACGCTCAGCAGCGCCACGAAGAGTGAGACGCGCACGAAGCCGTCTACGATCGCCTGCCGCGCCGCCGCCTGCGCCGCGCCCGTGCCGGCCGGCAGGAAGTGTTCCGCCGCCCGGCGCACCGCCGCCTGCTGCGGGGCGCCCGAAGACGCGCCGGAGAGGGCGCCGTCCACGTGGTTGAGGTAGACGCCGCCGAGCAGCGCCACGCCGAGCGAGGTGCCGATTTGCCGCGCCATCGTCAGCGTGCCGGAGGCGAGTCCCGCTTTCGCCACGGGCACGGCGCTCATCACCGCCAGCGAGGTCACGGCGATGAACAGGCCGATACCGGCGCCGCGGATCACGAAGGCCGGCAAGAAGGTGTCGGCGTAGCCGCTGCGCACGTCGAGCCGCAGCAGGTACAGCGCCGAGACGGCGACCAGCAGCGAGCCGGCGATCATCACCAGCCGCAGCCGGCCGCCCAACCGCTGGCCGAGCATACCCGAAACCGGCGTCATCAGGGCCACCAGCGCCGTGGCCGGCACGAAGGCAAAGCCCGCCTCAAGCGGCGAGAAGCCCCAGGTGTTCTGCAGCAGCAGGCTGCTGTACGGCTGGCTGCCGAAGACGCCCGCATTGAAGAGAAAGGCGGCGAGGCAGGCGATCACGAACGTGCGGCTGCGGAAGAGCGAAAGCTCGATCAGCGGCCGCTGCACGCGCCGCTCCAGCGCGACGAACACCGGCAGCAGCGCCGCGCCGCCCAGCAGGCTGCCGAGAAGCACCGGCGAGCCCCAGCCCAGCTCGTTCGCCCGGGTCAGGCCGTAGACGAGGAGGAAGAGCGCGGCCGAGAGCAGCGTCAGCCCGCCCCAGTCGATGCCGCGCGGGGCGGTCTCGTCGCGCGATTCGGGCACGAAAGGCAGCGCCAGCACGAACGCCAGCAGGCCCACGGGCACGTTGATGAAGAAGATCCAGCGCCAGTTGTCGCCGCGCACCAGCAGGCCGCCCAGGATCGGCCCGGCGATCAGGCCCAGGCCGGAGACGCCGCCCCAGATGCCGATCGCCAGCCCGCGCTGCGCGGCAGGAAAGGCATGCGTTACGATCGAGAGGGTGAGCGGCGTCATGATCGCGGCGCCGGCGCCTTGCGCCACGCGGAAGACGATCAGGGCGCCGATACTTTGCGACAGCCCGCAGGCGATCGAGGAGCCGACGAACAGCGCCAGACCCAGCAGGTAAAGCCGCCGCCGGCCGTAGAGGTCGCCCAGCCGGCCCATGGCGATCGGCAGCACACCCATCACCAGCACGTAGCCGGAGACGGTCCACTCCGCCTCGCCGAGGCCGGCGTGCAGGCCGCGGCTGATCGCGGGGAAGGCGATGTTGACGACGAACGTATCGATCATCAGCATCATCAGGCCGAGGCAGACGGCGAGCAGCGTCAGCCACTTCGAGGGCATGCTGCGTGTCCGCGTCGCGGTGAAGGCCATGACGGTCCCTCCCTGAGCCGGCGCTGAAGCGCAAGTGACTATGAAATTAATAGTAAGAGTGAAAAAGCAAGGATGTCAATGCTGCCCGCACCGCTCGTGCTGAACCGCTCAGCCTGAGGCGGCGCGGCGGAACCGTTTCCGAGCACCGGCGTCTACGGGAAACGGGAGGAGCGCCTGTCTGTGGTCGCGGAGCGGCCACCCGCGATCGATGGGGCACCGCGCACCGACCGGCGCAGTCGGCGGCGATCTGGAGGATGCATGGACCGCAGCACGGACCCGAAGCGGCTGGTGGAGCAGGGCTACGACCGCATCGGCGCCAGTCACCACGAATGGGGTTCGCAGGTACGCAAGGGCGAGAAGGCGCGCTATGCCGCGATCGTCTTCGAGCGGCTGCCGGCGGGCGCCGCCGTGCTGGAGCTGGGCTGCGGCTCCGGCTCGACCACGACGGCGCGTTTGGCCGAGCGCTTCACGCTGACCGGCGTGGACATCTCCGCCCGCCAGATCGCGCTGATCCGCGAGCGCATCCCCGGCGCAACGTTTCTCCAGGCGGACATGGCCGCGCTCGACTTCGCCCCGGCGAGCTTCGCTGCGGTCGTCGCCTTCTACTCGATCATCCACCTGCCGCGCGAGGAGCACGCCGGCCTCTTGCAGCGCATCGCGAGCTGGCTGCGGCCCGGCGGGCTGCTGGTGGCGACGATGGGCGCCCACTCAACCGCGGCGGGCTACGAGGACGACTGGCTCGGGGCGCCGATGTACTGGAGTCACTTCGACAGCGCCACCAACCGGCGGCTGGTTGAGGAGGCGGACCTGCGGCTGCTCAGCGCCCAGGAGGAGACGGCCGAGGAGCACGGCCAGCCGACCACCTTCCTCTGGGTCGTCGCGCACAAGAGCGAGCGCGAGGCCGGCGCCGTTTGAAAGGGCAAAGCCGGCGGGCCGCGTCCGCGCCGTGCGTCCCGTCGCTGCCAATTCAGCGGCCAATGCCAAACACACGCGGTCGGCGAGGATCGGATACTGAGGTTGACAGGACGCGGCCGCTCGCCGGGCCAAACCCGCGGGCGGCCGCCGTGAGGAGCAGCCGATGACTGCGAGCAGCGCGACCGAGCCGATGACGCATGAGCGGGCGCAGGCGTTCGCCCGCCGCTGGGCGGAGGAGTGGAACCGCAAAGACGTCGAGGCCGTGCTCGCCCACTTCGCCGAAGAGGTCGAGTTCACCAGCCCGAAGGCGGCCGCCACGGTGGGAGCGGCCACCGTGCGCGGCAAGGACGCGCTGCGCGCCTACTGGAACGCCGCCATCGCCCGCATCGAGACGATCCAGTTCACCATCGACCACGCCGTCTGGGATCCGGCGAGCGCAGCTCTGCTGATCGTCTACACCGCGGCGATCAACGGCCAGAGCAACCGCGCCGGTGAGCTGCTGCAGCTCAATGCCGCCGCCCTCGCCGTACGCGGCGAGGCGTTCTACGGCGCTGCGCTCGACTGACCTGCCCTTAGCATGATCCTCCCCTCTCCATGCCATGGAGAGCAATGCGGCGCTGCGCTCGACTGACCTGCCCTTAGCATGATCCTCCCCTCTCCATGCCATGGAGAGCAATGCGGGGCTGCGCTCGACTGACCTGCCCTCAGCATGATCCTCCCCTCTCCATGCCATGGAGAGGGGCCGGGGGTGAGGCCGCCTCACTCCGTCTCGCGCGTGAGGCGGTAGATGATCGGAATCGCCAGGGCGATCAGCGCCCAGGAGCGCTGCGCCATCGCCGGATCGATCGCGGCCAGCGGCGCCGATGCGAAGAACACGACCGTTGTGACGAGACCGCGCCAGGGATAGAAACGGCGGGCGCTTACCGGCAGATCCTCGTTCACCAGGCGCGGGTCATGGCGCGCGTAGAACCAGAGCAGGTTGAGCGAGAGCGAGGTGACGCCCATGCTGGCGGCGTACAAGCCGACCGGGAACGAACGCGAGCCGTACTCGCCCATCACTTCCGTGGGATAGGGCAGAAGGGCGACGCAAAGCAGCACCAGCAGGTTCAACCAGATCAGCGGGCCGTCGTGGCTCTTGAGATAGCGGAAGATGCGGTGGTGGGTGATCCAGAGACTGCCGATCACCACGAAGCTGAGCGTGTAGCTGAGGAAGTGCGGCCACTGGTCGCGCACGGCCTGGACCAGACGGTCGGGCGGTGTGCTGCGCGGGTCCGGCGGCGTCAGTCCGAAGACGAGCAGCGTCATCGCCACGGCGAAGACGCCGTCGCTCAGCTGCAGCAGGCGGGTGTTGTCCGACGGCAGCGCCGCGGGCGATGGCGCCGCCGGCGTGGCGGCCGGCTCCCGTTCGCTTGCGCTCATGCTCCTATGCATAAGCGCCGGGAGTGCGACAGGGAAGCCTCGGCCCTCACCCCCGTCCCCCTCGCCCAGGATTGGGCGAGGGGGACGGGGGTGAGGGCCGAATGCCGCGTGGCCCGTGCCGCGGCGATCCTGTACGCTGAGCCTCGGCGCCGGTCGCGCGGCCGCCGGAGGATCGCACCCTGGCGAAATTAGCCACCAGCGACGCCAGCGCCCCGCCGCCGCGGCACGATCCCTTCGCCGCCGCCCGCCAGCCCAATTTCCGCTTCTTCCTGCTCAGCCGCCTCTGGTCCGCCACCGCGACAACGCTGCAGAGCGCGGCGATCGCCTGGCAGGTCTACCGCATCTCCAACTCGGCGCTGGCCCTGGGCGTGCTCGGCCTGGTGCGCTTTCTGCCGGCGCTGCTGGCCGGCCTGCTCGGCGGCGCCGTGGCCGACAGCTTCGATCGCCGCCGCGTGATGCTGCTCGCACAGTTCCCGCCGCTCGCCTGCTCGCTGGCGCTGATGGCGACCAGCCCGCACAACCGCGGCGGCCTGGCGCTGGTCTTCACGCTCACCTTCGCCATCGCCCTCGCTTCCGCCTTTGAGAACCCGGCGCGCCAGGCGCTGTTGCCGCAACTGGTGACGCGCGAGACCTTCGCCAACGCCGTGGCCGTCAGCACCACGGTGCAGCAGTTCGCCTTCGTGCTGGGTCCGGCCGTCGGCGGACTGCTGATCGCCACCGCCGGCCTGGCGGGCGCCTACGGCGTCTCCGCCGTGCTGTACGCCGCCACGGCGCTGAGCCTGCTGCCGCTGCGCCCGGCGCTGATCGTCACGCCGAAGCGCGCCGTCAGCCTGGCGGCGGTGCGGGAGGGCGTGGAGTTCGTCTGGCGCCGCCAGGTCTTGCTCGGCGCAATGACGCTGGACCTGTTTGCGGTGATCTTCGGCGGCGCCACGGCGCTCTTGCCGGTCTACGCCGAGAGCGTGCTGAAGGTCGGCGCCGACGGCTACGGGCTGCTGACCGCGGCGCTGCCCGTGGGCGCGGTATTGATGGCGGTGCTGCTGGTGGCGCTGCCGCCCGTGCAGCGTGCCGGGCGCGGCCTGCTGATCGCCGTCGCCTGCTTCGGACTGCTGACGATGCTTTTCGGCGCCTCGCGCTCCTTTCCCCTTTCGCTTGCCGCCTACGCCCTCGTCGGCGCCGCCGACCAGGTGAGCGTGATCATGCGCCAGACGACGATCCAGCTCGCCACGCCGGATGCGCTGCGCGGTCGGGTCAGCGCCGTCAGCTCGGTGTTCATCGGCGCCTCCAACCAGGTGGGCGCGATCGAGTCGGGCTTTGTGGCCGCGCTGACCAGCGCGACCTTCTCCGTGGTCAGCGGCGGCGCGGCCGTGCTCGCGGTGGTCGCCGCCGTCACCGCGGGCATGCCCGAGCTGCGCCGCTACCGGTTAGGGGACGGGGAGTAGGGGGTAGGAAAGAGGGAATGGAGGCGCCGCCCGGGCCTGTCCCTGCATTGAGTCGACATCGCCGCTCCGCGATGACAGCAACAGGCTCGGCTGTCCTTTCCCCGCATGTGACATGAGGAAGGGTGCGGTTCGTGGGCTACGGGTAGCCTTCAGACAACCCTTCCACTGCGGGGAAGGAAGACGCGGCGCACGCCGCGGCCGGTGCAGTCCGCCCAGCACAAGCATCGGCTCATAGGCGATGCCGGCCGCGGGCAGCGCCTTCGCCAGCGTCTCCTCGTTGAACTGCGGGTTGCGGCGCAAGCGCGGCAGCGTGCGCACGTCCGTCAGCCGCTGCACGCCGTGCTCCTTGCCGCAGCGCGATCAGCTCCGCCAATGGCCGCGTCGAGTGCCCGATCGTCAGTATGCCTGGCGCCGCGGCTTCGGCCATGCGTTCACGGTAGCGCAGGCACGGGCGGTTGCGCTGTGCCATCGTGCGCCTCCCGGCGACGATTGGGAAACGCGCCTCAGCGCGCGGGCCGTCGCCCCCAGGCGGCCATCGTGGCCGGACCGAGGAACCATTGCCGTGCGTCGCCCAGCGCGTCCAGCGCCCGATCGAGCACCTGCTCGTGGGCGCCGGTCTTACGCATCGGCTCGCGCAATTGCTCCCAGCTCAGGCGCCAGAACTCGGCCATCGCGGAGCCGCCGGGAAAGACGGGCACGTCGCCTTCTGCGCCCAGCTCGGCCAGCCCCTGCGCCGCGAGCAGGGCCGGCAGCCGCCTCCCCCAGTCGCTCAGCCCGCCGGCCGCGTGCAGTGCACGGGTCACCGCGCCCCACATCTCGGCGTACGGCCCGCCGGCCGCCGCGGTCACGGGGAAGATATCGTGCTCTTCGAGCAACAGCCAGCCGCCGGGCTTCAACGCGGCAACGAGCCGCGGCAGGATCTGCTCGCGCTCGGGGATGTGCATCAGCACCAACCGTGTGTGCACGAGGTCGAATGCGCCCGCGGGCAAGGCATCACTGGCCAGATTGTGGCGGCGCACTTCGAGGTTCGGCCGCGTGAGGGCATCAAGAAAGCGCGTATCGAGATCGGTGGCAAGCACACGGCCGGGGGCGCCCACCTGCGAGCACAGCCAGTCCACGATCGAGCCGCCGCCCGCGCCAGGCTCGAGGCAGGACCAGCCTTCGTGCAAACCCAGCGCCGACATCCGCCGTTGCGTCGCCGGGTCGAGGCACTCTTCCAGCAAGGCCAGTCGCCGTCGGGCCTGCTGCCAGGCGTTGTCGAAGGCGTAGGCTGTCATCGCCGCCCCTCGCGTCCGCTCGCGCCACATGTCGCACGGCTGCGCGGCTCCACGTGTTTGCACAGTGTACCGCGGCGCTGCCGTGAGGGGCGCGGGCAGCGCGGCTGGCGAGCTTACGGCCGGCCGGCCGTAGGCGGCGCGGCGCCGCCGAAGCGCTGCTCGGCCAGCTTCTGCCGCTCCGACCAGAGCATGCCCGTGGTCAGGCCGCCGTCCACTACCAGCGCGTGGCCGGTGACGAAGCTGCTGGCGTCGCTCGCCAGCCAGAGCATCGCCTCGGCGATGTCCGCGGGCATGCCGGCGCGTTGCACCGGCTGCGCCCGCGCGCCGACGCCCTTGACCGCGTCGAGCGTCAGGTCTGCCTGCTCCGCCGAAAGTCCCATCGCCTTGCCGAAGATCGGCGTGACGATAAAGCCGGGACAGATACAGTTGACGCGGATGCCGCTCTCGCCCAGCTCGTTCGCCACGGAGCGGGTGAGGTGGATCACCGCCGCCTTCGCCGCGCTGTAGATATGCGGGCCGTAGCCCACACCCAGCCCCGCCACGCTGGCCGTGCTGATGATGCTGCCGCTGCCCTGCGCCTTCATCAGCTTCGCCGCGTGCTTCATGCCCAGCACCACCCCGCGCAACAGCACGGCCAGCGTCGCGTCGCAGGCGGCCATGTCCGTCTCTTCGATCGGACCGGCGCCGCCGCCGATGCCCGCGTTGTTGATCATGCAGTCCAGACAGCCGAACGTTTTGACGGCGTGGGCGATCGCGCCCTGCACGTCCGCTTCCTGCGCCACGTCCACATGGCGGAAGCTCGTGGCCGTGCCCAGCTCCTCCGTGAGCTTCTGGCCGCGGGCGTCCTGCACGTCGGCGATCACGACGCGCGCCCCCGCCTCCACGAAGCGGCGCACGGCGCCCTCGCCGATTCCGCTGGCGCCGCCGGTAATCACGGCGACTTTGCCGTCGAGCTGGGCCATCGCTCCCTCCCCCGCCCGTCCCCCAACGCGTTAGGGGAGGGAAGTGATATTTCGCCTCGAACCTCTTGTCGGCTTGGACGGCTCAGACCAGAGCCCGATTCAGCACGTCGCCGGCGACAAGAGCGACGGGAAGATAGCGCATGGCCAGCTCCCTTTCAGTACGGGCTCCAGTTCCCTCACACTATCCGGCGGAAGAGCCGTGCCGAACCTACCTCAGCGCGGGAGTGGCCGGTGATGTACCGCTGGCGGTTTGTGCTTCTTGTGAGAGTGCGTCGTAGGCGCGGAGCATATCAGCGAGATCGCCTTGGGCATCACGCTCTGCCTGCGCCGCGCCTGAAGGATTTGTAGAGATGGCGATAAGCGCAGCCGTCTGGCTATTCACGTAGTTTAGCATTGAACTCTTCACCGGCTGAGCGCACGGCGGAACTGTCGTATTCGCCACCCTTTGGGACGTAGCGAGGAGCCGCGGGTTCAGGGATAGCGGCGGAGCGTTGCCCGCCGCGGCCAGCGCTTGGATCTCATCATTGATCTCGGCAAAGATGGGTTTCAGCGTGTCGTGTGCAACGACCGCATCTGTCTGCGAGCAAGCCACGCCATCTAACGCAACAGGACTTGGACTCGGTGGTGGAATCTGTGTTGGGGTGGTCGCCAGCAATGGGGTTGCCGTCACCGAGGGCGCGGTTGGCGGCGCAAGAATCTGGCTGGGGGATGGCAGTGGAGTCTCGGCAATTGCAACCGTGGATGAGGCGGTAGACAAGGCCGCAGATGAGGCGATCGTCGCCTGGGTCGTCACGGACTTACTATTGTTCGATGAGGTACAGGCTGCAGTGCATAGGAAGAGTAGGAGCATGGCGGGACGCGAGCGCATCAGCAGGTTCTCCTATGCCGCGGCACATATATCGACTATCGATCGGCGTCCCGCAGTGACAGAATCGCACAGCATGTACTGGCGCATCCTACCCCATCGCCGAACCATGGGTGTTGCAGGCATCGCGCTGGGTTGCAACTCATTTGGCTGCGACGAAGTCGACCTGACAGTCCGCGTTCATCCCCGCGCGCCTGCTGTTATACCCTAAACCCTCTACTCTGCGCCCAACGCCCTACGCCCCGATGATCGAGCGCACGCGGATCGCCTGCTCGCGCTCGGGGCCGACGGAGACGATGCTCACCGGGCAGCCCAAAAGCTGCTCGATGCGGCGCACGTAGCCCTGCGCCGGCAGCGGCAGATCGTCGAAGGCGCGCACGTCGCTGGTGGGGCACTGCCAGCCGGGCAGCGTCTCGTAGACCGGCTGGCAGGACTGGAGCAGCGGCAGACTGGCAGGAAAGCTCGGCAGCCGCTCGCCGCCGGCGGCGTAGGCGGTGCCGATCTTCAGCTCCGGCAGCTCGTCCAGCACGTCCAGCCGCGTGACCACGGCGTCGGTGAGGCCGTTGAGGCGGCGCGTGTACTGCGCGGCCACGGCGTCGAACCAGCCGCAGCGGCGGGCGCGGCCGGTATTGGTGCCGAACTCGTCGCCGCGCCGCGCGATGTGCGCCGCCGTCTCGTCGAACAGCTCCGTGGGCATCGGGCCGCCGCCGACACGCGTCTGGTACGCCTTGTAGACGCCCACCGTGCGCGTGATCTCGTTGGGTCCGATGCCGATGCCCAGCGCCGCGCCCGCCGCCGAGGAGGAGGGCACGGAGCTGGTGACGTACTCGTAGGTGCCGAAGTCGAGGTCGAGCAGCGCCCCCTGCGCGCCTTCGAGCAGCACGTCCTCGCCGCGGTCCAGCGCCTGCTGCACCAGCAGCGAGGTGTCGGTGACGAAGGGCTGCAGCCGCCGGCCGTAGGCGCTGTACTCGCGCAGCACGGTGTCGAAGTCCAGCGGCGCGGCCCCGTAGAGGTGGGTGAGCACGCGGTTCTTGTACTCCAGCACGTAGCGCAGCCGTTCGGTGAAGCGCTCCGTGTCGACCAGGTCGCCGACGCGGATACCGATACGGCCGACCTTGTCGGCGAAGGCGGGGCCGACGCCGCGCCCGGTTGTGCCCACGGCGAGCGGACCGCGCAGCGCCTCGTCCAGCCGGTCGATGATCGGATGGTAGGGCATGACCACGTGGGCGCGGTCGGAGACGTACAGCCGGTCGACGGCGACGCCGCGATCGACCAGCTTGTCGATCTCGGTGAGCAGCCGCGCCGGCTCCAGCGCCACGCCGTTGCCGACGATGCAGGTCTTGTCGCCGTAGAAGATGCCGGCGGGCACGACGTTGAGCTTGAACTTGCCGCGGTCGTTGATCACGGTGTGGCCGGCGTTGTCGCCGGCCGAGTAGCGCGCGACGATCGTGGCGCGGCGTGCCAGCAGATCGACGATCCGCCCCTTCCCTTCATCACCCCACTGCCCGCCGATCACCACGGTTGCCGGCATGACCGCCCCTATCTAGCGTCCGGCCGCTTCAGCCTGCGCCTGGCCGGCGCGCCGGCATACGAAAGCGCGCCCCGGGGGCGCGCCCGCTGCCGGACCAAACCCACGGCATTGTAGTGGCCGTGCCTGCTTTCTGCAATACGCCCGCGCCCGAATGCCGCTGTTCGGGCGCGGTGGAGACGAAGGGCGATGGTCCCAGCAACCAAATTCGCACCGCACCTCGACCGAGTATGGCGCCAATCTGTCACCAGAGGGCGTTAAGTCTTATGTAAGCACACCCAAAAGTACGGGGTCGCCCATATTCCCCGGAGCGGGCTGAAGCGATACGATCTTACATAGATATTGCCGAGAGCGGCGTCCTTTGTCGGAGCCGATGATGCCCGCCGGCCGCGCCAACAATGCCTACGCCGATGCTGAACAGCCGGCCCTGCTGCGCCGCCTGCGGCAGTACTCGCGCGAGAGCGACTATGTGCGCTGGGAGGCCCTGCGCGGCGAGCTGACCGGCATGGGCTACCGCGTCGTGCTGGTGCGCGGCGTCGAGCACCTGCGCCCGCTCGGCGGCTAAGCTTCCCCCTCGCCGTGTGCCGCGTCGCTTAATGGCGGTCGGGTTCCAGCGCTGACTGTCTCGCCATCTTCTGTCGCGGCCACGCGCCGCACGTAGGCCAGCGCCGCGTCCAGCGCCTGCACCAGCGTCAGCCCTTCGCCGTCGGCCCAGCAGCGCTTGAATTCGTCTTCGCTCAGCGCGGCGCGCGCCGCTTTCAGGTCGCGCTCGTAGAGATCGGCCCATGCGCGCGGCAGCAACTGCCCGTCGCTCCAGCGCTCGGCGGCGCCGAACCAGCGTGCCGCAGACGGCGCGTCACTCCGCAAGGCCGCCAGCATCCCGACTTCCATGACCATCCAGAATGGAAAGGCGGCGAAGTTGCCCCCGCCGCGAGCCAGGTAGAGGAGCGCTTCCAGCGCGTTTGCCATGCTGGAGATGTCCCATTGATGGCGCAACTCAAGTGGTTGGAGGATCAAGGCTTGCACCGCGAATCCGCCGATGCCGCCGTCGACCGCCATCAATGGACGCCTGAGCGGCTCCCGCAGCGCCCTCATCGCCGCCCAGTCGCCACCCATCGCAGCGAACATCATCTGGGTGAGGAGCGCCCAGCCCTGATAGATGGGGTCGCCTGTCCGAGAGGCCAGCCGTTCCAGCTCGGCGCGACGGCCGGACGCGGCAGCAGCGTCACCCGCGATGATCAGCCCGTAAGCCAGAAGGAACAGTCCGATCGCCTCCGAAACCCGGTCGTTCAGCTCGCGGGAGAGCAAGAGCTGTTCCTCCAGCAGGCCGCAGCCCCGCGGCGGATCCCAGCGGATGACGGCCTCGCCAAGCGTGTTGAGCGCGACATTCAGGCAGGTGCGGTCGCCGAGCTCGCGGCTGAGGACGATGCTTGCTTCCACGAGCGCCAGCTCGGTGCGTTGCCCACCGCCCCACCACCGCAGCGTGCCGGCGAGACAGAGCAGGCGGGCGCGGGACACGGTCGGCGCCTGCGCCGCCGGCAGGACCAGGAAGCGTTCCGGCCAGCCCCGTACGTGCTGCAGGTGGCCGAACCGCATCCCATAGAAGTAGAGGGGCCAGAGAACGCGCCCCCCTGTGCTCAGATCCTCGCGCGCCAGGCACCAGGCAAGCACCGCGTGCAGGTTGTCGATCTCCGGGTCAATGCGCTGAAACATCCGGCCGCGCACGGCCCGGCGTAGAAAGCCGATGAAATGGACCGCCTGCGCCTGCCGCAGCCGCTCTTCCTCGCCGCTGACCGCTAGCTGCTCCAGGGCGTAGGCGCGGATCGTCTCCAGCAGGCGGTAGCGCGGCTCGCCCGTTGGGTCGTCCAAGCGCAGCACGAGGCTGTGATCCACCAGCGCGGCGAGCGATGCCAGCACCTCGCCCACGCCGTCGAGCGCGCCGCAGACGGCCTCCGCCGCCGCCAGCGTGCAGCCGCCCGGAAACACCGCCAGCCGCCGGAACAGCGCCTGCTCCTCAGGAGAGAGCAGCGCGTGGCTCCAGGCGAGCGTGTCCCGCAACGTTCGCTGGCGCTCAGGCGCGTCGCGCGCCCCGCCCACTAGCAGCGGCAGCGGCTGTTCGAGCCGCGACAGCAGCGCCGCCGGCGGCAGCAGCTTCGTGCGCGCCGCCGCAAGCTCGATCGCCAGCGGCAACCCGTCGAGCCGGGCGCAGATCGCGGCGACGGCTTCGGCGTTCTCCGCGCTCAGCACGAAGTCGGGCCGTACCGCCTGCGCCCGCTGCACGAACAGCGCCACGGCGGGCGAGCCGGCCGCGGCGGCCAAACCGCTCGGTGCCCCGTCGGTTCTGGGCAGCGGCAGCGGCGGCACGGGGAACTCGCGTTCGCCGCGCAGGTGCAGCGGCACGCGGCTGGTGACCAGCAGCGTCAGCCCCGGCGCGGCGCCCAGCAGCTCCGGCAGCAGCGGGGCCGCCTCGGTCAGATGCTCAAAGTTGTCGAGCACCAGCAGCAGCCGCTTGTCCCGCAGGTGGGCCCGCAGCGTGTCGGCCACCGGCTCGAGCTCCGTCTCGCGCACGCCCAGCGCCTGTGCGATCGCCGAGGCCACGCGCCCCGGCTCGCCCAGCGGTGCGAGGTCCACGAAGAAGACGCCGTCGGCGAAGTCGTCCAGCAGGTCGGCGGCGGCCTGCAGCGCCAGCCGGGTCTTGCCCGTGCCGCCGGGGCCGGTGAGGGTCACCAGCCGG
>Ga0070730_10002997_pt1 | contig 15274 bp, 9 predicted proteins | sample Coa_R1_3_FD_66447 | JGI IMG/M metagenome (GOLD analysis project Ga0070730, IMG submission 66447) | Surface soil microbial communities from Centralia Pennsylvania, which are recovering from an underground coalmine fire - Coalmine... | ecosystem: Environmental > Terrestrial > Soil > Unclassified ...
CGTTATTGCTGATGCCTGCGCGTCCGGAGTCGCTAATGCCGGATGTTGGGGCTGGCGTGTCAAAAGCTGCCGTGGGCGTTACGACCTGTCCATTGCCAATCGTAGTGACGTAGCCATTGACCACATAGGTTCCGGCCGGAACGGCAGCATTGCCGGTACCGGCAGTAGCGCCAGAATTTACGGCCTGGCCGAAAATATACACGCATGTTCCGGAGATAACGACCAGCAGAAGACGGCGAAGCATAAGACACCCTGCTCCGTTGGATTACGGATAAGTAAACAAAGATGTCCCAAACGGCGGATGTCAGTCAGTATCCGTGCACGAATTTAATTCAGTCAGCTTCCAATGTAGCGCGCATAGAGACTGCGGGCCACAGCCGTGTCGGTGGTGCCCTTGATAATGGCTCTCCCGTCGGGAAACAGGGTGATCTCGAAAGGCTCGCGCCAGAACTTCAGGATAAAAGAGTTGTGTTTCACCGCACCGTGGGGCTGCAGACGCGCGGAAATTTCCCCGAGATCCACCGGACGGCTGCGCTCATGAATCTGTACGGAGTTTCTTCCGCACAGCGTGATCTGCGGCCGGTGCTCTCCGGCCAGCCAGGGAAATTCCCGCCGTTCACAGGTGCGGCAGCCCGGCTGCGGCTTTCCGGCATTGATTTCTCCGGTAACATTGCTCCACGCATCGAAGGAGAGCAGTGTTCGGCGCAGCTTGTCCCGGGCGCCCACCAGAAACTTAATGGCTTCGGTCGCCTGTATGGCGCCCACCATGCCTACGGCGGAATTTAGAATGCCGGCCGTGTCGCAGGTCTGCTGTGCGCCCGAGGGCGGTGCGGGAAAGATGCAGACAAGGCATGCGGTCTCGCCTGGAATCACATTCATGGTGGCGATGCAGGCAGCCACGGCCGCGGCATAGATCCACGGCTTGCCGTGCTTTACGCAAAAATCATTGATCAGGTACCGGGTTTCAAAGTTGTCGGTGGCGTCGAGAATCAGGTCGGCGTCGCGCAGCAGGGCCTCCGCGTTTTCCGGAGTCAGATCGGCGACCTCGGAGTGGGCGGTCACTTCTCCATTGAAAGCCCTGATCTTCTGCGCCGCGGCAATGGCTTTGGGCAGCGATTCGGCTGCGTCAGCCTCATCGAAGAGCACCTGGCGCTGCAGATTACTGGGCTCCACGTAGTCGCGGTCAATAATCCGCAGAGTGCCCACGCCGGCGCGCGCCAGCAGGCTGGCCACAGTGGCCCCAATGGCCCCGCATCCGGCCACAACCACTCTGGCCTGGGCCAGCTTGTGCTGGCCTTCCGAGCCAATACCTGGAAAAAGCAGTTGCCGGGAATAACGGTCATCGAATTTCATGGCTCTGTTTATTATAGGTAGTTGGGCAGCGGGCCGGGAAAACCAGAACTGGGGTCATCTGCCCAGGTATTCGTGCGTACAACGAGAGTTTCTGTTTCTGTCATCGCACGATACAGAAAATCCTGATTTCCTTTGAAGGGGAAAAGTATTGCGTTTCCGACCAGGGTTGCTGGCGCTCGGGCTGCTGTGCAGCTGTATGGCTGCGCAACAGCCAGCGGGTTCCAGTGCTCATGCCGCCGACGCCCCAGGCGGGGCTGGGCTGAACCGTTTACAGGGAATCAAAGTTTCCGATATTCAGATTCACAGCCCGGGCAATGAGCATGCGGAGTGGCTCCTGGCGCTTCTGGAGCAGAAAGTCAATGAGCCGCTCGATAAATACAAAGTTCGCCGCTCCGTCCAGGCTCTGTACAATACCGGGCGTTTTTCCCAAATTGACGTGGAAGGGCAGCGCGATGCCGCCGGCGGAATCATCCTGATCTTTGCCGCGACGGGCAAATTTTTCTTTGGCTCGGTAAAAATCGAGGGTGCGCCCGGCCCTCCCTCGGAGAACCAGCTCTCCAATGCCAGCAAGCTCGCTCTGGGTGAGCCATTTTCCCCGGATGCGGTCCGCACCGCTGTGGAAGGCATGCAGCATGTTCTGCAGGATAATGGCTACTATCAAGCCGCAATCCAGCCTGCTTATGAATGGAATGCGGACAGCCAGCAGGTGAAAGTGCTTTTTGCCCTCAATCCCGGCCCCAGAGCCAGAATAGGAAAGGTCACTGTCACCGGCACGCCGGATGAGAAGCCGGAAGAACTGATGGATACCATCCGCCTGGATGGGGGCGACCGCGTGAACGCGAGCAGCGTAACCAGCGCGCTCGAGCGACTTCGCCGCAGGTATCAGAAGCAGGGAAGGCTGGAAGCCCAGGCTGTTCTGGCCAAAAGGGTTTATCACCCGGAAAACAACACTCTCGATTACATCTTCGATATCACTCGCGGCCCGGTGGTTGAAGTACGAGTCGAGGGTGACAGCCTCAGCCTCAAACTCGTTCGCAAGTACGTTCCCATCTATGAAGAAAACGCGGTCGATGACGATCTGCTCAATGAGGGCAGGGCCAGCATCCGCGACTACCTGCAAACTCAGGGGTATTTTGATGCCAAAGTGGACTACACGCTGAAGAACGATTCGCCGGACCATCTGCTGGTGATCTTCAGCATCGATAAGGGCGAGCGCCACAAAGTACTTGCCATCGACATTACCGGCAATCAATACTTTCCCACGGCGACGATTCGCGAACGTCTGGAAAGCCAGACGGCCGGCGGGTTGCTGCTCAACGGTACCTTTAGCCAGTCCATCGCTGCCCGTGATGCCGAGTCGATCGAGTCTCTCTACCGCAATAACGGATTTCTGCGCGTAAAGGTCACACCGAAGGTGGAAGATGATTACCAGGGGCAGGCCGCGCACCTGAAGATCACGATGCATATCGAAGAAGGCCCGCAGATCACGATTCGCAAACTGACGATCACCGGAAATCAGGCCCTTTCCATGGATGAAATTCGCGGCCTGATCTCCGCCACCGAAGGCCAGCCTTATTCGGAAACGGCCGTGGCCAATGATCAGACGCAGGTAGTCTCGGAATATTTCAATCGCGGATTTCCCAGTGTGCGTTTGGAAAATTCGGCACAACCTTCCGCGAACGATCCGTCCAAAGTCGATGTGACGTACAAAATTACCGAAGGCCAGCGCGTGTACGTGGATAAAGTGCTTATCTCCGGTCTGCACTTCACCCGGCCCTACGTGGTGGACCGGGAGATGAAGCTCAATTCCGGCGATCCCCTGAACCAGAACCAGATGCTCGAAACTCAGCGGCGGCTCTATGATCTGGGCATCTTCAACTCCGTGGACATGGCGATTCAGAATCCCGAGGGCGCGGATAATCACAAGAACGTCAGCTTTCAGGTGGAAGAAGCCCGGCGCTATACGTTCAACTATGGTGTGGGTTTCGAGGTGCAGACCGGCGAGCCGGCCGGCAGCACTCAGCCCAAAGGCCAGCCCGGCGCCAGTGCCCGCGTGTCCTTTGACGTTACCCGGCTGAACTTCCGCGGGCTGGATCACACCATCACTCTCAAGACCCGTTATGGCAACCTGCAGAAAAATGTGCTGGTGAGCTACGATGCCCCGCGCCTTTTCAACTCGGAAAAACTCACCCTCAATTTCACCGCGTTATATGACGACACGTTTGACGTCCGAACGTTCGAGGCCAAACGTTTGGAGGGTTCCGGAGAAATTCGCCAAACGGTGAACCGCAGCACGACTCTGCTCTATCGCTTTACCTACCGGCGCGTCAGCATTCCCGAGGGCAGCCTGGTGATCGATCCTAATCTGGTGCCGCTTTTCTCGCAGCCGGTGCGCGTGAGCCTGCCTTCCTTTACTTTTATTCGCGATACGCGCGACGACCCCATCAACTCCCACAAAGGCGCTTTCACCAGCATTGACCTCGGCGCTGCCGCCGGCATCTTCGGCTCGCAGGCCAGCTTCGGCAGACTGGTGGCGCAAAATTCCACGTATTATCGCTTCCATCACAAGCGCTGGGTCTTTGCCCGATCCACCCGCGTTGGTACGGAAGAAAAGTTCGGCGCCACCACCTTCATTCCTCTTCCCGAGCGCTTCCTGAGCGGCGGCAGTAACTCGCTTCGCGGCTTCGGATTGAACCAGGCCGGCCCGCGCGATCTGACCACTGGCTTCCAGCTCGGTGGCGAGGCGCTGTTTGTGAACAATCTGGAGCTGCGCACGCCACCGCTGCCTGCTCCCTGGGCGGGCAACAATCTCAGCGCGGTCGTGTTTCATGACATGGGGAATGTTTTTGACTCTCCTCAGGACGCCGTGCACAGCCTGTTTCGCTACTCTCAGCCCAATCGCGATTCGTGCCTGGTTCCCGCGGCTAAAAACTGCAGCTTTAACTATGTTTCCCATGCCGTTGGCAGCGGCATACGCTATCTCACTCCGATTGGCCCGCTTGGCGTGGATGTGGGGTACAATCTCAATCCGCCGCTGTTTCCGATCGCACAGCAAAACCGAACGGACTCTCTGGCGCACTTCAACTTTTTCTTTACCATTGGGCAAACTTTCTGATGCCACGGTACTTCCAGTTCGCTCTGCTTCTGCTCTGGGCACTGAGCTGTCCGGCGCAGGAGATCGTGGACCGCATGGTGGCGGCGGTGAACCGGCAGGTAATTCTCGAGAGCGATGTGGACCAGACCGCGCGCGTCGAGATGCTGCTCGATGGCAAGCCGCTGAGTGAGCTTACCCCGCAAACCATGAGCGCGGTTCTCGACCGGCTGATCGATCAGTCTCTGCTGCAGGAGCAGATCGTCACCACTGCGCAGCTGGATCCCACGCGGCAGGAACTGGAAGCCCGGGTGCGTGAAGTGCGAACACAAATTGCAGGCGCCACAACCGACGATCAATGGCAGGCCGTTCTCGCGAAGTACGGCGTTACCCAGCAGGATGTGGAGCAGCAGCTCGTTCGCCAGATCAGGATTCTCCGCTTCGTTGACCTGCGCTTTCGCGGGCTGGTGCGCGTGGACAGGACCGCCATCACTACCTACTATCAGGAAACTCTGCTGCCTGAATTGCGCAAACAGAATGCGGACGTGCCTTCGCTCGGCGATGTGTCGGAAAAAATCCGGCTGATTCTGGTGGAGCAGCGCATCGATGGCCTTCTGAACGCCTGGCTGCAGACTCTGCGCTCCCAGGCCCTCATAGAAAAAATGGACCACGAGACCGCTCCGGCATCCGGAGCGTCCACGCCATGACGCTTCGATTCTTTCGCCGAGCCGGCAAGGCTCGGTTCAGTGAAGAAGTCACGCCGAAAACACAGAAGCCGTCCCGCACCCGTCGCGCGAAATGGGCTCGGCGAGTGATCTATGCCACGCTTCTGGTTATGGTGGTCGCCGTCGGGCTGTATTTAAAGGCCACCCTGCCTGAAATGCTGCGCAGACGAGTCGTCGGCGAACTTGAGCTGATGACCGGGGGCAAGGTTGAAATTCAGTCGCTGGGCTGGAAGCTCTCCCGATTACAGTTCGATATCCATGGACTAACCATTCACGGCCGCGAGAGCGCGGGCCAGGCGCCGTATATCCACGTGGACCACTTATTTCTCCAGGTGCGACTCAGTTCGCTCTTTTCCCGCGCCATTCGCCTGGAATATGTCTTGATAGAGCATCCGGCCATTCATCTCATCCTCAATCGTGATGGCACTACCAACCAGCCGGAACCCGCAGTCACTTCGCAGGATTCCACCTCAGCCGCCCAGCTATTTGCTCTGGCGGTGAATCGCTTTGACGTCCGCAATGGCGAACTGCTGCTGAATGAAAAAGTCATGCCCTTTCAGTTCGCGGCGGAGCGCGTCTCAGCGTCCATGGCCTATTCTGCAGCCGACAAAACTTACGATGGCAATATCTCGCTCGCGCTGAGCGCTCCTGGCCGGAAAGCGATGTTGCAAAAAGAAAGCGGCTCGAAAAACGGCCTTTCGCTTCACGGTGATCTGGATCTGCATTTTCTTCTGCATCCAGCCAGCGCCGAGATTAAATCCCTCAGCATCCGAGTGGAGCATTCCACCCTCACCGCCAGTGGCAGCGTCGCAAATTACAGCCGGCCGGAGATACATCTCAGGTTCGACACCTCAATCGATCTTCTTAGGATTTTTAACCCAGGCAGGGGACCAGGCGTACAATCCGGGCATTTTGACGCCAGGGGGACGGCTGTTTATCTGGACGGCAGGTACGAGTTTGAGGGGAACGCTGCCATCCATGATCTGGGGTGGCGCAATGCTGCGCTCCGCGTCTCCCATGTGGAGATGAGTTCGCCGTTTTCCGTCACGCGGGAAAAAATCCTGCTGCCGAAGTTGACGATTCATGCTTTAGGCGGGCATGCCCAGGGCGAAGCGCAAATGGTCAATTGGAACGCGCCCGAAGCTGGCGGTAAATCCGCCCCTCTCCAGACCAGAATTGCGTTGCAGGTTTCAGGCGCTCAGGTGCAGGAGACAATCCGTGCGCTTTCCTCGCCCATCTTTCCTCTGGATAAAGCCAGCCTCACCGGCTCGATGGCGGGCAATGTAAACATTTCCTGGACCGGTGACTCCTCCAACCTGATTGCCGCACTCAGTCTGGACGTAAATCCACCTGAAAATTCCGCTGCCAGTCAGGTTCCACTGACCGCCAAACTGCAGGCAACGTACTACCACAACTCGGATCGCCTCGATGTAGCCGGATTGAATGCGGCCACGCGCGACATGCGCCTGAATGCCGTCGGTACGCTGGGCCAGCAAAACACGCGGCTGAAAGTCGGCTTCAATGCCAACGACCTGCGCGAGCTGCAGCCCGTGCTGGATGCTTTCAGTATCGAAACACAGGTATCGATCGTGGTGCACGGACGAGCGTCTTTCAACGGCGCTATTTTCGGCAAGCTTAGCCGGCCCTCTGCCACCGGGCATCTCGACATCGCAGATTTTGACACCCTGGTTCATTCCTCCTTGTTGCCGGCTGCGAGTGGCGCCAGGGCAAAGCCAACGCCTGACGGTATGCTCCGCACACACTGGGACTCCGCGATTGCCGATGTTAGCTGGACGCCCGCGCAACTCAGCGCACAAAGCGGCATGCTCCGCCGTGGTGTTTCCCAGATCGGGTTTTCCGGAAGCGTAAATCTAAATCGGGGCCGGTTTGATTCCGCCAGCAGCCAGATCATGGCCAGCCTGCGCGTGCAAAGCACCAGTCTCGATGACATCAAATCCCTCGTCGGCTCTGACTGGCCCCTCACAGGCGTTCTGAACGGCGACGTCCGCGTCGCCGGCGCTTTGCGGAGTCTGAATGGCAGCGGCAGCATTCAGGCCGGCTCGATGACGATCTACGGCGAGCCCTTCCGTTCTCTGCGCGCGGACATCAGCTTTGGCGCGAATGCACTGAGTCTCACCCATGCCGTGCTGCAGCACAACGGTTCACGGGTAACCGGCTCGTTCGACTACAACTTCATGAGCCAGACGTCCCAATTTGATCTCCGAGGCGCGGGCGTTGATTTGGCCGAGCTGCACCGCTGGCAGCCGCCGCGTGTCACCGTGGCGGGCAAAGCGGATTTCCATTTCACGGGCGGAGGCACGCTCGCGGCCCCCGCGCTCGGCGGGCAGATCGATTTTCATCATCTGGTGCTCAACGGCGATGCGGTTGGCGATCTGAACGCGGTTCTCGATACCCAGGGCGCGTACATGCAGCTGCGTGCCCGTTCGAGCTTCCAGAATGCCAAATTTTTTCTGGACGGCTCCATTTATCTGAGGGAAAACTTTTCCGCGCGGCTCACGCTCCGCTTCGAGCATTTGAACCTTGATCCTTTAATCCATGCCTATTATCAGGACCACCTGAAAGAGCATGTCTCGGTCGCCGGCCACATTGATATCAACGGTCCGCTCAGCTCTCCGCGCGACCTCACGATCAACAGCAACATAGAGCAACTCGCCGCGGATGTGGAGAACATAAAAGTTCAGAATGACGGACCACTGCGCTTTGCTCTCTCCAGCCACTCCCTTCGCGTGGATCAGTTCCACCTGACCGGCCCTGATCTGGATGTCTCGCTTCAGGGAAATGCAATGGTGGGTGCTCCGCGAACCCTCGGTCTGCGCGCCAATGGCCGCATGAATCTGAAAGTCCTTGAGGGCTTTAGTCCGGGCCTGTCATCCTCGGGCGCCGCCACATTTACTCTCGCGGTGCAGGGCACAATGGCCCAGCCGCATATGCGCGGACGAATCGAAATTATCAACGGCGCGCTCTCCGAGGCCGATTTGCCCAACGTCCTGAGCCAGATCAACGGACATCTGGTGTTTGCCCAGGACCGCGTGCAGATTGAAGAACTCACCGCGCACACCGGCGGAGGCGCACTGGCGCTGGGCGGCTTTATTGCTTATCGCAATGGGCTGTACTTTGATGTGACTGCCTCCGGCAAAGATGTGCGCCTGCGCTACCCGCCCGGCATCAGCGCATCGGCGGACGCGCATCTGCGGTACACCGGATCGGCGCAAAGCTCGCTGCTCTCCGGAGAAGTGACCATCCTGCGCTTTGCCATGAATCCGCGCTTCGACTTTGCCCAGTATCTGGCGCGAAGCAAAAGCGCGCTTACTTCATCGGCCCAGAACCCTTTTTTGGACAACATGCGCCTGGACGTGCACGTGGTCTCGACGCCCGAGCTGCGGGTAGAGACCTCCCTGGCCAAGCTCTCGGGTGACGCCAACCTGCGCATTCGCGGCACGGCGGCCAGCCCTGGTGTTTATGGCGCGTCAACATTGCCCAGGGCGATGTCTCTTTTAACGGCACAAAATATCATCTGGAGCGGGGTGACGTAACTTTCAGCAATCCCCTGGTCATCCAGCCGGTAATCGATCTGGAGATGTCGGCCCGTGTTCGCGACTACGAAATTACCATTGGCTTTCACGGCTCGTTCGAGCATCTTAATGTGACGTACCGTTCGGATCCGCCCCTGCCCAGTTCCGACATTATCGCGCTGCTGGCCTTTGGCCGAACGCGCCAGGAGACCGTTTACGCCACCCGGCAGAGCCAGGTAGACGCGCCTTCCGCCGTGGTACTGGACCAGGCGCTCAGCTCTGCGTCCGGCAGCAGGGTGCAAAAGATTTTCGGTGTGGGCCGCATTAAGATCGATCCGCAGGCGGCTGGTCCGGAAAACAACCCCAGCACGCGAGTGACGATTGAGCAGCAGATCAACAACAACATTACGCTGACCTACCTGACCAATGTGGCGCAGTCGCAGTCGCAGCAGGTAATTCAGGTGGAGTACAACATCAATCGCAACCTTTCGATTGTCGCGGTGCGCGACCAGAATGGAATCCTCGGCTTTGACGTCCACTTCCGCCAGCGCAAAAAATAACTGCGTAAAATGAACGGCAATGAACGGTAACGGCAACCCCGAAGCAGCCTGGACGGCCCAGCGCCAAAGCATGATCGAACACCAGCTCCGCGAGCGCGGCATCAGCGATGCTCGCGTTCTCGAGGCCATGGCCAAAGTTCCGCGCCATGCCTTTGTGGGCGCGCAGGATCAGGCGGACGCTTATGCCGACCGGCCCATTGGAATCGGCGAACAGCAAACCACGTCACAACCCTATATCATTGCCGCCATGCTGCAGGCGGCGGAAATCCGGCCCCAGGACCGGGTCCTCGAGGTAGGCGCCGGCTCCGGTTATCAGACGGCTCTGCTGGCCGAACTGGCTCGTGAAGTGTTTGCCGTGGAGCGCTATGCCAGCCTGGCGGATTCGGCGCGCCGGATTTTAGAGCGCCTGGGATATCAAAACGTCACCGTGGTCGCAGGCGATGGCTCTCTTGGCCTGATGCAGCACACTCCTTTTGACGCCATTATCGTAGCGGCTGCCGCGCCACATATTCCTCCCGCGTTGATGGACCAGCTTGCCATGGGCGGCAGACTGGTGATTCCCGTGGGTGGTCCCCAGCAGCAAGTCCTGCAGCTGGCCCGGCGCGATGCGGACGGAATCAAAATCACCGCGCTCGAAGGCTGCCGCTTTGTGCCGCTGATCGGGCAGCAGGGCTTTGTCACGTAAGAAGCCCTGCGCGGGCCGGTGTTTTACAATATCCAGTGCCTATTCTCTCCAACATTAAAACCACACTGCAGATGATCAAATGGGAGCACTCTATTTTCGCGCTTCCCTTTGCTCTATGCGGAGCGATGCTGGCGGCGCGAGGGGTGCCGGGCGCGGCCCAGCTCGGCTGGATCATCGTATGCATGGTTGCCGCTCGTTCGGCGGCCATGGCTTTTAATCGCCTGGCGGACGCACGGATTGACGCCGCCAATCCCCGTACCGCGACGCGCGCCATTCCGGCGGGAAAGCTTTCGCCGCAATTTGTGGCGGCGTTTATTGCCGCTTGCTGCGTGCTTTTTGTTATCGGCGCATGGCGGCTCAACCGGCTCACTTTGTATCTCTCGCCCATGGCCCTGGCCGTGGTGCTGCTGTATTCCTACACCAAACGCTTTACCCGGTTTTCGCACGTGGTGCTGGGCTTTGCCCTGGGCATAGCGCCCGCCGCCGCCTGGATTGCCGTGCGCGGCTCGCTCGACGCCCGTATTCTGCTGCTCACCGCCGCCGTCACCTTCTGGGTCGGCGGCTTCGACGTGATCTATGCCTGCCAGGACATTGATTTTGACCGCCAGAATGCGCTGAACTCCATTCCTCAGGCGTATGGAATTTCCCGCGCTCTCCTCGTGGCACGAACGCTGCATCTGCTAATGCTGGTGCTGCTGGCCACGCTGGTGCCGGTGTTCGGCCTGGGCAAGATGGCCACCGCTGGCGTGGTCGCCGTGGGCCTTCTTCTGGCCTGGGAGCACTCTCTGGTTTCCGCCAAAGACCTCAGCCGGCTGAACGCCGCGTTCTTTACCATGAACGGCGTGATCGCCGTGGTCTACTTCGCCTTTATAGCAGCCGATCTTTTATTGCGCCCTCTGCATTGAGATTTCCTGCCGAATGTCTTGCAGAGCAGACGTTTTTGGCATACCTTTTACCGCAAGATATTTATGTTTTTCAGGATTCAGATACTTCTGTTGCTGCTGGTGACCGCAAGTGGCCAGGGTAGCCTATGGGCACAGCTTACCGGATTCGGAAGCGGAGTTGGCAGCAGTGACGACTTGCCGAAATTCAAAGTGGAGGGCACGGTCATCAATGCCGTGACTGGCGAACCCCTCCCCCGCGCCCTGGTCCGTTTAGAAGCACTCGGTGTGCCGCGAGCGGTTTTTACTGGACAGAACGGCCATTTCGAATTCAGCGCCGTACCTCAGGGCAGCGCCGTGCTCACTCCGCGCAAGCCAGGCTACATGGTTTCCGAACACGAGACACAATTCAGCTACCGCATTGCCGTGGATGCCGGCATGGGGCCAGTCACGCTTCGGCTGCTGCCGCAGGCTGTAATCACCGGGCACGTGGAAGATTCAAACGGCGTGCCCATCGAGTCCGCGGGTATCAGACTCTGGCGGATCGTAGTCCGGGACGGACGCAAACGTCGCGAGCAGGTTGCCGGAATGAGAACCGATGAAGACGGTAACTATCGTGTGGCAGGGCTATTCCCCGGCAGGTATTATCTTGCCGTGCTGGCCCAGAACAACCTCCTGGCGATGACGAGTACAGCTGAAGCCAAAATGGGATATCCGGCAGCAGTATATTATCCGTCGGCTTCCAGCCTGAGTTCTGCAACGCCGATCCAGCTTGCGGCTGGGCAGGTGATGCAGGCTGACTTCGCTGTCGGCATGGAGCCGGTATTTACACTCTCCGGCATTGTCTCCGGTTACGGGCCAGGACAAATCGCCGGTATCCACATAACGGACCTTGCGGGCGAGCAAATATTTCCCCTCACGCACTTTAACCAGCGGACCGGCGCGTTTGAATTTCGCATGGTGGGCGAGGGAACTTACAATATTTTTGCCGGCACCGTGCGGAACCAAAAAGATTCTCTTAACGCCGAAGCAAAAGTGAGTGTCTCCGGGAACATAAAGGACATACATTTGGCACTGCAGCCTGGCATCACTATTCCGGTGGCAGTGCGTTTCGAGTCTGCTCAGCAGCAGACGGAACGTAACGGAACTGCAGTTCCAGTACGTCTGATTTTTCACCCGAGGGACGCAAATTCGCAATCTCCCATTCAGGCGCAGGATATTTATCCAACGCTGGAGCCTGGAGACGGGCCTGATCGTTTTTTGCTCCATAACATTCCTCCGGGAAAATACTCCGTGGAAGTTCACGCGCTGAATGGCTACGTCAGATCCGCGCTCTATGGCGTGACCGATCTGTTTCGCGACGAAGTTGTCATCACACGCAGTACTTCCATACTGCCTTTGGAAATCGTGATGCGCGATGACGCCGCCACGCTCAACGTGACACTGCATTCCAGTGGCACTAATTTAAATGGAACTAATTTGAACGCAGGTAATTTGAACGGTGTACTGCTGCTGGTTCCCGATGGTGCGCCCATGCAGCCGCCTCGCGTGAATCACGCAAATGGGAAGGGAGCAAGTTCTTTTGACGGTCTGGCTCCCGGCGATTACCGAGTATTTGCCTTCGATTCAATTACCGGGATCGAATACACCAACCCTGAAGCTCTTGCCCGGTATGCTGCGAATGCGGTTACGGTGCACCTCGCTCCGAATGACCAAACCAGAGTTCAGGCAGAGATCGTGCATACAACGGAATGATGAAGCGTTTTTACCTTGTCGCTCTTGCTCTGTGCGCCATGTTGAGCGCACAACAGCCGTCTCCGGCAGTGCCGACTGACGGCGCTCCATTTAAAATCGCCGGGACATTAGTCGATGCCGTAACCGGCGCGCCGCTATCTCATTCCACGATCACGCTTGCGCCGGTCATGAAGCGCGATAATACGCGCACAGTTGTTACCGCCGAGGGCGGGCAGTTCTTATTCGAGAACCTGGACAAAGGCAAGTACGTTCTGAGCGCGCAGCGTCGTGGATATATCTCCCAGGCCTTCAATCAGCACGATCAGTACTCTACCTACATTGCCGTGGGGCCGGACCTTGATTCCACCAGTCTGGTATTCAAACTTCGTCCTGAGAGTTCGATTCTGGGCACAATAATCGACAATTACGGCGAGCCTGTGGCCAATGCCCAGGTCAGGCTTTTTCAGATAAGTGTTCCCAGCGGCAGGCGGGGCGTTGGTTTGCAAAGAAGGCTGGTGACGAATGATGAGGGCTTATACCGCTTCAGCCATCTGCCTCCTGGCGATTACTATCTCGCGGTTTCCGCCCGTCCATGGTATGTGGAAGACAATCGCATTCGTACAAATATCCAGCCCAAAGTTGTGCAGCCGGTGCAGGAGGACGATCCGGCGCTGGACATGGCCTATCCAATCACTTTCTTTCCCGGCGTCACGGAATGGAACGCGGCAAGAGTTATCCCCCTCGGTGTGAGCGGCAGCTTTACCGCGGATATCATCCTGCAGCCGGTTCGCGCTGCCCATGTTCATATCAAATCGCGCGACCTGGATCCATCCCGGGGCCTGACTGCCACTCTTACACAGACGGTAGCAGGCGACATGGCAATGGATATCTCACCGGTCATCAGTTTTTCCGCGAAAAATGAGATCGAACTGACTGGTTTTGCTCCGGGAAATTACAAACTGGGTCTGAGTATTACAAATTCCAGCGAGCCGGGCCAGAAAGTCCTGAACAGGTCTAGCCGTCTGCTCGATGCCTCCGCCAATGCCGAGGTCTCGGTGGAACAGTCGGTCCCTGCCGTTTCCGTGACCGGCTCGGTGAAACTGGACAGTGGCTCTCTGCCAGCGCGTGGAGCTTTGCAGCTTCGCGAAAGGTATACCGGCGAAGCCGTGTATGCCACGATCTCTCCGCAAGGCGAATTTGAATTTTCCCAGGGCGTTTTGCCAGGCATGTACGATCTCGTCGTGTCCAACCTGCCCGACATGTTTGTTCGCAGTATTTCAGCCGCTGATGGGAAAGTTACTGGCCAAACCGTGAGTATAGGCAGCAGCCCGGCAAAACTGACGGTCACGCTCACGCAGGGTACAGCAAAGATCGATGGCGTGGCGCAGCGCGAAGGCAAGCCGGTGAGCGGGGCCATGATCCTGCTGGTGCCGCAGGACCCATCCAGTAACCCTGGTTTATTTCGCCGCGACCAAAGCGACAGTGACGGAAGCTTTGCCCTGGCTGCAGTCCTTCCCGGTAAATACACCGCTCTGGCTCTCGAAAATGGCTGGGAGATGGAGTGGAGCAATCCCGAGGTGCTCAAGCCCTTTCTCCCTGGCGGCGAAGCCATTCAGGTTGAGGCGAAAGGGAACTACGTCCTCAAGCTCAAAGTGCAATAGTCCTGAATTTGCGGGTGTTGGAAATTGCGCGTGAAGCCGGGCGCGACTTCCGTTATTATTTAAGTTGCATGTCTACCACTTTGCCGGCACAACAACTTCATGCGTTTCAAACGGACGACCCGCAACTGCAGGCGGTCGCCAAAAAAGTGTTCGCGCGCGAACGGCTGAATCTGGAAGATGCGGTCGCGCTTTATCGCTCCGCCGATATTCTGGCGATTGGCTGGCTGGCAAACCATGTGCGCGAGCGCATGCACGGCAACGTGGCCTACTTCAACGTCAACCGGCACATCAATCCCACCAATGTCTGCGTGGCGGCGTGCCGGCTCTGCGCCTTTGGCCGTAAAAAAGATACTCCCGGCGCTTACACCATGGCTCTCGAAGAAGCCTTTGAAACCGCGGCTTCCGGGTACAGCGAAGCGGTTACGGAGTTCCACATCGTGGGTGGACTGCATCCCGACCTGCCCTTTAAGTATTACCTTGATTTGATTGCCGGTCTGAAAGAGCGCTTCCCGCAGGTGCACCTCAAAGCCCTGACCATGGTCGAGATTTCCTTTCTCGCTAAACGCGCGAAGCTCTCGATTGAAGAAACGTTGCTTCAACTCAAGCAGGCCGGTCTGGATTCGCTCCCCGGCGGCGGCGCGGAAATTTTCAACGAGCGCGTGCGCCGCGTGATTTGCGACCACAAGATTGACGGCGATGAATGGCTTGACACGGCACGCACCGCGCACAAGGTTGGCCTGAAATCCAACGCCACCATGCTGTACGGCCATATTGAGAATGAAGAAGACCGGGCCGACCATTTGCTCCGCCTGCGCAATTTACAGGACGAAACACACGGTTTCCAGACCTTTATTCCTCTGGCGTTCCATCCGGCCAACACGCCCCTGCAGCATCTTTTCCCCACCACGGGAATGCAGGACCTGAAGCAAATCGCCATTGGCCGCCTGGTGCTCGATAATTTCCCGCACATCAAAGCCTACTGGCAGATGATGTCCCCGAAGATCGCGCAGATTGCGCTGCGCTTCGGCGCCGACGATATCGACGGCACGGT
>Ga0070730_10002998_pt1 | contig 15270 bp, 12 predicted proteins | sample Coa_R1_3_FD_66447 | JGI IMG/M metagenome (GOLD analysis project Ga0070730, IMG submission 66447) | Surface soil microbial communities from Centralia Pennsylvania, which are recovering from an underground coalmine fire - Coalmine... | ecosystem: Environmental > Terrestrial > Soil > Unclassified ...
ATGTCGTGCAGCATGGCGCCAAACTGGAGCATGCGCAGGTGCTCCGGCGCCCAGCCCAGCGTCTCGGCCATGCACACCGCGTACTCGGACACACGCTCCACGTGGCCGTGGGTGTAGGCGTCGCGGCCCTCGATGGTGTTGGCCAGGACGGTCACCGTCTCCAGGTAAGCGCGGCCGATCTGGGCGATTTCGACCTGGGCCACCCGCAGCAGCCGGGCATTGACGGCGGAGACCAGATCGGCGGCGGCGATGGGCTTCGTCAGATAGTCTTCCACGCCCAACGACCGGCCCAGCCGGATCTCGTCGGGCGAATCAAAGGCGGTCAGAAAGATGAAGGGGATGAGCACCCAGCGCGGGTTCTGGCGCAGTACGCGGTAAAACTCCACGCCCCCCATGCGCGGCATATTGATGTCCGACAGGATCAGATCGGGCGTGACGCGCTGCAGCAGCGCCAGGGCAGCCTGGCCGTTGTCGGCCTGGTCCACCTGGTAATGCTCTAGCTTTAGCGTGTCGACGACCGATTGGCGCATCTCGGGGCTGTCTTCGACGACCAGGATGCGCTTCGATTGGATGGGAACGTCCATGCGCCCGTATGATACTGCGTTTTTCAAAAGAGGGCCGCGCCGCGCCCGGCATTGACGCGGCCGGGCATCTGCATATAATCGCTCCTGCGGCCCCGTACGGGGAGCGACGCCCGGCGAGGTAGCTCAATGGCAGAGCAGGGGACTCATAAGCCCTTGGTTGATGGTTCAAATCCATTCCTCGCCACCTGAAAAATCATGAAGCCCCACTGAGCGGCCCGTAGACGGGCCAACAGACGCTTTGTGCCCCACCCAGAGACCTATCCAAGCGGATGGGTCTTTTGTTTTCCCCACTTGGGCAAAATCCCGTTTTGAGCACTTTAGCGGTTTAGAAAAAGAAATTCCAAGAGACTTTAATAATTCATTTTGGGGGCTTGAAAGGAGTCAACACTTGTCAACATCTGTCAACAGTTCAACCGTAGCCGGTCACGAGGGCGCGAAGTGCCCATCCAAGGGACTTGTTATCGTCGATTTTTGGCTTGTCAACACCTGTCAACACTTGTCAACGTTAGTCAACCAAATCGCGATCATGGAGGCGTACGATGGCGCATAATAGTGATTTCCTGCTGAGGAAAGAGCGTATGGAACTGACCCTTGCTCGAGCGAAAGAGAACTACCTGGCAAACCTGACCTTGGAAGGCAAGAGTCCAGAGACGGTGGTGTGGCACAACAAGAAGCTGAGCGCTTTTCTAGGCTTCATGGAAGCTGATGGGACAGCTGTCAAGGTATGCGACTTGAGCGTGGACGACGCCCGAAACTTCGTCCGATCACTCATGGAACGGAAAACCAAGTACGTGCAGCACAAATTCCATCGCGAGACCGAGGGGAGCCTGGCGCCGCAGACGATTCACGGCTTCGTGCGGTCGCTGAAAACCTTCGGGTCCTGGTTGGCGGAAGAAGGTTACACGCCCGAGCATATCTTCGAGCGGCTCCAACCACCGAAGGTGCCGCAGATACTGATTGAACCTTTGACAGAAGATGAAATCCGGCGGCTGATTACAGCCATAACACAGGATACTTTGGAAGGGGCGCGCAATTACGCGGTCCTGCTGCTGTTCCTGGACACGGGAATCAGACTTTCCGAACTGGTAAATCTCGAGCTGCGTCATATTGACTTCGTTGCCGGCGAATTCAAGGTGTTCGGCAAGGGTGCGAAGGAGCGCATTGTACCGATGGGCCTGAACACTCGGCGTGCGGTGCTGCGTTACAAGGAACATGCGCGGGCCGAGCCAATGAATGTTAACGATCCACATCTTTTCCTGAGCATGGCCGGCGATCCAATCAGTAAGGATGCTGTTGAAAAGCTGATGCAGCGCTTGGCCCGTCGTGCCAAGATTCCTCGCCTGCACCCGCACCTCTTGCGTCACACATTCGCGGTTCGCTATCTCATGAATGGCGGCGACGTGTTTACCCTACAAAAGATACTGGGGCATACCAGCCTGGAGATGACCCGCAAGTACGTAAGCCTGGCCAGTGGGGATGTGAAGGAAAAACATCGGCAGTTCGGCCCAATTGACAACCTTGGCCTGGTGGAGATGAAACGCGGCCGGCCTCGCCGACAGGCCGGCTCGAAAAATCAACTGCTATTGTAGGCGTGGCAAGGCAATCGGGCAATTGCAGAAGACGCGCAACGCGCGGAGCCTGACAGAGACGACTACTGCTCAACGCGAGGCGATTGCGTGCTGAGACGAGGGCAAATTCTGCTCCTCGCGGTATTCCTGGCGAGCTGATCGCCCGAAGGGAGGATGCCCAGCCAGGATGAGGACCCGATCCAGATCATCCAGATTACTACCATAACCAAACGCAAGAAGAAGTGTGAGGACATCGCGGCTTGGCCGACGTTTACCTTCGAGGACCAGGGCTACATAGCTGTGATCGAGATCGCAGCGCAGGGCTATGTCGCGATAACTAAGGCCAGAAGTTTCATGGACGTCGCGGAGGGTGACCAACCACGCTTGGCTGCCATTCACATTGGGGGCCATGTTGGGATCCGATCTGCTCGATTTGCCATGACTCTAGGTATATCAGAGGCCAAGGTTGACAATGTCCTCAAACTATCCTCAGCATGTCATCACGCGGCGGGAGTATGTCGGTAGGCCGGGTGGTCCATCCATTTGACGACATTCTGTAAAGTCAATTCGTCCGTTCTGTACACGGTGAACTTACGGGATGTCTTGACGGGACCATTCACTTTAATTCCTGAAATCTCACTTGCCTCTGGCCCTAGCGAACCATAAGCCGTGCCGCCGTGGCAAGGATGGCCGCGTCGCGAAGGCTACGGGCATCATAGCAATTATGACCCCGACCATTTGCCTCAAGATTGCCTCAAAGGGGCGGCGTAAGTGCAAGGTATTTGCGCGCATGAACGCCGACATAACCAGGGGCCGGTGGAGGATGGAAGCTCCGGGTCGAAACCGGCAGCCAGTGCGGTTCGGGGTGGTGAAGGGCAGTGTGATTTATCGAGAGAAGACGATGCCGGAACAGGGTATGTAGGCCGATCTTGAACCCATTGTAGAAAATATTCGTTCAATGAATTCCGAGTAACCCGGGGTTGAATTCCGAGTAAGCTTCACGAGTAGTCGTTGAATTTAGAGGTGGCTGACAAATATGGAGGACCGGTACTACAAACCGCGCTGTCTGCTTAAATGGTTGACCTCACAGGCGCCATTTTGTGGACCTGTGAGGTCGCTGGTAATAGCATGTTGCGGCGGAAGGATTTAGGCCGCCGACCTCACGGTCCCGAACCAAATGTGTCCAATTCACACCGCTGTCCACACGGCTAGCCGATTTGGGTAGCCTTGTGACGACCCGTTTAGGGTAGCCTTGTGGTCAGCGGTGGCTCTTTTCTGGAGTTTTTTCTACGCACCTCAAAGGCCAGAATTGAATACACAGTAAGGCGATATGCACCATCAAGTTTAGCAAGGTCCGGCGTGAAATGCAAGTGCATTTTGCCGCCTGTTCGCCACGAGCCAAAGTCAATAGCGTGCGAATGGATCACGATCGAACTCATCGCCCCTGGGTCTGCGACCACTAATCAATGTTATGCCTTGGGCATCGGATGAGAAGGAAAGAGTTTTCCACCACGCGGCGCGGAAAGATACCAAGCTCATCCCACCGCAGTCTACACGGCTAGCTGATTCGAGTAGCCTTGTGACATCCTATTTGGGCTAGACCTTGTGCCACATGTTCACATGGTTCCTGCCCGGCCGTAGGGCTTCTACGGCAGTGATGACTTACTAATGAAGCTTCGCCTCAAACCAAAGGGTGAAGGCGTCGGAAGGAATTGAAGCCCTGTTCAAGACCGCGCCGAGAGCGTATCCTCGGCGAGGATCCCGCCGTCGCCCGCCTGTCAAAGGCCTTGGAAGGCAGCTTGGGCCGAGGCGGTTTCGGCGGGGGGCAACCGCTGTGTTGGCTAGAGTACCCATCCGCACATATTTCCGGGGCATTTGGCGTGTGCTAAACTCCACCTACCCTGCCTGACTCGTCTCGTATTAGAGAAGCACACGCAATTATGTTCAATCGCCTCGTCCATTTTGCCAAGCGCGTTTGGGATCGATTGGCCAATGCCGCTGACCAGCTGTTCCGCCGCGTCACCCAACCGGCTGATTCCAACGCCGTCACTGGTACCTTGGCAGACTTGCCGCGTAGCCGTGCCCAACTGCTCGTCGAAAACACGTTCCTTCGCCAGCAGTTGGCCGTCCTACACCGTCAAACCAAGACACCCCGCCTCGCTTGGCGCGATCGTCTTTCCTTACTATTACTCGCTCCCTGGGTCCCCAATTGGAAGTCCATCCTCCAAATCGTTCGACCGGAAACCCTCTTGCGTTGGCGTCGCGCAGGCTTCCAGCTCTTCTGGCGCTTCCAGTCGCGCCGCCGCGGCTCGGCTCACCGTCTCGATGCTCTGACCATCGACCTGATCCAACGCCTGGCGCGCGAGAACCCCTTATGGGGCGCCGAGCGCATCCGCGGCGAATTGCTCAAGCTGGGTGTCCACGTCGCCAAGTGCACCATTCAGAAATATCGCCGAGCCGTCCGCTCCGTGGCCACGCCCGGGCCGTCGTGGGCCACCTTCTTGAAGACCCACAGAAATGACATCTGGGTCTGTGACTTCGTGCCCGTCGTCACCTTGTTCTTCCAAACCGTCTACGCCATTGTGATCATCCGTCTGGGTTCGCGGCGAGTGGTGCATGTTAACGCCACCCGCCACCCAACCGATGCCTGGGTGGCCCAGCAGCTGCGCGAAGCCACGCCGTTTGGTGAAAAGGCCAAACACTTGATCTGTGACAACGACACCAAGTACGGGCCCCTATTCGACGCCGCGGCCCAAGCGTGTGGCCTGGACGTCATCCATACGCCGTACGAGGCGCCTCAGGCGAATGCCGTCTGCGAGCGATGGGTGGGCAGTCTGCGCCGCGAGTGTCTGGATCATGTGCTGGTCTTCGGTAACCGACAACTGGTACGCGTGCTGAAGGAGTATTCGGGGTATTTCGACCAGGCGCGACCTCACCAGGGATTGGCGCAGCAGACACCCATGTCCAGATGGCCCGGCCAGGTGAACGTGACCCCAGAGCAACCAGCCACGGTGTCCTTCTCTCCACCCGCGCCAGGGCACGGCGCGGGCCGCAAACTTATTGCCAGGCCGGTCTTGAACGGTCTCCATCACGCTTATGCGTGGGCGACCTGACGCCAACGCCGGCGGATGGCAGAAGTAGCCAGCACAGCCAGTTTCACACCAGGCAAATTTCAGCGACGAACGGGACTCAGCGAACCTTCTTCTTTCGCGCTCAGGGACGGCTGGAATTTGCCTATTCACTTTAGCACCGTCGACAGCCACGTTTGGCAAGATCGACCATACCGCATTGGGTCATTGACTTAACCATGGCCAGCCGATCGTAGAGGCCTCGGGTCTGCACCGCGGAGGTGCCTGCGCGAAAACCGAGTGCTTCAGAATCGCAGTGCACCAGGTCAGCCTCAACGACCTCGTCCGGTGTTCTGAGTTGGGGGTTATGAAGTTGGAACTCGCACCTGCCCTTCACCCCCGCGCCGTTCGCGGGAGTGAAGGCCGGTGCTGTGTAACCCGCGTCAAACTGGGCACTTTGATACAAATGCGAGGGAGGCGCCAAGGATCTGGAGCAGGGATTGTTGCGAGCCGCGCAGCCACGGCCCTCCGAGGCGTTGGAGCGCCTGCCGTGGGCTGGGTGGGTACCGGTGAGGCAGGCAGAGATTTCACTGCTGGAGATTTGTCGTAGGTTCCTTCTCCGTTCAGCCGATTGTCCTCGACGGTAATTCAGGCCATTGCTCAACGTTGGCCCACAGGTGGTGGGTGGGCCAAGCGATTTGGGACCAGTGTCAGCCTCCGGGCGTGTTAGTGCGCATCGAGACGAGTCACAATGGGATAAGGGGTCCCCCGAAACCGCTCGGCCGGAGAGACTTGCATTGGGAGTTGCGCCAAAACGCGGTCAAGCCGAGACTGGATGTCCTGTGGCGCGCACCAAAGGACGGCCGAAACTGCGCCGAGTGGCTCAAGCATGTGCTCGACGGGCTAAAGCCGTAGGGTGATGGTCATTCCCTGCCCCTGGGCTGATTGGATCGACAGCTGGGCGCCGATCAAGCGGGCGCGCTCCAGCATCCCCATCAGGCCCAGATGGCCCGCGCGCATCAGCGCCTGTGGGCCGGGCACAACAAAGCCCGGCCCGTTGTCCGTCACTCTCGCGGTCACCTGCTCGGGGCAAAAGCTCAGCCGCACCTCCACCTGCGTTGCCTGGCTGGCGTGGCGGCGGACGTTCGTCAGGGCCTCTTGCACAATGCGATAGAACGCCAGCTCGGCCTCTGGTGCCAACCGGCGCTCGGCACCTTCATGAAAGTAGCGCATCTGGATCCCCGGGGCGAGGTCATGCAGCTCTTCACACAGACCCTCCAGCGCCGCGCAGAGGCCTAGATCGTCCAGGACGGGCGAGCGGAGATCCCGGGCGGTGTGCCGGGCGTCGGCCAGGGCGCCCTCCGCCAATAGCCGCAGCTCATTCAGGCGCTGCCGTGTGGCGGCCGGCTCGCGCCCCAGGTTGGCCCCACATAGCTCAATGCGTTGAATCAAGCCCACCAGGTCTTGCACCGTCTCGTCGTGAAGGTCCCGCGCGATGCGCCGGCGCTCTTCCTCCTGGCTTTGCAGCACCTGCACCGCGTAATCGCGCAGCGCGCCTTGTTGTTCCGCCAGGCGGATCACCATCTGGTTGAAGGCCCGCACCAACTGGCGCAGCTCACGCGGCCCCTCTGCCTTCTGCGGGCGAAAGGTGCTGCCGGGCACGAGCTGCTCGGCCTGGGCGCTCAACAGAACAAGGGGCCGGGTCAGCCGGTTGATGCTCAGCGAAAGCATCGACAGGGATAGCACAACACCCAGGACGATCAGCAGCGCCAGGGTCCCTTGGTAGTTCATCAGGGGCGACAGGGCCGCGCCCATGGGCTCTTCCATCATCAGGCCCCATCCCTGGGCGGGTAGCGGCACATAGGCGATGATCACCTGATCTCTGGAGCCCGGGACTTCGCTCAGCAGGCTGCCCGCCTGCTGCTTTTGAATGAGCTGTACAAGTGACGGATCACTGGTCGCTTGCTGGCCGAGCTGCGACCGGTCGAGATCATACAAGATGGTTTCCGCGCCGTCTACCAAGTAGGCACTCTGGCCCGGCAGGTGCGGCTCACCCTGCAGCCCTACAGTCTTAATGAAGGTGGCGTCCTGCATCTGAATGATGGCTAGGAGGAAGCCTGTTACCGGCGCCGGACCCTGGCCCAAAACCGGCAGCACGATCCGCAGGCCCATTTGCCCCGAGACCTCATCCCGTATCAAGCCGGAAAACGCGGGCCCGCCGGTTCGCAGCGCTTGCTGAACCTCCGCCTGTCGGCTAAAGTCGCGCCCCACGTAAGTCTCATGTCCAGGTGTCGTGGCGACAACCTGGCCGGCCGGATTCAGGAGCATCACGCCGCCCGCGTAGTCTTGCAATGCTGGCGCCGCCTCAACCAATGTCTGGGTCTGCAGCGCCGTGTTATTGGACTGGGTGGCCAGGGTCTCCGCCACGTTCTGCAAAGGAGTCACCGCGTTCGTCAGGCGTTGGCCTATGGCGCTGGCCATGACTTGCGCTGTAGCGGAGTTGCGCTCCAAGATCAAATTGAGGGCCAGGGCGTTTAGGGCCGAAGTGCTTGACAGGATGACCAGAAAGCCGAACGTGACGAGTGGAAACAGCGCCGCCAGCAGGAGCTGGCGCCGCAGCGGCGCGCCTGTGGCGTCGTACGGGTCAGGCTCGATCGGGCTCAATTTTGACCCACCCATAGCGCAGGGCACAGGCCACGGCTTCGGCCCGGCTGTTCACGCCCAACTTGCCGAAGATATTCCGCAGGTGCACTTGCACCGTCTGAGGGCTGATCGACAGCGCCTCACCAATGCTTCTGTTGCCGCAGCCGTTGGCCGCGGCTCGCAGCACTTCCAGCTCGCGCTCGGTCAGCGCCTCCGCCCGATCGTCGCGCCGATAGATTTGTGAGCCAGTGCCTGTGTCCGCTATGTGGCGGGCGATCCGGCGATCGAGAACGCTGATACCGCCGCGCACCGCACGGATTGAATCCGCCAGCTCTGCGCCGCTCGCTGTCTTTAGCAGGTAGCCGCTGGCGCCGGCCTGCAGCAACGGGAAAACGTATTGATCGTCGTCATAAGCCGAGAGGATGAGCACGTGGACATGGGGCTGATGTTGGTGGATGGCCTGAGTAGCCTCTAGGCCACCCAGGCCCGGCAGGCGCACGTCCATGAGGATGACATCTGGACATAACAGGGCCGCCAGCCGCACCGCCTCGAGTCCGTCGGCAGCTTCCCCTACCACCAGCAGATCAGATGCCTGTTCCAGCAGTTGCCGCGTGCCCTCACGGACAATTTGATGGTCCTCCACGAGCAAGATGCGAATTGGACCCAATATCAGCGTCCCTTCTTGGATGCGCCGGTCAGTCAAAATACTGGGCACAGGCTAGCATGGACGCATGCCCCTCATCCAGTCCCGAAAATAACCAGATTAGATGATAAAAGGCATGCTTCTACCTGAAATCAGGTAGTGGAATACCGGTTCTGGGTGATGTCGGAACAGGGTCGCTGGCATAGAGTATCAGGTGAACCGGCTTGGTTCCTCGTTGCATAGCAAAGGTCAAACGTGTATGCCCACTATTGATGCAGGCGCAACCGCTCTTGTCCTGATCAGTGCCGCGCTGGTCTTCATCATGACGCCCGGTCTGGCGTTCTTCTATGGCGGCCTCGTCCGGCGCAAGAACGTCCTTTCGATCATGATGCAAAGCTTTATCTCTATGGGCGTCGTCACTGCCATTTGGGTCTTTGGGGGCTTCAGCCTGGCGTTCGGAAAGGACGTAGGCGGCATCATCGGCGACCTGCGTTACTTTGCGCTGAACGGCGTCGGCGTGGCGCCCGGCACAGTGGCTGGCGTCACCCAAACCATCCCCTTCCTGGCCTTTTTTGCCTTTCAGGAGATGTTTGCCGTCATCACACCGGCGCTGATTACCGGTGCTTTTGCTGACCGGGTGAACTTCAAGAGCTACCTTATTTTCCTGGTATTTTGGAGCCTGCTGGTCTACATCCCATTTGCTCACTGGACCTGGGGCGGAGGTTTCCTGGCTCAACTGGGCCTGGTCGACTTCGCAGGCGGCATCGTCGTGCACATGAGTGCTGGGTACGCGGCTCTCGCCTCGGTGTTTATTGTCGGCAAACGCCGGCTCCAAAAAGGCGAGAAAACTGCGCCCCACAATGTGACCTACGTGGCGCTGGGCGCGGCTCTGCTGTGGTTCGGCTGGTTTGGCTTCAACGGCGGTAGCGCCCTGGCCGCGAACGGCGTCACCGCTATTGCCTTCGTCAACACGGATATTGCTGCCTCGCTGGCCATGATCACTTGGCTGTTCATCTCGTGGGCGCACGACGGCAAACCGAGCGTGACGGGGGCCATGACCGGGGCCGTGGCCGGACTGGTGGCCATTACCCCCGCCGCCGGCTATGTTCAGCCCTGGGCCGCGGCTGTGATTGGCGTCATCACCGCCTTCGTGTGCTATGGCGCGATCCAGTTGCGGTCTAGGTGGGGCTGGGACGATGCCCTGGACGTCTGGGCGTGTCACGGCGTGGGCGGCACCGTCGGCACAATCCTGACGGGTGTATTCGCCGCCGCGGCCGTCAATGGTGTCAGCGGTCTGCTGGAGGGCAATCTTCACCAGTTCGGCATCCAACTATTGGCGGCAGTGTTTGCGATTGTGTATGGTTTTGGGATGACGTGGTTAATCCTGAAGGTCATTAGCTTGTTCGGGTCGGTACGCGTGCCCGAAAACGTCGAGGCCAAGGGGCTGGACGAAGAGCTGTTCGGCGAGGCCGCCTATACGCTGTAGCCGCCGCGCGCGAGGTTTTTCTGGGCAAGGTCTGCTGTCTGTGGCTCCTCCCGTGTGTGGGAGGAGCCACTGCTTTTGGGGAAGACACGGCAGGCTGCCCAGCCGATTCGGCACTCCTTGGCAGTAAGTCTGGGACGTGGAAATGAACTAATCGCGCGTCACAGACTTGTACCTGGTTATTAGGAACGTGAAACGCACGTCATTCAACCGGATTGTGGCTAGCGGTGCTCCGAATCTTGATTGGTGATAATTGTGGCCCACGTGCCGGCACGTGTAGGATGTGCCTGGCGTGGGTGGAGAAGACTTGGGGGCAGGCAGTGGACCGCGCATTTGTGGCTTTGCGGTTTATCTTTTCCTTTCAGTCGACCGCCCTGGGCAGTGGGTACGACGACAATTTCACGATCGTCCATCGGTGGTCAGTTAGGCCTAATGTTTGGGCCGGTGTCCGAGGGCGGCGGCGTTGGGGCAAGCGTTTCCCGCCGCGGTGACAAGGCTCCGCTAATGGTTCGCTGAGTGACGAGTGTGGACGGACGAAGTGGTAATACGCCCTCCACCACTCGAGATGGAACATGAGCTCGGCGGAGGATTGGGCGATGCTCCAAGTGCGGCGGGTCAAAGCTGCGATGGGCTGGCGCACGGTCAGGTTCAGTCGTTCGACGTAAGCCGTCTGAATAGTGCCTGTATCTCCGCTGGCCCATAGAGTGGCTGTTAGTTGATCGAGTGCGCCAACCAAGGCGCGGCGCTCGACGCGAACGAGATGTCGCCGCCGGTAATGTTTGACGAGTTGTCCGTAGAGAAGCCCGGCGCGGACCTGCCAGTGGCGTGTTTGCTTCCCCGCGCTTTCAACCCAACTACCGAAGTGGGCGGTCAGCGCGTAGAAGTATAGCTTCAAGCCATTGCTCGCAAAAACGGGCAGGCAATCCGGCGCCAGCACTTTCACGAGAGCGTGCACAACGGAAGGGCCATCCCACTACGCTGCGCTGCGGGGGCAGGTGTCGGTTGAGTGCGCGGCCCAACTTTCAGTACGGGGATGATTTTGGTGCGGGCGTCGACGGCGAACCAAACCCACAGCGCGTCAGTGCTCTGACGTGTCTTGGTACAGAGCTCATCCAACTGGACGTGCAGGAGTTTCAGGCCCCGGAATAGGCACCCGTGGAGTGCGGTGGCGTGCATTCCAGCGCGTGTGAGCCAGGTGCGGATGGTGAATTCGCCGTGTCCGAAAACTCGCACGGCAGCGCCCACACTCAGGCCTTCGGCCAGGGCGCTAAGGACTTCACCCACGCGACGGGCGGGCGTTTTGAGGCGGTACAAGACCGTGCCGTAGCGGACGCTGAATTTTGTATGGCAGGCTTGGCACTTGAGATCTGGGATATATTCTTGGCGACCGTGGCCGCCGCAGCCCACGAGGGTGTGGATCTGGTCACACTTGCACCGCACTGCGTGCGGCGCAGTGCAGGTGTCGGTGACGCCGTAGTACAAGCAGTCGGGGTTGGGACAGGCATACCCAGCTGTCGCGACCCGTTTCCTGCGGCCGCGAGGGCTTTTGACTTGTGAATACGGCTTCAGAGGGGGCGATGCGGGTGGCAGGTCCGGTTGGGGAGTGACGCGACACGCCGGGCAGTCGTCGGGGTTGCGCGGTTTGAGTGGGCGTGGAGATGGCTTGGGGTGGGCTCGACCGGTGGCCGACGGTAGCCCACGCCGCATGGCCAGTAACAACAGTAGAACGAAGCCAATAACAACCAGCAGCGTGAACACCCAACATTCAGACCCTGCCATCTCCACCTCGCCAGCGCTCCGGTTGGGTGAGGATGAGCGCGGGTAGGGCGCTCGTCAAGGGCGGTGAATTATCTCCAGCGGATAGCGGGACGACCAACGACGTCCAGTTACATCGCGAAAATGACGGTGTAACTGGACGTCGTTCGTGTTTATGTCTATTGGCAAGAGCTGCGTCTACGGAATGAGAGACATGGTTGAGGACTGCGAACTCCTCCTGCAGATTCCCACCCCTCGGCCGATTCAGCCCAAAACGGTGTCCGGTTACTGTTTCGAAAATGGGGTGGAACTAGACACTGTTTCGGTCGTGTCTAGTAGCCAAGTGGCCCTGGTTGAGTGTAATGACCGTGCAGGAAATGGTAGTCTAATGGCTGGAAATTACAGGCAATAATTGAGCCAGGACCTGATTACTCAGGTCATCTATAACGTCGTGGCTCCCAAGATCATCGGCGATGCGGTCCATCTGCCAATCCCCGTTTTCATTGTTGGCGTCTTTCTTGGGGCTGCGCTAGGCGGGGTTTTGGGCGCGTTTTTGGTGACACCGATCATCGCCACGATTCGTGTCATCGTCGCATACCTGCTCAAGAAGATCGGGCGGCAAAATCCCTTTCCGGGTCAGCAACTGAACCTGCCAACTCGTTTACGACAAATTAGTCAAAGGCCAGCGCCCTGACTTGTCCTCCAGGTCGTGGTGCACGCTCCGCGTCTGAGTCTTCGATTGCGCCCGGACGAATGATGTAGCTGGCACGGGTCTATTCCTTGCGGTGTCTGGGATTTCCCATCGATGTCAGACCAACTTATCATCGAATTTAACGATCCGTTGCTAAGCTGCCGGAATTTCTATTGGAGGTGGCTGGCCCGGCTGGCCGAAACACTCGGCCAGCCGGTGGGCCAGTCCAGGTTAGTCGTTGGGTCCGGCACTGAGGCCTGGACTAAGGCCGCCGCACCAGCGGAATCTGCAGGTTCGTAGGCCGGTTGGCTTCACTGTCAAAGCCGCGCCCGTCAATATTCCTGGCGCCCCAAAACAGCAAGTTGTCGTAAACGTAGATCAGGTCATACTCGGCGAACGTTTGCCCCTCCGCCAGGCCAAAGGGCGCAAAGGCTTTGTGCAGCACGCTTTGGGCCTGATTGACCTCCCACCGGTCGTAGCCCTGGCTGGCGACATGGTTCATGGCATCGGCAAAACCCTGGGCGAGCGGCGTCACGTCATAGGCGGTGTCGGCGCTGAAATGCACTTTCTGCGCGCCATCGGCAATCGGGTGGGCGCCTTGCCATGCAATAAGTCCTTGGATGCGCATGCGGGCCAGTGGGATTTTGCCGTAGGCATCGGCGGAGTTGACGATTTCCAACTCAAACGCGTCGCCGGCCGAGTACTTGAAGGTGCGCGTCAGGTAAAAGGGCTTGAGGCTGCCATCCGGGTTCTTGAGGCTACTGGGCCGAATTTCAGGCGCGATACTGACCCATTCGCCGCCCTGCATAAACGCTTGAATTTCCTCGGGGTTCATGATTCTTCTCCTTTGTGTAGCCGTTGGTTTGATAACGGACTAATCGTTCCATTATTGACACAAAAAAAGTCACAGTTGCAGGCTTTTCAAGGTGATGTCGCGCACGGCCTGCGCCTGCTCGCAGGTTGCACCGGACTTGATGAGGATACGCAGGCCCTGAATGATGTTGAACACGTACGCCGCCAATTGTTCGGGTGTCTCCTGTTTGGTCGCCTGGTCCGACCGCCCAGCCCCAGTGAGCGCCCTCGCGAGCAGGCCGCGAAGGGACTCCGAATAGGCGGTTGCCAGCGCGGTCACCTCTCGATCGTAAGGCACCAGCTCCGCGATGGAGTTCACCATGAAACAGCCCAGCGCGCCGCTGGGGCTATCGACCCCCGTCAGCATGTCGTCCAACAGCGCCTGAATGCCCGCCCTCGGCGAGGGCGCCTCATTCAGCGTCCGCGCCGTGGCGCTGATCACCCGTTCACTGTAGAACTTGAGCGCTTCCAGGAATAGCCGATGCTTGTCGCCAAATGTGCTGTAAAGGCTGCTGCGGCTCAGCCCCAGGGTCTCAACCAGGTCCTCGATTGAGGTGGCCGTGTAGCCTTTGCGCCAAAACAGCCGCATCGCTTGGATGAGCGCCTTGTCACGGTCAAAGCCTTTTGGCCGAGCGATTCTTCACACCTTTCTGCCCGCGAATGGCTCATATTGTACCGATCATTCCAGAATCTGTCAATCGGCGTACAAGACCGCAGAATTTGACGCGATGAAGTAGAGCCGCTTTCAAGAGCCATGCTTCGAGTGCTATACCTCGCGCGATCAAGCGGCCGACGCGACCGGCCTGAGAAGGCTCGCCAACTCCTCCGCGCTGGCGCCGAGCCCGAACGCCGGCCCGCCCGGCCCCAGGGCCACACCGGCGGCGAGCGGCCCGGCATCGACCGCGTCGTACCCGAGCCGATCGATGAACTGGATCACCACGCGGACCGCGGCGCGGTCATCGCCGGCGGCGGCGATGGCGATGCGATCCGGCGCGCCAGCCGGACGCCGGGCCTCTTCCAGTTCGTGGTAGCCAAGTTGATTGAGACTCTTGACCACGCGCGCCGAGGGGAACCGCGCCTGGACGATGACGCTCGTTCCGGCTGGCGCGGCAGCGAGCTCGTCATCGACGCCATCGATCGGCTCCCAATAGTTCATCGGGTCGATGAGGATCTTGCCGGCAAAGTGATCGTGTGGCAGCTCGCGGAACCGGTGCGTGGGCACGGCCAGGACGATGAGGCCGGCCTGACGGACGACCTCGGCGGTGGTGACGGCGCGCGCGCCAGGGGCAAGCACGTCGACGGTCAGCGCAATCCGTTTGGCCGGTCCCGAGCCAGAAATGGCGACGTCATAGCTGGCGGCGAGCGCCGCGCGGGCGACGGTCGTGCCCAGCTTGCCGGCGCCGACGATGCCCAGGCGGAAATCGCCGGTCTCAGTGTTGGACATGGGAGCCTGCGGCGTTGGCCGCTGCTGCGGGTTGATTGGACGGGACGGGTTGGCCGGGATCTTCCGCCAGCAGCGCGCGGACCCGAGGGATCACTTCGCGGCCATACAGCTCGATGGACGCTGCCCGGTGCGCCTGCGATAGGTGGCCGATGTCATACTTGAGATCGAAGCGGCTCAGGCCCAGCAGACGAATATTCGCGGCCATCTTGACGGCGACCGTCTCCGGCGAGCCCACGAACAGCGCGCCGGTGGCCACCTCCGCGTCGAACTGGCGGGCTGTGGGCGGTGTGAACCCGCGCTCGCGCGAGACCGCCTCGAAGGCGGCTCTATACTCCGGCCAATAGGCCGCACGGGCCTCCTGGTCGGTGCGGGCCACCAGCCCAAGCGAGTGCACGCCAACCGGCAGCAACGGGTGGCCGAACTGGCCAAGCGCGCGTTTATAGAGCTCCACGTAGGGCGCGAAGCGGCTGAGCGACCCGCCGATGATAGCCAGCATCACCGGCAGGCGGTAGCGGGCCGCGCGGATGACCGACTGCGGG